>Ga0256407_10001883_pt1 | contig 42071 bp, 28 predicted proteins | sample RumenRJG_04DNA_FD_193489 | JGI IMG/M metagenome (GOLD analysis project Ga0256407, IMG submission 193489) | Bovine rumen microbial communities from Lethbridge, Alberta, Canada - RJG_04 | ecosystem: Host-associated > Mammals > Digestive system > Stomach > Rumen | place: Canada: Alberta... | reverse complement strand
ACCATTAATATCACCCTTAATGAGAAGATTTCTTTTGATTGCTGCTCTCTTGTTGACAGCAGCACAGGTATGGTCGGCCAATGTCGACGCCGCTGCCGCACGGGCCTCGGCTCAGCAGTTCCTGAACAGGCAAAATGCCCGACGAATGGCGGCTTCCGCACAGGGCACGCTCAGGCTGGCCTATACCGAGATGAGCACCGTGATGCCCTCGACTCCAGTCTTTTACATTTTCAATGCCAGCAATGGCTTTGTAATCGTGTCGGGCGAAGACAGGGCTCAGGAGGTTCTGGCCTATGGCGACGCCCCTCTTGACATGAACAACCTGCCCGAGAATATGCAGTACTGGCTCGGCTGCTACAAACGCCAGTTGGAATTTCTCCAGGCCAATCCCGGTATAACGGTCTCTGTACCGTCGTTGCAGGCTTCCCAGCGGGCCGGCCAAACAGTGTTGCCGCTGATTACAGCCAACTGGAGCCAGAACGCCCCCTACTGGAACGAGTGCCCCGCCTTTGGTTCCGACACCTGCTACACGGGTTGCCCCGCCACCTCGCTTGCCATGGTGTTCCATTACTGGAAGTATCCCAGGCAGCAGACCCCTGCCGTGCCCTCCTACACGATGCCGCAGTATGGCGTGGTGCTCCCCGAACTGCAGCCCACCGTCTTTGACTGGGACAATATGCTCGACGAGTACAAGAACGGCTATAACGATGTGCAGGCGGCCGCCGTCGCCCACCTGATGCGATACATAGGGCAGGCCGAGGAGATGGACTATACCATCTCGGGCAGTGGTGCCTATGGCAAGGATGTGCTCCGGGCCGTCAAGTTCTTTGAATATGACCAGAATGCCCAACTCCTGTTCAAGACCGATGACTTGGGCTATGCCAACTACACCGATACCCAGTGGGGCAACATGATACAGGCCGAGCTCGAGGCGGGACGCCCCATCGTCTATCTGGCCTACGACAATTATACCGGGGCCGGACACGCCTTCAATGTCGACGGCTATGACGGCAATGGTGGATACCATATCAACTGGGGCTGGAACGGCAGGGGCAACGGGCACTATGCCCTTAATGCCTTCTCCTACGATGCCTACACCTTTGGCACCGGGCAGCAGATGGTCATCGGTATCCAGCCTTCCGAAGGGTATCAGAATCCCCGTCTGCAGGCTTATCCTGCTACGGTTGACATGGAGTGTTACATCAACCGTACCGCTACTGCGACCATCAGCCTCAAGGGTACCAATCTCACCGGCGATGTGACCTTGACACTTAACGATGCCGACGGCGTGTTTGCCATCGATGCCGCCACGCTGAGCCAGGCTGTGGCCGAGGCTGGCATTGACATCACCGTGACCTATGCCCCCCAGACAGTGGGCTCTTCGACGGCCACCATCACTTGCACCAGCCCCGATTGTGCCCCGTTGACCATCACACTGAACGGCAACGCGCCGCTCGAGATTTATCCTCCCGTGATGCAGCCTGCCAATGACTCCAGGATTACTTTAACTTCATTCCGTGCCGATTGGGACGACCTCACACCGACCAGCAATGTCGCTTCCTATACCCTGGAGGTGAATGCCAAGCCGTTATACACACTGCTTGAAGAAGCCGACTTCAGCGACCTGCCCAGTATGGCCCCGGCCAATCAGGCTGCTAATGCGTCCAATTATCTGCCTGAGGGATGGACCTTCAACGGCAGCGAGTTCAACCTCGATGGCGGATGCGTGAGCATCCGCCGCAACGGCACCATCACCACCGATGTGCTGAACCTCAAGGGCTACGACAAGATGACTATCGAGGTAACCGCCAGGGCTTACGGCTACTATGGCGACGGCTCTGAACTCTATGTCACGACGAGCCAGGGCACCCAGGAACTCGTGTTCATGTATGCCTACGAGACCCAAACCCTCGTCGTTGACTGTGCCGAGACCGAGCAGGTCGTCTTCAAGGCTGGCTATTATCCCATGATTAGAGACATCAAGATTTATGCCGGCGATGCTACTGGAGCTGCAACCTTGCAAGCCCAAGAGACAGGCGGTGCTTCTTACCGTCTCGTCGAGGGCATCACCATCGGCAAGGCCTATACCGTGGCCGACCTCACTGCTGGCGGCACATTCCTGTATAAGGTAAAAGCCCTTTACATCGACGGCACCGAGAGCGACTGGAGCAATGTCGAGATGGTAACCCTCAAGGAGGGAGGCCACACCTATCAGCCAGGTGATGTGAACCATGACAATGATGTGAACATCAACGATGTGACCGAGTTGATCAGTCGGGTCTTGGGCAATCCCACCTCCATTTGTCCCGACTGCGCCGATGTCAACCTTGACGGTCAGGTGAACATCAACGATGTGACTCAACTCATTGCGGTGGTTTTGGGCGTTCGTTGACCTTTCGATTTTTCAACGGGCACGCATCATAGCGCCGGGGTGCTATCTGAATTGGTAGTATCTCGGCGCCTTGCATTCTGCTTGCCGTTGGAGGCTCTTGCAGGAAAAATGTTGGCATTTATAGTAAGTTTCTTACCATAAAATTGTGATTTCTTAGATTTTGGTGTAATTTTGCAGCCTATTGATAAGGGCGGCTGCCTGAATAGGATTGCTTGCCGTTAACTATCATCAGCCTTTTGGAGCCAAATTAATAACCATTATAATAACTATTAAACGCTTTTTATGAGAAGAATTTTACTGTTTGCCGCCATATTGTTTGCGGCAATGCAACTGTCGGCGGCACCTGTTGATTCCAAAGCAGCTCAAGCCAAGGCCCAGAGTTTTGTGAATCAGCACATGTATGACGGCAGGTTGCGCGCTCCCATTGCAGGAGAAATGAAGCTGGCCCATGTCGAGATGAACTCCAAGATGGTAGACCGTGCCGTGTACTACATCTTCAACAGTGACAACGGCTATGTGATTGTGTCGGGTGATGACCGTGCCGAGGTCGTCCTGGGATATGGTGACTATCCCCTCGATATCAACGCCATCCCTTGCAACATGAAGGCTTGGCTCGCCACCTTCAAGGAGCAAATCGAGTACCTTCAGGCTCATGAGGGCTTGCAGGTCGAGACCCCCTCGATGCTCAAGGCTTCGTTCAACACTCCCAGCGTCGCTCCGTTGCTGACGGCGTTGTGGGACCAGGAGGCTCCCTACTGGAACCAGTGTGTCATCAATGGCTATCAGTGCCTGACGGGTTGCCCCGCCACCTCGGCAGCCATGGTCTTCCACTACTGGAAATATCCCGACTATGAGACCCCTGCAGTGCCTGGCTACAAGTGCAACCTGGCCACTTCTTACTATGGTTCGACCACCGTCAATGTCGCTGCCCTGCCTCCCGTCACCTTTGACTGGAACAACATGCGCGACAGTTACAGCGGCAGTTACAGCAGTGCCGAAGCCAATGCTGTGGCTACCCTGATGCGCTACATCGGTCAGGCCGAGCACATGGAGTATGGCACCACCAGTGCCGGCGGTAGCGGTGTCAATGTCGACAGCGTGTCGCTGATTGCTGGCGCCTTCACCTTCTTCGGCTATGACGAGGAAACGGTGCGCGTGGTCAAGAAGACCAGCGCCTACAGCGGTGGCACCACCATCTACACCGATGCCGAGTGGGCTGCCATCATCCAAGAGGAGCTCGTCGAGGAACGCCCCATCGTGTTCTGCGCTGTGGCTGGCGGTTTCTTTGGCGGCGGCCATGCCTTCAACATCGATGGCTATGACTCCAGCACCAACAAGTACCACATCAACTTCGGTTGGAGCGGCCAAAGCAACAACTACTATGCACTCAACGCCTTCAATGGCGGCGGTTCGACCTTCAACCAGTACCAGCAGATGGTTATCGGCGTTCAGCCTCCCACCTCTGCTCCCAGGCTCAAGACCAACAAGACGGACCTGTCGTTCACCTGCTACAAGAACAACACGGCCTCTGACAGGTTCACTCTCACGGGCCGCAACCTTACCGACAAGGTGACCCTTACCCTAAACGACGAGAACGGCGTGTTCAGCATCGACCAGACTGAGCTCACAGCCGACGAGGAAGGCCGCCTGGAGCAGAATGTCGCCGTGACCTATGCCCCCGTGACCGAGGGCAACTACGAGGCGACGATTACCGTCAGCACCCCTGGTGTCGAGGACTTTGTCATCACCCTGAACGGTACATCCGACTATGAGTTGTATCGCCCCGTGATGCTGCCTGCCGCCGAGGAATCCATCACTGCCACCTCGTTCCTTGCCGAGTGGCTCGACAACACCCCGGCTGAGAATGTGACCAGTTACAGCCTTGAGGTGAAGCTGAAACCTGATGTGGCTCTGATTACCGAAGCCGACTGGAGCGATGTGCCCAAGGAGAGCACCAACCATGCCAGCGACGCCCAGAACTACATGCCCGAGGGTTGGACCTTCGCAGGTACCCACTTCTATCTCGACGGTGGCTTCATCTCGCCGGGCCGCGATGCTACCATCACCATTGCCCCCGACATGGCTGGCTACAACAAGGTGAGCGTCATCATCAACGCCAAGGCCTATTCCAAGGGTTCTAACACCACCATCGATGTATCGTCGGATGTCGAGGAGGCCCATCGCATCGTCCTGGCCAAGGATCTCGACACCTATCTCGTCGTGCTCGAGGTGGGTGACGGTGGCTATGTGAAGATTACCTCAGGATACTATCCCGAGATTCAGAGCATCAAGGTCTACGGCGGTGAAATCACCGATCCCGAGCCTTTCGCACTCAGGAGCGCTACCGAGACCGGTGACAGCGAGTACCGTCTCATCGAGGGCATCACCCCCGACAAGTTCTACACTGTAAGTGGCCTGTTGCCCGCCACGCCTTACCTCTATCGCGTGAAGTCCTATTATGTGAACGGCACCGAGAGCGGTTGGTCGCCCATGAAGGAGGTCATCCTCAAGGAGCAGACTGGCATGATGGGTGATGTGACCAATGATGGCGCGGTTGACATCAGTGATGTTACCGCTCTGATTGACTATGTGCTCACAGGTAACGCCGAGGGCCTCAATCTGGACAATGCCGAGATTACTGGCGACAATGAGATCAGTGTCGCTGATGTCACGGCCCTTATCGCTATCATTCTTGGCAACCCTGCCCAGTGATGATGTGATGGCTATCTGAATCAATCAACCCACAATGCGAGGGGTGTGCCAGTCGAGTCTGGTGCACCCCTCGCTTCATCCAATCAGTCATGCCTCCCTATCGCCGAGAGGTGCCAAAAAGGGTTGTACAAGGGAAATTTCAGCCGAATTATTTTGCCATGTCACCGACAGTAGCTACCTTTGTTGCGGTAGTCTGGCTTGCAGCCCACTGCAGGCATGGCCGCGCCACATGAAGATTGGAAAAGATGTGGAATTTTTCCCCGACCGGTCAAGCACTTGACCGTGTTCTGTTGTGTGATAGGGATAGGGTCCTTTTCACCGCTATATCGTTGCCGGTGTGTTCTGGAGGATACCGATGACCTGATGTCCCGCATCGTTTCCCGCAATGTTGAAGTAATAATGTCAATTAATTCCGTAACAGATCAACCAAATAATACTTCTGAACAGGAGGCTCAACAACCCGCTGAGGATAACACTCAGCAGCTGGAGACCAATCAGGTGAACAATCGCCGCATCGCTAAAAATGCGGTGATGCTTTATGTGAGGATGTTCATTAGTATGATTGTTGGCTTTTACACTTCACGCGTTGTGCTTGATGTGCTCGGCGTTGAAGATTATGGCATCTATGGCGTCGTGGGTGGCGTGGTGGCCATGTGGGGCTTCCTGAATGCTTCGATGAGCGGTGCCACCAGCCGCTTCCTGACCTATGAGCTGGGGCGCGGAGATGCCAAGCGGCTCTCTGAAACCTTTTCCAGCGCCTTGATTGTCCACATGATCATTGCCCTCATTGTCTTTGTCCTGGCCGAGACAGTGGGACTGTGGTTCCTATACAACAAGTTAGTGATTCCCGAGGGGCGCATGACAGCGGCTTTCTGGGTTTATCAATTGAGCATCGTGAGCACCATGGTGGGCATTACCCAGGTGCCTTATAGCGCGACGATTATTTCGCACGAGAAGATGGACATCTATGCCTATGTCGAAATCGTGAATGTGGTATTAAAGCTGCTCATCGTCTATCTGTTGATGATAGGGAACTTTGATAAACTCATCTTGTACGCAACCCTGGTATTCAGTGTTAGTATGATGATTGCGATGTTCTACCGTTATTATTGCATCCGTCATTACAAGGAGACGCGTTTCCACTGGCTGTGGAAAAAATCTATCCTCAAGCCGCTGATATCCTTTTCGGGATGGGACTTGTACGGCAATGGTTGCGTGGCTGTCAGGCAGCAGGGTATGGCTTTCCTGATCAACATGTTCTTTGGCGTCGTTTACAATGCAGCCAGTTCGGTCGCATCTACGGTTACAGGATTGATTATGGGTCTGGTGAGCAACATTACCTTAGCCTATCGCCCTGTAATCATCAAGCAATATGCCCAGCACGATTTTGGGAAAATGCAGTCGCTGATGAACAATGCCGCCAAGGTGATGCTCATGCTCTTCGGTTGCATGATGGTGCCTTGCTTCTTGGAACTGCCTTATCTGTTCTCGCTGTGGCTCGTTGAGGTGCCTCCCTATGCCGTGGTATTCTGCCGGCTGATGTTGATATCTACATTTGCAATTTTGGTTAATACTATCGTGACGATTGCCATCCATGCCACGGGTAACATTAAGCAGTTGAGCTTTATTTCCGGTACCACCCATCTGATAAGCATTATCGTCATCTACATTCTGTACAAGGTGGGATTAGGCGTAGAGATGGCTTATATTGTCAGCATCGTCAGCGGTGTAGTGATTTTGTTGACCAATGTGGCTATCCTGAAGATGAGAATCAGGGAATTCAAGGTGTGGCCCTTCTTGAGCGCTGTTGCTGCGGCGTTGCTGGTGCTTGTGGCCTCCTTTGCCGTGACATGGTTCGTGCAGCGGCAACTTCAACAGCAGCCCGCTTTTCTGCGTTTGGTTTTGACGACAGCGACCAGCATCGTGGTGACGTTGACACTGAATTATATCTTTATCCTTGATAAGTCCACCAAGGAATTCATAGCATCAAAGATATGTGTCATTTCCAGGACATGGTTGCGGCGTGCAACCTGGGCCGCTATAGCCGTAATTGTGGCTGCGATTGTGGCTTTGGGATGGTGGTTTTCTCATGGTGACTCACAGCTTGAACATCACGCCCCTGTCATAGCCAATAATACGGACAAAACCAAATTGGCACCATCGACCAATGATGAAGATACCGTAATTGTGGTTGATGAGGAAAGTAAAGGCGTTCGAAGTCAGGCCGCTCAGGATACCAAGTCAGTGAAGTCCGTCAAACATAATCATAATAAAGATGTTCCTATTGTTCAAGACGAAGTCGAAGCCGATAATGAACTGGAAATTTCGGAGGCCGATGAGGAAGAGGCCTTAAAGGCACTTGCGAAGTTCTCCACTGTAATCAATAAAGGGTTCAATCAACTGGAGGAGGCTAGTAAGATGATAGAAGATGTTAGTCACAAGATAAATCAACACTAAACAATATACTGATTATGAAAAGGTTCATTCTAATTCTCGTACTGTTGGCTACCGTGGGTTTTGTGGCCAGTGCGCAGCCATCGTTTGCCATGCAATTCAAGGGCAAACCGGAATACTCTTGCGTGACCATTTCCAAGGCAGCGATGCGAATGATGCCCTTGCAGAACGAGATGGGAATAAATGTCGGTTCAGTGGCCGATAAACTGGATAAGTTGGAGATAGTGAAGGCGAATACAGCCGAAGCTTCAGAAACCCTGAGAAACATCTGCGAGCAATGGGTTGAGACGGATGGGTTTGAAAGTTTAATCGATGTTGACGATGATGGAGAGCAGGCGTCCATCTTCATCAAGGAAAGTGACAAACAGAATGTCTTTCTAATGCTTGCCGTTGATAAAGAGGAAACAGCAGTCATCATCCTCTACGGCACAATGACTCTCGAAGAGATGCGCAGAATCATCAACTAAACTCAAATACATCCATTTAATACTAGAATAACTCATTCAGCCCATCCTCGGTTGATTTATGATGTGGGTGCATCCACGGGTTGTAATTTGGTATAATTGGATATTTTCATCAATAAAATTTGCTTAAACTGTTCTCGATGAAGTTGCCGTCACACAGAAAGCTGCCAAATATTGTGGTGAACTCGTTACCATAGAGAAAGCCGACTTCATGCTCCCCTTTTTGCCCAGGTGGTCGATGGCTGAGTGTAGCCCGTTGCGGTCGAACTGACGGAAAATAGAAAAAAGTCTCTCATAAGGGTTGATGTTATCGGATTTTAGCTGTACCTTTGCCATGTCTTCAGAGTTTTAGTTTAGCTTGTTTTTGTAGCACTGATTAGGTGAAATCTCTGACATGACAGAATACTGGGCAGCTTTTTATTGTCTAGGATGTTGTAAAGTTAAATCAAAAAAGTGCAGCGGAATTAAGGTTATGGCGAAAGTCTCGGTAATCATACCTGTATATAATGCTGAACAGTATATAGAGCGTTGCGCCCAAAGCCTGTTTGGACAGACGCTCTCCGAGATGGAGTACATCTTTATTGATGACTGCTCGCCAGACCATAGCATCGAGAAAATGCTTGAGGTGCTTGAGCAGTATCCTCACCGCAAGCAGCAGGTTAAAGTTATCCGCAACGGGCATAACTTGAAGCAGGCCGGATCACGCAAGGCCGGCATGCAGGCTGCAACGGGAGACTACATGATACACTGCGACCCTGACGACTGGGTTGAACTTGACATGTATCAATCCATGCTGGAACTGGCGCAGCAGACTGGCAGTGATGTGACAATGAGTGACATGTTCCTTGAGCAGGCGCGCTGGACTTCGGTGCTCAAAATGCAGCATGTCACCAGTCCGCATGAGTATGTCAACATGGCAAGAATGACCAACATGAATTGGTCGTTATGCAACAAGCTGATAAGGTCATCACTCATCAGGGAACATGAGATTTACCCGTTCCATGGTGTAAACTATATGGAAGATGTGGGTGTGTGTGTCAGGGTGTTGTATTTTGCCAATCACATCTCATTTGTCGACAAGCCGTTTTATCACTATGATTTGACCAATAGCGGTTCTATCTGCCACAATAAGGATTTCTCATCCAATATCGCTCAAGGCTCTGAATGCATCAATCAATTGCAGTCCTTCCTTGCCGACAAGCCAGAGAGGTTTGATGATTTCCTGAATACTTATAAACTGATTATCAAGAATGAGTATTTAAACATGTCGCCAAAGGATTTTAAGGGGTGGAGGACAACTTTTTCTGAACTCCGTTCCCAGATAATGTCCATCAAGCGCTTCCCCGCCATGAAGCGGTTGAGCTTGTATTGTTTGGCACATGGCATGACATTGCCTTATAGGTTTTATGATTTAAGTACAAGGATTCTATGCAGGATAAAATTGTTAGTATCTTAACCCCGTCCTATAATTGCGGGAAATATATTCACCGGTTGCTGGATTCGGTGCTCAAGCAGACCTATCCGTCCATCGAGATGTTTGTCATCGACGATGGCAGCGTGGATGACACTAAATCCCTCATTCAGGACTACATCCCGCGTTTTGCCGAGCGGGGTTATACATTGCATTATATCTATCAGGAGAATCAGGGCCAGTCGGTGGCCATCAATAACGGGTTGAAACTCATCAAGGGCGACTACCTGGTGTGGCCCGATGCCGATGATTTCTATAAGGATGATGACACGATTGAGTCACTGGCGCAAGCCTTGGAACAGGGCGGCGAGCAAGTGGGAATGTCGCGATGCCTGCTGGAGTATTTGAGAGAAGAAGACTTGAGCTTTAATTGGGCCGTCAAGGTTACTGAAATCAAGGACAGCTTGTTTGAGGACTGCCTGTTCGGCACCAACGGGTTCTGGTATTGTGCTGGTGCTTGTATGGTGAAAACCAGTGCGTTACGTGAAATGATCCCTGACTTGGAAATCTACACCGAGAAGGCTGCTGGCCAAAACTGGCAGTTGATGTTGCCTATACTCTATAAATACAAGTGTGCCACGGTCCCCGAAGTGAAGTATTCGGTCCTGCAGCGCAGCGCGTCACACAGCCGCGGTCAATTCTCATCCCGCAAGCAGACCAATACGCGTTTTAATGGATACCGTAACACGATTCTGGCGACACTGAAGAAGATACCTTACATGTCGTTCAACGAACTGAAATTGTATTCCGGGAAAATCAATGCTTATTATAATCACATGATTTTCAAGAATAATATGGTATTCTTCCTGAGACCTCTGGTACCGACCATACAACGGGTAAAGAAACTGTTTAAGCGATGATTGACATACAGGACAATACTTGTTGCTGTGGCTGTGGGGCTTGCAGTCAGCGATGCCCACAGTCATGCATCACCATGCAGGAGGATGACAGCGGCTTCCTTTATCCCCATGTGGATGTGGAGGCGTGTGTCGGCTGCGGCTTGTGTGAACAGGTGTGCCCCTACTTGAATAAGGAGGTCAAGAGGAATGGCGCCGCCACAGCGATTGCTGCGTGCAATCCTGACGAACAGGTCAGGACGGGCAGCTCCTCGGGTGGTGTCTTCACATTGTTGGCTCAGGACGTGATAGCCCAGGGCGGTGTCGTCTTTGGCGCTCGCTTTGACGATCAATGGAATGTGGTGCACGATTGCACCGACAGCGACGATGGACTGATGGCCTTCAGGGGCAGCAAGTATGTCCAGTCGGTCATTGGTGATAGCTACTGCAGGGTAGAAGGTCTGCTCAAACAGGGCCGCAAGGTCCTTTTCAGTGGTACCCCTTGCCAGATTGCCGGCTTGCGGCTTTTCCTCGGCAAGGAGTATGATGACCTGCTCCTGGTCGATGTGGCGTGCCATGGTGTGCCCAGCCCCATGGTGTGGCGCGAATACCTGCCAGGTGCTTCTGGTGGCTCTCCGTTGACTGTAGTCAATTTCAGGAGCAAGACGACAGGGTGGAAAAACTATTCCGTGCTCATCGGGGACAAGAGCCGGTTGCACGATAATGATAGATTCATGGGTTGTTTCCTCAAGAATTACAGCCTGCGGCCATCATGTTTCAATTGCCGTTTCAAAGCAGGGCGCAGTGGTGCCGACATCACATTGGCCGATTTCTGGGGCATACAAACGGTAGCCCCGCATCTTGATGACGACAAGGGAACCAGCCTGGTCATTGTCCATACCGAGAAAGGCCAGCACCACCTGGACAAGTGCCGGATGAATCAGGAAACGGTCGACTATTCCCAGGCACTGCGGGCCAATCCTTCGTTGGAACATTCGGCCACATGCCCCAATGACTATGATGCGTTTTGGCAGTTGTTCAACGGCGGGAATCCCAGCCAGGCCATCAGGAAATACGGTAGCCTGTACGACTCCGGCTTCATGATGCGCGTGAAGCGTATGCTCGCTGCTATGCTCAAGAGACTGCGTCGGTAGTGCCCCTCAGTTCGTTTTTCTTGAACCCTTTAATTCTTGTTAAAAAGCTGCATGTGTAATGTAACTTTAGCGGTATTTTGCCGTCTAAAGAGTGAAAAAACGGCTAAAAACCCGCAAAAACATTTGACTTTTCTGGAAAAATGTCTAATTTTGCAGATTGAAACGAAATGAAGTCGTAAAATGAAACGATTACTTTACATACTTACCTGTCTGCTGGCCATCGGTGCTGTTCAAGCATTACCGGTGCCCGACAGCTTCTTGCCGCAGCGTGTTGAGAACGCTACGACAGGACCTGCTGCACAGGGAGCTGAAGGGCGCATCGTTTTCATTGCAGGCAATAGTGACGCCGTTTTCAATGTCTATTCTATCACTGGCCAGCTTATCAAGGTCGTGCGCGTGGGTGCCGACCAGCGTGCATCGGTGGACTTCCCCAAGGGGTTCTATATCGTGAAATGCAATAGCCAGTGGTCTCGCAAGGTGGTAGTGCGCTGATTCCTGCACTACCCAAGACACACTTTGTGAACGGATGTTTGAGATAAGGGCGTGACTGTCACGCCCGTTTTTGTTTCTACCAGTGGAGTATTCATGTCCTGAAAAACCGATTGCTTGATGATTCTTGCAGAGCTGTTCCCATATGCCGGTGTGGTCTACAACATTCTCATGGTGTTGTATGCCCTCTCTGTGCTCGCTGTTATTGTGGTGATACTCAGCGAGAACCGCAACCCGGTCAAGTCGATTGCATGGGTGCTGGTGTTGTTGCTGCTGCCCATCTTCGGGCTGGTGATTTACCTGTTTTTTGGCCGCAGCCTCAAGGGAACAAGCCTCATTTCGCGCTCTGACCTGCGTGAGTTGAAGCGCATGAACGATTTCCCGGGCACAGTCGAACTCAAGGAGAACCCCACCGATGACACACGGCAACTCATCTCGCTGGTCAACAAACTCACCGAGCCCCACATTTTCACCGGCAATGACATCAAGGTGTTTACCGCGGGTAAGGACAAGTTTGAGTCGCTCTTGCAGGATATTGCCAATGCCACCCGTTATATCCATGTCCAGTATTTTATCATCGAGAAGGACGAATCGGGTAAACGGCTCATCGAGCTCCTCATGAGCAAGGCGCGTGAGGGTGTGCAGGTGAGGGTGCTCTATGACTATGTCGGCTCATTTTACACGCCGCCAAGGATTTTGAAGGATATGCGTGCGGCAGGCATCAAGGTGCATCCGTTCCTTGAGTTGACATTTACCCAATTTGCTTTCCGTGCCAACTGGCGCAACCACCGCAAGATTGTGGTAATCGATGGCGAGGTGGGTTATGTGGGAGGCATGAACATCGCCAACCGTTATATTACGGGTGACAAGAAATGGAAGCCCTGGCGTGATACTCATCTGCGCATTACCGGTGAGGCGGTGGCGGCGATGCAGTACTCGTTTGCCATTGACTGGAACTTCACGACGCGTGAACTGCTCACATCGACGACCATGCGCTATGCCACACCACCGGCGAGCGAGGACTATGTCGTGCAGATGGTGGGTAGCGGGCCCACAAGCCGATGGAACAACATCTCGTTTGTTTTCCTCAAGGCCATCACGCTGGCCAAACGCTGCGTTTACATCCAGACCCCCTATTTCCTGCCTAGCGATTCGCTGCTCAAGGCTTTGCAGAGTGCAGCACTGGCAGGCGTTGATGTCCGCGTGATGATACCGCGCCACCCCGACTCGATGATGTTGCGTCTGGCCACGGCCTCCTATATCAAGGAGTGCATGTTGTCGGGCATCAAGATCTATTTCTATGAGCCCACGGTAATGCATGCCAAGGTGGTCATTGTCGACGATGAGTTTGTGACCACGGGCTCCACCAATTTTGATTTCCGCAGCTTTGAACATAATTTTGAGTTCAATGCATTGATTTACAGTAAGGAGTTTAACCAGAAGATGAAGGGCATCTTTGAGGCCGATATGGAGCAATGCACGCGGTTGCTGCTGAGCAAGTGGAAAAAGCGTCCATTGATGCAGAAGGCCCTTGAGTCCATTGTCCGCCTCATCAGCCCCATCTTGTAACAGGACTGTCACATGATAACTTTCCCAAACGCCAAAATCAATTTGGGCCTGAATATTGTGGAGCGCCGTCAGGACGGTTACCACAACATCGAAACGGTTTTTTATCCCATTCCCCTCACCGATGTGCTTGAAATTGTGCCCGCCGCTGGCGAGACCACACTTTCCTGCTATGGCAATGCGGTGGATTGTCCTCCCGACAAAAACCTGGTAATGAAGGCTTATCGCCTGCTGCAAGAGCGCTATCACCTGCCCGCCGTTGCCATGCACCTGTACAAGCACATCCCTGACGGTGCCGGGTTGGGAGGTGGGTCCAGCGATGCCGCCCATGCTCTCGTGATGCTCAACACGATGTTTGAATTGGGCATACCCGATGCCGAACTGGCTTCGATGGCCGTGTCGCTGGGAGCCGACTGTGCCTTTTTCATCCACAATCGCCCGTTGCTGGCAACAGGTATCGGCGATGTGTTTACGCCTGTTGATGTTGACCTCAAGGGCAAGTCGCTGCTGCTGGTCAAGCCGCCAGTGGGTGTGGATACCCGCACGGCCTATAGCCGTGTCACTCCCCATGCCCCCGAGATGGCCTTGGCCGATATCATCACTCGCCCCGTATCGTCGTGGGATGGCCTGTTGGTCAACGATTTTGAGCCGAGCGTCTTTGCTGCATTGCCCCAGTTGTGGCTGATTAAGGCGGCAATTCTTGACGCAGGCGCTCAATATGCTGCCATGTCGGGCTCGGGTTCGACGGTTTTCGGTATTTTCGACAGTGACAAACTGGCAGAACAGGCGGCTGACACTTTTGCCGATTGCGCCGCCTTTGTGCTGCAACTGTAGCATCTTCAGCGACTGACACTCATGAAATGCGGCGTTTGCCATTTTTGCAGGTGGTTGGCGTTGCCTTGGAGTGGTTTTTGCATGAGAGAATCAGGTAATAAGGAATTTTAACACAACAATAATATGTCAAAGAAAAACAAAAAAAACCAGAACAATGAATCAAAGGAAGTCCTGCAGGACGAGGTACAGCCCAATGAGGCCCTGAACAGCGAGCCGCAGGAACAAGATACTCCTGAAGTTGACGATAAAGAAAAGAAGATTGCCGAACTTGAGGCTGCCCTTGAGCATGAGAAGGAGAAATACCTCTACCTCATGGCCGATTTTGAGAATTTCCGCAAACGCACCCTCAAGGAGAAGGCCGACCTGATCAAGAACGGTGCCGAGAAAGCTATGATTGACCTCTTGCCCGTGGTTGATGACTTGGAGCGTGCGCTCGATGCCATCAGCAAGGGGGGTGACCTCGATAGCCTCAAGGAAGGTGTTGACCTCATCTACGGCAAGTTTGTGAAATATCTCGAGAGTCAGCATATCAAAGCTATCGACTCAACGGGTAAGGACTTTGATACCGATATGCATGAAGCGGTGACGATGTTCCCCGCTCCCGACCCCTCGATGAAGGGCAAGGTCATCGACACGACCATCAAGGGTTACATGATTAACGACAAGGTGCTGCGACACGCCAAGGTTGTCGTCGGCAGCTGATAAGCAAACCAAAGAACCAGGGACTAGAAAATAGAAACAATAAAGGATTATGGCTCAGAAAAGAGATTACTATGAGGTACTTGGAGTGGACAAGAATGCCACTGCCGATGACTTGAAGAAGGCTTACCGCAAGTTGGCCATCCAGTACCACCCCGATAAGCAACAGGGCAAGAGTGAGGAAGAGAAAAAGGCCGCCGAGGAGAAATTCAAGGAGGCAGCCGAGGCCTACAATGTCCTTAGCGACCCCGACAAGCGCGCCCGCTACGACCAGTTCGGCTTTGCCGGCGAGCAGATGGGCGGTGGTGGCTATGGCGGTGGTATGTCGATGGACGACATCTTGCGCCAGTTTGGTGACCTGTTTGGCGGTTTCGGCGGTTTTGGCGGTTTTGGGGACTTCTTTGGCGGAGGGGCAGGGCAGGCCCAGCGCGTGAAGCGAGGCACTGACCTGCGTGTCCGCGTCAAGATGACCCTCAGCGAGATTGCCAAGGGTGCCGAGAAGAAGCTGCGCATCCCCCGCATGAAATCCTGTGAGCATTGCCAGGGCACTGGAGCCAAGAACGGAACCGCTCTTGAGACTTGTCCCACTTGCAACGGCTCGGGTGTGGAAGTGCGCATGCAGCGCACCATGTTCGGTACGATGCAGTCCCAAAGCGTCTGCCACACTTGTGGCGGCAGCGGCAAGCGCATCAAGGAGACCTGCCCGCATTGCAGCGGCAAGGGACTCGTGCGCAAGGAGGAAGTGATCAGCATCAGCATTCCCGCTGGTGTGGCCGACGGCATGACATTGCGCATGAGCCGTAAAGGGAATGAGGCCCCTGGCGGCGGCGTTCCCGGCGACCTGCTCGTGGTCATCGAGGAAGTGCGTGACACCCAACTCACGCGCGACGGCAATGACCTCATCTATAACCTGATGCTTGATATTCCCACGGCAGTGCTCGGCGGCAAAGTCGAGGTGCCCACCGTCGATGGCAAGGCCCGTGTGACCATCAAGCCCGGCACTCAGCCCGGCAGCATCCTGCGCCTGCGTGGCAAGGGTTTGCCCTCGCCCGAGCGCTATGGAACTGGTGACCTGCTCATCAATGTCATGGTCTACATGCCCGAGAAGTTGAACGATAAGGAGAAAGAGGCTATCATGATGCTGCAGAACAACGGGCAGCATGTCAAGCCTAGCGAGGGCGACAAGAGCCGCATCTTCTCCCGCCTGCGTCACATCTTCGACTAATAGGTGCCGTCATCTATAAACTGTTAATTATTAACTGTTAACTCTAAAGATATGCCCCGTCGCCACGACCATCGAGTACCCCGCAACGACGACAAAGCCGTTGTCCGCGAGGTCAAGCAGCCCGACAAGCTGCTCAACTTTGTCATGAACTGCCTTGACGGCATCAGCCGCAACAAGGCCAAATCCATCTTGGCCCATGGTGGCGTCACCGTCGACGGCAAGATACAGTCTCATGTGGATTATCCGCTGGATCCGGGATGCGTTGTGCAGATTCGTCGGCATGCTCGCCCGTCATCAGTCAACAACAAGTACTACAACATTGTCTATGAGGACCGATGGGTAGTTGTCGTCGACAAGCAGCAGGGGGTATTATCGATGCCCGTCGGTGCCGGCAGTCTGAACATGAAGACCTTGCTCGACCGTCATTTCACCGAGACGCGTCAGCGCTGTACCGCCCATGTGGTGCACCGCTTGGACGCCCGCACATCGGGACTCATGGTTTATGCCAAGAGTGTCGATGTACAACAGCAGATGACCGCCGACTGGCACTCTACCATCATCGACCGCCGCTATGTCGCCGTGGTCGAGGGTGTTATGGAGGACCCCGCCGGCAAGGTGGAGAGCTGGCTGCACGACACCGACCGCATGGTGGTCGTGAGCAGCCCCGTTGATGACGGCGGCAAGTGGGCCGCTACCGAGTGGGAAGTTGCTGAGCAGGCCGAGGAGCGTGCGTTGCTCTACCTGCACCTGCTCACGGGACGCAAGAACCAGATCCGCGTCCACATGGCCGACATCGGTCACCCGGTTGTAGGCGACGGCAAATACGGCCATCAGGACGACCCCGGCACGCGCATGTGCCTGCATGCCTTCCGCTTGGCGTTCCATCATCCCGTCACGGGCGAGCCGCTCTATTTCGAGACGCCCATCCCGCGCTACTTTGGCACCGCACTTCACACCAAGAAATAAAAATGAACCCCAAAAGTTCCTTCCGACTTTTGGGGTTCGTTTTTTTCAAGCCTCGTCATGAGCCGTTGGGCTTAGAAGAGTTTGAGTTCTGGATGCTCCTTCATGACCTTGAGAATTTCTTCCCGTGACATTTCGTTCTCGAAGTCTTCAAGTTTGATGCCGTTTACGGTGTAGTTGGATACCTCTCCAGTGGCCTCATCCACTTCACTGTAAACCCAGGTCGAAAAGATGCCTTCGGGCTTGTCGATAAACGAGAACATGATGAACAGGCCGCCCATCAGCGCCGGTTCAACCCTGGCGATGACAAACTTCCCTTTGATGACTTTGCGATAAGGCATCAGGCGCTCGTCCTTGATTTTACTCACATCCATGTCATCCAGGTAATGACGCAAAGCCCAGATGTACTCGTTGTCGAGCCAGTCATCATCGTCAAAATCAGCAAAACGGATGTCGTTTAGCGATGTGAAATCGTCGGTATCCTCCTCTTCTTCAGAGTAGGAACTTTCTTCATCGTAGGTTCCTTCTACTTCGTAGCCTGAATCCTCAAGGTACTGTTCGCCCTCAGTGGTTTCCCCAAAGTGGGCATACATTCTGTGGCCATCACTTCCTCCGTAAAAGGAGAAGCCACAAACGAGTGCGATGCACGCAACAATAACGCCAATTATTGATCTCATAACAGTTAGGTGATGAATGGGGTGGTTAGTGTAAAAAAAACTATTTATTCCTATGTGGTGGATGGGAGGACTGCTTATTGCAGGCCCTCGGTGTCGGTGCCTTTTTCGGCCTTTTGGGCCTTCTGGCCTTTTTCGGCTCTCTTGGCCAGCGATGCCTCGTTCTGTTCGCGTATCGAGCGCAAGTGCTGGATGTAATTCAGCTCATGGCTTGCATAGGCGGCATTCTCCGGGTCGTCAAGCATTGAGGTGAATATCTTCTCGGCTTCGTCGAGTTTGCCGAACTCGATGAGGGCATAGCCGCGGCGACGGCGCAAGAAATAGACGAATTGGCGGATGTTTTCAGGCAGTTCCTCTTCGTTTTCAAAGTTGCGCTTAATCTCTTCCATCACGCCGTCGGTGTAGTTGAACACACGCAGGTCCTTGTTGTTGGCCATCGTGTTGACCAGTTCTGTGGTGTGGCGGATGTTGCCGTCGGTGGCCATGAGGTCCAGGTAGTAGAATGCCTGCTTGTACAGGCCCATATCGTTGTAGCAGAACCCCAGTTTGTAGGCCACCTCCATGAGCATGCGCTTCTCGTCGCCACTCAGGTCAAAGAATTCCTGACGGTAACTGTTAAACACATTCTCCAGATAGATGATGGTCTCAAGGTAGCGCTTCTCGCAGAAGTACAGGTTACCCCAATACAGGTTGTAGGCCACATCGGGCTTGTATACCTGGCTCAGCAGGATTTCGTCTTCGCTCATGCTGTTTTGCTCGCCGTTCTTGATCTTGAGGAGAGCGTCGGTCCACATGTACTCGGCTTCTTTAAATTGCTTGTCACCGTTGCGGCCCAGCCCGATGAGGAAACTCTTGCTGTGCGGAACGCGCTCATCGTTGCTCAGCGAGTTGGCACGGCTGGCGTTGCGCATGGGCAGCGTGATGGTCACGCGGGTGAAAATCGTGTTCTTGTCTTCACCCTCGGCGGTAAGGGCGATGGTAGCCATTTGGGGCTTCCCGTCTTCGCCCAACTTGTAGTGCAGGTCCAGCACGGCATAGTCACGCACCAGGCGCGCTTCGGCGCCCGTACCCTCGACCAGCGCACGGCGAAGGTCAAAGCCATGAATCTCTTCCTCGCTTTCCAGTCGCTGCTGGCCGCTCACGGTGTTCACGGTCATGAACAGCATCTGGGCATGGTGTGAGAGCGTCGGCTCGATGTACTCGAGCACATTGTCCAGTGTCAGCGGCTCTTCACAGGAAAAAAGTTGTAAGTTCAGCGAGGTGTTCATAATCTGGTGCATCATCTCTTGGCAACGCAACATGTGCATTTCGCGTTGGTGCTTGTACAGCTCACTCTCCAGGTCGATGCTGTTATAGTCCTTGCTGATGGATACGGCCTCGTCGTAGTCTCGCGTCCACTCGTGCTGGAAATGGAAGGCGGCTTTCAACTCTTGGGCAAAGTTCTCGGCATCAAGCGAGTTGTTGAAGAAGGACAGGTGCACATTTATCTCACCAGTCGACTCGTTGATAGAGTAACTGAACTTGAACAGGATGTTGCTGTTGTTGTGCTCGTTGCACTTGGAGCGCACGAGAGGCAATTGTGACAGGGGTGCTATGGATATGGAGGGGTAGGTGACCTCTACGCAGTCGTCCTGTTTGCGGACGGCCGCGATGAAATGCCCTGCTTGGAACTCAAAGTCATAGATGGTGGCGCTGTTCTCATCGGTCTTGACATCATAGTGGCAGCGGAAATCGTTGAGAATCTTCTCGAGTTGGGCTTTTACTGAATTCTTTTTTTTATTCTTCCTAAGGAGCATAATCATTGATGTGTTTAATGGGTAAATGTACTACAACACTGCAATTATCGTGCCAACCGAACGCCATGATGCTGGCATTGATGGCTGAGGTGCCGCCGATAATATCAAATTATCGTGCCAACCGAACGCCATGATGCTTGCATCGATGGCTGAGGTGCAGCCGATAATATCAAATTATCGTGCCAACCGAACGCCATGATGCTGGCATCGATGGCTGAGGTACAGCCGATAATATTAAATTATCGTGCCAATGTGGGGAAGGTGCCACCAAAGTAGCGTCGTTGCAGCAGATGGTAGGCAGCGGTATCGCTTTTCAGCTGGTTGTGCCACCTGTCAAGGCTGTCACACAAGCCGGGACGGTCCTTGGAAACCATCCATGACTGGAATTGTGACAGGCTGATGGCTACCGAACGGTCCAGATTAGGCAGGCGTGACGCCATGGCACGGGCAATGGAACGGTTGACCACGGCATAGCGTATCTCGCCCTCGGCCACCATCAACATCAACTGCTCGGGGCCATACAGCTCATCGACATGCACATAGATGGTGTCGCCGATTTCACGGCTCAGGCTAGCGATGCGCCCAATCATGGGAGACCCCTTGACGACCCACACGGTGTCCCCGGCCAAGTCGAGCTGGGAGTGGATGGCATTGCTGCCGCGGCGCTGCACGAGTACCTGCTGGTCGATGTAGATGGGCTCGGTAAAGGCAAACCGCGAGGTGTCGCGGGCTGTCATGGGGAACTGAGCCACCAGCACATCGTAGTTACCGCTCTCGAGGCCGGCCAGGGCCTTCTCAAGGGTCACAACCGGGTGGAACTTCATGGGGATGCCCATGCTGTCTGATATCATGCGCAGCAGGTCATAGTTGTAGCCGCCCAGCGTGTCGTCATAGGTATAATAGGTCACTGGCGAGTACTCGATGGCGATGTCGAGCGTGTCGCCGCTGCTGGGCTGTTCCTCGGGGGAAACGGGAGGCCTGTCACACAGGCTTAATGCCACCATGCAACCCACTACCACCGCAAGCAATGCGATGTAAAGTATCATCTGTCCCCGCCGTGCGGGCTGTTGTCGTCTTGTCATTGCTCTCTGATTCTGTGTGAGTGCAAAATTACTATTTTCTCTTGATATAGACAATACCGCCAGCCCCCTTGAAGAGAGGCTGGCGGTAAGATGTCTTATGAGTGTACTTTTACCTTTAGATCCTGCCGGGATAGGCTTCGAGGGCTTTCTCGAGCACTACCAGAGCACGCTTCAGGTCTTCAATCTTGAGCACATAGGCCATGCGCACCTCGTCCTTGCCCAGGCCGGGGGTGGCATAGAAACCGCTGGCAGGAGCCATCATCACGGTCTCGCCCTCGTAGTTGAACTCCTCAAGGCACCAGCGGCAGAAGTCGTCGATGTCCTTTACCGGCAGTTTGCTCACGGTGTAGAAGGCACCCATGGGCATCGGGCAGAAGACACCAGGAATCTTGTTCAGTCCCTCTACCAGGCAGTTGCGGCGAGCGATATACTCGTCATACACGCCCTTGTGGTAGGCCTGCGGAGCGTCGAGCGAAGCCTCGGCAACGATCTGGCCCAGCAGAGGGGGACTCAGACGGGCCTGGGCCAACTTCATGGCGGCGGCGCGCACTTCCTTGTTGCGGGTGATGAAGGCGCCGATGCGGATACCGCACTCGCTGTAGCGCTTCGACACACTGTCAATCATGATGACATTGTTCTCGATACCCTCCAGGTGCATGGCGCTGGTATAGGGAGCGTCGCTGTAGATGAACTCGCGGTATACCTCGTCGGCGAACAGGTACAGGTCATATTTCTTCACCAGGTCGCGCAGGCGCATCAGTTCCTCGCGGCTGTAGAGCGTACCGGTGGGGTTGTTGGGGTTGCAGATCATGATGGCGCGGGTGCGCTCATTGATGACCTTCTCAAACTCCTCGACGGGAGGCAGGGCAAAGCCGTCCTCGATGTGGGTGGTGATGGTGCGCACCACGGCACCGGTCTCGCAGGCAAAGCCCATATAATTGGCGTATGCAGGCTCGGGAATGATGACTTCGTCACCAGGGTTAAGGCATACCATGAATGCCATCTGTACGGCCTCACTGCCACCGCAGGTCACGATGATGTCGTCAACACCCAGGTCGATGTCATAGCGCTTGTAGTAACCTACCAGTTTCTCCACATAACTGGGAATGCCCTGTGAGGGGCTGTATTCGAGCACCTTGCGGTCCACATGCTTGATGGCTTCCAGGCCCTCCTCGGGGGTGTGGATATCAGGCTGACCGATGTTCAGATGATACACTTTGATACCGCGTTTTTTAGCTTCAGCGGCAAACGGAGCCAACTTCCTGATGGGCGATGCCGGCATCTTCATGCTGCGTTCTGATAGTTTAGGCATAATTGAATTGCTTGATTAATTTGATAATGATATTTGAAGTCGTTAATTATACGCCCGCAAAATTACACTTTTTTTTTAAAACAACAAATACGGCCCTAAAAGACTATGAGGACCATCGGTATCATCTTTGCTGCCGAATAGGCTGAGGATACCATTGGGCGAGTTGTATTATTCATTGATTCCCTTTATGCCGTTGTGCCGCTGACGGCAGTATTAGTTGACGAAGTTGACCGAGACGCCGATCTGCAGGCGGGCGGGATTCAGCGGGTAGTGTGGGGTGGCGAAGTAGGCCGTACCGCTCTTCAGTTTCTGGTTGAAGTGGGTCCAGGCGACAAAGAAGCGGGCCTGCTTCATCTTGAAGTTGGCGTACAGGTTCATGATGGCGAAGTTGCCGCATTCCATCTCCTGCTGGCTGTGGAAAGTCATCGTCGCGGGATTGTAGGCGGGAGCGTAATACTTGGTGTAGTAGTTGCAGTCCACGCCCAGCTGGGTGTGCAGCACGCGGGCAATGGTAAAGGTGGCATACAGGTTGCTGTAAACGGCAAACTTGGGCAACGGCAGCACCTGCTCGTTGCTGCTCGTTTGCAGCGTCACGCTGTTTTCCCAGTTGAAAGCCTTGAAGTGCAGGCCTTGGTGCAAGCGGGCACTCAGCACATGGATAGCACCGCTGTGCTGTGCGGGCAGGCCGTCGGCGTCCCAATAGATGTACTCGGTCAAGGTTTCGTAACCCACATTGACATTGGTCCACGAGAAGGGGATGTCCAGTTCACCGCCCACGCGCACGCGCTTGATCTTGGAGAAATTGTTGTCCCACACATAGTGGTTGGAAACATAGTGCTGGAGCAGATAGGGCACCGCCAGGTTCTTGAAGTAGCCATACCCCTTGATGCTTACCGTGTCGCCCAGCATCTTGAAGCGGGTGGTCACATCACCTGTCACATCAATCTCGCCCGCCGCATCGCCCAGCAAGCCGAACTGTGCCGTGGCGTTGTAGCGCAGCAGCGAGCCGCGCTGCTTGGTCAACTGGCCGCCTATCCACAGCAGGTTTTGGGTCGCCCTGTGGGGATGGTTGACAGGCAGCACATCCATTCCGTCAACCCATTGGACACTGTCGGTGTTCACTTGGGTGTAGCGTCTCACCTCGTGGGTGCCGTAGACGGCAAAGCCGAACTTGGCGTACTTGTTGAAACCCTCGAGCATCGACACGCCCACAGTGTTGCGCAGGCGCCAGTAGCGCGTCGACTCGTCGGTGCCGCCCAGAGTGAGATAGGTGTAGTCAAAGAAGGTGGTGTCCTCGTGGCCCGACTTGTTCAGGAACTGGTGCTTGCCGTGCCTGAAGTCGAGCGTCCAGATGAAACTCGTCACGGGCACATAGGTGCGGTCGATGATGGTATCGGTCACGCTGTCGCGGCGGTAGCGGTAGAATCCCACCTTGTAACGCTGGTTCAGGTACAGCTGGCTGCCCTCCAGGTGGCTGTGGGCATTGGCCAGCAGGGTAGGGATGCTCTTGTTGTCAACGCGGGTCTCACCTCCCTGCACGGCAGCGGGGTCGGTGATGAAGCGGTCGTCGGTGATGCCGCCGCTCTCCTTGGTGGTGTAGTTGTAATGGTTGAAGAAGGTCTGCAGCTCGTAGCGGTCGCCCATGTGTGAGCCGAACAGGCGCCAGGTGAAGTCCTTGTCGGCCTGCATGTCATAGGAACCCTTGCTGTAGATGTAGTCGAGCCCGCCGCCCACCTGGGTCTTGCGGTCCACATTGCCCGAGAATTCCAGTTGTGTGCGGTCCAGATTGCTGTGTTTGTCACCGCCGGTGGAGTGGCTCAGCAGGGTCATGGGAATGCGGGTGTTGTAGAAACGCATCGTTCCCGTGTCATGCAACCACGCGTCGATGGCATCCTCAAAGAAGAACTCGCCCGTCACTGGGCGCTCAAAGAAAATCTGGTTCTGTCCTGGCGCACCATAGTTGCCTGTGGTCACCCACGCATCGCTCACCATCGAGGGAACCATCGTGCGGTGGTAGTCCAGATGGATGGTGTCGATCGTCGAGGGGTAGTGCAACCCCAGCGGGTCGCTCACGCTCCAGGCAAAGGACGGCTCCACACGCTGCTTTTTGGCCTTGGTGGACTTCGTCTTTTCCTGTGTAAACTCTTGGGCCACTGCTACATTCATCACAGCAACCATCATCATAATCAATATGACCAGTTTTTTCTTCACGACTGCAAAAGTAGTATAATTCTTGCAGAGACGCAAAAACTTGCGTCCGGGATGCTTAATGTTCAGTTCTTGGGTGCACCGAAGAGCCAGTGTGCCAGCCAGGGACTCAGCCTGATGATTTCGCTGACGAGCAGGCTGCACGCGATGATGGCGATGGCGATGACCGAGGACGCCAAGGCTTCGATGATGGGCATCGGGTGGTCGCTGAACACGGTGATAAAACTCAGACCCGTGGGCACCAGGAAGTAGTGGATGAGGTAGATGTCGAGCGTGCGGCGCCCCACATACTGCATCGTGCGTCCCAGTTTGGTATCACGCGAGAACCACGCCTGCCGGTTGCGGAAGAATGCCAGCACAACGACCAGTCCCGCCAGCGACAGCAATAGGCGCACGGGGATGGCCTTGACGGGCAGCGCATCACTCATAATATTGACAATCAGATAAATGGCGATACACGCTGGTAGCATCCACTTACCGTCGAGCCACCGCTGCACCTGGTCAAAATGCTCACGCACAAGTGTGCCCAGCACCAGGAAGATGAAGAATCGCCAATGCGGCACACTCAACAGCAGGAACACATTGTCAACCGTTTGGTTGCCGCTTGTCATGCGGGGCCAGCAGAACCAGTACAGCGCCAGCCCGATGGCCACCAGTATGATGGCCGACCAGCGGCTCCTCACACAGTACCTGACGATGGCATAAATCACAAAGAATTCCAGCAATGCCAGCGTGAACCAGTAGCCCGCCTTGTGCATGTCCATTACTCCATCGGCCAGCGGGATGCCCTTTACATGCAGGAAGAGGGCAAAGAAGATGAACGGGCTGACCAGCTGCACAGGAATCTTCCTCTTGAAGAAGCCGACGATGTGCCGTCCATTCCACACCACATCGGGCTTGTAGAGCACAAAGCCGCTGATGAAGAAGAACAGTGGCATGCGCACCTGCACCAGATAGTCGTGGATGGAAATCCCCTTGCCGACGATTCCCCAGCACAGTGAGGCCACATGCTCCAGCACCACCAGGAACATAGTGAACCCCCGCAAGGCGTCGATGTAACCGATGCGTTGCGGGGTGTTTACCGATGTGTCAAGCTGATGATGCATCAAGAGCTTGAGTGAATGTCAGATGGTGCGCTCAACGGGAAGGACAAAAGCCCGCAGACCCAATTTGGGCGTCGCTATGTCCATCTGGTGCAACTCGTCGAGGACGACATCTACACGGCGGTCGTCAACCACTGTGAGGATGGCCGATGCTATCGATGGCCAGGCGTGGGTGGCATAGTGGGGTTCACCCGTCTTGCTGCCGCGGCCCTGCACCTCGCGCCAACCCGTGAAGCCACGGCAGTTGAGCAGGTTCAACTTCTCGACAATGCGGTCATAGTAGGCCTCGTCAAAGGCAATGAATATCGCTTTCATATCTTCATTCAGTTAAATTTTGAGTTATGTGTTTTAAAGATAGGATGACTAGATGCCTACTTCATTATTTCTTCTGATGTTCCTTTTTGATTTTCTTGCGTGTGCGGCGGATGCCTGTCAGTGCAAAGATGGTGTACATTGTAGGCACAAACAACAGGGTCATCAGTGTGGACATCGTGAGACCACCGATTACGGCGATACCCATCGGGCGCCACATCTCACTACCCACACCGGTGCCGATAGCCATGGGCACCATACCCAGGATGGTGGTCAGTGAGGTCATGAGCACAGGACGCAGACGGGAGTGACCACCATTGATCACGGCACGGCGGATGCTCATGCCACGCTCACGGTTCAGGTTGATGTAGTCGATGAGTACAATACCGTTTTTCACTACGATACCAATCAGCATGATACCGCCAATCATCGACATCACATTCAGGTTGGTGCGCGTCAACAGCAGGATGAGCACAATACCCGAGAAGGCGAACATGATTGAGGTCATGATGATTGCAGGATAGGTAAAGGACTCAAACTGTCCTGCCATGACGATGTAGACGAGCAGGATGATGAGCAGACCCAGCGTTGCCAGGTCGCCGAAGGACTCTTGCTGGTCCTCAAAGCTACCGCTCAACTGGATGAAGACATCGCCAGGCTTGTCCATCTTGTCGATGAGTGGCTGGGCGTCGGCAATTACCTCACTCATGGGACGGTCCTGGACAACAGTCGATACCGTAATGATGCGTTCGCGGTCTTTACGCTCGATGGTGGGGGGATAGAACCGCTCGACGACATTACCCACTTCCTTGAGACGAACTCCCTGGCCCATCGTGTTATAGAGCATGATGTTCTCAATGTCCTCGATGCTGCGGCGGTGTTCGGGGTCATACATCACCTTGATGTCGTACTCCATACCGTCCTCGCGGAAGTAACTGGCCGTCGTACCGTTGATGCGGTTGCGCAGCGCGGTTGCGGCAGTGCTCAGGTTCAGACCGTACAATGCCAACTTCTCACGGTCAAAGTCCACATGATACTCGGGCTGGTAGTCGCTGCGGCTGATGTTGATATCGGCCGTGCCGGGCACTTTTTCAAGGATGCGTTTCAGTCGCTGTGCCACGCTGTCGGTCTTGGTAAAGTCGTAGCCGTAGATTTCATAGTCAAGTGTGCTCTGTCCGCTCATGCCACCACCGCGAGAACCGCCCACATTGACCAAGGCCCTTTTCAGTTCAGGGTAATTCTTGAGGTCTTCACGCATCTTGGCGGCAATTTCGGTAATGGTGCGTTTGCGCTCGTTGGACTTGTTGAGCATGATGTTCATCGAGATGATGTGGCTACCATTGCTCTGCATCGAGGCGAAGGTGTTGTCGCTGCTGGCTTGGCCCACAGTATAGTTGAAGGATTGAATCTCGGGATACTTCTCGGTCCACTCCTTGTAGAGGCGTTGACTCACATCCTTGGCGAGTTCAACGCGGGAGCCGATAGGCAACTCCAGCGATACACCCAGACGGCCGTTATCGTTGGTCGGGAAGAACTCGGTGCCGACAAACTTCATCAGGAAGATAGACACGACAAAGACACCCAGGGCTGTTGCCGTGGTAATCCATCGATGGGCAACGCACTTGTCAAGCACCTTGGCATAGAAGTCGTCAATCTTGTTGAGCACCTTGAGGATGGGGCCATAGACCTTCTTGAAGATGGTCGTGTCACCCACATTGAGCCTGAGCATGCGCGAGCACAGCATCGGGGTCAACATCAAGGCGCAAATCAGTGACAGAACCATCATGATGGTCACCATCCAACCCAGCTGCTTGAACAGCACACCGGTCATACCCTTGACCAGCGTCAGGGGGAAGAACACCGCAATCAGCGTCAAGGTCGAGGCCATTACCGACAAGGCGACCTCGTTGGTGCCGTTGACGGCGGCCTGCATGGGTGCCGAGCCGCGTTCGATGTGGGTAGTGACATTCTCGAGCACCACAATGGCGTCATCCACCACCATACCGATGGCAATGGACAGTGCCGATAGTGACACGATGTTCAGCGAGTTGCCGGTGGCATACAGGTAGATGAACGAGGCAATCAATGAGATGGGGATGGTCACAAGCACGATGACGGTGGCACGCCAGCGTCCCAGGAACACAAATACAACGATGCCCACGAACAGCAAGGCGAACAGCACGGTCTCGACTAGCGAGGCGATGGTGCTGCGGATGTTGTCGCTAGTATCGACGATGTAACCCAACTTGATGTCGCTGGGCAGGTTTTTCTGGATTTTGGGCAGTTCTTTGGCAATCTTCTCGGAAATCTGCACCGAGTTGGCACCCGATTGTTTTTGGACGATAATCATCGCGCCTTTCTGGCCGTTGTTGAAACTCTCCTGGGCGCGCTCCTCGAGTGAGTCGTCGATGCGGGCCACATCACGCAGGTGGACTACACCGCCACCGGGTGACATGCCAACGACCATGGCGCCCATCTGCTGCGGGTCGTTGAACTCGCCCTGCACACGCAGGGGGTAGGTCTCGTTACCGATGTCGAAGGTACCGCCGGGAATATTGCGGTTCTCGGCACCGACGAGGGCTGCAACGGTCTCAACGCTCAGGTTGTAGGCTTCCATGCGCAAGGGGTCCAGATAGATGTGTATCTCGCGCTTGGGAGCACCGGCAATGGATACCGAGCCCACACCATCGACACGGGCCAGCGGGTTGGCAACATTCTCGTCAAGAATCTTGTACAGTCCCGGCATGCTCTGGTCGGCTTGAACCGACAAGAGCACAATAGGAATCATGTCGCTGCTGAACTTGAAAATGATGGGGGTGTTGGCATCGTCGGGCAACATGCTCGATACCATATCTAGCTTGTCGCGCACATTGTTGGTCAATGTCTCGATGTCATAGCCGTACTCAAATTCCAATGTAACAATCGAGATGTTCTCGCGACTGTTGGAGGTGATGTGCTTGAGGTGCTCTACCGCGTTGAGGGCATTCTCAAGAGGGCGGGTCACATTCTGCTCAATGTCCGACGCACTGGTACCCGCATAGCTGGTCATCACCATGATGGTGTTAGTCTCAACATCGGGGAGCAGGTCGATGGGCAGGCTTCGGAGTGAGAACAGACCCAGCACAATCAGTGCCACAAACACGAGGATTGTGGTCACTGGTCGTTTTACTGAACTGGAATATAAACTCATGGCCCGATATTATTTCTTGAGTTGAACTTTGGCACCATCCTGCAGGCGGGCAGCACCGGCAACAACCACTTGGCTGCCGGGGGCAAGGCCGCCCTTTACCTCATAACGGTCTTCAAGACGCTGGCCCAGTTCCACCTCACGGAACTCAACCTCTCCGCCCTGGTAAACCCATACATAACGCACGCCTGAACCAACCTGTTTCTGTACGGCCAGGTCAGGAATGACAACACTGTGGGCAGTGCCATAATTGAAGCCCACGCGGGCAAACATGCCGGTGCGCACCTTGTCCTGGCGGTTGGTGATGGCCACCTCGACCTGGAAGGTGCGGCTGGTGGCATCAACGGTGGGATGGATCAGGTAAACCTGGCCGTTGAAGACCTCGTCGCCATAGGTGTCAAATGTCACAGTCACGGGCATGCCCTTCTTTACATTGGGATACTCGCTCTCGTTGACATTGACGATAACCTTGAGGGGCTGTTGCTGCTCAATGGTCAGGATGGGCAAGCCTGCGGGCAGGTCGCCGGCATCGTAGTTCTTGGCGGTAACGACGCCGCTCACCGGGGAGGTGAGCACGGTGTTCTCCTGCATCGTGCGTATGGCGCGTGCATTGGCGTCATACTGTGCCTGCAACTGGTCAACGGTCTGTTGCGTGCCGCCGCCGATTTTAACCAGCTCGCGGGCGCGGTCCAACTCTCGTTTCAGGTTGGAGAGCGCGATTTGCTGCTGAGCGATGTTCACATCGTCAAGGATGACCAGACGCTGGCCTCTGCTCACGCGTGACCCCACATCGACCAGGATGCGCTTGATGCGTGAGCCGCTGTTCGACGAGATGTTGTTTGTCTTAAAGGCCTCGACGGTACCGGTGTACTCGCTGGTCTGCTTCACGGCTTCCTCGCCGATGGTCGTTACCTCGACAATGGGCAGCTCTTCCTTGACCTCGGTCACCTTCTTGTCGTCTTTACTGGAACAGGATGCCAGTGCCAACACAAGCATCGCAATCGGTAAGAATCTTTTAGTTTTCATTGTTTTATGATTGTTTATTGTTGATTTCTAACTCCTAACTCCTAATTCCTAACTCCTAACTACCTCACATAAGGTGTGTTGCCCAAGACATGTTCCAGGTCGCTCTCGGCAACCAGGTAGTTGTAGATGGCCTGGTAATAGGCAAGACGGGCTGCCATCAGGGCGTCCTCGGTGTCGCGCAGCTGGATGAACGAGGCGGCGCCGATTTTGAAACTCTTCTGCATGATGTCGTTGGCTTTCTCGGCCATGGTCACGCCCGCCTCATTGCTCTCAATCTGCTTGAGGTTCTTGGCGATGGCATCATTTTGGGTGGCTACCTGCATGTGCAGGCTGCGTTCCAGGTTCTCGCGTTGCCATTTCATTTCCTCAACAGCAATTTCAGCCTGTTTCTGCTTATAATAGCGCTGGCCTCCCGTGAAGATGGGGAACGCTACAGCCAGTCCCACATTGGACGCGCGGCTCCAGCGCAGTCCCGTAAAGGGGCTGCCGTTGTTCATGGAGTGCCACATCAGGCTGGCGCTACCAGTCAGGGTAGGATACCACGCCATCTTCTGCACATCAAGGGCTTTTTTCAGATAGTCGGTCTGCAGGTCCATAGCCTTCAGGTTGGTGTTGTTGGCAAGCGTGGTGTCGCTGCCCAGCGTATTGCTCAGCACGCGCTCATACATTTCACCCCTGAAGTCATCCAACTGCTGGCTGGGCGCAATCTCGGTGCGCACATCCATGCCCATGAGCACCTTCAACTGGAGCAGCAGGGCATTGATGGAATTCTCGGCCTCGATAATCGAGGGTTCCAGGTTGGTAACAGCGACATTGGCACGCAGCACATCATACTCTGATGCGGCGCCCAACTCATATTTCTTCTGGAAAATTTCGGCGTTCAACTTGGCGGTGGCATGGTTTTCCTCAATCACGCGCTTGCTGTCACGAGCGAGTAACAGGGCATAGTAGGTTTTTTCCACCTGGTTGACCAGCGACAGTTTGTTGGCTCGCGCTGCTTCCACATTCTGCAGAATCTGCGTCTCGCTCAGTTTGATGGACTTCCACAACTGGGGAACCACCAGCGGAATCGAGGCCTGGAAGCCGGCGGCGTGGGTGTTGTCGCTACCCATCTTGATAGCCATGGTGCCGGCATCGGTGTCCATGTACATCGTCTGCAGTGACAGGTTGCGCTGGTACTGGCCGGCCAGGTTGATCGAGGGGAACAACTGCCCCAGCGCCTCCTTGTGGCTATAGTCCACGCGTGTAATCTCCATCTCCTGCACCTTGATGGTGGGGTTCTCGTTCAAGGCGATGCGGATGCACTCGTCAAGCGACAGGGCCAGTTGAGCGTGGGCGCTCATGGTGCCGCCGAATAACATTAATAGAATAATGTAGAAAAACTTCTTGTTGAACATTGTATCGTTGTTTTTATTGATTTAGCTGTTGTTGGTTTTCGAGATACTCTATCATCTCGATGCCCTTGAGCGTGGCCACTCCGCGCAGGAAACTCACAAACACATGGTCGAAGATGTCTTCCTGCTTGAAACCGTATTTGTCCCCGTTGGGGTTCTCGTGCAGCACGCGCATCGACTGCGTGAACAGGTAGGCGGCTATCTCGGGATTGATGCGCTTGATTACCAGACCCTCGTCCTGGGCTTGGCGCAGCACCGACGCGATGCCGTTGATCACGGTGCGCTCGTTCTCGACATGCTTCTCAAAGATGTCGGGGTACAGGCGCTTGATATCGTTGATGAACGCCATCGAAGTGGTGTCATACATCTTGCGGGCGCGCTTGTACACCCTGAACATCGCTTCAAAGCAGTTGGAAGAAGTGTTGAAAATCTCTTTCAGGGCAGCATTCTTCATCTCGTGCTCGTGATGAATACACTCGCCGATGAGCGTGCGCTTGTCAGGGAAAGTTTCATAGAGTGTGCGCTTTGAGATGCCGCAGGCGCGTGCCACATCATCCATCGTCATCGATGTGGGTCCAACGCTCATCAGCATCCGGCTGCATTCATTCACAATCCTTTCTTTTGTGTCCATTGGATATTGTTGTAATGGTTTATCTCTTATTTAGGGCACAATAGTACAGAAAACTTTTAAAAACTCCAAAAGTTTTCTTGGTTTTTCTACGGTATAGGTGGTAAAATATTTTTTATGCCATCATATAAAAGGACGGCGCCAAATCAGGCGCCGCCCTCTCAATGAGTGATGTTCAATGAATTACTGAATGATCAGAACAGCACCTTGCTGCTCTTTACAGCACCGCTGCGATAGCGGGTTACCACGATGTTCACGCCGTCCCACGGCTCCTTGCTCTGGACACCCGACATGTTGACATAGGTTACCGACTCGATCTCGTCACCGTCATTAATCAGTGAGTTGATGCCGGTGTTGTCCATGTTGACGCTGACGAGCGTTACCTCCTGGGTGTTGCTGGTAGCGGTGGTGCCGTCTACATAGTTGGCCACGATGTAGTAGGAGTAGGTACCGCCCTCAACCAGGTTGCTCAGGGTGATGCCGGTGCTGCCGGCGTCGATATCGGTGATGACAAAGTCGGTATTGTCACCGGTGGCGGTGGCATTGAGGTTCAGCGTGCCGGCATAGACATTGATGAGTGCCATGTCGGGCGAGTAGCTGCTGTCGGTCGAGTAGATGGTAATCTTGTCACCTGCGCTGGCGGTTACGGTCCAGGTGTAGGTCTCGCCCTTGACGAAGGTGTGACCCACTGCCGAGGTCTTAGCCGACTTCACGGTGATGTTACCGGCACCGTAACTGGTGTTGGCGGTAGTGATCTGGATGGTGAAGGTGGCGTTGCTGTAACCCGAGGGAACAGTGAAGGTGATGTTGCCGTAGGAAGTGCTCCACCATGACGAGGAGTTCTTGGTGTAGATGGCACCGTTACCGGCCTTGACATTGCTGCCGCCCCACGGCGAAGTCAGCGTGATGCTGGCATAGCTGCCGGTGTAGTTGCTGCCGTCGAGGCTGCCCAGCAGGGTCGAACTCGGCTCATCGCCGCCGCCAGGCTGTGCGGTCAGCGTTCCGTACATCGTGTAGCTGGAAACAACCGATGCATCCACATCGTGGGTCCAGTTGGCGGTGAAACCGGTGCTGCTGATGTTGGTTGCAGCATTCAGTACGGGAGTAGCCTTGGCGATGGTGGCATTACCGGTCAGGGCAACGGTCTTGCTCGTTGCACCAGCGCTGGCAACGGTGACGGTAGCCGTCTGCGTGCCATAGGCGGTGGGTGCATAGGTCACGGTCACATTCACGCCGTTGGCGGCATTGGCTGCCGTGATGCTCGTCGTCGAGATGCTGAAGACGCTGGCACCGCTCAGGCTCAGGGTTACATTGCCGGTAAGGTCGGCACCTGTTACCTTGAAGGTGGCCGTCTTGGTAGCGCCCACATTGGCTGTCATGCTCAGGCTGGTGGGAGTTACTGTCAGCGTGGGAGTAGCAGCGGGCTCTTCCTCCTTGAGGGTGACGCTCTGCTCGTTACTCCAGGCGCTCTCGCTGCCGTCGGTGTAGATGGCCTTCACCTTATAGGTATAGGTAGCACCAGCGGTCAGGTTGTTCACCGTGTAGTACTTGTTGGTGATGCCGGTGATGGTGCGGGTGGTGGCATCGCCGGTCTCGGTGGCATTGAGGGTGGTGTTGCCTGCATAAACCTCAATCAGCGCCATGTCGGGCGAGTAGCTGGTGTCGGTTGTGGTCAGGGTGATGACATCACCGGCGCTGCCGGTCACGGTCCAGGTGTAGGTCTCGCCCTTGGCGAAAGTGTGGCCCACTGCCGAGGTCTTGGTCGACTTCACGGTGACATTACCAGTGCCATAGGTGCCGGTCACGGTCTTGATCTTGACACTGAAGGTGGCGTTGCTGTAGCCCGAGGGGATGGTAAAGGTAATCTTGCCGCTCTTGGTGAAGTAAACAGCGCTGTTACCGCCCTTGACATTGCTGCCGCCCCACGGTGAACTCAGCGTGATGGTCTTGTAGCTGCCGGTGTACTGGCTGCCGTCGATGGAGCCCAGCAGGGTGGTCGTTGGGGTCGGGGTGGTACCGCCCTGGCCATCCACCTGCAGGGTGTAGCTGGCTACATTGGCGCTGGCAGTCTGGTCGGTCCAGTCGGCGCGGAAGCTTGAACTGGTGACATAGCTGCTGTTGGCGGCGCTCATCACGGGAGTGTAGGTCGTGATGGGAGCGGCGGTGGCGGTACCCGTCAGGGTGACGGTCTTGCTCTCGGCGCCCGAGCTGGCGATGGTGATGGTGCCCGTCTGGGTGCCGGTAGCGGTGGGAGCGTAGGTCACGGTCACATTCACGCCGTTGGCGGCATTGGCTGCCGTGATGGTCGTCGGGGTGATGCTGAACACGCTGGAGCCGCTCTTGGTGAGCGTCACATTGCCGGTGAGGTCGGCACCTGTTACCTTGAAGGTAGCGGTAGCAGTCTCGCCGGTGTAGGCACTCATGTTCAGGCTGGTAGGAGTAACGGTCAGCGTCGGGGTGGCAACGGTAGCGGCGTTCAGGGTAACTTCCTGCTCATTGCTCCATGCGCTCTGGCTGCCGTCGGTGTAGATGGCTTTTACCTTATATATAAAGGTGGCGCCCTCCTTCAGGTTCTGGACGGTGTAGTACTTGTTGGTGATGCCGGTGATGGTGCGGCTGCTCTCACCGCCTGTCTCGCTGGCAGCAAACATATTGATTGATGAAGCGTCGCCTGCATAAATCTGGATGTTGCTGATGCTGATGTAGTTGCTCGTGGAGCCGATGGTCACCTTGTCGCTCGATGAGCAGTTCAGTACAAAGGTGTACTCGGTGTTGTTGTCGGTCAGGGCCTGGGTCTGGGTCTGACTGCCGGTGCCTACGCTCAAGGTGGCGTTGCCATAGTAGCTTGAGTAGTAGGAGTAGGCTTTAACCTTGACGGTCACCTTGCTGTAGCCGCTCAGGCTGTAGGTGGGCGATACCAGGTTGCCGCCGGTGATGAGCATGCCGGTGTTGGCATATACATAGGTCGAAGCGCTCCAACCGGTTCCCAGGTAGCTGGTGATGTTGCTCGACACATCGCTCAGGTAGCCGTCAGAGTTGGTTACCTGCGACACACCGCTCAGGTCGATGTTGGCCAGTTCGCTGGTGGCGGGGGTAGTGCCCTTCTCGGTTACCTGCAGGGTATAGCTTGCTACATTGGCGCTGGGGGTCTGGTCGGTCCAGGCAGCGCGGAAGCTGTTGGTGGTGATGTAACTGCTGCTGGCAGTACTCATCACGGGAGTGTAGGTCTCCAGGGCGGCTGCCGTGGCAGTACCCGAGAGCGAAACGCTTGCGTTGGAGGCTCCGCTGCTGGCTGCCGTGATGGTAGCAGAGTGGGTACCTGCTGCGGTGGGATTGTAGGTCACAGTGACGGTGGCACCACTGTTGGCGGCGCTGGCGCTGATGGTAGTCGGTGAAATGCTGTAAACGCCGTTGGCGTCGCTCTTGGTGAGCGTCACATTGCCGGTGAGGTTGGTGCCCTTGACGGTGAAGGTTTTGGTTGCCGTCTGACCGGCGGTGGCACTGAACGACAGCGTGCTGGGAGTGACGGTCAAGGTGGGAGTGCTGCTGCCGCTGGGCGGCTGGATGCCGATGACCATCTGCTGATATACATTGAAGTTGTAGCTGCTGTAGCCGAAGGAGTTCAGCGAGCACCAGGCATTACCGTCACCACTCCAACCGAAGTTGATATGGTACTTGTTGTCGCTGCTGCGGTAACCGTCGACATTGAAGGCGTGTCCGCCGGCGTTGGAACTAACAGCGCAGAAGACGATGGGACGGCCGGCGGCCATCTCCTCCTGAATCAGGGCAGCCCACTGGGTGTCGGTGTACAGGGTAGTGCCGCCACTGTAGGCGCTGGTCTTCTTGACAAAGCGTGTGGTGCTCGAGTCGTAGCCGAAGAAGGTGAACGCGTTGCGGATGTTGCTCACGCTGTCCACGCTCACACCGCTACCACCAGCGGCACTCGTGCCGTAGCCCATGTGCTCGGCCTGGCCCACATAGTGCATCAGCGTGGCCACGGCATTGCCCTGGGCGGTCGTGTAACTGCCGGTGTAGCTGTCCAGCATGTTGGCCCAGTCAAATGTTACCGAGGGCAGCGCCGAGTGGGTGTAGCTCGTCGAGCCATAGCTCGAGTAGCTGATGGTGGACTTGTAACCCGGAACGGCGGGGGTGGCTGCGGTGGGATATTTCCAGAAGTAGAATACCATCGATGCCGAGGTGGCGGGGCAGCCCGTCAGGCACTGGTAACTACCGAATTTGCACTGGTTGTAATAGGGTGCCTCCTGGTCCCAGTTGCAGGTCAGCAGCGGGCCGTAGGTGCCGGCGCGCAGCTTGGAAGTGCTGGCGGGATTGGCAAGCAAGTTGGACTTGAGGCCGGGATTCTTCTGCAGATACATGATCTGGTCCTTGTACTGGCCGAGCATGTCCTGCATACCCAGAGGCAAGTTGTTCACATCTTTCAGGGGACGGTCACCCACCATGAGAATCGACTCGGCGCGGTCATCACCGGCAACGACGATAAAGGTGGTGGAAGTGTTGAAGATGTAATAGACGGGCTCGTTGATTTTCACATCACCCATCTCAGCCTTCAACAGCACGGGGATACTGGCTGTCGGAGACATGAATTGACCTGCATAAAGTTCGTTCTTCAGGAAGCTTTGTGCCCTCTTGTAAGCCGTGGCCTGGTCAACAGGTGCGGCCGATAACGACATCGCCATAATGGCGGCTGTCAAGAAAAACAATAATTTTTTCATAAGTTTTTTTGATTAAGAGATAATAATATGTTGATCAAACTAGATTAATATCATGGATTGTTTTAAAAAGGCGCTTCAAAGATAATAATGTGTAATGAATTGAACAAATAATTAGGGCACTTTTTTAAAAATCATGTGTATTTTTTCGGATTTTGAATAATTTAGCTATTAATATTCAAAAAAATGGATTTAAATTTGGACAATTCACATCAGTGGCAAAAACCCCGTTGTCGTTGCACTACATCCTCTCACTTGACAAATGTGAAACTGTCAGGTCCGTGGTTCTGACTGCTACTCTATTGGAAATCTGATGAATATGAATTCTGATTACTGGGTCGCTGCAGGGATGAGCATGCGCCTGTTGCCGCCCCTTTAAGCCCCCAATCACAAAGAAAGCCCCAATCGTGAGCAGGGCTTTCTTTGTTGATTTGCCTTTTCAGGCGCTTGATGCGTTTTGTGATGGCCTCTTAGGGAGAACTTTTCATTCTGATTTCAGTTCCCGCCTTAATCATCGGTGCTTTCCAGACCTGTGTAGGGCTCGTTGTATTTTAAGAGGTTCTCAATCAGTTTTCGGTTCCATTTTTCCACCTCGTTGGGTTGCTTTTTTGCTTTCAGTTTGTTCAGCATGACCTGCCAGTAGGGTTTATCGAAGTTGTAGATGATGAAACCTGTGTCAAGGACATCGGTGCTGAGCCATGGCCACCCCGGATCTTTAGCGTAACGCAGGATAATGGAACGCTCATGTTCATAGTCGGCCTCGAGTTCGTCTGTAAAGGGATTGATGGCGCAATAGTGCAGGTTGAGGCCTTTGTCTGCCGGTGAGAAAAGCAGATGTAATCGTCCTGGTGAGAGGCGCATCTTGTCTGTCAGGTCCCCTTTCCCGTCTTCAACGAAGAAGTAGGTGATGTCAGGGCTGCCGGGAAGGATAGGACCACTCATCGTTTCATCGGTGATGGTGATGGGGCCGTCGGCGGTTGGCTCAAACCGGCTTTTCAGAATGCGGAGGTAGCCCTTGTTGCGGTAAGCCATCAGGTCATCGCAACTGATCAGTGAAAAGAGCATCATCTTGTCTTCGTATGCTGTTAGTGTTATCACATCACCCACTTTCTCGGCAACAAACCGTGCGCCTTGACCTATCATGTCCCTATCCACTGATATCTCTTGATAAATGCCGTCCCCAATTTGCTCCAGGCAGAGTACCAGGTTGCTTTCAGCGTCTTGGAGGACATAAATCTCCCCTTCTTGATACATACTGATGGCTCCCATGTCCCAGGAAACATACTGGTAGATGTCGTCAATAGAGGCTGGTTGCTGGGCCGGGAGCGGTAGCGCCATGATGACGGCTGCGAGGATAAACAGTAATTTATTCATATTTTTAATGTTTATGGGTTAGCAGTTTAATTGATTCCCCACAAAGGTAGTAATCTGAAATGAGTTCTGCAAACATAGAAGGTACTATTTGTTCAATTTCCCACCTGTAGGGCGGTTAATATCACCAATGGGCCAACATCTATATCATCATCACATTTGCTTGTTTGGCTTTTTTTGATTATCTTTGCACTACAACATGAATGAGAAGACTATGAAATCAGCAAGCAAAATACCCGAAATTTTGGCGTTTCTGAGGCAGTTGGCGGTCAACAACGACCGCACATGGTTCAAGGCACGCAAGGACCGCTTTGATGTCCTGCGTGGGACTTGGGAACAGGACATGGAACGCCTGATCGGCCTCGTGGCCGACTTTGACCCGCAGGCCCGCGGGCTCGCTGTCAAGGACAGCGTTTACCGCATCTACCGCGACATCCGTTTCTCGCACGACAAGAGCCCCTACAAGACCTATTTCTCGGGGGTCATCGGCCGTGGCGGGCGGCACACGGTGCAGTCCTGCTACTATGTCCACTTTGGCGTTAACGAATTGATGCTGTGCGGCGGCATCTGGTGGCCCGAGAAACCCATTCTCGAGCAGTTGCGCAGCCTCATCGACGCCGAGCCCGAGGAATTTCTCGCCCTTGTCAACGACCCCGAGGTCACCAGCCGCTACCAGTGGATGTCGCGCTCGCTCAAGAAGATGCCCGCCGGCTATCCCGAAGACCATCCCCTGGCCCGTTACCTCAAGATGAAGGAGTTCCTGCTGGTCAAGCACCTCGACGAGGACTACTTCAACTGCGAAGATTGGGTCGAGCGTGTCGCTAGTGACTTACAACCTCTCAAACCCTTGAACGATTTCCTTAATTATGTGTTTGAATAACTGCCCGCAAAGTAACAAACTGTAACTTGGGAATTTGCCACTATTTGGGCAAAAGAATCGGCATTTTGTCAGTTAAAACCGAAATTATCCGATTCTTTTGCCATATTTTTTGCCTTTTTTGCATCCGAGGATGATTTTTTTGATGCCGCGGGTGTTAATTTCTCAATATTATTACACCTATTAGAAAAAATGATAGTACCTTTGTGCCCGATTTCAGCAATGAAATATCCTGAAAATGCCTAAACATTAAACATTCAACATAAAACAAACACAATTCAGTTAATCTATGAAGAAATCACTAGTTTTATTGCTGGCGCTGGCTTCAAGCTTGGCAATGAGTGCCAGTGAAGCCGACTTGGTCATACCAGAGTCGCTGCATGCAGAGTCGCTGAGTGACATCAGTTTCCTGCATTGGGGCTTACTGGTATGCGTGCTGGGAATGCTTTTCGGTGTGTATCATTTCATGAAGACCAAGAGTCTTCCCGTTCATCCCGCAATGCGCGAGATTGGTGAAGTGATTTACAAGACCTGTTCGACCTACCTCAAGCAGCAGGGCCGTTTCCTGGCCATACTGTTTGTCTTCATCGGTGTGGTCGTTGCCTTCTACTTCGGTGGGCTCAGCCACATGTCGGTGGGCGAGGTACTTATCATCCTGTTGTCGACCGTAATCGGTATGCTCGGCTCCTATGCCGTGGCTGCCTATGGTATCCGCATGAACACCTATGCCAACGCTCGCATGGCCTTCGCTTCGTTGCGCCGTGACCCGTTGCGCCTGCTCAACATCCCCTTGAATGCGGGTATGAGCATCGGCGTGATGCTGGTTTGTGTTGAGTTGATCATCATGCTGGTCATCCTGCTCTTTGTCCCCGTGCATCTGGCTGGTGTATGCCTCATCGGCTTTGCCATTGGTGAGAGCCTCGGCGCCAGCGCCTTGCGTATCGCCGGTGGTATCTTCACCAAGATTGCCGACATCGGCAGCGACCTGATGAAGGTGGTCTTCAAGATTGGCGAGGACGATCCCCGCAACCCCGGTGTGATTGCCGACTGTACCGGTGATAACGCTGGTGACAGCGTTGGTCCCACGGCCGACGGTTTCGAGACCTACGGTGTGACCGGTGTCGCACTGGTATCGTTCATCCTGCTGGCCGTCACGGATCCCGAGATGCAGAAGAACCTGCTCGTGTGGATCTTCTCGATGCGTATCCTCATGGTTATCACCAGCGTGGTGGCTTACTGGGTTAACAAGGCTTTCTGCAAGGCCAAATATGCAGGCAAGGACAGCCTCGACTTTGAGAAGCCCCTTACCTCACTCGTTTGGTTTGCCAGCGTGCTCAGTATCGCTGTGACTTATGTTGTTTCCTACATGCAGTTGGGTGGCATCGTTGAGCATCCCAACCTGTGGTGGCAATTGGCAAGCATCATCTCGATGGGTACCCTCGGCGCTGCTCTCATCCCCGAGATCACCAAGATTTTCACGTCGCCCAAGAGTGCCCACGTGCAGGAGGTTGTCAAGGCTTCTCATCAGGGAGGAGCTTCGCTGAACATCCTGAGCGGTTTTGTGGCCGGTAACTTCTCCGGCTTCTGGACCGGTCTGGCCTTCGTGCTGCTGATGTTTGTGGGTTATGCTTTCTCGATCAAGATTTCTCCTGACCTCATGTCCTTCCCCGCCATCTTCGCCTTCGGTCTGGTGGCCTTCGGTATGCTGGGTATGGGTCCCGTGACCATCGCTGTCGACAGTTACGGCCCCGTGACCGACAATGCCCAGAGTGTCTATGAACTCTCCCTCATCGAGGAGGTTCCCAACAAGGACGAGGAAATCGAGCGTGACTTCGGCTTCAAGCCCGACTGGGAGAAGTCCAAGCACTACCTCGAGGAGAACGACGGTGCAGGCAATACCTTCAAGGCTACTGCCAAACCCGTGCTCATCGGTACCGCTGTCGTTGGTGCTACCACGATGATTTTCTCGATCATCCTCTTGATTCAGAAGACCCTCACCACAGATCCCTCGGACCCCTTGGATCCCGCCAGCCTGCTCAACCTGCTCAATCCCTACACCATCATCGGCTTCTTGCTGGGTGGTATGGTCATCTACTGGTTCACCGGCGCTTCGACCCAGGCCGTTACCGTGGGCGCTAACCGCGCCGTGGCCTTTATCAAGGACCACATCAAGCTCGATCCCAACGCGCCCAAGAAGGCCGACACCAAGTCGTCGGTCGAGGTGGTGCGCATCTGCACCCAGTATGCCCAGAAGGGTATGTTCAATATCTTCCTGGCCATCTTCTTCTTCGCTCTCGGCTTCGCCTGCTTGGCATCGCCGGGTAGCGTGGGTGGCAACAACGCCGTTTCGCTCTTCGTTTCTTACTTGATCTCGATTGCCCTGTTCGGTCTGTTCCAGGCTGTATTCATGGCCAACGCCGGTGGTAGCTGGGATAACAGTAAGAAGGTCGTTGAGGTTGACCTCGACCTCAAGGGCACCGATCTGCATGACGCATCGGTTGTCGGTGACACCGTGGGTGACCCCTTCAAGGACACATCTTCGGTTTCCTTGAACCCCATCATCAAGTTCACCACCCTGTTCGGTATGTTGGCCATGGAGATTGCTATCAGCGAGAACTTCAGGGCTATCGCTCCCTGGTTTGGTATTGTCTTCGTTCTCGTGGCTATCTTCTTCGTTTGGCGCTCGTTCTACCGCATGCGCATCGATGAAAGCATCGACAGCATTCTCGAGCACTACAACAAGAAGTAATTAATGCTCGCTATGCTCGCAGTTTAGAGTTTAGTGTTTAGAGTTTAGAGAATCCATCAAGGGCTTTAGCGAGCCCCCGTCAATAGGTCAGGCGGCGAGACCACACCACGGTCCCACCGCCTGGCTGTTTTTAAATGATATCATGATGAAGAAGGTCTTTGTTCACGGACAAAGACTGTGAGGTCTGGCAAGGGAAGATGGATTATTTGGTTCCGCTGGAAGAAAAAAATCACCATATGTTGGTAAATAATCATACATTTTTGCTTGCTATGTCCCCAAAAAGCAGTATTTTTGGCGATAATTAGACGAACATCAAGATTAATAACCTTATTAAACTTTAAACTATTTCTTTTATGGCAAAAA
>Ga0256407_10001879_pt1 | contig 42117 bp, 38 predicted proteins | sample RumenRJG_04DNA_FD_193489 | JGI IMG/M metagenome (GOLD analysis project Ga0256407, IMG submission 193489) | Bovine rumen microbial communities from Lethbridge, Alberta, Canada - RJG_04 | ecosystem: Host-associated > Mammals > Digestive system > Stomach > Rumen | place: Canada: Alberta... | reverse complement strand
ACCCGCCATGCTCTTCTTCCCCTCCGGCACGCCGTTCGGCCCGCCCGACCCCTGGGACGACACCGAAATCTCCGAGGAGGGCGCCGACTTCCTGTCCGCGCTCTCGTTCACCGTCGCGCTCTGGCAGATCATGCTTCCGCTTCTGGCCGGCGGCGCGATCCTCTGCCTTGTCGCCTGGGCCTGCGAACACGCGGGCAGGGCCCTGCACAGGCAGTACCAGATCCGGATGCGCCGCGGCTACTACTGGTTCGAGCGGCGCGAGGAGGAGGCGAGGCGGAAGTTCGCCGAGGGATGCCGCGAACTGATCGGGACGCCGGGCAACTATTCGCGCCGCTACCGCGAACTCCTCGACGCCTTCCGCGACGAGCTGAACGAAATCGAGGAGGAACGCCGGCGCGACTGGGCGATGCACCGTCGCCGGGCTTCCGCCTTCGCCTGGGCCTCGCCGAAGGCGGTGGCGGGGCGCGAGCGCCGGCGCGTGAAACGGGCGGCCGCGTGGCGCGCGTGGGCGGAGAAGTTCGCCGCGGCGGTGCGGCTCGGAAAGACGCCGCCGGAGCCGCCGTCCGGCCGGCGGGGCGGGAACGGCGGCGCCCCGATCCGCCGGCTCTGCGAGCGCTCGCTCAATCCGCCGCCCGCGCCGGAGGCGCTCGCCGCGCAATGGGAGAAGGCGCACGGGCGGGGACCGGTGGAGGAGAAGCTCCGCCTCGGCTCGATGATGCTCGACATCGAGGCGACGGTCGACAGCTCGCTCGTCCGCAACACGGACGGAGAGATCGTCGGGAGGAACCCAGGACTGCGCGGATGGCTGCGGGAGAACTGCCCGGAGATGATGCGGCACTACCGGATGCTGATGAACTGCCGGCAGCTGGCGGACCGTTTCCGCAAGGTGCACGGCGTGCGCGACCCGCTGCCCGCGGCGATCCTGCTGGAGAAGGAGCTGCCGAAGAGCGTCCCCGCCCCGTGGCGAAAGGCGCTCGCACCCCGCCACGCCGCCGCACGGCGGCTCCTGGCGCTTCCTGCAACACGGTCGGAGAAAGCGCTTTTGCAGGCGTTGGAGAGGTGTCCGATGCTGGGGGCGGCGCCGAGGCCGGGCGCGGGAGGAGACATGCCGAGGCCGGTCGAGGCCGTAAGAAGAAGGACGGGGTAATCGATCGGTTCAAGGACGACCTCAACCGGGCGAAGCGCGCGCCGCGCGCGCCCCAGTGCGGTTGCGCGCTTGTGCGTGGGTGTGGTATGCTCCGCCGCCGTTCCGCGCCCTGCATCCCATGCCTCCCCCTCTCCCCTTCCTCGCATCCACCGCCCCGCTCGCCTGGCTCGGCGAAGTCTGCCTGTGGCTGCTCGCCGCGCTCGGCGTGTTCGTCTTCTTCAGCCTCACGATCCTCATCCACGAAGGCGGCCACTTCCTCGCCGCCAAGGCGCTCGGGCTCCGCGCCGACGTCTTCTCGCTCGGCTTCGGGCCCGTCCTCTGGAGGCGCCGCTGGCGCGGGACGGAATACCGCCTCAGCGCCGTCCCGTTCGGCGGCTACGTCGCGCTCCCCCAGCTCGATCCCGCCGGCATGGAGCACATCCAGGGCGGCAAGCACAAGGACGGCAAGGACGCCACCGCCGACCCCGCGAAGCCGGCGAAGGAGAAGAAGGAGTTCGCCACGCCACTCCCGCCCGCCGCGTGGTGGAAGCGCATCCTCGTCGCCGCCGCCGGCCCCTTCGGCAACGTCGTCTTCGCCGTCGTCCTCGCGTTCCTCGTCTGGGCGCTCCCGCCGCCCGTCCCGAAGCCGCTGCAGTTCGGCGGCGCCGTCGTCGGCGCGGTCGAGAAGGGCTCCGACGCCGAGGCGGCCGGCCTGCGCCCGGGCGACCGCATCCTCGCCGTCGCCGGCAAGCCCGTCGTCTCGTGGGACGACTTCGTCACCGAGACGCACCTCCTGGCGGAGTCGGACACGATCCGCCTCTCCGTCTCGAACCTCCACAACGGTGCCGCCGCGGAGATCTCCGCGGCCCTCTCGAGGAACCGCCTCGGCTACAACGTCGTCTCGGGCGCGGTGCAGGCCGCGGCCTGCGGCGTGGGCGAGCTCTTCGAGGGCGCCGCCGCCGAGGCGGCCGGCCTGCGGAAGGACGACGTGATCCTCGCGGTCGACGGCCGCCGCGTCGTCTCGCCCGACTCGTTCGCGCGCCTCTTCGGCGAGGCGCTCGCGGCGCGCGGCGGCGCGGCCGCCGAGGGCGCGGAACCGGTCCGCGTCCGCTACTACCGCAAGGGCCGCGAGGCCGAGGCGGCGATCGCGCTCCCGATCCGCGGCGCGCGCGTCCCGACGCGCTGGAACGGCCTCGGCGCCGTCGTCGGCGCCCTCGCCACCAACGTCGCCCCCGGCTCGCTCGAGCTCGGGCCCTCGCCCTTCCGCGCCGGCGACCGCGTTCTCGCGGCGGACGGCGAGCCCGTGGCGGGGTGGGCCGACCTCGCGATCGCCCTCCTCCCCGCCGCGCGCGACCGGCGCGAGGTCGTCTTCTCCGTCTCGAACCTGCTCGACGGCGCCGTGCGCGACGTCCGCGACCGGCCCGCCCGCTACGCCTACGAGACCGCCGCGGAGACGGGCGCGCCGTCCCCGCTCGGACCGGACGCCGCGGGCCGCGCGCAATTCCTCGCGGACGGCGGCTACGGCGTCCTGAACGCCGTCGAGCCCGCGCCGCAGTGCTGCGTCGTCACGGTGATGGACGACTCGCCCGGCGAGGAGGCGGGCGTCCGGCCCGGCGACGTCCTCGTCGCGCTCGACGGCGTCGCGGTCCTCTCGTTCGACGACTTCCAGGGCCGCGTCCGCAACTCCGGCGGCCGCACCCTCGCGCTGACGCTGATGGGCGGGGACGGCCGCCTGCGCGACGTCGCCGTGACGCCGCGCGAGATGGCCGCGGAGAGGCGCGGCCCGAAGCACTTCATGGTCGGCATCGTCCTCTCGCCCGTCGTCCCCGACCAGGGCGCGTGGGCCGCCCTCCTCGCCGGCATCGCGCCCGTGGAGGTCGACGCCTCCGTCCCGCAGTGGGCGCGCCAGCGCCTCCCCGGCGCGCAGCTGGAAGGCGACGCGAAGTCGATCTGGCGCGTCCTCGGCCCGCTCGTCGGCAAGGCGCACAAGGGCGAGCGCGGCCGCATCGGAAAGGCGCTCGGCGGCCCCGTGACGATCCTCTCGTCGATGTGGCTGTGGTTCCTCACGAGCTTCACCGCCACCCTCGCGTTCGTCCGCTTCCTCAACGTCAACCTCGCGATCATCAACCTGCTGCCGATCCCGGTCCTGGACGGCGGCCACATCGTCTTCGCGCTCTGGCGCGGCCTCACGGGGCGCGAGCTCCCGCCGCGCGTCATCGAGCGGCTCGTGGGATTCTTCACCATCCTGATCCTGATCCTCTTCGCGTGGCTCTCGCTCCACGATGTCTGGAACCTCTCAAGGCTCTTCGGAGGACGCTAGCCATGCAGCCGATTCCCCGCCAGTCCACCCATCGCATCCGCGTCGGCGCCGTCGAGATCGGCGGCGGCGCGCCGGTGTCCGTCCAGACGATGGCGAACACCGACACCCGCGACGCCGCCGCGTCCGCCGCGCAGGCGCTCGCCTGCTTCGAGGCCGGCGCGGACATCGTCCGCTTCGCCGTGCCCGACGCCGCCGCGGCCGCCGCGCTCGCGGAGATCAAGCGCGCCGTCGGCCCCCGCGCGATCGTCGCCGACATCCACTTCGACCACCGCCTCGCCCTCGCCGCGCTCGAGGCCGGCGTGGACGGCCTCCGCATCAACCCCGGCAACATCGGCTCCGCCGCGAAGGTCCGCGAGGTCGCCGCCGCCGCGAAGGACCGCGGCGTCCCGATCCGCATCGGCGTGAACGCCGGCTCGCTCGAGAAGGACGTCCTCGCCCGCCACGGCGGCGCGACGCCCGAGGCGCTCGTCGAGAGCGCGCTCGGGGAGATCGCGCTCCTCGAGGACGCCGGCTTCGGCGACATCAAGGTCTCCGTGAAGGCGTCCGACGTCCCGCGCATGGTCGCGGCCTACCGCCTGCTCTCCTCGAGGACGCGCCACCCGCTCCACCTCGGCCTCACCGAGGCCGGGACGCTCCTGCGCGGGACGGTCTCCTCCTCCGTCGCGCTCGGCATCCTCCTGGCGGAGGGCATCGGCGACACGATCCGCGTCTCGCTCACGGACGCGCCCGAGAACGAGGTCCGCGTCGGCCTCGCGGTGCTGCGCTCGCTCGGCCTGCGCGCGCCGGGGCCCGACGTGACGAGCTGCCCGACCTGCGGCCGCACGCAGTGCGACCTCATCGGCACGGCGCGCCGCGTCGAGGACGCGCTCGAGCGCCTCTACCGCGCCGAGCCCGCGCTTCCCCGCCCGCGCGTCGCCGTGATGGGCTGCGTCGTGAACGGCCCGGGCGAGGCGCGCGACGCCGACCTCGCGCTCGTCGGCGGCCGGAACACCTTCTTCCTCTACGCCCGCGGCGAACGCCTCGCGCAGTTCCCGCAGGAGGGGGCCGTGGACCGCCTCGTCGCGGCCGTCCGCGCCTGGGAGGGCCAAAGCCGTGGCTAGCGCACCCGACCGCAGGCCGATCCCGCCGGACGCGCCGTTCGACCCGCGCGCGCTGCCGCCCTACCCGGCGGAGCGCGCCGTCTCCGCGATTCGCTGGCTCCACGTCCTCGACGACCTCCTCGGGCTCTGCGCCGCCTACGCGCTCACCTACCTCGTCCGATTCGGCCTCGACCTCGACCCGCTCTACCACTTCGTCGGGCAGCCCCTCCGAGGGACGGAGTTCTCCGCCGCGCGCTACCCGATCTTCTACGTCGAGAACGCCTGGTGGTATCTGCTCTGCTTCGGCGCGTTCCTGCTCTTCGCCCACGCCGTCCTCGGCCTCTACGAGGGGCACCTGCGCCTGCGCCACACGCCGCTGCTCTGGAACCTCGTCCTCTCCAACGGCGCGCTCTTCCTCCTCGTCGCGGCGACCCTCTACTTCCGCAAGAACGCCTGGCACATGCGAGGATTCCTCCCGCTCGTGCTTCTCCTCAACGTCCCCTGCACCTATCTGGCGCGCCGCCTCACCAACCGATGGATCGCCTCGATGCGCCGCCGCGGCCGCCTGATCCAGCGCACGCTGCTTGTCGGCGAGGGACGCGACGCGGACACGGTCGCGCAGTGGTCGGACGAGGGGAGGATCAAGGGCTACCGCGTCGTGGACCGCGCCCCCGCGCCGCGCACCGCCGCCGCCGCCCGCGCGCTCCTCGCGGAGCGCCTCGCGGCCAATCCCGGCATCGCCGCGATGTTCGTCGTCGACGCCGACATCCCGCCCGCCGCGCTCGCGGCCCTGCTCGACGCCGCCCGCCGAGCCAACCGCGCCTGCGTCGTGCAGTCCTCGCGCTTCCTGCGCCTGCACAACCCGTTCCACTTCGGCGACACCCTCCGCGGCATCCCGCTCGTCCACTACGCCGCGCCCGGATCGGCCTACGCGCCCTCGCGCCTGCGCGACCTCGCCTCGCGCGCGCTCGCCGCCGCCCTGCTCGTCCCCGCCTCGCCGGTGCTGCTCCTCTGCGCGCTCGCCATCCGCCTCGAGTCGCCCGGCCCCGCGCTCTTCGTCCAGGAGCGCTACGGCCTCGGAAACCGGAAGTTCCGGATGCTCAAGTTCCGCACGATGGTCGCCGACGCCGAGTCGCGCCTCGCGGCGCTGCGCTCGCGCAACGAGACCGACGGCGCGCTCTTCAAGCTGCACGACGACCCGCGCATCACGCGCGTCGGCCATTTCCTCCGCAGGACGAGCCTCGACGAGCTGCCGCAGCTCGTCAACATCGCGCGGGGCGAGATGCGGTTCGTCGGACCGCGGCCGCTGCCGTGCGCGGACATCGAGCCCTACCTCGGCTCCTGGCAGGGCTTCCGCCAGACCGTCCCGCCGGGCCTCACCTGCATCTGGCAGGTCTCCGGCCGCAGCGACGTCGGCTTCGAGGCGATGGCGATGCTCGACAACTGGTACGCGCTCAACCGCAGCTGGGTCCTCGACGTCCGCATCGTCGCGCGGACGATCTGGACCGTCGTCTTCGGCGCCGGCGCGTATTAGTCCGGGCGACCGGCGCGCGCCGCCGCCGCGGGTTCGCCGGAAACGCCGCAGAGGCGGCGGTAGGGGGCGTTGGAGCGGAGCAGCTCCTCGTGCGTCCCGGCGCCGACGATTTCGCCGCGGTCGAGCACGACGATCCGGTCCGCGTCGCGGACGGTCGAGAGCCGGTGCGCGATGACGATGCTCGTCCGCCCGCGCAGCAGCCGCGCCATCGCCTCCTGGATGCGAAGCTCGGTGCGCGTGTCGACGCTCGACGTGGCCTCGTCGAGGACGAGGATGCGCGGGTCGGCGAGCGCGGCGCGCGCGATCGAGAGCAGCTGGCACTGGCCCTGCGAGAGCGCGGTGTCGGTCTGGTCGATCGGCGTGTCGTAGCCCCGCGGCAGACGCCGGACGAAGCCGTCCGCGCCCGCGAGGCGGGCCGCCGCCTCGATTTGCTCGCGCGTCGCCCCCTCGCAGCCGAAGGCGATGTTCTCCGCGATCGTCCCGCCGAAGAGCCGCACGTCCTGCAGGACGATCGCGATCGTCCGGCGCAGGTCCGGCTTCGGGATGTCGCGGATGTCGACGCCGTCGAGCAGGATGCGCCCCTCCTGTGGGTCGTAGAAGCGCGCGAGGAGGCTGATGAGCGTCGTCTTGCCCGAGCCCGTCTCGCCGACGATCGCGACGCGCGCGCCGGCGGGGATGTCGAGCGAGAAGCCGCGGATGACGTCGGGGCCCTCGCCGTAGCGGAACCGGACGTTCTCGAAGCGGATCGCGCCGCGCACGGCGGCGGGGTCGAGCGGCGCACGCCCGGCGTCGTCCTCGGGCGGCTCGTCCATCGTCCGGAACACGCGCTCCGCGCCGGCGATCGCGCTCTGGATCTGCGTGAACTGCGAGGCGAGCTCGTTCACGGGGCGGCCGAACTGGCGCGCGTAGAGCAGGAACGCGATCACGAGGCCGACGTCCGCGCGGCCGAGCAGCACGAGCCAGCCGCCGGCGGCGGCGACGAGCAGGTAGCCGAGGTTGCCGACGGCGTTCATCACGGGGCCCATCGCGCCGCCGACGACGTCCGCGCGCAGCGCGAGGGCGCGGACGCGGTCGGAGAGGCGCGCAAAGGCGTTCTCGGCGGCGGGCTCGCGGCAGAATGCCTGGACGGTGTGCTGGCCGGAGATCATCTCCTCGGCCATCGCGTTGATCTCGCCGATCGCCGCCTGGCGCGCGCGGTAGAGCCGGCGCGAGATCCGGGCGATGGTCCGGCCCGCGGCGAAGGCGAGCGGGACGGTCGCGCACGAGACGAGCGCGAGGCGCCAGTTGAGCCACAGCATGAACGCGAAGGTCATCGCGAGCGAGAGGCACGAGGCGATGAACTGCAGGATGCCCTGCCCGAGCGTCTCGCCCGCCGACGCGGTGTCGTTGGCGAGGCGGCTCATGAACTCGCCGTGGCGCGTCCCGTCGTGGCGCGCGACCGGCAGCCGCACGACCGCGGCGAAGAGCGCGCGGCGCATGTCCTTCACGCTCCCGACGGAGAGCCGCACCGTCGCGACGCCGTTGAGCGCCTGCGCCGCCGCGCCGAGCGCCGAGGCCGCGAGCCCGCCGAGGAGCAGCGCCGCGAGGCGGCCCCACGGGACGGCCCCGCCCGAGTCGACGATGACGTTCGTCGCCTGGCCGAGGATCCACGGCCAGACGAGACCCGCCGCCGTCACGACGATCTGCGCGGGCAGGAGCCACGCGACGCGCCGCCCGCGCCCGCGCAGCAGCCCGAGCAGCCGCGCGAGCGTCCGCATCGGCGCGTCGGCGCGCTGCGGCGTCTCGTGCAGGTCGCGGTGGTGCGGGGGCGGCATCGCGCGAAGGGCCTAGTTGGAGAGCGAGTGGATCGGGGCGGGGATGTGGCCGCCGTGGCGGACGAACCCCGCGCTGCCCTCGGGGCAGGCGGGGGCGACGACGGTCCCGTAGCCGAAGAGCCCGCCGAAGTCGACGAACTCGCCCGGGCCGGCGCCCGGGACCGGGATGACGCGCACGCCCGTTGTCTTGCGGTTCGTGACGCCGATCGCGGCCTCGTCGAGGTAGAGCCCCGCGATCGTCTCCGCGGGCGTGTCGCCCGGGACGAGGATCATGTCCAGCCCGACGGAGCAGACGCTCGTCATCGCCTCGAGCTTCTCGAGCGTGAGCGTCCCGGCCGTGACGGCCTCGCTCATCGCATGGTCCTCCATCACCGGGATGAACGCGCCGGAGAGGCCGCCCACGGACGACGACGCGAACGAGCCGCCCTTCTTCACGGCGTCGTTGAGCATCATCACCGCGGCCGTGGTGCCGGGCGCGCCGAGTCGGCCGATGCCCATCGTCTGGTAGATCTCGCCCACGCTGTCGCCGACCTTCGAGGTCGGCGCGAGCGCGAGGTCGACGACGCCGAACGGCACGCCGAGCGCGCGAGCGACCTCGTGGCCGACGAGCTCGCCGACGCGCGTCACGCGGTAGCTCGTGTGCTTGACCTCCTCGGCGATCTCGTCGAGCGTCGCGCCGGGGTTGCGCGCGAGGAGCCGGTCGAGCGCGCGCTTCACGACGCCCGGGCCGGAGACGCCGACGTCGATCACGACGTCCGGCTCGCCGGCGCCGAGCTCCGCGCCCGCCATGAACGGGTTGTCCTCGGGCTGGTTCGCGAAGACGACGAGCTTCGCGGCGCCGAAGCCCTTGCGCTCCTTCGTCGCCTCCGCAAGCGCGAGGCACTTCTCCGCGACGAGCGCCGCGGCGCCGACGTTGATGCCGGCCTTGGTGGAGCCGATGTTGATCGACGAGCACACGTGACCCGTCGCGGCGAGCGCCTCGGGGATCGAGTCGATGAGCGTCCGCTCGCCGGGCGTCATGCCCTTGTGGACGAGCGCCGAGAAGCCGCCGACGAGGTCGATGCCGACCTCCTGAACGGCCTCGTCGAGCGCCTTCGCGAGGGCGACCGCGGCGTCGCGGTTCCCGGCGTGGCGCTCGAGGAGGATCGAGGCGGGCGTGATGGCGAGGCGCTTGTTGACGATCTGGACGCCGTAGCGCGCGGCGACGGCGTTCGCGGTCGGGACGAGCCTCCCGGCGGCGCGGCGGATGCGGTCGCGGACGGCGTCGCACATCCGGGCGGAATCCTCGGACGCGCAGGCGTTGAGGTTCACGCCGATCGTGACCGTGCGCACGTCGAGGTTCTCCTCGCCGATCATGCGCAGCGTGGCGGACAGGTCGGAGGTTTCAAGCATTGCGGGGGGTGTCCGGCGTGGCGGGGTTGAGGAGCGCGGAGATCGGGCCGACCTCGTTGGTGGCGCGGAAGATGTTCTCGTGCAGGAGGCTCGTCGAGAGGCCGAGGGGGGCGAGCTCGGCGTCGAGCGCGGCGCGGAGGGCCGCGAGGTCGGCGGCGGGCGGGATCGTGACGACGCCGATCGTGAGCGTGCGGACGGGGTCGGAGAGGTCGTGGCGCCAGTCCTCGACGTTCGCGCCGTGCGCGGCGAAGACCTTCGCGATGCGGTGGATGCGGCCGGGCGAGTCGGGGCCGGTCACGGAGACGACGTAGCGCTCGCCGGCGGCGCGCGGGGCGGAGGTGCGCTCGATGCGCATCGCGACGTGCGAGGCGGGCGCGGCGCACGCGCGGACGTCGACGCAGGCGTCCTTCTCGGGCAGGGCGGCGCGGACGGCGGCCGCAAGCGCGGCGGGGTCGGCGGGCGCCTCGAACTCGGCGATGGCGGAGAGCGTGAAGATGCCGCCGACGACCGTTTGGCGCAGGTCGGTGAAGTTGGCGCCGAGCGCGTAGAGCGCGCCGGTGACGTCGCGCAGGATGCCGACGCGGTCGGGCAGGGCGGTGGTGACGAGGAAGCGGGTGTTGTCGTGCATGGGCGCGGATGATACCACACCCCTCCGCCGCCGTCCACGCGCCGCGGTCAGCGGAGCGGGGCGGAGGCGGCGTAGGACTCGGCGCCGGCGGCGACGCGGAAGAAGCGCGCGGCGGGCGCGGCGTCGAGGTTCTCGAAGGCGAGGGGGCCGTCGGAGACGGGGCGCACGGACGCGCGCTCGGCCGCCCAGGGGCCGGACGGCGTCGGCGCGGAGAAGAGCGTGTAGTAGGCGCCGGCGGCGGCGAACGGCAGGCGAAGCGAGAGGCGCGCGGCGGACGGGAACTCGATCGCCGGGCCGCCGTCCGCGACGCCGAAGAGCGGGCGCGCGATGTCGCGCTCGCGTCCGCAGACGGAGCAGACGAGGCGCGCGCCGCCCGTGGCGGGGTTCTCGGCGACGGACCAGTCGTGCGGCGCGTCGCCGCGGTCCGCGACGAGGGCGACGTCGCCGAGCGCCCAGCCGGGCGCGGAGCCGTCGAGCCGCCTCCAGCCGAGGAACGGGCGGCAGTGCTCGTCGTCGCTCGCGTCGGCGGGCGCGGCGCCGGCGTAGAGGTTCGTCGCGGCGGGGATCGGGAAGGCGGACGAGGACTGCAGCCATCCGACGCGGCCGGCGAGTGTGCCGTTCGTTTCGCACAGGACGGTCCAGTCCGCGTCGCAGAACCAGACGTGGAATCCGGGATCGGCGGAGAAGAGGCCGAGCGTGGCGAGACGCGCGTCCGCAAGCCCCGAACCGGCCTCGCCGCGCGTCGCGCTCGCGTCGTTGAGCGTCATCGAGCGGATCGTGCCGAACTTCGATCCGACCCAGCTGCAGAGCGGATACGTGACGCCGACCAGATACGCCCCGTCGGCCGGCAGAGGGAACGCCCTGAACGAATTCATGTTGTCGCTGTTGTTGCTGTCGATGGTGTCGGCGGCCGTCCGGTCGTGCCCGTAGACCTTCGCGCGGAACCCGCCGAGCGCGCCCCCGCCGGCGGGCAGGCCGGACACGGCGAATGCCGGGTAGACGACCGTCGTGGCGGGGTCGGCGACGAACTCGTTGCCGCCCGAGGCGAAGACGAGCGTCGCGTTCGTCGCGGGCTCGCCCTCCATGGCGCGGCCGGGGAGCCGCCGGTCGTAGCCCGGGGCCGGGTCGGTCTCTTCGCCGGTGTCGTCGCACACCGCGCGGAGGCGCCCGGCGCGCGTCTCGAGCCGCCACGTGCGTCCCTCCCAGCCGTCGGGCACGACGACGAAGAGGTCGCGCGAGAGGGACGCGCCGCCGAGGACGTAGCGCACGGAGTAGAGCCCGAGCGCGGCATCGCCGGCGGGGAGAACCGCGACGCCGTTCGTCGCGGGGATCTCCGCGCCGGCGCGGAAGTAGCGCACGTCCGACGCTCCGGGGGCGAAGAGGCAGAGCGCGCGGCCGGACCATTCGGAGAGCGGGACGGACGGCGCCGCGCCGGCGGGGAGCGCGGCGAGGACGACCTGCGGCGCGGTGGCGCCGGGCGCCTCGGCGCCGGTCTCGCGGAAGTCGAGGCCGGGCTCGGCGGCGGCGCCGGAGATCGCGACCGTGCCGAGGAGGTTCGCGCCGAGCGCCTCGCTCCACTGCGCGGCGGCGTTCGCGAAGCGGACGGCGCGGAGGCCGGCGGCGCAGGGCGAGTCGCCGCCGACGACGATATGCGTGCGAAGGTAGACGCGCCAGTCGCCGTTCGTGACGCCGGACGGGAGGCGCAGCGAGAGCGAGAGGGAGGCGTTGGTCCGGCTCGGGACGGCGGCGCCGAGGTCGAGCGCGACGGGGCACGCCCAGAAGTGGTCGTCCGCCGCCTGGAGGAGCACCTCGGACCTCGTCGGGAGGAAGAGGTCGCCGAAGCCGGTGTTCTCGACGTCGAACGCGAGCTGCAGCGTCCCGCCGGGCGCGGCGGAATCCGACAGGCGCGAGGCGCGCAGCACGAAGCGGTAGCCCATGTGCGCGCGCATGAACTCGAGGAGCGTGCGGCCCTCCCATTCGTGCAGGTCCGGGGCGCCGTCGAAGGCGTGGCCCGCCTCGGAGAACGAATACGTCTTGAGCTTCCGCACGACGCGCATGGTCTCGGGCGTGCCGCGCAGGTAGGAGAGGTGCGAGTCGTACCACTCCTTCACCTGGTTGTGGTCCTCGTGGACGAACGGCGGCCAGGTCTGCTCCTGCTCGTCGGTCGTGAGCGTCGCGAGCTCGCCGCCGTAGGGGATGTCGCGCAGGCCGGAGAGCCAGCGCATCGCCTGGGCGCGGGTGAAGTTGCCCGAGCCGTTGCCCGTCGAGAAGGACGTGACGCCGTCCGCGAACGTCCCGTAGTCGGCGCACGTGCCGAGGTAGCCGTCGTTGTAGAGGCCGATGTGCTCGTAGCCGGGCAGCTCGGGAAGGCGGGAGAGGAGCGTCTCGCCGTCGAGGCTTCCGTCCACGCCGCCGAGCACCTCCTTGCGGAAGAGGCGGAAGAGGAACTTGGGGCCGCGCACCTGTAGCCTGATGCGCGGGTCGAGCCCGTCGAGCCATGTGCGGACGATCCGCGTGTCATAGGCCGCGTCGTCGTATTTCGAGGAGTGCATCTCGCCCCACGGCCCGAACATCCCGCACTCGACCGAGACGACGACGTCCGCGTATTCGTTGAGGACGCCGGCGATCTGGCGGACGTGGCCGAGCAGGACGTCGAAGTCGGCGGGCTCGCAGCCGGTCGTGCCGTCCCAGGTGTAGGAGAAGCGGGGCGTCACGAGCGCGCCGTTCGCGCGGACGTTGGCGAGCGTCGCGCGCCAGGCGTCGAGCGTGGCGGCGTCGATCGGGATGTCGGCGCCACCGACGAGGGACGTCACGACGCCGGTCGTCTGGTTGCTGGAGACGCCCCGGTTGCCGTAGTCGTTGCCGGCCGAGAACGCGCCCAGATACCACATCGGCGTCGAGTAGCCGGTCGGCGAGAGGACGGCCGTCTCCCCGGGCGCGGCGCGGTGCCAGCCGCCGCCGATCGAGCCGCGCGGGACGTTGCGCACGAGGTCGTCGTCCGCCGCGTCGGCGTAGGAGAGCCCGGCGTCGACGAGCGCCGCGCCGGCGGAGACCGCGGCGAGGAGGAGGAGGGACGGAAGGACGTGCCGGAGCATGCGCGCGATTCTAGCAGAAGGTTCGGAGGGGGACAAGGCGGCGCGCGAACGGCGCGCGCGTTGCGCGAGGATAGGGGATGGGGTAGAATCGCGCGCCATGCGAACGGACCCCGCCACGAACGACGCCGCCGTCCCCGCCGCCCCGGCGCGGCGGCCGACGCTCGCGCGGCTCTTCCTGGAGTACCTGAAGGTATCGGCGTTCGTCGTGGGCGGCGGCTACGCGATCATCGCCGTGGCGGACGAGACCTTCGGCCGCCGGCTGCGTTGGCTGCGCGAGGGCGAGCTCGTCGACCGGCTCCCCGTCTTCCAGATGATCCCCGGGCTCATCGCCGGCAACAGCGCAATCTACGTCGGGCTCAAGCTCTTCGGCCTCGCGGGCGCCGCGACGGCGCTCGCCGCCGTGGCGCTGCCGTCCTTCTGCATCATCCTCGCCGTCGCGCACGGGTATTCCTGGCTCCCGATGGACTCGGCGGTCCTGCAGGGCGCCTTCCTCGGGCTGCGCAGCGCCCTCGCGGGCGTCGTGGCGGCGACGCTCGTCGCGTCGTGGCACCGCACGATGCGCGGCGCCTACGCCTGGATCGCGCTCGCCCTCGGCGTCGCCGCGATGGAGGGCTTCGGCGCGAATCCGGCGCACGTCCTCGTCGCGGGCATGCTCCTCGGCATCGCGTGGACCTGCCTCCGCGCGGCGCGCGGGCGCCTGCCGCCGCCGGCGGAGGACGCCGCGGCGGCCGAGGGCGCGGTCTTCGCGGAGCGGCCCGTCCGGCGCGGGCTGCTCCTCGCGGCGCTCGCCTGCGCGGCCGTGGCGGCGTGCGCGCCGGCGGTCTTCGCGACGTTCGCGAAGTTCGGCCTGCTCTGCTTCGGCGGCGGCAACGTGCTCGTGCCTGTCTACATCCGCGAGTTCGTCGGCCCCGCCGCGCCGCACCTGCAGCTGCCGCCGGAGGACTTCGGCAACCTGCTCGCGATCACGCAGATGACGCCGGGGCCGATCAGCGTGAACGCGGCGACGTTCTTCGGCTACCGGATGGAGGGCGCGCTCGGCTCGTTCGTCGCGACGGCGGGGCTGCTCGCGCCGTCGCTTCTCCTCCTCACGCTCGCGCTGCGCTCGCTCGCGAAATGGCGGCGCAACCCGGTCGTGCGCGGCCTGCTCTGGGGCGTCGCGCCGGCGACGGTCGCGCTGATGGTCGTCGCGACGCTCGTCTTCGCGCGGATGTCGGTCTTCGACGGCGCCGTGTCGCTCCGGATCCGTCCCCTCGCGCTCCTGCTCGCGATCGGCGCGGGCTGGGCGCTCCACGCCCGCCGCGCACACGTCACGACGCTCATCGTCGTCTGCGCCGCCGTCGGCGCGCTCCTCCCGCGCGCCATCGCGTGGGTGCGCTAGGGCGCCGCGTCAGACGACGAACGCCTTCTCCCAGCGGCGCGCGGTGTGGTCGCGGAAGAAGACGCCGTAGGAGGCGCCGCCGTACCATTCGACGACCGCCGAGCGGATCGCGTTGCCGCGGCGGTTCTCGAGCGAGGCGACGTCGAACTGCGTGACCGCGGAGCCGTCGATCCCGGAGATCTGGCGCAGGCAGTCCTCGCCGCCCCACTTGTAGTCGCCGATGTGGCAGTGGCCGTAGAAGTGCGCAAGGACGTTCGGCGGCAGCGGGCGCAGCGTCCCCATCAGCTCCGAGGCGCGGTTCCCGCCCGGGAAGGCGTAGTGGCTCATCGTGAAGACGGGCCTGCCGAGCGCGGCGATCGCTTCGCGCGCCCGCTCCGCGGCGCCGGGATCCGGGTAGTCGATCCGCTTCTCGCCGTCGCTCGCGCCGCCGTGGACGCAGAACCACGAGCCGTCCGGCGCGGCGTGGTCAGAGAAGATCGCGAGCGCCAGGTCGCCGAAGTCCGCGACGAGCAGCCAGTCGCGGACGGAGGGCGTCGTGTGCCACTGCGGTTCGCGCAGCACGCGCTCCCGCATCGGGATCGTGACGCGCCCGCTTCCGCGGCCGCCGCCCCACCGGTGGTAGTCGAACTCGTGGTTGCCCATCGCGTACCAGACGGGCGCGTCGACGCGCGCGAGCGCCTCGACCTGCATGTCGGCCATCTCGCGCAGGTGCGCGAGGTCGCAGCCCTCGGTCGTGTCGCCGAGGTAGCACACGGCGTCGACTGGGAGGCGCAGCGAGAGGAAGTCCTCCACGCCCTCGTGCATGCAGCGGCGGGCGTTCTCCGGATCGCTCTGCTGAAGGTCGGAGATGACCCAGAGGCGCCGGCGCGCGGGACGGAGCAGGCCCGCGCGGAAGTCCGCGGGCGGCGTGGCGGGGTGCGCGCTCATTTCGACTTCCTCCGGTAGAGCGCGGCCGGACGGTGCCCGGCGCCGCCGCGCACGCCGCCCGCCGGCTCGACGAACGGCCGGATCTTGCGGCGGAAGTTCGCGGGGTCGTCGGCCGAGAGCCCGAACGCCAGGAAGACCCCGCGCAGCTCGGCGAGCGTGAAGGTCCGTGGCACGAACGCGAAGGCCAGGTCGCGCGCGGCGTCCGCCTCGCGCAGCCGCGCCAGCGCGCCCGCGAGGATCGCGTCGTGGTCGAACGCGAGGCGCCGCGACGGCTCCGCGAGCGGGCGCCATTCGGCGGCCGCGGCGTCGTCGCCGCCGCGCACGCCCTCCGCGCCCGCCGTGACGATGCACAGATACGGGCAGGAGAGGATCCACCCGCGCGGGTCGCGCCCGGGCGCGCTCCGCGGCGCGAGCGGAACGAGCGCGCTCGCCTCGAGTCCCGTCTCCTCCCTCAGCTCGCGCCGGGCGCACTGCTCCAGCGACTCGCCGGGCTGCAGGAAGCCGCCCGGCAGCGCCCAGCGCCCCTTGAAGGGATGCCCGCCGCGCCTCACGAGCAGGACCGCGGCGCGGCGGCGCTCCGGCGCGCGCCAGTTGCCCGTCGGCTCGCAGCGCAGCGTGAGCGCGACGATGTCCGCCGCAACCGACGGCCGCGGGTACTTCTCGAGACTGTAGTGGGCGAGGAAGCTCGCCTCGTCGTCCGACGCGGATGGCTTGTCGTTCTTCTTCATCGGCGCAGGGCCTCCGCTAGACGACGTCGCACTGGATCGAGCCGAGGACCGCCAGCGCGTGGACCTTCAGCTCCGGCGTCACGTCCGCCGTGGCGTCCGCGTGGACGACGATCGTCGCGTCCGGGAAGCGCGCGCGAAGGATCGCCGCGTTGGAGAGCACGCAGATCGACGTGCACACGCCGCAGAGGTGCAGCTCCGCCGGCCCGTCCCCGATCCGCGCCGCGAGCGCGTCCGCAAGCGCGAAGCTGCCGAACGTGGGCTTGTCCACGACGATCGCGCCCGGCGCCTCCGCGAAGGGGCGCAGCGCCGGTGCGATCTGCCAGCCGTCCGAGCCTTCCATGCAGTGCGGGACCGGGAGCTTGCGTCCCTCCAGCGTCTCCGCGTAGTTTCCGTGGTGCGTGTCGCGCGTGAACGCGACGGCGTCCCATCCGCCCTGCGCGAGCAGCGCGCGGACGGGCTCCGCCGACGCCGCGCATTCGGCGTTCCCGAGGCTTCCCGTGAGGAAGTCGTTCTGCATGTCGATGACGACGAGGATCTTTTTCATGGGTTGAAGGGTTGAAAAGGTTGAAGGGTTGAAGGGGGCGAGGGATTCGGAACGGGCGGTAAACTAGGGCGCGGACGGGGCGTTGTCAAGCGCGGCAAGGAAGCGGTCGAAGAGATCGGAGAGCTTCGCGCGGTCCTTGATGGCGGCGAGCCAGCGCTCCGGAATGGCGCCGACGCCGTATTTCGCGCCGGCAAGCTGGCCGCAGACCGCGCCGATCGAGTCGGCGTCGCCGCCGAGGTTCACCGCGGCGACGAGCGCGTCCTCGAACGACGCGGTCGTGTTGAGCGCCCAGAGCGCGGCCTCGACGGTCGAGACGCACCAGCCGGAGTTGTCGACCTCCGCCCGCGTCGCGTACTGCGACACGGCCGCCGTATCGCCCGTCGCGGCGAGCTCGTCGAGGATTCCGGCCATGCGGTCCACCGTCGCGCGGACCCTGCGCGAACGGTGCGTGAGGTCGCTGCACTCGTGCAGGATCTCCGGCCGCCCGAAGGCGCGCGCCGCGAGCCAGCTCGGCGCGAGGCGCATCACGCTGCCGTTGCCCTGCGAGGACTCCTCGCCGTTCTCGAGCGAGCCGTTTTTCCCGATGGCGGTGACGCTCCTCCATGTCGCGCCGCCGACGTCGAACGCATGCGGCAACGACGAGAGAAAGCCGTCGCGCAGCCAGCGCACGAAGTTGTTCCCGACGTCCGCCCGGTCGAACCGCCCGAGCCGCGCGACGCTCTCCGCGACGCACAGCGCCATCGAGCCGTCGTCCGTCCAGTATCCCGCCGGCGTGCCGAACATCTCGCACGGGACCATCTCCGTGATGTGCGGATGATCGTCCTTGCCGGTGAACTGGATCGGCGACCCGAGGCAGTCCCCGACGAGAAGTCCCCAGAGCGAGCCAAGGGATTTGTCTTTCTGAATGGCGATGTCGCCGACGATGGCTCCGATCATGGGGATGTCCTTTCCTGGATTCGTGGGTGCTTTGTGTTCAACGCGAAGTGATACTATCAGAACTATTTTATCATGTCAAGCGGAAAGTTCAACCCGGGAGCATCCGGCCAACCTCTCCCATGCGCCGGACCGGAGCCGGAGTTTTCAAACACAGAGGCGGCGTCGAACACAGAGCCCGAGAAGACCGCTTCGCATCGAGATCGGGCCGTCCGCCGGTCGGAGACAATGGTCGGCGTGTGGCGGGGTGCGGGGCGGAGCCCCGCCAAGACAAACCAGAAATTGAGCGGCCGGGTGCCGCTGGATGCCGCGAAGCAGACGGAAGCGCCTCTGTGTTCAGGCCGTGCTCTGTGTTCCTTTCCAACACGGCGCATCGCGGCGCGCGCGCGTTGCAATGGCGCGGGCCCTGTGCTATCTTCCGCTCCGCCATGAACGACCCCTCCGACATCCGGCCGAATGGCCGCGCGCTCATCCCGTTCCTCGTCTTCGTCGCCTTCTACCTCGGACTCTCGCTCCAGGCCGGAGACTTCTACAAGGTCCCGATGCCGATCGCCTTCGTCGTCGCCTCCGCGGCGGCGCTCTTCCTCGGCCGGCCCCAGACGCTCGCGAAGAAGATCGACGCCTACGCCGCCTCGATGGGCGAGCCGAACATCATGATCATGTGCATGGTGTTCATCCTCGCCGGCTCGTTCGCCACGATCGCGAAGGGCTCCGGCGCGGTGGACGCCGCCGTCGCCATCGCGCAGGCGCTCGTCCCGGCGCGCTTCATGCTCGCGGGGATGTTCCTCGTCTCCTCGCTCGTCTCGCTCGCGATCGGAACGAGCTGCGGCACGATCGCGGCGCTCGTCCCGATCGCCGCGGGGCTCGTCGGGCCGCTCGGCATCGACCCGGCGCTGATGGTCGGCTCGGTCGTGGGCGGCGCGATGTTCGGCGACAACCTCTCGCTCATCTCCGACACGACGATCGCCGCGACGCGCACGCAGGGCATCGAGATGCGCGCGAAGTTCCTCGCCAACCTCCGCATCGCGCTCCCGGCGGCGGCCGCCGCGCTGCTGCTCTACGCCGCGCTCGGCCGCGGCACCGCGGAGCTCGCGGGCGCGCCGGTCGGCTGGCGCGAGTGCGTGCTGGTGCTTCCCTACGGGCTCGTCCTGCTGCTCGCGCTGCTGGGCATGAACGTGATGGCGCTGCTCTTCGGCGGGACGCTCCTCGCCGCGGTCCTCGGCATCGCGCTCCGCCGGATCGACTTCTGGGGCGCGCTCGACCTCGTCGGCAAGGGCACGCTCGGCATGAGCGAGACGCTCATCGTGGCGCTGCTCGCCGGCGGCCTGCTCGGCCTCATCCGCCACAACGGCGGCATCGCGTGGCTGATGGCGAGGATCGGCTCGATGGTCCGCGGCGCGCGCGGCTGCGAGCTCGGCGTGCTCGTCCTCGTCTTCGCGGTGAACCTCTTCACGGCCAACAACACCGTCGCGATCATCGTCGCGGGCCCGGTCGCCAAGTCGCTCGCCGACCGGTTCGGCGCGAAGCCCGAGCGCGTGGCGAGCGTGCTGGACACCGGCTCGTGCATCCTGCAGGGCGTCATCCCCTACGGCGCGCAGCTGCTGATGGCGGTCTCGCTCGCGGCCGGCGCGGGCGTCAAGGTCGGCGCGATTCCGCTCATCGGCCGGCTCTACTACCAGGGCATCCTGCTCGTCGCCGTCCTCGTCGCCATCGCCCTCCCGCGCCGGCGAAACGTCTGATTCCACCCCCGAATCCTCGCGCGTAGTCCGCGGCGAGCGCGTGGCGAGGTCCGCACCCCGCGCCGCCACACCGCTTCCTCCGCGCAAGATGCTACGCGGCCGCCCGTCGCGGAACAACACACGAACTTCCAACCCCAACACGCCCATGAACGCACCCTCCATTCCTCCTTGCCGCGAAGCGGCCCGTCGTTCGGCGGCAACGCCGCCGCCCTTCATTTGCGGCGAAGCCGCACCCGTCATTCGCCGCGCAGCGGCGCTCTTCCTTGCGGCGCTTGCGGTCGCGACCGCAAGCGCCGCGGACCCCGCCACGAACGCGCCCGCGCCGCGGGTCGTCGCCTGCGTCGGCGACAGCATCACGTGGGGCGGCGGCGGGAAGAACGCCTACCCGTCCCTCCTCCAGGCCGAGCTCGGCGAGGGCTGGGAGGTCCGCAACTTCGGCGTGAACTCCCGCACCGCGCGGCGCGAAGGCAAGGAGTTTGACCTGCGCCCCGGCGACCTCGACTACCGCAAGACGCTCAGCTACACGAAGTCGCTCTCGTGCAGGCCCGACGCCGTCATCCTGATGATCGGCACCAACGACTCCAAGCCGCCGAACTGGGAGGAGACCGGCGACGCCTTCCGCGAGGGCTACGCCGCGCTCGTCGACGACTACCTCGCGCTCGACCCCCGGCCGGTCGTCGTCATCGGAATCTCCCCCACCGTGAAGGGCGGCGGGTTCACCTACGGCGTCACCGAGAAGATCGTCGGCGGGGGCGTCGTCCCGGTCCAGCGCCAGGTCGCCGAGGAGAAGGGCCTCCCGACCGTCGACTGCCGCGCCGTCCTCGACCCGCACATGGCCACCGCGTATTCCGGCGACGGCCTCCATCCCAACGCCGAGGGCAACGCCCTCCTCGCCGCCGCCTTCGCCGCGCGGCTGCGCGAACTGTTCTCCCACGCAGAGGAGAAATCTCACGCAGAGAGCGCAGAGAACGCAGAGTTGGAGTCTCACGCGGAGAGCGCAGAGAACGCAGAGCCCCGTCCCGGCGAAGCCGGCCCCCTCCCTGAGGGGGCTGCCGAGCGAAGCGAGGCTGGGGGAGTCTCGCCCGCGGCGCCCGCGAAGGGCGCGAAGTGAGGTTTTCGTCTGGCGTCTGGCGCCTGGCATCGGGCGAGACGCTAGACGCAAGACGACGAGACGACAAGACGACAAGACGACGAGAAATCGACCGCGAAACCTGTCACTAGGGAGCGGCGAAGCCGCAACACCCGGCCGCAGCCGGTGCGGCGGAACGCCGCGCCGTGCAAGGCCCAACGACCATGAAACTCTACCGCCACTGGGTCGCCGAGACCCGCGAGATCGCCGGAACGACGTTCCACCTGCGCGACGGCTCCAACGTCTCCCCGGAGGACGCCGCCGCCAAGCTCGAGCGCCGCGCCGCCATCCTGCGCGCCTCCGAGGGCCGCGACCTTTCCGAGAAGGAGTCCGCCGCCGTCCGCGAGGCGCTGCTCGACCTCGGCGGCCGCACGCCCGAGGGCGAATACGAGGCCGCCATCTGCGAGGAGATCCTCGACGAGCCCGACGCCCGCAATGCCATCACGCGCAACCGCTACGGCGCCGAGGTGCTCAACAGCGAGGACACCTGCTTCCTCGACGTGGACGAGGTCCACCGTCGCGAATCCGCGATCGAATGGATTCGCCGATGGTCACCGGCTGTGCTTGTGTTCGCGATGGTGACGGCGCTCTTCGCACTGGGCGCCCACCGCGCGGTTTCCAAGGATCCGACGTCCGCCTTCGCCCTGTATCCCTCCGCTGTGATCTGCGGCATCGTCTGCGCCATCCCCGCGATCGTGATGGCGCATTTCCGCCGACCAACCGCCACGAACGACGTCGAGGCGACGCTGATCGCGAAGGTCCGCGCCCTCGCGGAGAAGCCCGCGTGGCGGGATCTCGCGGCGCGCGTGTACAAAACCGCCGCCGGCTTCCGCATCCTCGCGCAGGCGGACGGTCTCGCGCCAAGCAATGCGCGCTTCCGGGCGCTCGCGCGGGCGCTGGACGCCGACCGCCTCTACGTGGACCTCTGCGGGAAGCAGGGCTGCTGGCGTGCGCGGCTCACGCCCAAGCCCCGGCGCGCCGGCGTGAAGCGACCGCCGCGAGAGACGCGCTTCCCGCGCGCGCCGGAGGCGGAGGCGCCGTTCGCGGCGTGGCTCGCCGGCTACGACGCGGCATCCGCGGGCTTCGCCGTGTGCCGTCCCGTCACCACCGTCGGCCGCTTCGTCGAGACCCCCGCCGTCCGCCTCCACGACGACCGCACCCGCTGCGCCTCCTCCCTCCCGCTCGCCTGATTCGCCATCTTCCCGCCTCCGCCACGCAACTTTACCCTTTGCACTTTACCCTTTCAACCCTTCAACCTTCAATGAATCCAATCCTCCTCCGTCTCTTCGTCCCCGTCCTCGTCGGCGTCCTGCTCGGCCTGGTCTTCGCGTTCCGCGGCTTTCTCCGCGCGCTCCCCGCCGCGCCGGACTGCCCGGGCGTCGTGCGGCTCCTTGCCGGGCTCGTCGGCGCCTCTCCCGTCACCAAGCTCTTCTACGCCGCGATCCTCGCGTTCGTCGCGGCGACGCCGGGCGTCGAAGGCGTCCCCCGCTTCGCGAAGGCGGACGTCTTCTTCGTCGCCGGCAACGTGATGGGACTGATGGCGTTCGCGCAGGGGTTCGTCGCCGCCGCGCGCATGCCGAAGATGCTCGCCTTCCGCGGCCCGTCGGGCAAGCCCGGCGCGATTCCCGTCACGCTGATGATCCAGGGTTTCTTCGAGACGCCCGCCATCTTCGCGATGGTCTTCGGCATGATCGCCCTGCAGATGACGAACTGACCCCGCCGTAAAAATCTGTTCCGCCGCGTCTATTGCAGGGTGAAGCCCCCCTTCAACCGCTTCAACCCTTTCAACCCCTGCAACCCCTTCAACCCATGACTCCCGCACCCGAACCCTCCCCCGCCGCCCTCTGGCGCAGCCGCTGGTACTCCGCCGCGAAGCGGTTCGGCCTCACGGCGGGCGGCTTGTGGATCCTTCTCTTTTGCGGAATCCCCGTGGGAAGGCTTCTTCCCTGGATTCCGCTTCTCGCCGCGGCGTGGGGCGCTTTCGATCCGCGCGAATACGAACGCCGGCCGTCCGTTCGCGCGCGGGCGGGCGCCGCCGTCCTGGCGGCCGGCGCGGTCGCGGTCTACGTCCTGGTTGCCGTCGTCGGGCGTCTGCTCTTCGCATCCACGTCGCGGGACTGGTCCGGCGAAGAGTTCACCCCCGAAATCTGGTCGTCCTGCCAGCGCACGTTCCATCTTGTTCCCGACGCCGACCTCCGCCCGGGCGGGCTCCGCGCGGTGCGCTGGCTGGACGCGATGGCGCAGGCGAAGTTCGTGACGGACGAAACCGATCTCGCGCGCATCTTCGACACCAACGCCGTTGACCTCTCCGGCGTCGTTCCCGGCGGCACGGCGACGAACATCCGCCCCATCGGCCGAGGAGGCCCGCGCTGGTGGACGCCGTCCGACGCCCCGCTCCAGGCCGGGAAGCTCGCGTTCCGGGACCCGGAGGAGGCCGCCCGCGCCAACTGCGAAGTCGCCGTCCACGCCCTGCCGGACGGTTCCCGCGCCCTCTACGTCTTCTGGTTCACCGACTGACCCCACCATACTGAGCCTCGCCGCGGATGAATCTCACGCGGAGTCCGCGGAGGTCGCGAAGTTGATTCCACCGTGCGTGATTTTGATCGAAACGCCGCTTCCAGAGCGGATGAACGCGCGAATTTTGTGCACGGTGCGATTGGAACGGAAGCGGCTTGCCGCGGTCCGACCAATTCCGCCCGCGCGGCGGGGTTGTCCCGTCTCGGCGCTTCTGGTAGACTCCGCGCCATGAGCGACCTTCACGACGAATTCCTCGGCCGGTGGGACGATGTCGACCCGCTCGACGGGCCGCCGTCACCCGCGCGAGACCTCGTCCTCGCCGCGCAGTTCGAAGACGAACTGCAGAACGGAGGCCTCGCGCAGTTTCTCTGGAACTTCTTCCCGCGCTGGGAGGAGGTCCTCGACGGCGCGGAGCGCGCCTACCGAGCGATGGGCGCGGAGAAGCAGGTCTCCGCTCTTGCGGACGTCCGCGCCCTCCTGCGCGAAAACGCGCCGGCCTGCGCCCCGCTCGTCGAACGCGCGAAAGGGGAGAAGGAGCCGGGACGGGCGTTCGGCGAATGGTACGCCGGCGCCGAGGAGCGGATGTCGCTTCCGTCCGAGGACCTCTTTCTCCCCGACGACCCCGGCCTCGCCGCCAAACGCCTCGCCTACGTCGAAGCCCACCGCGACGAATTGTTCGGAGCGTCTCCGCCCGCGCGCCGGCGGTTGAAACCCGTTTCGCGGAAACGGCTCGAATGCTTCGCCTTCCTTGTTCTCGTTCTCATCGTTTTCGCCGAAAGAACAATGCTCCTTCTCTATCTGGCTTCCCTTCTGGTGCTCTCCGGCCTCGCGATCGCGTTCGTCGCGGTCCTTCTCGTCCGGCTCTTCACGAAACGCCGGCCGCCGCTCTGCACCCGCCGCGCAGCCGCCGTCGCCGCGGCGGCGGTTTTCGTCGTCGTTCTCGGGCAGGCGGGGCTTCTGGCGGACACCCGCCGCTACACCGCCCTGGTCGAAACCGCGAAAGAACTCGACGGGGCGGACGCGAGCGCGGTGGAAAGCCGCCTCGGCTCGCCGGAGAACCGTTTTTCCGCCGAATCCGCCCCTCTGCATCTGTCGTTCCCCCTCGGCGACGAAGCCAAGTCCCGCGCCGCCGAAATCTGGACCTATCGCGCCGGAGTTTGGTATTCCCCGTATCAGCCCTCGACCCGCCTTGTCATCTGCTTCGATGGTTCCGGCGTCTTTTTCCATTGGTCCGTCGACGACTGATTGGGTCCATTCCCCGCTTTTCGCCCGCCCTTCCGCCACCGCCGGATTTCGATTCCACCGTGCGTGATTTTGATTGAAATCGCCGCTCCCAGAGCGGATGATTGCACAAGTTTTATCTACGGTGGAATTGAAACGTCCGCAGTTACTGCAGCCCGACCAATCCCAAGCGCAGAATGTCGGACGCGCTCGCGCCGACCTCGTCCGCCCGGTCCGTGAGTTCATGCATCTGGGAAAGGAAGTTCCGGATCGGCGCTGTCGCCGCCGCGATCGATCGCGCGGCCGCGATCGCGCCAGAAGCGATTGACCGGAACAGGAAGACGTTTGCGCCGAGGCGCTGCCACCGACTCATCGACGCGCCGAACTTGTCGGATTTCTTCATGGCCTGGACGAACGCGGAGCGGACGGATTCCTTGAGGGCGACGAACCTTCCTTGCGCCGTCTGGACGGCCGCGGCCGACTGGTCGGACGCAGTGATTGCGAGCGTGACGGATGTGGTTGACATTTACGCGGCTCCTGTGAGAGAATGCGGTCCCATGGGCAACCTCATCCAGCTCCTCGGCATCGCCGGCCTCCTCGTGCTCCCGCCGATCGCGTTCTTCGCGATTCTCGCGGAGCGTGACCGGCGCGACGCGAAGAAACGCGCGTCCGAAACGGCCGACGCGCTTGCGTTCGCGGAACGGTTCTTCGACGAAGCAAACCGCAGGGCGGATCGCAACGCGCGGGAAGTGATGGGCTCTGCGAAGTCGTTCATGGAAGGTTGAAGAATCGGGGCTCTTGCGAGGCGGGCGGCGGCGGAAAATCCGCGTCTCCCTTCCCCTTGACGGCGATCTTGACGAGCCGCTGCGCGCTGTCCATCGAGAGCGCGTCCGGATCGACCGGGTCGCCTTCGCCCGCGCGGCGCCATTCGCACCCTGCCGTAAAAAATCCGCCGCGGACGACTATTGCAGGGTGAAAGCGAACTCCGAAAATTCCTTTTCAACCCCTTCAACCTCTTCAACCCCTTCAACCCCTTCAACCATGAAACGACTCCTCCTCCTGCTCTCCATCGCTTTCCTTTCTGCCGGCTGCGGACGCGCGAAGCGCGCCGCGGGCGACGCCGCGAGCGCCGCGGCGGGCGCCACGAAGGCCGTCGCCGGTAAGGCCGGCCACGCCGTCGGCGAACACGTCGGCACGTTCTTCGCCGCCGTCGGCGAGGGCGTCGAGCAGAGCGTTTGCGACTACGAGACGCGCGTCGACGACCCCGCGCTCGAAGCCGCGGGCGTCTCCGTCACGCTCGTGCGGCGCATCACCGGCGAAGACCGCGCGCCCGCGCTGAGCCTCTACCTGCTCAACGGACGTTCCGTCGCCGGCACGCTGCGCGTGCGCCTCCTCGCGGCGGACGGACGCGAGATCGGCCGCGGCGAAGCCGCGCTCGACCGCGCCGCCGACGGCGCCGGCTACGTCCGCGTCCCCGTCCCCGCCGACACGCCGTCCGAACTCGTCCGCACCGTCTCGCTCTCGCTCGCGGCGTCCGTTCCTTGAATCCTCACGCGAAGTTCGCGAAGTCCGCAAAGTCTGAACCGCACGCAGAGAACACAGAGACCGCGGAGCCCGAACCCCGCGCGGAGCCCGTCGAGGGCGCGGCAGTCACTCGCCCGTTGCGGAGCGACATTTCGGCAAATACTGGCGGCAAAAACCTGAATTTTTTGTCAAAAACTGGCAAATTATCCTTGATTATCTGACAAAAACGTGCAAGAATAACCGGCGTCAGAGGAAAACGAATGCAACGGGATGTTGAAAAGAGCCTGCTTTCCTGGAAGAACCGGGCGAATCGGAAGCCGCTCGTCCTGATGGGCGCGCGGCAGGTGGGGAAGACCTGGCTGATGCGGGAGTTCGGGAAGAGGAACTTCGCCCGCGTGCACGAGTTCAACTTCGACGAGCAGAAGGGTCTGGCGGGATTCTTCCGGGATACGAAGGAGCCGAAGGACATCCTGCCGAAGCTTGCGGCCCTGTCCGGCGCCCGGATCGACGTCGACGCGGACGTCGTCGTCTTTGACGAGATCCAGGAATGCCCCGAGGCGCTGAACGCGCTCAAGTACTTCCGCGAGAGGTGCCCGCGGCTTGCGATCCTAGCGGCGGGAAGCCTGCTGGGCGTCCGGCTCGGGAGAAAACGGCGCGGCGCGGCAGAGGCGTCCGGGGATGTCGCTGCGGACTCCGTGCGGTCCTATCCGGTCGGACAGGTTGAGCTGCTGGACGTGGAGCCGCTTGACTTCTCCGAGTTCCTGCGGGCGCGCGACCCGGCGCTGCACGGCTTCTACGAAACGGTCTCCGGGACCGAACCGCTCCCGGAGGTCTTCCACCGCAAGCTCCTCGACGCCTACGACGCCTACCTCTTCACCGGCGGGATGCCGGAGGTCGTGGCCGACCATCTGGAGCGCGGCGACCCGCGCTCGACGCGCAAGCTGCAGCGCGACCTGATCGCCCTCCAGGAGGACGACGTCGTCAAGTACAACGGCGAGATCGACGCGGCGAAGATCCTCGTGGTGCTTCGCGCGCTCGTCCCCCAGCTCGCGAAGGAGAACGAGAAGTTCATCTACGGCGCGCTTCGCGAGGGCGCCCGGGCGCGCGGCTACGAGGAGGCCGTCGAGTGGCTCGTCTCCGCGCGGATGGTCCGGCGCGTCCACAACCTCTCGGCCCTGAAGTTCCCGCTCGCCGCGCAGGCGGTCCGCAACGCCTTCAAGCTCTACCACCTCGACGTCGGGCTGCTGCGCGAGACCGCGGGCGTGCCGCAGTCCGCGCTCGTCACCGACGCCGACTTCGACTTCAAGGGCCCGCTGGTCGAGAACTACGTCCTGCAGCAGCTCGCCGGCCACGGCGAAGGCCCCGCCCGCTACTACTCCGAGCGGGCCGACCGCGAGATCGACTTCGTCCTGCAGCTCGGCTCCGAGGTCGCGCCGGTCGAGGTCAAGGCCGGACGGGACCGCAAGGGCGCGACCTTCAAGTCCTACGTGCGGGACCGCAGGCCCGCCTTCGCCGTCCGCTTCTCGCGGATGAACCTGCGCAGGGACGGCGGCTTCGTCAACGTCCCGCTCTACCTCGCCCCCCGCTTCGAACGCTGTCTCGGCACACCCGCGCCCTAGCCCCGCCCGCGCATTACGCATGGCCTGGAAACGCACAACCCCCTGAACCCCGAACCAAACAAGCCCCACCCATGAGCACACCCTCCATCCGTCCTTGCCGCGAAGCGGCCCGTCATTCGGCGGCAACGCCGCCGCCCTTCATTTGCGGCGCAGCCGCACCCGTCATTCGCGGCGGAGCCGCGCCCTTCATTCGTCGCGCAGCGGCGCTCGTCGTTGCGGCTGCCGCGGCGCTCGCCACCGCGAGCGCCACCGCAGCGCCGCCGCCCCGCTTCGACTTCGACGCGGACGGCTCGTTCGCGTTCTTCCAGGTCTCCGACATCCAGGACCAGGGGAAGCTCTCCGACCGCTCCGCCGCCGTCCTGCGCGCCGCGCTCGCCGCCGCGAAGCCGCAGCTCGTCATCCTCACGGGCGACAACGTGAACACCGCCTCCAACCGGCGCGACGCCTTCGCCGGCGCGATGGAGCCGGTCGTGAAAATCTTCGAAGAATTCGGGACGCCGTTCTGCGTCACGTTCGGCAACCACGACTCGGAGCGCAAGGGCGACGACTTCCTCACGCGCCAGGAGCAGTACGACTGGCTCAAGGAGCGCGGCGGGAAGCTTTTCGTCGACCACGACGTCCCCGAGCTCACCGGCGTCGGAAGCGGGATGATCGAGCTCTTCGTCCCCGGCGCGGAGAAGCCGTCCGTGCGGCTCTTCCCGATGGACTCCGGCGACTACTCCTCCGGCGGCTACGATGGCTGCCACGCCGACCAGATCGCGTGGTACGAGCGCGTCGCGGCGGACGGCGTCCCGCACCTCTGGTTCCAGCACATCATCGTGCCGGACGCGAACGACACCGGCCTCTTCCGCGCCGCGAAGGAGGGCGAGAAGGGCGTCCGGATGCGCGTGCGCGGCGAAGAGGTCCAGGCCGTCCCCGCCGACGGCGTCCTGGGCGAACTCAAGGAGCACACCTGCCCGCCCGGCTGGGGCGCCTACCGCGACAAGGAGCACACGGTCGAGGGCCGCACGCTCTACGACGCCTGGCGCGCCAACGGCCACCTGGTCGGCGCCTACTTCGGGCACGACCACATGAACACCTTCGACGGCGTCGACGAGAACGGCATCCGCCTCGGCGCCACGAAGGCGCTCACCGTCCACTCCTACAACGATGGCGACCCCGGCCTCCGCCTCTTCGTCGTCCACCCGGACGGCTCGTTCGAGACCGAGCACGCGACCGAGAAGCATCCCTTCCCCGTCCCCGCCGACGGCCGCCCCTACCGCCCCGCCGCGCCGCAGCCGCTCCCGCGCGCCGTTTCCGCCGAGTCCGCCGCCCCCGACCCCTTCCCGCCGCTCGCCTCCTTCGCCCCCGCCGCCCCCGACAAGGGCGGCCTCTTCCGCCCCGGCCTCCTCGAGGAGCTTCGCGGCTTCCGCCGCGTCGTCCCCGGCCCCGTCCAGGCGCTCGCGAACAAGAACGGCGTCGTGCCGTCGCCGGAATGCATTGGACGCTGCGAAATCGCCGATGGGACGCAGTTTTTCCTAGCCCGCTACGTCGATTCGTCCGCCGCCCGCCCCTGGGAATCCGGAGACCTCTACCGCTACCGCGGGCAAGTCTTCGCCGCGTCGAACTGCGTCTGGCGCTTCGCCGAGCGGATGTACGACTTCACGACCGTGAAGCTCGACGGCAGGACTGTCTTCGAGAGCCGCGTCTACCAGACGGCCGACTGCTCCGACGCGATTCCCGTCAAGGGCGGCTGGCACGAGATCGAGATCGTCTTCGAGAACGAGAACGGCCGCGCCGGCGCCGCCTGGCCGGACTACGTCGACAAGGGCGTTCCGACCGGCCCCGGCTTCGGGATGCGCGTCGGCGACGGCGACGCCTCGACCAATCCGGAGGACTTCTTCTTCCCGGAGGACATTGGCGACGGATCTGGCTTCCGCGTTCCCGTCGAAGGCGCGCCCATCCGCGTGACGGCGGTCCGGGAAGTACAGGGGGGCGTCGAGGTCGACATCGAATACGAAGAACTCCCCGCGGAAGCGGAGATCACCTGGTTCGTCCGTACCGATTTCGGCGAAAGCAAGCGTGTGGACCAAACCATCCCCGCCGGCGAAAAAGGGAAAACGACGATCTCGTATGTCTACAAACTCAAGGTCTATTCGGTTCGCCTCTGCGCCACCATGCCCGGCGCAAATCTCGTCTGGTGGTCCGACGTCCTCCGTCCGTAGCGCCGCCGCGCCTCCTTCCGCGTCCAGCTCGCCCGTCGCTAGCCCGCCCGCACCTTCCTCTCCTCGCCCTCGCGGAGCCGGCGCGCGCTTGATTTCCGTCCGATCTTATCATCCTAAAAAACGCAGTTGGCCTTCGCGCGCGGATGCGCGCGAGGCCATCTCCGACGGCGAGCGAGGCGTCGATCCCGATGCGAACGAAACCGAGGCGATTGCCATTGCACCGAGAAGAAGACTGGTGGAAATCGGTTTCATGACGGACGCCCAAAGAGCGGCGGATTTCTCCGTGGCGTTGCGTGATGGCGCGAATGATATCAGAAGGCCGGGATCTGCGGCACGTGCCGGCGCGCTAGCGCGCGGCGCGGCCGCGGCCGGGCGGGACGCCGTAGGCGCGCTTGAAGAGGCGGCAGAAGTTCGGCAGGTCGCGGAAGCCGGAACGCGCGCAGACTTCCTTGACGGACAGGGGCGAGGTGCGGAGCAGTTCCCGCGCGCGTTCGAGGCGCGTCGCGACGAGGTGCCTGTGCGGCGTGGTTCCCGTTTCCTGCAGGAAGAGTCGGTGCAGGTGGCTTTCGCTCAAGCCCGCTGCGGCGGCGAGTTCGGCGACGGACACCGGCCGGTCGAGGTTGGCTTCCTCGAAACGCAGCGCGGAGCCGCGCTCGCGTTCTCGTTCCCAGTGTCGCTGATGACGGGATTCTACTTGGCAAGGCACATATCGTTCCGCAGCTCGAAACTGAAGAAGCGCACACAGCTCTGGCGCTACGTTTCGGTCGTAGGGATGAACATACTAATCAACTACCTGTGTCTGAAACTGTTCGTCGATGTGATGGGCATTTACCCTACTCCGTCGAAGATGATAACGACCGGCATAACGACCGTGTTCTCGTTCCTGGCGCAGAAGAATTTCTCATTCAAGACCGGAAAGGTCAGCCACGAAGAGCAGAGTCAACCTCAAGAGCCGTAACAATAGACTTGACATCGTGAGTCCTGAGCCAGTCGGCGCCGGACTGCGCCGCGAAAAGCTCGGCAGCAAGAGTAGCCGAAGAACGTCTTTGCGCCAAAGGCTGCGACTTGTCGGCATCGCACGACGAGATATTAGCCAAGAAGGATTTGCGCGACAACGCTATCATGACCGGCAGCGAGAACTCCGATTTCATGCGGCTGATATTGCGCATGACATAGACCGAAGTCTCCGGGTTGGAGCCTAAGAAATTGCCCATTCCCGGGTCAAGGATTATCCTTTCCTTCTTCACGCCAGCCGCTGTCAAAGCGCCAATGCGCTCGTGGAAATACTCCATCATGGAATCGAACACAGCCACAGGGTCGGTCACCACCTCGGTGGCGAAGCCCATGCGCTGCACACTGTGCATGAGTATCAGATGCGCGTCACTGCCCGCCAATTCCTCGTAAACTTCGGGAAAAGGGAATCCCTGAATGTCGTTGATGCAGTCCACAAGCCCCGACTGCAAGCACCAGCGCTGCACCTCCGGCTTGAAGGTATCGACAGACACGAGCATGCCTTTGCGCTTGAGTTCCGGCAACACTGCGGACAAGCGGGCAATCTCCGTTTCTGCGCTTACGGGCGACGAAGACACGTTGCTCGACGCCGCGCCCACGTCTATCATGGATGCGCCGGACGCCCACATCTCGTCAGCGTGCGCGACAGCCTTGGACGGCTCCAGAAAGTCCTTGCCGTCGGAGAAACTGTCGGTTGTTATGTTCAATATTCCGAGAATCCTCGGAGTGCTATTTCTTTCGCGCATCGCCTGTGTTTTTAGGGTTACGTCTTACGTTGCCGCCTCGTCTGCCGCCGTTGCCGCGATGGTGGAAATTGCGTCGCCCGTTAGGCTTTCTGCCTCCCTTGGTGTCGGGATTCCACGCCGGGCCCTCGCCCAATCCTTCAGGCAAAGGCAAGCGAGGCACCTGCATTTCTATCAGGTCCTCGATGTTCTTCATACGCGCCATGTCACGAGGATTGATGAGCGTGTAGGCGTCGCCGGTAGAGTTGGCGCGGGCTGTACGGCCAATGCGGTGCACATAGTCCTCGGCGTCGCGTGGCGCGTCGTAGTTAATGACCATCTCGATGCCCTTGATGTCGATGCCGCGGCTCATTATGTCGGTGGCTACAAGGACACGCACACGCTTGGCACGGAACTGCATCAGAGCCTCCTCGCGCTGGCTCTGGTCGAGGTCGGACGAAATGCCCAACGCCTTGATGCCGTGCTGGCGCAGCGACTGCACAATCTCCCTGACCATGACCTTGGCAGAAGTGAAAACGATTATGCTGGAGAAGTCCTTGTTCTCGTCGAGGATATGGCGCAGGACCGCGTTTTTCTGGTTGTCATAGACAAGATACAGATTCTGGTTGACGCCTTGCGCCGGCTTGGCTATGCCGAGGTTTATCTCCATCGGGTTACGCAGAATCTTGCGGGCAAGCGTGCGTATCTTAGGCGCCATGGTGGCGGAGAACATCAGCGTCTCGCGCTCGGCAGGCAGGAACGACACGATTTTCTCGATGTCGTCGAGGAATCCCATGTCCAGCATCTCGTCAGCCTCGTCGAGTATCAGGTGCTTGAGATGGCTGAAGTTGACGTAGCCCTGAGCCATGTGCGATATAAGTCGCCCAGGAGTTGCCACGATTATGTCGCGGCCGTCACGCAACGCACGTTCCTGCTCCGCATACACAATGCCGTCGCCGCCGCCGTAGATGGCAATCGAGCCGACGGAAATGTAATAGGACAGTCCCTGTATCTGCTGGTCTATCTGTATGGCAAGCTCGCGTGTAGGCACGAGAATGAGCGTGTCGGTGTAGTCGGTGGTCTTGCTCGCGAGTTTATTGAGCACCGGCACGTCGAGCCGGCGCCGCGCCGCGGAGACGCCGGGCGACGTCGCCTCGTCCCATAGCGCCACGAGCAGTCCGTAGGCGGCGCGGCTTTCCGCCCAGACCGACTCGTAGCCGCCGGCGGCCATGCGACGGAGCAGTTCGGCGAAGCGGCGCGACGTTTCCGGCAGGGACGCCGCCGCCAGGGTCCGTCCCGTCCGGGCGAAGAGGGCCTTCCCCAACCGCACCGCTTCGCGCCCCTGCAGCGAAACGTAAGCCAAGTCCCACGGCTCGGAGCCGTCAGGGACGCGCGACCACGTCCGCTCGCCCGGCAGGACGAGGACGACCGTTCCGGGCTCGTGAACGAAGTCGTCGCGCCCGAGACGCGTCCGCGCCCGGCCGGCCAGGCCGAACTTGATCTTGAACGTGTTCTCGCGCGGGGCCAGCCGGCCGTCCCAAAGTTCGCCCGGCTCGTCGTGCCACCGCGAGGCGCGGTAGACGGAAACGGGCAACTCGGGCAGATCACCGTCAGCCGGGAGTCGCAGCGCCGCGCGCCCGAAGAATTCGCGGTGCGGAAGGGACAGCAGGTCGTCGAACATGGAGGCCATTCTATCAAAAATGAGAGTTTTCGACAATCAAAAGAAGAATCCGCATCTTCAACCGACGCGGGTTTTTCGCTAGAATGGACGCCGTTCAAAGGAGTTTTCGACATGAACGCCCGCCTTCTCGCCCTTCCGCTCGCCCTGTGCCTGTCCGCCGCCGCCTCGGTCTCCCGAGCGGACACGTCGTCCGGCGTCGTCAAGTTCGTCGAATACATCGAGTCCTCCGGGACGCAGTTCATCGATACCGGATGGACGCCGACCAACCGGAACGTCCGCATCGAGGCGACCTACCAGTACGTCGCCCTTCCCGAAACCGGAAAACGCACCTACGTTTTCGGCTCGTGTCTGTGGACCGTCGCCAACACCCGCCTGCAGTACGCGGTCGGTTCGCCCGGCAAGTGCGCCATCGGTTTCGGAAGCCAATTCAAGGAAACGACGTTCGATTCCTACGAAACCAACCTGATCCACAAGGTCGTCTGCAGCAACGGCGTTTTTTCGTTGGACGGAACGACGTCCGGGGAATGGGACCTTTCGTCAGGCATGATCGACAAGACCTCCAAGTCCCATGCGGTATTCCTCTTCGCGTTCAACTCCACGCAAACCGGCGACGTCTGTCCGGGCGACCATTCGTCCATCCGGCTGTATTCCTGCCGGATCTGGGAAAACGGCTGTTTGGTCCGCGATTTCCGGCCGGTTCTCAAGGACGGAACGGCTTGTCTTTACGATGCGGTTTGCGGAACGTTCCACTTCAACGGAGGAAGCGGCGCGTTCGCCGCCGGCGGCGAACTCCCGACGACCTACCGGAAGGCCCTGTGGATCGAATCGGACCGCACGGCATACGTCGACACGGAATACAAGCCCGGCGCGGGCACCGAATTCGAAATGAAGTTCGCCTTCACCAGGACGCTCTCTTCGAGAACGTATGTTTTCGGCGAATACGGCGCATCGGCCCAAGGCAGGTTCATGTTCGCATACGGACCTGCTTCGACCGGATGTTTTCTCGGCTACGGCGCGAACTACGACGGCGCGGTCGCCGGCGTTCCCTACAACGACGACGTCCACGTGGCCCGCTACCTTCCCGGAGAAGGTTTTTCCCTCGACGGAACGGCCGTCGTCGCTTCGAAGAGCATGACGACTTGGAGCGGAACGGCCGCCAACCTGTATTTGGGGGCCAACAATCCCAACGGCGGCGGCATCGATTCCAACCAGCTGTCCCCAATCCGCATCTACTACTGCAAAATATGGGAAAACGGAGTTCTGGTGCGAAATCTGGTGCCGAAACAAAGGGCGAACGACGGAAGAAACGGGCTCTACGACGAAGTGAACGGGGAGTTCTACGGTTTCATCGGAACGGGAACGACGGCGTTGGTTCCGCCAATGGCGACGGTGATCGTCGTGAAGTGAACGGGGGCGCGGCCGTGAAAACGATCCACGAAATTCTCGAAACGCCGGTCGCGGACGAAACCGACGTGCTGGTGTGCGGCGGCGGGCCCGCCGGCTTCGCCGCGGCGGTCGCCGCCGCGCGCGCCGGCGCCGACACGCTGCTGCTGGAGCAGTCCAACTGCCTCGGCGGAATGTCCACCGCCGGGATGATGTCGCACTGGTCCGGCTGCGACTCCTCGCCGATCGGGCTCGAGATCACCGACCGGATGCGCCGCTACGGCGCGCTGCCGCCCGACTGGACGGAGGACAAGCGCTGGTGCTGCTCGCACGAGGCGCTCAAGGAGGCGATGTTCGAGATCGCCGCCGAGGCGGGCGTCCGCGTGCAGCTGCACACCTGGGTCGCCGGCGCGGTCGTGGAGGGCGGCGCCGCGAAGGGCGCGATCACGGAGAGCAAGTCCGGGCGCGAGGCGGTGCTCGCGAAGGTGTCGGTCGACGCCACCGGCGACGGCGATCTCGCCGCACGCGCCGGCGCCGCGTTCGACCTCGGGCGCGAGGGCGACGGCGCCTGCCAGCCCGCGACGCTGATGTTCCTCCTCGGCGGCGTGGACACGGACCGCGCGATCCTGCCGCCCTCCTTCGAATCGCTCGTGCAGGTCCCGAAGGGCGAGATCCAGGCGCTCGGCAAGGCGCGCCTCCCCGCGCCCGCCGGGCACGTGCTGCTCTACCCGACGCGGCTGCCCGGCTGCGTGTGCGTCAACATGACCAACTCCATCGGCGTCGACGCGACGGACGCGCGCTCGGTCACGCGCGCCGAGATCGAATGCCGCGCGCAGATCGAGCCGATCGTCGCGTTCCTGCGCGAGTTCGCGCCCGGCTACGAAAAATGCTACGCGCTCGCCTCGGCGCAGAACGTCGGCATCCGCGAATCGCGCCACTTCCGCGGGCTCTACACGCTCACGGCGGAGGACATCGTGGCGGGGCGCTCCTTCGACGACTGGATCGCCGTGCGCAACTGGTTCAACTTCGACATCCACAACGTCGGCGGCTCCGGCCTCGACGCGAACGGCGCGCAGGCGCACTTCCGGGCGGCGGGCACCTACCAGATCCCCTACCGCTGCTGCGTCCCCGAGACGCTCGACGGACTGCTCCTCGCGGGCCGCAACATCTCCGGCACGCACAAGGCGCACTCGAACTTCCGCGTGATGACGATCTGCGCCGACGTCGGCTTCGGCGCCGGCTTCGCCGCGGCCCTCGCCGCGAAGGCCGGCATCCCCCCGCGCGACGTCGACGTCGCCGACGTCCAGCGCCTCCTCCGCGCCGCCGGCGTCGAGCCCTAGGCCTTCTCCCTCGGAACGGCCGCGACAAGCGCGGCCATCCCGATCTGCCTCGGCGGGACTGCCCGGCCCTTGGAACGCGATGTCGGCGAAGCGCTCGGGGAAGGCGAGCCCACCGATCGCTCCCGAGGGCGCCGCGGGAAGCGCCGCGTGGGCGTTCGGGCGGGTCGTTCCGCGGACGATCGCGTCGCAGCCGGCCTCGGTCGGCTTCCCCGGGCGGTAGAGGAGCTCGGCCGTTTAACTCGATGGGGACAGGCTTCAAACAGAGCGCGCTAGATTGCAGAATATTTTCGCTTGAATTATAGCGAGAGTTCTACTAGGTTGTGGCGGCGGAGGAACGAACCATGATGATCAACAGCCGAAACATCGTCCCGATTTCGCTGGCGAGCCGGAACTTCTCCGAGGTGGCGCACCTGGCGGAGAAGACGGGGGAGGTGTTTCTCTTCAAGAACAACCGCCCGAAGTTCCGTCTCGTCGATGTCGAGGCGTACCCCGAGATCGAAATGACGGACGCCGAGCGCTACGAATTCGTCGCGCGGCGCCTCCTTGCGCGCCATCGCGCCGCCTTCCGGGAGCTCGCGAAATGATCGCGCCGACCAAGGAAACGGTGCTCCTGCTGCACCAGCTTGTCGCGCAGGAGAGCGGCGGCGACCCTGGCGTGCGCGACGAAGCGCTCCTCGAAAGCGCGCTCGCGTCCGCCTTCCAGACCTTCGACGGCGCAGACCTCTACCCGACCAAGGAGGCGAAGGCGGCGCGCCTCGGCTACGCGCTCGTCTCGAACCACGCCTTCGTCGACGGCAACAAACGCATCGGCATGCTCGTGATGCTCTCCTTCCTCGAGGCGAACGGCATCCCCCTCCGCGCGACGGACGCCGACATCGCCGCCGCCGGCCTCGCGCTCGCCTCGGGCGCGATGACGCAGGAGCAGCTCCTCGACTGGATCCTCGCCCGCCGCTAGAACCGGGCATCAACCCGTGAAACGCCTCGCCCTCCTCCTTCTTCTCGCGTTCCTCGCGCTCGCCGTCTGGCTCGCCGCGCGCGGGGGCGGCGCGAGGCCCGACCCGGTCGAGCGGCTCGTGGCGGAGATGGTCCAAATCCCCGGGCGGGACTACCGGATGGGCAAATACGAGGTCACGCAGGCGCAGTGGGAGGCGCGGGCTCGACGAACGCCTACTGCCGCCTCGCGGACGGGACGGAGATCACGGAAGCGACGCTCGTCCGCGTGGCGTGGTTCAACGAGAACGCCTCAACGCGCCCCCGCTGGCTCTCGCGCTTCCTCGCCTTCGCCGAGCGGCTCGTCGACCGCGTGCGCGAGGTTGACTGGAGCGAAACCCTCTCGCACAAGCCGGTGGGACGGAAGGAGCCGAACGCGTGGGGACTCCACGATATGCACGGCAACGTGTGGGAGTGGACTGAAACGGCGGTTGGCGAGTACCGCGTCCTCCGCGGCGGCAGCTGGCTCGGCTCGGCCGGGTACTGCGAGTCCTCCGGCCGGAGCGGGTTCTCGCCCTCCGACCGGCTCTTCGACCTCGGCTTCCGCCTCTGCGCCTCCGGCAGTGCCGACACGACTCCGGCCAGTCAGGCGAGCGGAGCGAGGGACGGAGGAGAGAGCCGCGCGGAGCGCGGCGGCGACTCCGGACCAAGCGAAGCGAGCGCCCACGCGGAATCCGAGGGCGCGAAGGAGCCCGCCCTGTGATCCCTCCTGCCCGCGAGAGGTGAAGCCGCGACACCCGGCCGCAGCCGGCGTGGCGGCACCCCCGCCGCGCCGTGCAAGGCCGCCCGGCGCGGGCGCTAGTTGGCGGGCGGCTGGGCGCCGGGCTGCGGCTCGGGCTGCGGCGGATTCTCAAGTACCATATTGGTCGCGGTCATCGTTCCGTCCAGGGCGATGGTCGCCGTCCAGTGGAACTTGAACGGGAAGCCCTCGGGCTCCGAGAAGTGGACCGTGACGGCGCCGGTCTCGTCGTTCCTCTCGATCGCGAACGTCATCGCCATGTGCTCGCCGTTCGTGATGCCGTGCGCGAGGAAGCCCAGCCGGTATGGGATTCTTGCGCGGTTCTGCCCGGAATACACGCGGAACCGCGGAAGGTTACGCCTACACCTGCACGAAGCCGCCGGTGCCGAAGGTGGGCTCCTCCGCGGCCGCCTCCGCGGCGGCCTTCGCGGCGGGACGGAAGTCGGCGAGGAGGCGGCGCCAGGTCTCGGCCTGGTTCACGAGCGACTCGAGCGCGGCGTCGAAGGCGTCGGAGTCGAGCGTCGGGAGCGCGAGGCGGCGCACGGCGACGTAGGTCCCGCTCTCGGGCGCCTTGGCGAAGAAGGCGTCCGACTGCAGGCTGGCCTCGAGCAGCAGCTCGGCGAAGTCGGCGCGGCCCTCGGCGGGCGGATCGCCGATGTCGGCGGAGATCGAGACCGCGTCGCCCGCGGCGACGAGGGTGACGACGATGCCGTCGATGTCGAGCGCGGCGGCGTTGTCCTCGGCGGCGAGATCCGCGATGCCGTGGCGTTCGGCGAAGGAGGAGATGAGTTCGGTGAAGTCCATGGCGGGTTTTCCGGTTTGGTGGTTTGGTGGTTAAGTGGTTTGGTGGTTAAGTGGTTCTCCGCGATTTCACGCGGCGCGCCGGGCGGGTTGCACCCCCGCCCGTCGTTCGATGCGGGGAAGTATACCACTTGGAGCGTGCTCCAAGTCAACGATTTTTTCGCGCCCGCGCGGGACGGAGAGGGAGAAAGGGTAGGGAAGGGGAGGGGGAGCATCGGTCGATGCGCGCGTCTGCGGCGCTTGCCTTTCGCGGAAAAAAGCGCCATACTTGCCCGGCATGAACGACAACCATTCCCTCCTGCTTGCGTCGGCCGTCCTGGCGGCTTCCTCCACGATTCCCGTCCGGGCCGCCTGGGTGGCGGGCGTCGACGGCCACGGCTACGAGACGCTCGCGCGCGACGGGGTGACGATCGTCTACGGCGAGGACGACGCCCATCCCGGCGGAATCGTCCTGCGGGAGGTTCGCTCGGCGCCGGCGGAGGGCGACTGGACGCTCGACGCGCTTGCGGACATCGAACGCGACACGGGCCTCGTGCCCACCGCGATCGGGCCGGGGTTCGTCCATTCGCGCGACGGGCGGCTCAAGTCCTTCGCGATTCCGGCGACCGTCCGCTCGCTCGGGGCGGGCGCGTTCTCCGGGTGCGTCGGCGCCACGAACGCGCTCGCGCTGCCGGCGGGGCTCGAGGAGCTCGGCGACGCCGCGTTCTGGATCTGCGGGAACCTGACCGGCGACCTCGCGATCCCGGCCGGCGTCGAACGGATCGGGCCGGAGACGTTCTACGGGTGCGAGAGGCTGACGGGGCTTTCGTTCGCGCCCGGCTCGCGCCTCCGCACCATCGCCCCTTCGTGCGGGACCGGCCGCGCCGGGGCGTTCGCGAAATGCCGCGGCCTGCGCGGGACGGTCGACTTCTCGCCGTGCCGGGACCTGGAGTCCATCGATCCGGTGGCGTTCGTCGACGCGGGACCGATGGAGCGCTTCGTCTACGGTCGCGAGTTTCTCGCGCGCAAGGCGGCGCAGCTGCGCGCCGCCGACGCCGCGAACGGCTACCCGCGCGCGTCGACGGACTGGCTCGCCGGCGCGTTCGGCATCAGCACGCACTGGACGTTCGCCACCACGGACCAGAAGGGGGAGCGCAACCCCTTCGAGGAGGCGGTGGACGCGTTCGACGTGCCGCGCTACGTCGCGCAGGCGAAGCGGGCCGGCGCCGAGTACGTCATCTTCACCTCGACGTGGGGGAGCTTCCACCTGCCCGCGCCGAGCGCGGCGGTGGACGCCGTCGCGCCCGGCCGCACGACGAGGCGCAACCTGCTCGCCGAGCTCGGCGAGGCGCTCCACGCGGAGGGCATACGCCTCATCCTCTACCACAACTACGGCTGCGCCTACCACCGGAACCATCCCGATCCGGACGACGCGTGGATGGTGCCGATCGGGTTCAAGGACGGCCGCCTCGAGGACTTTGGCACGAACGTCGTCGCGATCGTGACCGACATCGCGCGCACGCTCGGGGACCGCATCGACGGCTGGTGGTTCGACAGCTCCGCCATCGCCTGCACGGACGGCCCCTTCGGCTACAACACCGGCGTGGAGATCGGCTCCTACCGCTTCCCCTTCCGCGAGATCGCCCTGGGGTGCAAGGCCGGCAACCCGAACGCCCTCGTCAGCTTCAACTCCCAGGGCGGCACGTTCAGCTACACGCCGTGCCAGGAATACTTCAGCGGCGAGGAGATGCAGGCCTACCCGCTCTGCGGCCGGACGAACGACCAAGGCATGCAGATGCACGTCTGGTGCACGATGGACAACCGGGAATGGGTGCACGACGGCACCGGCTTCGCCGGCCTCCGCTTCGGCGACGACGAGCTGGCCGCGCTCGTCCGGACGCGGACGGCCGACGGCTGCGCCGTCACCCTCAACGTCGACATCGACCGCTCCGGGCTCCTGAACCCCGCCGCCATCGACCAGCTCGCCCGTCTCCGCGGCCAGCGACCCTGATGTCCGGAACGAAGAAACAGCCCGACGCCGCCGCGTCGCTCGCCGCGATGCTGCGCGGCGCAGAACCCGTCCCGGCGGGCGCGAAGCTGGCGCTCGTCCTCCGGATGAGCGTCCCGGCGATGATGGCGGAGTTCGCGTCCATGGCGATGTCCTTCATCGACGCGGCGATGATCGGGCGGCTCGGAACGGCCGATGCCGCGGCCGTCGGGCTGATGGCCTCGTCCACGTGGCTGTTCGGCGGCGTGTGCTGGGCCGGCGTGGTCGGGTTCTCCGTCCAGATCGCCCAGGCCGTCGGGGCCGGACGAGAGGCCGAGGCCCGGTCCGTGCTGCGCCAGGGCCTCGCGGTGCTGGGGGGGCTGTCGCTCGCGCTCGCGGCGGCGGGCGCCGCCGTGTCGCCCTGGCTTCCCGGGTGGCTCGGCGGCAAGGGGGGCACGGCGCTTCTCGCGGCGCGGTATTTCGCCATCTGCATGGCCGGCGTCCCCTTCCTGCAGCTCGGCGCGCTCTCCACCGCCGCGCTCCAGGCGAGGGGCGACATGCGCACGCCCGGCTTGCTCAACATGCAGATGTGCGCGCTGAACGTCCTGTTCAACCTGCTGCTGATCTTTCCGGCGCGCGAGTGGACGCTCCCGTCCGGGTTCGCGCTGCGGCTGCCCGGCGCGGGGCTCGGCGTGGCGGGCGCGGCGCTCGGGACGGCGATCGCGGAGGCCGTCACGGCGCTGCGGCTCGGCCGGGCCCTGCTCGTGCGCGACCCGGTCCTCTCGCTGCGCGCGGACGAGCGGCTGCGCCTGTCGCGCCGGGTCGTGCGGAAGGCGGCGAAGCTCTCCGCCCCGGTCGCCTTCGAGAACGCCGCGATGAACGCCGCCGTCGTCGCGGCGACGGCGGTGGTCGCCCCGCTCGGCGACGTGGCGATCGCCGCGAACTCCTTCGCCGCCACGGCGGAGGGGCTGTGCTACCTGCCCTGCATCGGCATCCGCGCGGCCGCCCAGACGATCGTCGGGCAGGCGGTCGGCGCCGCGCGCGCCGCCGCGGCGCGCAGCTTCGCCTTTCTCGCGACGGCGTGCGGCATGCTCGCGATGGCCTGCGGCGGCGTCCTTCTCTGGTTCGCCGCGCCCCACCTCATCGGCCTCTTCACCCGCGAGCCGGACATCGTCCGGGAAGGCGCCGCCGCGCTGCGCGCCGTGGCCTTCGCGGAACCGTTCTTCGCGGCGGCGATCGTGGGCGGCGGCGCGCTGCGCGGCGCGGGCGACACGCTGGTCCCCGGCGCGTTCAACTCCCTGAGCATGTGGTGCGTGCGGCTGCCGCTCGCGGCGATCCTGGCGGAACGCCACGGGCTCCGCGGCGTCTGGGAGGCGATCGCCGTCGAACTCGTCGTCCGCGGGTGCTTCGCGCTGGCCCGGCTCAAGTCGTCCGGCTGGAGCGGCGGCGCCACGCGCGCGGACGCCGCGGGGGCGGCTAGTTGAGGACGGCGGAGAAGGTGGTGGTCGGCTCGAGGCCGAGGCGGAAGTCCGGCGGGAGCCGGTTCACCGCGGTGCGCAGCCTCTGCTCCCCGTTGCCCGCCATCGCCTGGTTGGCCGCGGCATTGTCGCAGGCGGCGAAATCCAGGGCTCCGATCGTGTCCAGCTTCTCCGCGGTGAGCGTCAGCGTGTAGCCGCCGCTGATCGAGCTTTCCGCGCCGAGCGGAATGTCCTCCGTCCTGACGACCAGAATGGCCGGCCGGGGCGCGGCTCGTCTGGAGGCCCTTCAGGAGCTCCAGTCCGGCCTCGAGGGCGGCGGGGTCGCCGGCGGCCGCCCCGCGGCCGGTGGTTCGAAGGTTCGCGGCGTTTCGCACCGCGATGTCACGGAGTATGCACGAAACCGGGGGGACGGGTTACGCGATGTCGCCGGAGACGTCGCTCCGGTGCTTCTCCCCGCCGTCGCGGCCTCGCCAGCGGAGCAGCAGCTGGGTGCGGTCGTCGGACTGCTCCGTGCCGGCGGCGTGGGCTTCGACGCCCGCGAGGACGGCGCCGGTG
>Ga0256407_10001878_pt1 | contig 42132 bp, 32 predicted proteins | sample RumenRJG_04DNA_FD_193489 | JGI IMG/M metagenome (GOLD analysis project Ga0256407, IMG submission 193489) | Bovine rumen microbial communities from Lethbridge, Alberta, Canada - RJG_04 | ecosystem: Host-associated > Mammals > Digestive system > Stomach > Rumen | place: Canada: Alberta... | reverse complement strand
TTTGAACTTTATTGTTTGGCGACTATAAAGTTACTCATTTCCAATGAGTTGAACAAACTTCGAAGCTATTTTTATTCCAATTTTATGTTAAAACATGCAGGTCCTTCGCTACTTGCGAAACTTTAGTAAATAATATTATAAGGTAAGAAAAGCCACGGCTACCCTATAATCGGTATAGCCGTGGCATTGAGTTGTGCATATTAGTTTTCTTCAACAGTCATCTCCTCTTCGGCAAAGTCGAGCACATGTTTGCGGTTGGCCTCTATGCGGTCGTGCTCCTCCTTGGAGCCGACGAGCAGTTTGTCCCATTGCCTCAGTCCGGTACCAGCCGGGATGAGGTGTCCGCAGATCACGTTCTCCTTCATACCTTCGAGGTTGTCGACCTTGCCGCGGATAGCGGCCTCGTTGAGCACCTTGGTGGTTTCCTGGAATGAAGCAGCCGACATGAAACTCTTTGTCTGGAGTGCTGCCCTGGTGATACCCTGGAGGATCTGTGTAGAAGTAGCGGGGATGACATCACGCACCTTGATGGTGCGGAGGTCGCGGCGTTTGAGGCTTGAGTTCTCGTCGCGGAGTTTCCTTGCCGAGATGATCTGTCCCTCATACACATTCTCGCTGTCGCCCTTGTCGAGCACGTACTTCTTTCCCCAGATGCGGTCGTTCTCCTCAGCGAAGTCGAGTTTGTCGACCACCTCCTGCTCGAGGAATGTGGTGTCGCCCGGCTCTTCGATTTGTACTTTCCGCATCATTTGCCTTACGATGATTTCAAAGTGCTTGTCGTTGATTTTCACACCCTGGAGGCGATAGACGTCTTGCACCTCGTTGACGATATACTCCTGTACGGCGGTGGGGCCCTTGATGGCCAGGATGTCGCTTGGAGTGATGACGCCGTCGGACAGAGGAGTTCCAGCCCTCACGGCATCATTTTCCTGCACGAGTATCTGCTTGGAGAGCGACACGAGATACCTCTTCTCGTCACCGGTCTTGCTGGTGACCACGATCTCACGGTTACCGCGCTTGAGTTTACCCATGGTCACCGTACCGTCGATTTCGCTCACCACGGCGGGGTTCGACGGGTTGCGTGCCTCGAAGAGTTCAGTGACACGTGGCAGACCACCGGTGATATCACCACCCTTAGCCAGGGAGCGCGGAATCTTGATGAGCGTGGTACCGGTCTCAACCATGGCACCATCTTCCACCACCAGGTGACCTCCCACAGGGAAGTTGTATGTACCCACCACGTCACCATTTTCGTCGATGATGTCGCAAGTAGGCACGAGAGCCCTGTCTTTAGGCTCGATGATGATTTTCTCGGTAAGTCCGGTGGTGTCGTCGGTCTCAGCCTTGAAGGTAGAGCCTTCTATCACGTCTCTGAAAGCCAATTTACCCTTGAACTCTGTGACGATGACGGCATTGAACGGGTCCCACTTGGCCACGATGTCGCCTTTCTTCACCATGTCGCCATGCTTGAAGTAGAGCGAACTACCATAAGGCAGAGGTTGTGTGGAGAGCACGATGCCCGTGTTCACGTCGACGAACCTCACTTCTGCCAGTCGGCTCACCACCATCTGGCATTCTTTCGGATTCTGGACTTCCTTGCCCTCGACGAACGGTACAGTGCGCACCTCGTCGAATTCCACCTTCGAGTCGTTCTTTGCCTTGATGGATGCGTTGGCTGCAGCGTTGGCTGCCACACCACCGGCGTGGAACGTACGGAGGGTCAACTGTGTACCCGGCTCACCGATAGCCTGTGCGGCGATGACACCCACGGCCTCACCTTTCTGCACCATGCGGCTGGTGGCGAGGTTACGTCCGTAGCATTTCATACATACACCCTTACGGCTCTCGCAGGTGAGCACCGACCTGATTTCCACGCTCTCGATAGGCGAGTCCTCAATGGCCTGTGCCACACTTTCTGTGATTTCCTCGCCTGCAGCGACAATGAGTTTGCCCGTCATGGGGTGTACGATGTCGTGCACCGACACGCGTCCGAGGATACGGTCGTAGAGTGTTGAGATGACCTCGTCGCCATTCTTGAGCGCCGAGCATACGAGTCCGCGCAGCGTACCGCAGTCTTCCTCGGTGATGATCACGTCGTGTGACACGTCTACGAGTCGGCGGGTGAGGTATCCGGCGTCAGCCGTCTTCATAGCGGTGTCGGCCAGACCCTTACGTGCACCGTGAGATGCGATGAAGTATTCAAGCACCGACATACCCTCCTTGAAGTTGGAGAGGATTGGGTTCTCGATAATCTGTGCATCCTCAGCACCCGCTTTCTGTGGTTTTGCCATCAGACCGCGGATACCCGAGAGTTGCTTGATCTGGTCTTTCGAACCACGGGCTCCAGAGTCGAGCATCATGAACACGGCATTGAAGCCCTGGTCGGCCTCTGTCATCTCCTTCAGCAAGATGTTGGCGATGTTGTTGTTGACGTGAGTCCAAGTATCAATGACCTGGTTGTATCGCTCCTTGTCGGTGATGAAGCCCATGTTGTAGTTGTCGGTGATCTGACGCACCTCCTCGTTACCCTTCTCAATCAACTCTGCCTTCTCTGGCGGGATGATGATGTCGTCGAGGTTGAACGACAGTCCGGCGAGGTAGGCCATGCGGTAGCCGAGGTTCTTGATACCGTCAAGGAACTCGCAGGCACGGGCGAAGCCAACGGTCTTGATGACGTCGGCGATGATGTCGCGAAGGCTCTTCTTCGAGATGACCTTGTTGACGAAGCCCACCTCCTCGGGAATGATGCCATTGACAATGACACGTCCGACAGAGGTTTCCACCATTTTATCTACCAGTTGTCCGTTCTCGTCGAGGTCTTTCACCACCACCTTCACCTGAGCATGGAGGTCGCATTTCCCCTCATTGTGTGCGATGATAGCCTCTTCGGGTCCATAGAAGGTAAGTCCCTCACCCTTTGCACCCGGACGAATCTTCGTGATGTAATACAGTCCGAGCACCATATCCTGCGACGGCACGGTGATAGGAGCGCCATTGGCAGGATTGAGGATATTGTGGCTCTGCAGCATAAGGATCTGTGCCTCGAGGATGGCCTCGTTGCTCAGCGGCAGGTGCACAGCCATCTGGTCGCCATCGAAGTCGGCGTTGAAAGCCGTACATGCCAGAGGATGGAGTTGGATGGCCTTTCCCTCGATGAGTTTCGGCTGGAAAGCCTGGATACCCAGTCGGTGGAGTGTCGGTGCACGGTTGAGCAGCACGGGATGGCCTTTCATCACATTCTCGAGAATATCCCAGATGACCGGTTCGCGACGGTCGACGATTTTCTTTGCGCTTTTCACCGTCTTCACGATGCCTCGCTCGATGAGTTTGCGGATAATGAAGGGTTTGTAGAGTTCGGCCGCCATCAGTTTCGGCAGACCGCACTCACCCATCTTCAGTTCGGGACCTACGACGATGACCGAGCGTGCCGAGTAGTCGACGCGCTTTCCGAGCAGGTTCTGGCGGAAGCGTCCTTGCTTACCTTTCAGCGAGTCGGAGAGCGACTTGAGCGGTCTGTTCGACTCACTCTTCACCGCACTGCTCTTGCGCGAGTTGTCGAAGAGGCTGTCGACAGCCTCCTGGAGCATACGTTTCTCATTGCGGAGGATGACTTCCGGAGCCTTGATTTCCATCAGCCTCTTCAGGCGGTTGTTGCGGATGATGACCCTGCGGTACAAGTCATTGAGGTCGGAAGTGGCGAAACGCCCACCATCCAGCGGCACCAACGGCCTCAGTTCCGGCGGTGTGACGGGGATGATTTTCATAATCATCCACTCCGGGCGGTTTAAGTCCTTGCTGATACGGAATGCCTCGACCACCTGCAGCCTTTTCAAGGCCTCGGTCTTGCGGGCCACCGACGAGTCGTTGTTGGCACGTTTTCTCAGTTCGGCAGCCAGTTCGTCGAGATTGAGGGCGGCAAGGAGGTCATAGATGGCCTCTGCTCCCATCTTTGCCACGAACTTGTGTGGGTCGGAGTCGGGAAGCATCTGGTTTTCCGGGGTGAGTTTATTCTCTACGATATCGATATACTCATCCTCTGAAAGCAGGTCATACTTGTTTGCTCCAAGAGCCACCGACCCGTCATCCATGATGCGGTTCTCGAAATCACCGGGCTGGATGACCACATATTTCTCATAATAGATCACCTGGTCGAGTTTCTTGGTGGGAAGTCCGAGCAGATAGCCTATCTTGTTGGGCAGCGACCTGAAATACCAGATATGTGCCACAGGCACGACGAGTTCGATATGTCCGGAACGCTCACGGCGCACGTTTTTCTCTGTCACCTCGACACCGCATCTGTCGCAGACGATTCCTTTGTAGCGTATGCGCTTGTATTTACCGCACCCGCACTCATAGTCGCGTGTCGGGCCGAAGATGCGCTCGCAGAAGAGGCCGTCGCGTTCGGGCTTGTATGTGCGATAGTTGATGGTCTCAGGCTTTGTCACCTCACCATACGAATTTTCCAGGATTTCCTCTGGCGAGGCAAGTCCGATGGTAATCTTCGTGAAATTATTCTTTACTTTTGAATCTTTCTTAAAAGCCATTTCTGATACGATTTAGTCGAGTTTGATACTTAATCCGAGTCCGCGGAGTTCGTGCAGCAACACGTTGAGAGATTCGGGTATTCCCGGTACTGGCATGGGTTCGCCCTTGACGATGGCCTCATAGGCCTTGCTGCGTCCCACGACGTCATCAGACTTCACGGTGAGGATTTCCTGCAGCACGTGGCTTGCGCCGAATGCCTCGAGTGCCCAGACCTCCATCTCACCGAATCGCTGTCCGCCAAACTGTGCTTTACCTCCGAGTGGCTGTTGTGTGATGAGAGAGTACGGTCCGATGCTCCTTGAGTGCATCTTGTCTTCCACCATGTGGCCGAGTTTCAGGAAGTAAGTGATACCCACTGTAGCCGGTTGGTCGAACTGCTCACCAGTTTCTCCATCATAGAGGTGTGTTGAGCAGAGTCTTGGCAGGCCGGCCTTGTCGGTCCATTCGGAGAGGTCCTCGAGTTTCGCGCCGTCGAAGATCGGTGTAGCAAATTTCACGCCGAGTCGTTTTCCTGCGGCGCCGAGAATTGCCTCGAAGATCTGTCCGAGGTTCATACGCGACGGCACGCCAAGTGGGTTGAGCACGAGGTCGACGGGTCTTCCGTCCTCGAGGAACGGCATGTCTTCCTGTCGCACCACTTTAGACACGATACCCTTGTTTCCGTGTCGTCCGGCGAGTTTGTCGCCCACGCCAATCTTGCGTTTCTTGGCCACATAGACCTTTGCCATCTGGAGTATTCCTGAGGGCAGTTCATCGCCGATGGTGATAGCGAACTTGCGTCGTTTGAGTTCGGCATCGAGGAGTTTTGCCTTCCTGATATAGTTCATGATGAGTTTCGAGATGAGCATGTTGGTATGCTCGTCGTTGGTCCATCCATTCGACTGTATGCCCTCGTACTTGAGGTTCTTCAGGTTGGCGGGAGTGAATTTCGAGCCTTTGTTGATGATTTCGGAACCTGTGTAATCCTTCACGCCTTCCGACGACTTGTCCTGGATAAGGGTGAGCAGACGCTCTACGAGGATGTCTTTCAGTTCCTCGTTCTTTGCCTCATACTCCTCGTCGATTTTCTGGAGGATAACCTTGTCTTGTCGGCGTGCCTCCCTTGTCTTCACTGCGCGAGAGAAGAGTTTCTTGTCGATGACGACGCCGCTGAGCGACGGATTGGCCTTGAGTGAGGAGTCTTTCACGTCGCCGGCCTTGTCGCCGAAGATGGCCCTGAGGAGTTTCTCCTCGGGTGAGGGGTCGCTCTCTCCCTTTGGTGAGATTTTACCGATGAGGATATCGCCCGGTTCCACACGGGCGCCCACACGGATAATACCATTGGCATCGAGGTCCTTTGTGGCTTCCTCGCTCACGTTAGGTATATCAGAGGTGAACTCCTCCATTCCGCGTTTTGTCTCGCGCACATCGAGTTGATATTCATCCACGTGAACGCTGGTAAGGATATCGTCGCGCACCAGTCTCTCTGAGAGCACGATGGCATCCTCGTAGTTGTAACCCTTCCAAGGCATGTAAGCCACGAGGAGGTTGCGTCCGAGAGCGAGTTCGCCATTTTCGGTGGCATAACCCTCAGTGAGGATTTGTCCCTTATGCACCCTGTCGTCCTTGTTGCAGATAGGCCTCAGGTCGATGGTCATGTTCTGGTTGGTGCGGCGGAACTTAGGAATCCTGTATTCCTTGAGCGACGGTTCGAAACTCACGAACTCCTCTTCCTCAGTACGGTCATACAGAATACGGATGGTGGTGGCGTCGACATATTCGATGACGCCATCGCCCTCTGCCACAATCATGGTGCGAGAGTCCTCGCACACCTGACGCTCGAGACCGGTTCCCACGATAGGTGAGTCGTTGTGGAGCAGGGGCACTGCCTGACGCATCATGTTACATCCCATGAGTGCGCGGTGTCCGTCGTCATGCTCCAGGAAGGGGATGAGGGCTGCCGACACCGATGCGATTTGCTGTGGCGACACGTCCATGAACGACACCTTGTCGGGTTCCACAACGGGGAAGTCGGCGTCGAGGCGGCATTTCACCACGTCGCGGATGAAGGTACCGTCATCATTGAGCGGTGCGTTGCCCTGACCGATGTAGTGCTCCTGCTCTTCCTCGGCAGTCATATACACCACATGCTCATTGTCAAGGTCCACCTTCTTGTTGACCACCTTACGGTAGGGAGTCTCGATGAATCCCAGACCATTGATGGTGGCATAGACGCAAAGCGACGAGATAAGACCGATGTTGGGACCCTCAGGGCTCTCAATGGGGCAGAGTCGTCCGTAGTGCGTATAGTGCACGTCGCGTACCTCGAATCCGGCACGCTCACGAGAGAGACCGCCAGGACCGAGTGCCGAGAGGCGTCGTTTGTGTGTGACCTCTGCCAATGGGTTGGTCTGGTCCATGAACTGGCTCAGTGGGTTGGTACCAAAGAACGAGTTGATGACGCTCGAGATGGTCTTGGCATTGATGAGGTCGGTAGGAGTGAAGTCCTCGCTGTCGCGCACGTTCATGCGCTCGCGGATGGTGCGGCTCATACGTGCGAGACCGATGGAGAACTGGTTGGCCAACTGCTCTCCCACAGTGCGTACACGGCGGTTGGAGAGGTGGTCGATATCATCCACGGTGGCATTGGAGTTGACCAACTGGATGAGATACTTGATGATTTCTATGATATCTTCCTTGGTGAGGATACGCGTGTCCATATCGGTATCCAGTCCAAGTTTCTTGTTGATGCGGTAGCGTCCCACCTCTCCCAAGTCGTATCTCTTGTCGGAGAAGAAGAGGTTCTGTATCACCTCCTTGGCGCTGGCATCGTCGGCGGGGTCGGCATTTCTCAGCTGGCGGTAGATATACTGCACAGCCTCTTTCTCTGTCTTGCTGGAGTCTTTGGCAAGGGTGTTGAAAATGATGGAATAGCGGTTGGCGGCATCACCGGCCTTGTGGAGCAGAATCGAAGAAGCCCCACTGTCGAGAATGGCATCAATGTCTTCCTTGGTGATGACATGCTCACGCTCCACGCACACGTTGGTACGTTCGATGGATACCACCTCGCCTGTCTCCTCATCGGAGAAGTCCTCTGTCCACGACTTGAGCACCTGTCCGGCGAGACGGCGCCCAACGACCTCCTTCAGGTTCTTCTTGTTCACCTTCACCTCCTCGGCGAGGTCGAAGATCTGGAGGATATCCCTGTCGCTCTCGAAACCGATGGCCCTGAGCAGTGTGGTGACGGGAAGTTTCTTCTTACGGTCGATGTAGGCATACATCACATTATTAATGTCGGTAGCGAACTCTATCCACGAACCCTTGAACGGTATGATACGTGCCGAATAGAGCACCGTGCCGTTGGCATGCACGCCCTGGCTGAAAAACACGCCGGGTGAGCGGTGCAACTGTGATACCACCACACGCTCAGCACCATTGATGATGAAGGTGCCGTTGTTGGTCATGTAGGGTATGGTACCCAGGAAGACGTCGGAAGTCTTGATGCCGAAATCCTCATGGTCGGGATCGGTGCAATAGAGTTTCATCATGGCCTTGAGGGGCACGCTATAGGTAAGTCCACGTTCGAGACACTCTTCGATGGAATATCTTGGCGGGTCGATGAAATAGTCGAGGAACTCGAGCACGAAATTGTTTCTCGTGTCGGTGATGGGGAAGTTCTCCGAGAACACCTTGTAGAGTCCGTCGTTCTTTCTCAGTTCGGGAGGGGTGTCGAGTTGTAGGAAGTCTTTGAAGGACTTCAATTGCACATCAAGGAAATCCGGTGTGGGCATCGGATTCTTCACGCTGGCAAAGTTTACTCTGTTGTTGTTTTGTGAAGCCATTAAAAAAATGATTACATACGGTCGTCGACCGGTAGGATTGCAATGTTTAGACACAAAAAGGTTAAGAATCCCCTACTGGGAGACTCTTAACCGTAAAATTCGAGAAGTGGCCTCGGGGGCCTTCGGCTCCCAAGGCTGTTGAAGTCAAAATTATTTCAGTTCAACCTTGGCGCCTTCAGCCTCGATCACCTTCTTCAGGTTCTCGGCCTCAGCCTTGGCAACACCCTCTTTCAGAGTTGAAGGAGCGCCGTCGACGAGATCCTTGGCCTCTTTCAGACCCAGACCGCAAGCCTCTTTCACAGCCTTCACCACCTTGAGTTTGTTAGCACCAACCTCGGTGAGCACTACGTTGAACTCTGTCTTCTCTTCCTCAGCGGCGGCGGGACCACCAGCGGCGGGACCAGCAGCAACAGCAACAGCGGCTGCAGCGGGCTCGATTCCATACTCGTCCTTGAGGACAGTAGCCAACTCGTTAACTTCCTTTACTGTCAAATTTACCAATTGTTCAGCAATAGCTTTGATATCTGCCATTTTATTATGATTTTTTAAATTGTTTTTTTAATAAATGATTGACTTTAAATTATTCAGCACGCTCGCCTAAAGTCTTCAGCACACCATGGATGGTGCCAGCGCCTGATTGGAGAGCAGAGAGAACATTCTTTGCAGGCGACTGCAGCAGTGCCACGACGTCGGCGATGAGTTCGTTCTTGCTCTTGATAGATGCCAGTTCCTCAAGTTTGTCGGCACCGACGAAGATGCCTTCCTCGGCATATGCACCTTTGAGTGCGGGGATGCCTTCCTTGGTATACTCCTTGAGCAACTTTGCAGGTACGTTAGCCGTATTGCAGAACATCACGGCAGTATTTCCCTTCAGGGTATCATACAGTTCGGTGAAGTCGACATCAGAAGCCTCGAAAGCCTTGTGCAAGAGGTTGTTCTTCACGACGACCATTTTGATCTCGTTCTTGAAGCACTTGCGACGCAGTTTGCTGGTATTCTCAGCATTGAGGCCTGTCACGTCGACGAGATAGAAGTGAGGATATTCCTTCAGTTTCTCTCCCAGTTCAACGATGATGGTATCTTTTATTTCTTTTTTCATTTTACGCTTTCCGTTTAGAATTATTCAATAGACTTGGGATCGACCTTGATGCCCAAGCTCATTGTGCTTGAAATAAAGATACTCTTGATATATGTACCTTTAGCGGCAGCCGGTTTCAGTTTGATCACAGTAGCGATAAACTCTTTCGCGTTCTGGAAGATCTGGTCCGGTGTGAAAGTGATTTTACCGATAGAGGTATGGATGATACCGGTCTTGTCGACCTTGAAATCAATCTTACCCTGTTTAACTTCCTTCACTGCCTTAGCAACATCCATAGTCACGGTGCCACTCTTCGGGTTTGGCATCAGTCCGCGCGGACCGAGAATACGGCCGAGGGGGCCCACCTTACCCATGCAAGAAGGCATGGTGATAATCACGTCTATATCAGTCCAACCACCCTTGATCTTGTCGATATACTCCTCAAGACCCACATAGTCGGCACCAGCCTCCTTAGCGGCAGCCTCTTGGTCGGGTGTACAGAGACAGAGCACGCGCACTACTTTGCCCGTACCACATGGCAGCGACACCACGCCGCGCACCATCTGGTTGGCCTTGCGGGGGTCGACACCCAGACGAACGTCGATGTCGACAGAAGCCTCGAACTTGGTGGTGGTGATTTCCTTCACCAACTCGGATGCTTCTTTCAGAGTGTAGGCCTTCCCTGCTTCAATCTTGTCGGCTACTGATTTCTGGTTTCTTGTCAGTTTACTCATAGTTCCTAAATTGAAGTTAAATTATTGACCGGGGAATTCGCCTTTTACAGTGATACCCATACTTCTAGCAGTGCCGGCAACAAGTTTCATGGCAGATTCGATGGTGAAGCAGTTCAGGTCGCTCATCTTGTCCTCTGCGATAGCCCTCACCTGTTCCCAAGTAACAGAAGCAACCTTCTTGCGGTTGGGTTCGGGAGAGCCGCCCTTAATCTTGGCAGCCTCGAGCAGTTGAATTGCTGCGGGAGGAGTCTTGATTACGAAGCTGAAAGACTTGTCGTTGTAATAAGTGATAACGACGGGGAGGATTTTCCCAGCCTTATCCTGGGTTCTGGCGTTGAACTCCTTGCAGAATCCCATAATGTTGATGCCCTTCGAACCGAGGGCAGGTCCCACTGGGGGTGAAGGATTAGCAGCGCCACCCTTAATCTGTAATTTGATTAATCCAGCAACTTCTTTAGCCATTTTTGTTTGAAAATTAAAGTTTGATATTATAAAAGAATATCGGGCCGTAACAATCCCTTTATTCTTTTACGACTTGCATAAAACCAAGTTCGAGCGGTGTTTTCCGTCCGAAGATCTTGACCATCACCTTGAGTTTGCGTTTCTCTACGTTCACCTCTTCGATGACTCCTGAGAAACCGCTGAACGGGCCTTCCGTTACCTTCACTGTCTCGTTGACCTCATACGGGATTGACACTTCATTCTCGATTTCGGTCTCCTCGGCATTTCCGAGCATACGGTTGATTTCTGACTGTTTGACAGGCGAGGGGTTGTCCAATCCGCCGAGGAATCCCAGCACATTGGGCATGAAGCGAAGTGTGTGAGCCACGTCGCCTTTCATTTCTGCCTCAACGAAGATATAGCCAGGGAGAGAAACTTTCTCCTTGACCACGCGTTTCCCGTCGCTGCGTTGCACAGCATGTTTCTCCATGGGGATAACGATTTGGGAAACGAATTGAGACAAAAACGGATTGTGCTTAAGTTCAGCCTCGATGTATTCTTTCACTTTGGCTTCCTTACCGCTTACGGTCTTAAGCACATACCAGTTCTTTCCTGTCTGAGCCATTTGTTAAGAAAACAATTGATAAATAAATTGCATACAATTCTTAAACACCACGTCCATAAGGAACACCACGAGAGCGATGATAAGGGAAGCAGATAGAACAACCATCGCAGTGTGAGACAATTCCTTGTATGTCGGCCAAGTAGTCTTATGCGCAAGTTCGTCGTAACAATCCTTGCAATAATTGATAAATCTCTTAAACATATCTTTTTACTTTTTAGCACGGGAAGGAGGACTCGAACCCACGACCCTCGGTTTTGGAGACCGATGCTCTACCAACTGAGCTATTCCCGTAAAAAAGTTCCCGCGCCCACTGTCGCGGGAACCTATCTGATATCCTTGGATATTAGTCTTCGTAAACCTCGGTGATCTGACCTGAGCCCACTGTACGGCCACCCTCACGGATAGCGAAGCGGAGACCCTTGTTCAGTGCCACGGCGTAGATCAACTCAACGGTGATCTCGACGTTGTCACCAGGCATCACCATCTCGGTGCCCTCGGGGAGAGTGATCTCACCGGTGCAGTCCATGGTGCGGAGGTAGAACTGAGGACGATACTTGTTGCCGAATGGAGTGTGGCGTCCGCCCTCTTCCTTCTTCAGCACGTAGATGGAAGCCTTGAATCTCTTGAAGGGCTTGATCTGACCCGGATGGCAGAGCACCATACCGCGCTTGATGTCCTTCTTGTCGATACCGCGGAGGAGCAGACCTACGTTGTCGCCAGCCTGACCCTCGTCGAGGATCTTGCGGAACATCTCAACACCGGTAACCACCGACTTGGCATCCTCGCCAAGACCGAGCAGTTCAACAGCGTCACCAACGTGGATAACACCAGTCTCGATACGTCCGGTAGCCACAGTACCACGACCTGTGATAGAGAACACGTCCTCTACAGGCATGAGGAATGGCTTGTCGGTAGCACGAGGAGGCTCCTGGATCCACTCGTCGCAGACGTTCATCAGCTCCATCACCTTGTCTTCCCATTTGGGATCGCCGTTGAGGGCGCCGAGGGCAGAACCGCGGATGATAGGAGTATCGTCTTCGAACTCATACTGAGCGAGGATTTCCTGCACTTCCATCTCAACGAGGTCGAGCATTTCCTCATCGTCGACCATGTCGCACTTGTTGAGGAACACCACGAGGCGGGGAACGTTCACCTGACGGGCGAGCAGCACGTGCTCACGGGTCTGGGGCATAGGACCATCGGTAGCAGCCACCACGAGGATAGCGCCATCCATCTGGGCGGCACCAGTAACCATGTTCTTCACATAGTCGGCGTGTCCCGGGCAGTCTACGTGAGCATAGTGACGTTTTTCAGTCTCATACTCCACGTGAGCGGTATTGATAGTGATACCACGCTCTTTCTCCTCAGGAGCGTTGTCGATCTGGTCGAAAGACTTCACCTTGTCCTTGTTAGCCTCGATTTTCTCGGCGAGCACTTTGGTGATAGCGGCGGTCAATGTGGTCTTACCATGGTCTACGTGACCAATAGTACCAATGTTTACGTGCGGTTTCGTACGCACAAAATTCTCTTTAGCCATTGCTTAACTTTGTTATTTATAAAATGATTAATCGTGTATTGTCTGCTTCTCACAATTAAAAGAGCTGTTACCGAGAGTTGAACTCGGGACCTCTTCCTTACCAAGGAAGCGCTCTACCACTGAGCTATAACAGCAACATGGAGCGGAAAACGGGGCTCAAACCCGCGACCCCCAGCTTGGAAGGCTAGTGCTCTATCAACTGAGCTATTTCCGCAAATAAAAGTGGGTGCTGATGGATTCGAACCACCGAAGTCGAAAGACAGCAGATTTACAGTCTGCCCCATTTGGCCACTCTGGAAAACACCCTTTAGACCTTGAATCCTCCTTTGTTTTGAGCCTCTTGTCGGATTCGAACCAACGACCCCGAGATTACAAATCACGTGCTCTGGCCAACTGAGCTAAAGAGGCAAATCTATGCAGCCGTCGAGCAAAAGTCGAAGGACTTATCGTAAAACGGCTGCAAAGATAGGAATTATTTTCTATACGCCAAAATTTTTCGGCTGTTTTTTTATCTGTTACGTAGTTTTTCCTTGAATTTCGTCAACTGCACTTTCATTGAATCCACGCACTGGTCGACCCCTTCCTCGAACGAGTCGCAAGTCTTTTCCACAAACAGTTTTTGCCCTGGCACAGCCACGGTGATGCTGGTTTGCTTGTTGAGTGCGGTTGCAGGCTTGACTACTTTCAGTTGCACCTCAACTTTCTGTATGTCTTCGAATGATTTTTGTAATTTCTCGGCTTTCTTTTGGATGAAGGCCTCAAGTTTCTCGGTAGCGTCGAAATGGATCGCCTGAATTTTGATTTCCATAGTTACCTCCGTTTTTAAGGGTTAAGCCCGTGGATGGGCACTGTTATATACTCGCTTGAGTTGCTCGGAAGTGGTATGAGTGTAGACTTCTGTTGTCGACAGGCTCTCATGTCCCAGCAACTTTTTCACGCTTTCCAGTCCGGCCTCATGGTTGAGCATGGCAGTGGCGAAGGTATGTCTGAGCACGTGTGGCGACCGTTTTTTGAGAGTGGTCACCCTGCCTAGGTTTTTCTTCACCACGTATCCCACGCGGTTGCGGTTCATCCGCTCACCTTTGTTGGTAACGAAGAGTGCGTCGGACACTCTCGGCACCTCCATGTCGCGCCGGCGAACATATTCCAGCAAAGCCTCTCTCAACTCCGTGCCAAAGGGTATGATGCGCTGTTTGTTGCGCTTTCCCGTGACCTTCAGTTCCCCGGTTTCGAAGTCGACCATGTTGTCGTCGAGCCCGATGAGTTCCGAGAGCCTCATCCCCGTGGAGTAGAACATTAATAATAATGTACGTGCGCGAAGGTCATTGAAACTGTCTTCCCACATTTGCGGGTCGAGAAGTTCATCAATCTCAGTCTCCTTGAGGAACTGTGGCAGCGGTTTGCTTTTCTTCGGTCCTTTCACCGAGCGTGCCGGGTTGTTGTCGGCTAGTCCTGCCATGACGGCATACTTGTAGAACGACCTGAGGGCACTGAGTCTCCTGTTCACGGAGGTGGCTGTCTGCTGATGGTCCATCATGCTTTCCATCCATCCCCTCACCACGTCGCTGTCGACGTTCTCCCAGGAGAGATTATCGTCAAGGGTCTTGAAATACGACTGGAAATCGTGCAGGTCTCGGCCGTATTCCCTCACGGTGAGTTCAGAGAAATATCGCTCATGCCGCAGGTATTCAAGGAATCCCTCAATGATCATCAAGCGTTGCTTGCCAGAATAATTCGGCAACGAATATACGGAATAAAACTCAAACTACCAAATTTTCCTTGGAAATTTTTATTCCTCGGCGTTTCTCAGTTTCTGTACATAGATGGCTTTCTCCATTTTGAGCCTCTTCAGGACAGACGGCTTATTGAACTGCTGACGTGAGCGGAGTTCTTTGATTACACCAGTCTTCTCGAATTTTCTCTTGAATTTCTTCAAGGCTCTCTCGATGTTCTCGCCATCTTTTACGGGTACAATAATCATGCTTTTTTCTTTAAATTTTAATTGTTAAACAATATTTTTCACCCCAAAATTTGGGAAGTGGGTGCAAAATTACTACTTATTTTGCTAATTACCAAATATTTATTGGTTTTTCTTTCCCGGTTGTCTTCCACATCTATACAATATACTTCAAATGGTTGGGCAGTTTTTTGCTTGTCATAAGCCGATATGGCATAATGAGCGCATACATTGCTCTTTTACTGTTTTTTGGTGAGCAAGCGCCCCATTTGTTAATATCTGTTAATTTTTGGAGACATTTGGTGTTTTTCTTGCAAATTGAAAAGTCATTTGAAATATTATTGCTAACTTGCGCTAATTATATAATACTCTCTATCGCAATTAAACATTATATACACTTTTAGAATTGGTTAAGACAAGAAATTTGTTAACATTGATTGTTTTTCTATTCTGGGGTGTGAATATTCAAGCACAAGTTGTCTCAGACAGGATGATGGAGCAAGAGATGCATCAAGCCGATTCGCTCTATTTTGTAAATGACATGGCCAATAGCCTGAGGCATCTTCTTGTTGTATTTGAGCATGCTCAGAAGGAAGATAATCAAAAAACAATGCTTGAAGCGATTCATCTGCTATGCCAGATAGAGGAATCGCTTGGTTTCACTGAACTGCTTTCTAAATCGGCGCGCATGCTGATAAAGGAGGCAGAGAGAAGTGAGGGTATCGATGATGTCAACTACTACTTGTCGTTTGCCCATATGCACCTAGCCTATTGCCGGATATTGGACAAAGACCTTGATGGATGTATGGAACAACTCGACAGTGCCAATCATGAGATATCGCACTGTAAAGAACCAGCCAATGTATGTGACTTGAAAATGAGCCTTATCGAGTATAGAGCATATGCTTATTATTTTAACGACCATTTCGAGCAGGCTTATTGTTGTTATAGAATGATGTTGAGCGAGTGTGAGGAAATGCAACAGAAAAAGGACAACAACTTGTCGGAAATCGATGTGAAATCCTACGTCCTTATAGCCTATTCTTTCCTGCCTGAACTATGTCTTCATTTGGATAAAAAAAATGAAGCGGAGGAATATGTAAATAAAGCCTTGTCCATTTACCACGACAGCCTGGGCTTGATGGACGTGATACCTTCTATCGCTGATTATCTCTCTGACACAGGGCAGTATGAGCGTATGCGACAGATACTTGAGCCTTTCATACAGACCTCGTCAACACCTATAGATGTAATGAAAGGACTGGGCTTTCTGATTGAGGCTTACGATAAGTTGGGAATGAGCAACAAGGTCTATCCGCTTCATGATCGGTATGTGGTCCTCCGTGACAGCATTCAAGAGTCTGACATGAAATCGGCCATGCAGCAAATATCAATGCTCAACAGTATGTTTGAAAAACAAATTGCTGAGGTGCGTGCGGCTAAAGAACGCGCGCGTTGGACCTGGGGATTTGTTGTCTGTCTTTTGGCTGGCTTACTGGGTTGGGGCATCTGGTATCTATGGCGAAAATATGAGCGAGAGCAGTTGAAAGTGGTAGGATGGGTGAAGAAGCATAATGTAGAAGTGTTTGAGCATCCATATCAGGCGATTGACGAGAAATTGTCCGTGGTATCGCCGCCAAATGATGGGCCATCATTCGAAGAAGAGGCCACCGCTGATGAAAACAACCATGAAGATGACATCCAATTTGTCGAAGAGATAGAATCGTATATGAAAGAAAACGACAGGTTTCTGGATATTGACTTTGACGTGATGCCACTGGCCAAACAACTTAATATGACAGAACACGACCTGGAGACGAAGTTTGCCGACATAACAGGATGTTCTATCTCGACCGTATTGAACAGGTTGCGACTCAGTTATGCTTCCAAATTACTTGAGACCACCAACAAGAAGTTGGAAGTGGTGGCTGAAGAGTCGGGGTTCGGTTCGTCGCGCACCTTCTATCGTCAGTTCAAGTCAGAATACGACATGACGCCCAATGTATATCGGAATCTGGTAAAGGTTAATGCTCAGCAGAAGGATTCAGAAAACGCCTGATTTCAGTTACCATCGACTCACATTCCTTTTACCCCTCGTTGTTGACTTGTTACATCACTTCGGGGCCATGCTACACATTGGCCGATGAGAAGAGCCTTATTGGAACAGAGACCGCACCCACCAGAAAGCAAACCTCCCATGGCTCCGCCTTCAAGCACAAGTCCTTTTCTCATCTTTATGTCTGGTGTTTATTCTTTCGAATAGTAAGATACTATTGGGCACTACCTTTAGAAACAAAATATGCACTTATATCTTCGCTTAGTCTTGAGAAACAGGATTTCGCGGTGAGAATGTGACAAATTTACACAAAAATCTAACAATGTCATATTGTGACACGCAATAATAATTATTATTTAACTATTTTCGCTAAGTATAGTTATAAAATGGGAACCTATTGTTAACACTGTTCTGATTTCTATACAACATTTAACATAAAATGATTGCATAGATGTATAATTGGCACTTTGCGACAACACATATGTCACACTTTCAAGAGACCATTGTCACAATTCTATTTCAAGGATTGTTTTATAAATAATAAGTTTGTTTTAACTTTGTAATTAAGAACATGGAGTAAATTATGGTTTTAATTTGAATTATTAACAAATACTAAACTAATCATGGAAAAAAGAAAAAAATATTCAAAACCTTTTATGGTTGCGGAGCGATTCGTGCCGAATAGTTATTGTGAGATATGTAATCCTAAGGAGGAAGTAAGTTATATTTTGACAACCCCTTATCGCAGTTGCCAATTTTTCGTCACGGATGATGACGGCGATGGCTATTTAGACGATGAAGAATTAAAATCCGTAATAACCACGGATAATAGTCAACCAGAAACAACTGAAGTTAATACTAAGCCGTCTATGTGTTGGCCAGTTATTGGAGAGCATAATCACCATCCTACAAGGAATCAGGTGGATACAAATTGCCCGCTTTGGTATATTATGAACCCGAATACTTCGAGCGGTCATGTATATGGCTACCAGAATTTGACCATTATCTACAACCATTCTTAGGTTTTATCCTTATCACGACACGTCTGAGTCCCACAATTGAACCATCTTTATAAGATACGACACACCGCCTGTAGCCAAGTTACAGGCGGTGTTTTTTGTGTGCGTTTAAATCTGCGCAGTGGCTTTACGGAGCCACTGCCGGTGCTCCTCGTCGAGCAGTGGCAATAACCGCTGCCTTACCATGCTATGGTATTCGTTGAGCCAAGCCTTTTCCTCTGCCGTGAGCAGCGTGACGTCGGCGGGACGGAGGTCGATGGGGCACAGCGTGAGCGGCTCGAACTGCAGGAACGAGCCGAACTCCGTCGTTGTGTAAGGCGTGACAAGCAGTGTGTTCTCTATCCTCACGCCGAATTTCCCCTCCATATAAATACCCGGCTCGTCGGTCACCGTCATCCCCGCATGCAGCGGTGCCGGTTTCCACTCCATACGAATCTGGTGCGGTCCCTCATGCACATTGAGGTAAGCCCCCACCCCATGTCCCGTGCCATGGAGGAAGTTGAGTCCCACCTCCCACAGCGGGCTCCGCGCCACCGCATCGAGTTGCGACCCACATGCCCCATCGGGGAATTTCAGCATCTGGAGGCGTATATGACCTTTGAGCACCAATGTATACACCCGCCGCTCCTCCTCCGTCACGGGTCCGAGGGCGATGGTGCGGGTGATGTCGGTGGTGCCATCGAGATACTGCGCTCCTGAGTCGAGGAGCAGCAATCCCCTGGGCTGTAACGGAGCATCACTCTCCTCCGTTGCCTCATAGTGTACTATGGCCCCATGAGCGCCATAGCCTGCTATCGTATCGAATGAGATGCCGCGGAAGAGCGGTTGTTCAGCCCTGAACGCCGTAAGTTGGCGGTCGACGGAGCGCTCGGTGAGTTCGCCCACTTCTCCGTTGTCCATCTTTCCGTCGAGCCACTTCAGGAATTTCACCATTGCCACGCCATCGAGTTCCATTGCCCTTCGGAAGCCCTCCATCTCCCTCTCATTCTTCACCGCTTTCATAGCGGGAATAGGCGAAGAGCCCGCCTTCACGGCACAGCCCACAGCATTCCACAGCGAGTAGTTCACTTCATTGGGGTCGAGCAGCATCGTTTCCCCATCCATCTTCCGCAAGTACTCCCCCACCCTATCATAGTCGGCCGTTTCCACACCATATGCTTTCAGATAGTCACGCACCCTGTCGCCCACCTTCCGTGCATCGACAAAGAGCGTCGCCCCACTGGCGGTGATGAGGAGGTATGCCACGAACACCGGGTTGCAATGCACATCACTCCCCCTTAGGTTGAGCGTCCATGCGATATCGTCGAGGGTTGTCACGAGCGTGGCATCCGCCTGAAGTTCTGCCAATGCCTGGCGTATACGGAACAGTTTAGAAAATACGTCCTCTCCGGCATACTCCTGAGGGTGGATGACCACAGGAGCATCGGGTATTGCCGGCCGGTCGGTCCATATCGTGGCGAGCGGGTCGACATCTGTCACCAAGTCGAACACATCTTTGAGGGCATCCACCTCGGCAGCCGTATTCACCATACCGTCGATGCCCACACGGGCATGAGCGCTGTGAGCAAGACACTGGCCCAGCCACTCCGTCACAGTGGGCGTTCCTTCCACCCGCTCTCTCATCAGCACGAATTCCGTGCCCTGCAACTGTTCTGCTGCAGCGATGAAATAGCGGGAGTCCGTCCATAATGCAGCCTCGTTCAATGTCACCACCGCAGTGCCCGCCGATCCGTCGAAGCCCGAAATCCACTCACGCCCTTTCCAGTGGTCGGGCACATATTCACCGAGATGAGGGTCGGTACTTGGGAAGATGAACGCATCGATATGCTCCCTGAGCATGAGTTGCCGCAAAGCCTTCAGCCTGCCTTTGATTGTTTCGTTCGACATGGGCAAAGAATGTAGTGTTTGAAAAAGAAAAACTTTAATCGTTAGGTGCAAACTTAATCATTTTTCTGCAAACAGCCATGCTGGCAAGACAAAAAAACTCATCCATACCATATCAGACATAAGATTAAGTATCGAAGGCATAAAAAAATGACCGATTTCGTTTTGCGGTTCGCATAGTTTTGTCTATCTTTGCAGCAAAGATATGGAATTGAAGATATCACTATCATTTATTTAATACTATAAACAATTATGGCTTTTTTAACTAACGAGAAACTCACGATTGTCGGTGCTGCCGGCATGATTGGCTCCAACATGGTGCAGACCGCCCTGATGATGGGCCTTACCAATGACATCTGTCTCTACGACGTATTCTCTCCTGAAGGTGTGGCCGAGGAGATGCGCCAGAGTGGTTTCGGCAATGTGAAGATCACTGCCACCACCGACGCTGAAGAGGCATTCACCAACGCCAAGTATATCATCTCGTCGGGCGGTGCTCCCCGCAAGGCCGGCATGACCCGTGAAGACCTGCTGGCCGGCAACTGCAAGATTGCCGAGGAACTGGGTCAGAACATCCAGAAATTCTGCCCCGATGTGAAGCATGTCGTCATCATCTTCAACCCCGCCGACCTCACCGGTCTGGTAACCCTTCTCTACTCGGGTCTGAAACCCGGTCAGGTGACCACCCTTGCCGGTCTCGACACCACCCGTCTGCAGTCGGCCCTTGCCAAGAAGTTCAACGTGATGCAGGACGAGATTACCGGTTGCGCCACCTATGGCGGACACGGCGAGCAGATGGCCGTCTTTGGCAGCCATGTGGAGATTGCCGGCCGTAAACTCACCGACATCATCGGCACCGATGAATTCCCCGCTGAGGAATGGGAGCAGATGAAGGTCGACGTGACCAAGGGTGGAGCCAAGATTATCGAACTCAGAGGCCGCAGTTCATTCCAGAGTCCCTCTTACCTCTCTGTGGAGATGATTCGTGCCGCCATGGGTGGCGAGCCCTTCCGTTTCCCCGTGGGCACCTATGTGAAGACCGACAAGTACGACCACATCATGATGGCCATGAAGACCACCCTCACCCCAGAGGGCGCTACTTTCGAAGTACCCCAGGGCACCCCAGAGGAGAATGCCAAACTCGATGCCAGTTATGAGCACCTCTGCAAGATGCGTGACGAACTGGTGACGCTCAACATCGTACCTCCCATCTCGGAGTGGAGCAAGATCAACCCGAATCTCTAAAAGCATAACATCCTTTGCCGAAGGTCTGCTCATGCAGGCCTTCGGTTTTTCTAAGCCAGAAGCGAACCCCTCCCTATCACCCTTCACATCATCCTTCAGTCAGACAGCATTCAGCCTGGCTTAAAACTACAGGGCATTGCCCCCACAAGAGAACAACCTACATTTATGAGAATCATCAGCAACAAATCCTTCGGTGGCGAGCGCCCCCTCTTCGAGTCGCATAGCCTCCGGCTGGAAAACGTGACCATCACAGAAGGAGAATCTGGACTCAAGGAATGCAGCGACATTGAGTGCGACCACTGCCATTTCGAGGGCAAATATCCCTTGTGGCATGTCGACCGCAGCATCATCACCCATTGCTACTTTGCTCCAGGCTCCCGCTCCGCCATCTGGTATTCCAACGACATGGAGATGAGCGACTGTGTGATTGACGGTCCGAAATTCTTCCGTGAGATGCGCAACCTGAAACTCCGCAACGTGACCATCAACGATGCCGACGAGACCTTCTGGAACGTCGACGGCCTCGACATCGACCATGTGACCCTCCACGACGGCACATATCCTTTCATGGGCTGCCGCCACGTGAAGGTGAGCCACTTGAAGAGCGACAGCAAATATGTGTTCCAATACGTAAAGGACGTGGAGATACACGATGCCCATATCGTCACCAAAGACGCCTTCTGGGAGGTAGAGAACGTGACCATCTACGACTCCTACCTCGATGGTGAATACCTCGGCTGGCACTCGAAGAACCTGCGGTTGGTGAACTGCCACATCGGCGGCGAGCAACCCCTGTGCTACGCCCACGACCTGGTGTTGGAAAACTGCACCTTCGACCCGGCCTGCGACCGTGCCTTCGAATACTCCACCCTCCGTGCCGACATCCGCGGACACATTGAAAGCGTGAAGAACCCCGCCAGTGGCACCATTGTCGCCGACAGCATCGGCGAGGTTATCATCGACGAGAACATCAAAGGTCCCGCCGACTGTGAGATTATCATCCGAAAACCATGAGATACGACTTCGACCAACCTACACACCGCCGCGGCACCCATTGCGTGAAATGGGACACCCCTGAAGCCGAAGGAGCCATCCCCATGTGGGTAGCCGACATGGACTTCCGTGTGGCCGCCCCCATTACCGAGTCACTCCGCCGCAGGGTGGAGCACGGCGTGTTCGGCTACACACAAGTGCCTGATGCCTATTACGACGCCATCATCTCCTGGTTTCAACGCCGGCACGGCTGGAGCATCAGCCGTGAGTGGATACTCTACACCTCGGGGGTGGTGCCTGCCATCTCGGTGGTGGTGAAAGCCCTCACCCAACCCGGCGACAAGGTGCTGATACAGACACCTGTCTACAACTGTTTCTTCTCCTCCATCCGCAATAACGGCTGCGAGATTGTGGAGAACCCACTCATCTACTCAAGTCAGAGATACCATGTAGACTTCGCCGACATGGAGCGTCGGGTTTCCGACCCCAAAGTAAAACTTTTCGTGCTCTGCAACCCCCACAACCCTGCCGGAAGAGTGTGGACCAAGGAAGAGTTGGAGCAGATGAACGACATCTGCCTGCGACATGGCGTGAAAGTGGTATCCGACGAGATTCACTGCGAGTTGGTGATGCCTGGGCACAAGTTCACCCCCTTCGCCGCTGTTTCGCAAGCCTGCCTCGACAACAGCATCACCTGCAACTCCCCCTCCAAGTCGTTCAACACTGCCGGCCTGCAAATTGCCAACATCATCAGCAACGACCCTGCCACCCGTCAACTCATCGACCGTGCCATCAACATCAATGAGGTATGCGATGTCAACCCCTTCGGTGTAGAGGCACTCATGGCAGCTTACAACGACAGCGAAGACTGGATAGAGCAGTTGTGCGACTACCTGTATGGCAACTACACCTATCTGCTCGACTTCTTCCATGACCACCTGCCCAAGATGGACGTCACCCATCTTGAAGGCACCTATCTCGTATGGGTAGACATCCGTGCCACAGGCAAGACCTCCGACGAGGTGAAAGAACTGCTCCTGCGAGAGGGGCATGTTCTCGTCAACAGCGGTACGATGTATGGCAAGGAAGCCGGCGAGGGATTCATACGCATCAACATCGCCTGTCCGCGTCGCCAGTTGGCCGAAGCCCTCGACCACATGCAGCGCGTGCTGGCAGTACATACCAACCAACAACAATAGACATGGCACTCATCAAATCAGTAAAAGGACTTACCCCGAAATGGGGAAAAGACTGCTATTTCAGCGAGACCGCCTCTATCGTAGGCGAAGTGGAGATGGGCGACGAATGCTCCATCTGGTTCAATGCCGTCGTCAGGGGCGACGTAGCCTTCGTGCACATGGGCAACCGTGTGAACGTGCAAGACGGTGCCTGCGTACACGTGACCAATAAGGTCGGTCCCACCATCATCGAAGACGACGTGTCGATAGGCCACAATGCCACCGTTCATGCCTGCACCATCCGTCAGGGAGCACTCATCGGCATGGGAGCCACCGTGCTCGACAATGCCGACATCGGCCGTGGCGCCATCGTGGCAGCCGGCGCGTTGGTGCTGCAAGGCACTAAGATTGGCGAACATGAGATATGGGGTGGCGTACCCGCAAAATTCATCAAGAAGACACGTCCCGGCCAGGCAGAGAGTTTCGCTGCCCATTACGTGGAGTACGCCAAATGGTATTTGGAAGAAGACGCCCGCTGAACATAGCGCGCGTCAAAGACGTCATATTACAAGCCGAGGGCTTCCATCACTTTCCGGGTAGCCCCGGCTTGTCCGTTTACGAAAGTTCCCGCCTTTTCGCTCGAAGAGCACAGCATTTGCCTGTCGGAAATCAGTTGGTCCATAATCTTGACGAAATCCTCATCGTCACTGATTTCGAATCCCCCTCCTGCGTCGAGCAAGCCAAGAGCCTCCTGGAAATTCTTGTTGTTGGGGCCGAAGATTACCGGCATTCCCCAGACAGCCGCCTCAAGCACATTATGTATGCCCACGCCGAAGCCGCCGCCCACATAAGCCACCTCTCCATAACGGTAGATGCTCGACAGCAACCCGAAACAATTGATGACCAGGCAGTCGGCGCTGGCAGCCTCCTCGGGAGTGGTGTCGGTATAGAGCACCGTCTTTCGCTTGAGTTTTGAGAGAATCTGCCGCAGGTGTTCGTCGCCTATGACATGGGGCGCGATGATGACCTTCCATTCAGGATGTTGGTTGAAGAAGGGGATGAACACATCCTCGTCGGGCGGCCAACTCGACCCTGCCACGAACATCTGTCTGCCCGCCTTGAAAGCCTCGACGATAGGCAGTTGCTTGGCAGCCTCCTTGATTTGCAGCACCCGGTCGAAGCGTGTATCTCCCACCACGGTGGCACAACTGATGCCGAGGCTCCGCAACAAATTCACACTTGTCTCATTCTGCACGAAGAAATGCGTGAAACATTTCAGCACCATCGCATATTCATGCCCATACCAATGAAAGAACACTTGGTCGCGGCGGAAGATGCTCGAGACGCTGTATACAGGCACGCCACGGCGTTTCAAGATATGCAGGTAGTTGTACCAGAACTCATACTTGATGAAGAACGCCATTTCCGGCGACACCAGTTTCAGAAAGCGGTGCGCATTGATGCGGGTGTCGAGAGGCAGGTAGCAGATAATGTCGGCACCCTCATAGTTCTTTCGCACCTCGTAGCCTGACGGCGAGAAAAATGTCAGCAGAATCTTGTATTCCGGGTGGTTCTTGCGCAGGTGTTCCATGAGCGGCCGGCCCTGTTCGAACTCACCGAGCGACGCGGCATGAAACCAAACGTACCTTGCGTCGGGGTCGACGTTGGCTTTCAGCACATCGAAAGCCTCACGCTCCCCACGCCACATCTTGCGCACCTTCTTGTCGAACAGACTATAGACGGCGACGCCTATAAGATAAAGGTACATTAATATATTGTACACACCACCTTAGATTAGAAAAGAAAGGATATTATCCCAAGACTTCAATGGCTCTTCTCAGGCGTCTGACAGTCTCTTCCTTGCCGAGGAAGTCAGAAATGTCAAACATGCCGGGGCCTTTGCCTATTCCCACCAAGGCCAGTCTGAAGGCATTCATCACATCGCCCAACTTATAGCCCTGGTTTTCCACCCAAGCCATCACCACATGCTCCTGATTCTCCAGGGAGAAGTCGTCGAGCGACTCGAGTAAGTCGGCCAGTTGGCCCATCACCTGCGCGGAATCAGCCTTCCAGCGCTTGCGCACCGTCTTCTCGTCGTATTCCGTTGGCGGGATGAAGAAGAACGAACAGAGAGGCCACAACTCCTTGATGAAACTCACCCTGTCTTTCATCATCGACACCACCTTGACAATGCGCGACATAGGCTCATCGATGCCATTACCTGCCACGATGGGAGCAAACAGTTTGGCCACTTCCTCATTGCTCTTATGCAGCATATACTCGTGGTTGAACCATATGCCTTTCTGATAGTCAAACCGTGCGCCCGACTTGGAGCATTTCGACAAGTCGAAATACCTCACCAACTCATCGAGCGAGAACAATTCCTGCTCGGTGCCGGGGTTCCATCCCAACAACGCGAGGAAATTGACGACTGCCTCTGGGAAATATCCACTCTCACGGAATCCCGAAGCGATTTCGCCTGTCTTGGGGTCATGCCACTCCAACGGGAACACGGGGAATCCGAGTCTGTCACCATCACGCTTCGACAGTTTCCCCTTTCCTTCCGGCTTGAGCAGCAAGGGCAAGTGGGCAAACCTGGGCATGGTGCTCTCCCACCCTAGTGCACGGTAAAGCATCACATGCAGCGGAGAACTCGGCAACCATTCCTCTCCACGGATGACATGAGTAATCTCCATCAGATGGTCGTCGACGATATTGGCCAAGTGATACGTCGGCAATTCATCGGCACTCTTGAAGAGCACCTTGTCGTCGACCACATCGCTCATGAACTTCACATGGCCGCGAATGAGGTCGTCGATATGCACCTCCTCGCCAGGTTCCACCTTGAATCGCACCACATACTGTGCCCCCTCGTCGATGAGTTCCTTCACTTCTGCCTCAGGCATGGTGAGCGAGTTGCGCATCATGCCGCGGCTTTTGGCATCATACTGGAAATTGGGTATTTCAGCACGTTTGGCCTCCAATTCCTCCGCGGTGTCGAAAGCGATGTATGCCTTCCCGTCTTCGAGCAACTGGTCTACATAGCGCCTGTAAATCTTGCGGCGCTCACTCTGGCGGTATGGGCCATAGTCGCCCCCTAACGACACCCCTTCATCAAACTTTATCCCCAACCATGCAAACGATTCGAGGATATAGTCTTCGGCTCCCGGCACGAAGCGGCTGGAGTCGGTGTCTTCTATCCTGAGTACAAGACTTCCCCCATGCTGATGGGCAAACAAGTAATTATACAATGCCGTGCGTACGCCACCTATATGGAGTGGTCCGGTAGGACTGGGCGCAAAGCGCACCCTTACTTTTCTTTCTGTCATGATTATCCAATTTTCTGCAAAATTACTCTTTTTTTTTGAAACCATGCAATTTGTCTCCCTATTTCATCCATTTAACCACACATAACCAGCGCTGGACGCACCAACAGAGAATAAAATCGTGAATATCCTCCTCGTTTCAGTTTTTTTTTGTATTTTCGCAAAGTAAAAACAGTCACAGCCATGGCAATCAACAAAAAGAAAGAAGACCGCAACCTCTTGGGAATATTCACCCGCATCGTATTGATACTGGTATCAACAGCATTGATAGTATGGGCATTGCCCGGACAGACCGAGTCGCGCCTATATTATGAAGTGGGCAGGCCATGGATAGGCAGTGCGCTGATTGCCGACTTCAACTACGACGTGATGCGTGCCGACAGCACCATTGAGAGAGAGAAAGAAGAAATCACGAGAGATTTCGAACCCTTCTATGTGCTTGATGAAAAAGTAGAGCAGAGGGCCATTGATGATTTCTGCAACAACTTCACCGAAGAGAACGTCGGTTCGCTCTATGCCTATAAAGACCAGATTGTGCGCCGTTTGCACGCCATCTACAGCCGGCCTATCATGAGCGCTACCGACTACAACAGTATCTTCGAGACCGACTCATCGGCGGTCATCAGGGTATCGAAGGACAAGGAGTTGAGCCATATGCACAGGATTAACGTCTATTCGGAGAGTCAAGCCTACAAGACGCTTTTCTTTGATGAAGAACTAGAAGGCCACCATTCCCAACTCAACAAGTTCAATCTTGAAAACTATATCCGTCCGAACATCAGATACGACAAGGTAAGGAGTGAGTTTGAACTGGAGCAACTGCTGGGCAACGTCGCGACAGGAATAGGCAAGAGAGTGGAGCAAGGCGAGAAAATCATCGACCGAGGCGAGATTGTCACCGACACCATAGCCATGAAGATTGACTCGATGCTGAAAGCCCTGAACAGCGACCAAGCCAAGGACAACAAGACCATATTTGCCAATGTACTCGGGCAGTTGCTCTATGTCTTGATGTTCATAACGCTGTTCACCATCTACCTCGTCAAAAACAACAAGAACTACTTCAACAAGCCTCGCAACATCCTCATGCTCTATGCCATGATTATCATTTTCCCCATCATGGTATCCATCCTTGCGAGGCAGTCATTCCTGAGTGTCTATATCCTGCCATTGGCCATGGTTCCCATGCTCTCGCAGGTGTTTCTCGACTCACATACCGCCTTCATTACCCACGTGTGCGTGACCATGGTATCGGCCCTCGCCATCAACGACAGTTTCGTATTCATTACCATCCAGTTGGTAGCAGGCCTGACAGCCATCTTTGCCTTGAGCGACATGTCGAAGCGCGCCCACCTGTTCAAGGCCGCTATCCTGGTGTTCGTCTGCAGCGCCATCACCCACTATGCCCTGCAACTCATCCAGACCGGCAAACTGACCCTCGACGACAAGGCCTACATGGTGTTCTTCTTCAACGGCATCCTGCTGCTGCTCACCTACCCATTGATGTATATCATTGAGAAAGCCTTCGGATTCACGTCGAACATCACCCTTTTCGAACTCTCCGACACCAACAAAGACCTTCTCCGCCGGCTCAGTGAAGTGGCTCCAGGCACTTTCCAGCATTCCATCACCGTAGGCAACCTGGCCTCAGAGATAGCCAACCGCATCGACGCCAACGGACTGCTTGTGCGTACAGGAGCCCTCTACCACGACATCGGCAAGATGACCAACCCTGTTTTCTTCACTGAGAACCAGGCCAACGTCAATCCCCACGACAAACTCAACGAGAAGGAAAGCGCACAAATCATCATCAGCCATGTCAGTGAAGGACAGAAACTGGCAGAAGAATACGACCTGCCTGTTGTCATCAAGAACTTCATCCTCACCCATCACGGTCAGGGAATGGCCAAATACTTCTACATCAAGTACAAAAACGCCCATCCCGACGAAGAGATAGATACCGACCTCTTCTCCTACCCCGGTCCTAATCCCAACACCCGCGAACAGGCCATCCTCATGATGGCCGATGCCGTGGAAGCCGCTTCCAGGTCGCTCGACGAATACAACGACGAGACGATACGCAACCTGGTGAACAAACTCGTTGACGGACAGGTGAATGCAGGTTTCTTCACCGAATGTCCCATCACGTTCCGCGACATCACCACCGCCAAGCAAGTATTGGTAGAAAGACTGAAAAACATCTACCATACCCGCATCAAGTATCCCGAACTCAACAAAGACAATCCCGACGAGAATAAAGACCAATAAAGCACTTACCGTAGGCAAGCGCCCAACCCCACATTTTACCCCACATCAAGGCATCCAAAAATTGCACAAACCATATAGTTTTGTGCAATTATTTAATTATTTTTAGTTAATATATATTAACTGCGTAAGGGTAATGAGTGGAAAATCAGACCAATTTTTGTAATTTTGCAAACAATTTCAACAAAATTAGTTTAAAATGTGTAAAATCAGATTGTATTTCGTGGCATTAGCCATCTTGTTTTCAGGAGAATCATTTGCAGGCGGAATCTTAACCAACACCAATACCAGTGTAGCATTCAACCGCAACTTTGCCCGCGATGGTGTTATCGCCATCGATGGTGTGTATTCCAACCCCGCTGGTGTGTCGTTCATGCCACAGGGCTGGCATCTCTCTTTTACCAACCAGAGCGTGAAACAGACACGTACTATCAAGAGCGGCATGACCGTTCCCGCTTTTGAGGGTACTCCTTTTTACCAACCCTTCAAGTTGAACGGTGGTGACGAGAGTGGCGTCAAGACCTTTGAAGGTGTGGCTACGGCTCCTATCCTTCCCTCTTTCCAACTCGCCCATGTTGGTGAGTTGTGGACATTGCAGGCCAGTTTCGCCATGGTAGGCGGTGGCGGCAAATGTACATTCAACCACGGTCTTGGTTCCTTTGAGCGTACCATCTCGCTTCTGCCCGCCGTCATCTCACAGGTGAATGCCAAATACGCCCAATTTCCCGAACTTGCCGGTGTAGGTCTTGGCCTTGGCACCACCACACCCGGCTATTCCGTGGAAAGTTATATTCACGGTCAGCAATACGTCTTCGGCCTTCAATTGGGTACCTCGTATAAAATCAGCGACCATTGGTCGGTATACGGTGGTTTCCGTTTCAACTACGTTTACAACAAATACGAAGGCAACATCCGCAACATCAGTGTGAACATCGCGGGAGAAAACCAGAATCTTGCCCAATATGTGACCAACGCCCTTCCTCAATTGAGTCAGGTAGGCGCGATGCTGCAGGGCAAGGCACAAGAGTATTCTGAAGCAGCAAAGCAATTGCAGGACATCGATCCTGCCAAGGCCGCCGCTGCCGCCGCTGCTGCCGCCCGATATGCTGAAGGTGCCCAAGGCCTTGAGACCGTGGCAGCGATGCATGGACTGGTAGCCGACAAGAACCTCGACTGTACCCAACGAGGCTGGGCCATCTGCCCCATTATCGGTGCCGACTTCCGCTACGGCAAACTCAACATCGGAGCCAGGATAGAATTCACCACCCATTTCAACATTGAGAACGACACCAAGGTCGACGACACCGGCCTTTTTGCCGATGGTGTGAACACCCCCGGCGACATGCCGGGCATTGCCACTATAGGAGCCCAATACGAAGTTCTTCCCCAACTCCGCGTGATGGCAGGCGCACATTATTTCTTCGACAAGAACGCCCACATGGCGGATGATAAGCAGAAGCACCTGTCGCACAACACCTGGGAGTGGAATGCCGGTGTAGAATACGACCTCAACGACAAGATCATGCTGAGTTGTGGTGGTCAGAAGACCAACTACGGACTTGGCGACGGCACGTTCCTCAACGACATGAGTTTCGTTACCAGCAGTTATTCCCTCGGAGTAGGCGGCAGCATCAAGATTACCGAGAAGATGAAGTTCAACATTGCCTACTTCCAGACCTTCTACGATAAGTTCGACAAGAGTTATTCGCAGACATTCGACGCTGCCGGTCAGAGCATAGCAGCCGACTGCACCGACCAGTTCACCCGTACGAACAAGGTCTTTGCCATCGGAGTTGACGTAGACTTCTAGGAAACACCCATTACGCGTCGGCTACAAGGGGTCGACATCGTAATAGATTTGCAGGGCAGCATAGCGTTTGTCCTGCAAAATTTTATTTTGTGCCCATCGCAGGCATTCACGGGCCTGGTCTTGGTCGATGCCCAATTCCAGTTTGACGACCAATTTGCGTATGCTCAATGTCTTCACTCTGGCCACGGCAGGTTTGTCGGGTCCAAGCACACGTTCCCCGAAGCACTGTCTCAGGTATCCGCTGAGCAACAATGCCCCCGACTCTGCCATCGCCTCCTCCCTGTGTCTGACAAAAGCATTGATGACATGGCTATAAGGCGGATACCTGAAGGTCTTGCGCTCTTCCATCACCTCCTTGTACATTGCCCCATAGTCGTGGTTCACCACATGGCGTATGATGCTGTCGTTGGGATTCTTTGTCTGCAAAATCACCAATCCCTGGTTGCCTTTGCGTCCCGACCGTCCGCTGACCTGGTCCATGAGCATGAACGCGTGCTCGGCAGCCCTGAAGTCAGGGTAATTGAGCAAACTGTCGGCATTGAGTATGCCTACCACACTCACGTGGTCGAAGTCGAGGCCTTTCGTCACCATCTGGGTGCCAATGAGCAGGTTGGACCGTCCTGCAGAGAAGTCGCCGATGAGCCTGGAGTAGGCCGTTTTGCTGCGCGTGGTATCGAAATCCATCCTGGCAATCCTTGCTTCCGGAAACACAGCCGCTATCTCATCTTCCACCTTCTCGGTACCGAAACCACGTCCCATGAGTTCCTGGCTCTCGCAGCAAGGGCATTTCTCGGGCACGCCATAGGTATAGCCACAATAGTGGCAGGTGAGTTGGTTCATCGTCTTGTGCAATGTGAGCGACACGTCGCAGTTTTTGCATTTGGGCACCCATCCACACACCTTACACTCCACCATGGGAGCGAACCCACGTCGGTTTTGAAACAAGATGGCCTGTTCGCCACTTTCAAGGGCATGATTCACGGCACTTATCAACTGGGGAGAGAACAGGCCCTTCATCAGTTTCCTTCGTCTCAAGTCTGCGATGTCGACCACCTCAATTCGTGGCAGTTGGATGTCATTATACCTTGACGAGAGGTTCACCATGCCATACTTCCCTTTCTGGGCATTGTAGTAACTCTCCAGCGAAGGAGTGGCGGTGCCCAGGAGCGTCTTTGCCCCAGCCATGGCAGCAAGCATGATGGCTGCCGAACGGGCATGGTAGCGTGGCGACGGGTCCTGTTGCTTGAAAGAAGTCTCGTGTTCTTCGTCTACGATGACGAGTCCGAGTCGTTGGAAAGGCAGGAACACGGCACTTCTTGCGCCCAGCACCACATCGTAAGGGTTGTCGGAGAGTTGTTTTCTCCATATTTCCACCCTTTCGGCATCACTGTATTTGGAGTGGTAGATTCCCAGGCGGTTGCCAAAAACTTTGAGCAGCCGCTCTGTCATCTGCACGGTAAGCGCTATCTCGGGCAGCAGATACAGCACTTGTTTGTGTTCTTCGAGCGTCTTGGCGATGAGATGGATGTATATCTCTGTTTTCCCGCTTGACGTGACGCCATGCAGCAGCACGACATTACGTCTGAGAAACTGGAAGAGGATATTGTTGTAGGCCTCTTGCTGTGCTGCATTCAGCCGTTGCATGTTCTCGGGATGAGGTTCACCGCCATGATTGAGCCGTCCCACCTCGCGCAGGTAGGTCATGAGGATTTTCCTGTCGATGAGGCTTTTCACCACCGAAGCCTTGCAGTGTGAGGCATTGATGAGTTCATCGCGGGAGATTTCGACGGGGGCCTCTGCACACACCTCTCCTTCCAGGGTGTCGTAGTGCGACATGGCAAGGTAATCCACCAGCACTTTCTGTTGCTGCGGTGCCTTTGTAAGCATATTGAGCGCGATGTGCAAAGCCTGTTCGTTTCGGAACTGTGGTGTCAGCACAATGAAAGTTTCGGTCCGTGGCTTGTAGTTCTCCTCTTTCAGTCCTGCAGGCAAAGCCGCCACATACACATCACCGATGGGAGCCATATAATAATCCGAAATCCAGCGCCACAGTTTCAGTTGCGCGTCGAGCACCAAGGGCACGTTGTCGAGCACGCTTTCTATCTCCTTGCATTCGAAATCGGGTGGATTGCCGTGAACCGCCACCACCAGAGCGATATACTTCTTGGTCTTCCCCAGGGGCACCATCACCCTCACGCCAGCCTTTACCGCCTCTCTCCACTTTGGCGGCACAGCATAGGTGAACAAGCCTTCGAGGGGCAAAGGAAGTATGACGTCTACGTACATAAGGAAAGATAAAAAGGTATTAGAGGAGCCCGTTTGTGGATCCTTAAGCGGAATCAGAAATAAATAGTCAATGCCACGTGGCCGGTATTGGCTTTTGTCTTGAACGACTTCACGTCATCGGTTATCGTCTCCATGGTGACCTCGTTGGTCGACCGGCACACGAGATTGTAGTTCACCGACAGTTGCAGGAAACTCATGAGCAATATGCCGGCACCAGCATTGAGACTGAAGCCAGACTCCCTGAACTTCCACGTCTTGGCAGCCTCGAGGATTTTGTCGTCGTTCTTGAGGCTGAAGTCAAACTCCGGACCTGCATAGGCAAACAACTCAATGGAAGAGCCTCTGAGCAGGTCGAGTTGCAAGTTGACGGGAACAGCCACCATCTTCGACGTGACTTCCACGGGGTCAGTATCCCCCACTTGCACCTTGCGCTGGTCGTACAATCCCGACACATTGAGGCTGAAGCCGATGGAACTTTTCGTCGGGAGGCTCACTTTCAGTGTCGGTCCGATAAAGAAACCATTCTTGTCTTCCTTGTTCACCTTCAGTTTTCCGAAAGACCAGTTGGTGTAGTTATAGCCTCCCTTCACGCCAAGGCGCAGTTGGGCACTGGCATTGGTCATCCAGAGAGAGAGGAGGGCTGTAAGAACCAGCAAGCATAGATTTCTTCTCATGGCACAAGTGTTTATGTTTAGTGTCTTTCACGGCGCACGGAGACCCTGGCGGCCCCTGATGAAGATGAAGAGGGCGTGCTCGAGCGTTTGCGCCGCGACACCTTCTCTTCGCCCCCACTTTCGGAGCGTCGTGTCTTCCTTGCTTTCTTGTCTTTCACCTCGGGTTGCAGTTTGGCGATGCTGTCGAGAGAGTCTTTCTTGGCTTGGTTGCCGAAGATATTGCTTTCGAAATCAAGCAACTCCTGTTCGATGCGCCGTTGTTCCCTTGCCATGGCAGAGTCGTCGGGACAATACTGTGCCAAAGTGCGCCCAAGCATATTGGTGGTCTTGTAAATCTTTCCACTGTATCGGTTGAGCGTGAAATAGTCGTCGGCACTCATGGTGGCGCTGTTGTTGATGTTGCTTGTCATGATGGTATGTTTGCTCAGGAAAGGAGCCACATCGTCGTACTTCACCCAGAAGAGCGGATATTTCGTTGCTCCCTCGCCGAAATCATCCTCCCTCATCATGATGGGGCACAGTGCGATGACCTTGCGATGGAAGGTGGAAGTGCCCTGGTCATAATAGGCACTCTCCTTGAGGTAATAGCCTTTCACCTCTCTTGAGGGGATGTCGCTGTTGTCGATGCGCACCCTTCCGTTATTGCGTTCATAGTAGATATGGTAGTTGTTGAGGAAATTGAGAGGTTTCACCCTTGCCGAGTCGTCGAAACTCTCATTACCGTCGAGTCTGTACTCATACACCTTGATGTTGCCATGCATCATCAGTTTGAAAAGATAGGTGAAGAGGTTCATCTGCGTGCCCACGGGTTCCACGGGATAATACAGTCCGGCATTGGCATCATCCTCGAGATTGAGTTCCCTGTAGATGTCACGCCGCCACACCACGTCTTCCGACATGGCGGCTGTAGTGGGGAAGGCAATCTGAGCCCTTGTGGTGATGTTGTTGGCATTCGACTTGGCAGTCTGCTGTTCGCCCTGGTTTCTGCGTGCCTGCGGTTGAGCAGCAACATTCAGGGCCATACCTATGGCGAACAAGATGAATACTATGCGTCTCATATCGAAAAGTTTCCTTTTTATCTGGTTTTAATTCACGATGACCTCCATGGCCTGCGGCAATTTTCGCGTGATACCGTCGGGTCCGGTGGCGGTGACATTTGTGATATAGAATCGTTTGTTACGAGAGAGTTTCCTGAACGCATCTTTCTGGCGTTCTGAGAACGTAGCCCCACTTGAGGCCATGGGTACTGCATTTCCCATATTGTCGTAGAACACAGTTTCGAAACTGACGACACGGAACTCGATATCGAGCAGTCCGTCGTCGATGGCAGCCTTGAGCGTATTCACTCCCATGAGCGATGCCTTGGCCAGTCTTCCGCCCTTGTATCTGTCTGTTCCTATGGATATGTATGCCGTTGGGTCGGGCAGTTTCCTCACATGGAAAGTTGCCGTACCCATGGTTCGGCTTTGTCCTTTGTCGGAACCTGTCACGGTGAAGGTGACATCCTGTCCCACAGCCGAAGGCACAGCGATGTAGTGTCCGTTGCCCTGCGACGTGAGTGTTCCTCCTGTCATGGAGAGCGACACCGAGTTTTGTGATATTCCGGCGCAAGTCACGCTGATGGGGTTTTGGAATCCTGCGTAGAGAACGTTCATCAGGTCGGCAGCGATGGTGGCTCCTGAGGGAGGTGCTATGACGTTGTATTTCTGCTTGAACTCGCGTCGGATGATGTCGCCCTCGGCATTCTTCATGAGGATATATCCTGCGAAGGAGTGGTCGCCCACGCCACCTGCGGTGAGCGAATAAGTTCCATTAGTAGAACTGATGCGCGAGCCATTGACATAGATTTCTGGTCGCTGTGTAGTGTCAACGGCAGCGATGATGATATTGGCGGTGAGGCGTTCTCCAGGATAGAGCGTGGTCTTGTCGGGCACCACGAAGGCCTCGAGTTTGTTGACCCTGATATCTTTCATGCCCACGTTGGCGACGAGGGAGTGCAGCACTTCGCCTTCGGCATATCTCACGTCGTTCTGCAGTTTTGAGAGCAATGTCACCGCAGCCGACACCGGCATGTCCTCAAACAAGTATTCCTGCCAGTTTTTCCCCAGTGCATTGAGGGTCTTGGGCGGTTCGGTAGAGAGGTTGCTGCCGATGATTTCCTGTTGCCGTGGGTCGCTCACGAGTTTCAGAATTCTCTCCCGATACGAGTCTACGGCCTCCTTAAGTGCCTTTCCCTTCCCCGTTCCCGGAGCGAGCATCACGAAACTGGCAGCCTCGAGGTCATCTTTGTTGACGATATTGTTGAGTTTCCCTTCCGGTCCGTCGGCTTCTCTGACGATAGCCTCCTTCAGTTGTTGTGCGAAGTTATAGAGTGAATCGCTCATGTCTTTCACCCCTTTGGCTTTTTCAAACCACTCCCTCACCTTAGCCGGGTTTGATTGCATCTGTTCGTCGAGGTCGCCAAGCAGCGCGAGGTTCTCCTTCATGGAGTTCTGTGTAGAGCGGTTGAGGCTCTCCTCCACGATAGAGAATCCGTTGAGCACCTCTGACGAGATGTTCAGTGCGAGCATGGCCATCAAGACGACATACATCAGGTTGATCATCTTCTGGCGCGGTGAGACAGGTCTTTTCTTTATTGCCATTTCTTGGTCTTACTGGATATTACTGTCACGTTAGCCGTGTGGTTAGATATCGATGTTGGTGGGCTGAGCGGGGGGAGCAGGAGTTGCGCCTCTCATATTCACCGTCATGGCTTCTATCATGCGGGCATAGATCTTGTTGAGTTGCTCAATCTGCTGTGCCATCTTCTTGGTCTGGTCGTTGATTTGGTCGATGGTGCCGATTTGCTGGCTTGCGCCTTTGAGTTGCATCTCATACACCTTGCAGATGCCGGTAAGTGTGCGGTTGAGGTTCTCCATTTCCTCGGAATCGCGTGTGAGGCGTATACTCTGCTCGTTGACCTTGCCGAGCATTTCGGTGAGTCGTTTCAGTTCCTCGACATAGTTTTCCGTAGCCTCTGCCATTTCCGGCGACACGCGCTGCTGCTGTGTCACCCAAGCGGTAGTTGCTCCACCCTGCGGTGAACCCGTTCCCACGACCTGTCCTTCCGGCAGGTTTGTGCCATCTACTGCAGCAGCCACTGGTTTGCCGTCGACGACACCTCCGCCGCCACCGCCAATGATGATGGTGCCTCCACCGGCATTTCCATAGACGGCAGCCACCTGTCCGCCCTCCTGGCCCTCGTAACCGATTTCAGGTTGAGGCTCTCCTTCGGCAGGAATCTCCCCTTCGGGCTGATACTCACCTTCAGCGTTGCCTTCCTGTTCGGCACCATAATGTCTGGAGAGGTCCATTCCGTCGGCCGTCTTGTCGAAGGGCCGGTCGAAAGCGGAGAGGAAGAACACGAGCACCTCGGTACCCATACCGATGAAAAGCATCAGGTTGGCTCCAGGCAAGTGTGTGAGTTTGAACAATGTACCAAGAATCACGATGGATGCACCCCAACTGTACGCATAGTTGAGGAATGTCTGTCCGGGCACGCTGTCCATCCATTTCTGGAGCAGGTAGATGATGTTGTATTTACTATATCTTGTCATGGTTATTTCTTGCTAGGTTTCTGTTTCTGACTTGAAGAACTGGCCAGGCTTCTGACGCATCTGAATCCGATGTACGAGCGAGGCTGGTTCTGGTATTCCCATGTGCGCCATGCCGAGCGGATATATGATTCCGGGTCTTTCCACGACCCACCTCTCACGCTTTTCTTCTTCAGCCTGTAGGGGTCTTCCTTGGCAGCCTTGTATTCGAGTTGCGGGTTGAGGTCGTTCATGGCATCAACACCCGCCTCGGTATAGATGGTGCTCGTCCATTCTGCCACGTTCCCCGCCATATCGAAGAGTCCGTTGCTGTTGGCAGAATAGATGCCCACCCTGCTGGTGATGAGGTTGCCGTCTTTGGTATAATTGCCCTTATCGGGTTTGAAATTGGCATAGAAGCATCCGTCGCCGTTTTTCACGTCGGCATTCTCCCATGGGAATTCAGTACCGTCTTTTCCTCTGGCTGCATATTCCCATTCAGCCTCTGTGGGCAGTCTGTAGCGCTGAACGTATCTTGCCTCCGGTCCAAGGCCTTTGAGCAGGTAATCCGTTCGCCACTGGCAGAAGGCGTTGGCCTGTTCCCACGTCACTCCCACCACGGGATAGTCGTTGTATGTGGGGTTGCTGAAATAGTTGCGCAAGTACATCTCGTTGTCGGAGTTGCGGAAGTCGTTGACCCAGCAAGTGGTGTCGGGATATACATTGACGATATAAGTATTGAGGAAGTCCCATGGTCCGGAGAGAGGCCGGTTGATGGTTTCCCTTACGATACGTCCCTCGTCGTCGATATAGGCGGTGTCTTTCGAAATCATCACCACCTCGTTGGGGTCGACCGTGACGTCGGTATTGAGGTTTCTCTCGTCGGGATTGAGCCTGTTGCGGCGCAATGCTGCGGTGGTATAGTCATAGATTTCGTAACGATAGTTGAGTTGGCTGGCATCGAGCAGTTTCTCTCCTGTCACGGGATTGGTGACATAGAGACTCTCAATAGCCCGTTGCTCATCCTCATTGGGTTTTCTGGGCAGTGCCTTTTTCCAGTCGAGGTGAGGTGTCACGGGGTCGCCGTTCTTGTCCTCGGTGATTTTATACGACTCGTCACCACCATAGGCAGGGTCGGCAAGCCTTTCCCTGAGGATGGAGTCTCTCACCCAGTAGACGAACTGCTTGTATTTGGAGTTGGTCACCTCTGTCTCGTCCATCCAGAATCCATCGACAGAGATTTCCTTCACCGGTGTTTCTTTTCCCCACAGCGTGTCTTGCTGGTCGATACCCATTTTCAGGAATCCTCGTTTCACCATGGTCATTCCGAAAGGTGCCGGTTCCTTGAATGACTTTCCTCCACCCACGCCTACGACCTCACCTCCTCTTCCCGAAGAAGTGGCGGAACTGCTTCCCATGCACCCTGTGAGGGTGACGAGCACGCATGTGCAAAGGACAACGAAACTATTTCTCATGTTCATATTCTTACAAAATTCTCACACTTTTATGTTTGTTCTTTCCTTTCTTTACGAGATTGATGTCGGTCTGGTAGTTGACGAAGAGTTCATGGCTTCCGTTTCCTATGCTGAGGCCATTGGTATAGAACTCATAACTGTATCCCACGTGTATGCCGTGGAAACTGCCGCCGATCATTGCCGTGACCGAGTTGGTGGGACTGTATCCCACGCCGAGATACATGTGTTTGTTCTCGTGTGTATATACCAGCCGTGCCGTCACGTCGCCCCTGTAGGCCACGCCATCGGTGCGCACGAGCACACTGGGGTGTATTGATAGAAACGGATTTCTCAGTTTAATATTGTATCCACCTGTCAAATAATAAGTTCGGTCGATTTGCAGTTCATTGGTCTCACCCAGTTCCACGAGTGGAGCGGTGAGATGTTGTGCCGACAGTCCCACATACCATTTTCCGTGGATGTAGTAGATGCCTGCCCCAAGGTCGATTACCTGTCCTTTCTGCGACGAAGAGGTGAAGGCGGGGTCGGAATTGTCTTGCAGGTCGAGTTTGCTTCCGTCGATATTCTCCATCAGTATGCCTGCCTGTATACCGATGCTGAGGGTTCCTCCTGCCAGGTTCCGTTTGAACGCATATTGTGCGGAGAGCCGTTGATGGGTGAATATACCGATTTGGTCGTTCACCAGTTGGAGTCCCACGCCATGGTATGAATTTCCCAGCATGAAGGGCATGTCGCCACCGAAGTACATCGTACGTGGATTATGCTCGAACCCAGCGAAGTTGAGTGCATAGGCAGCCACGACGTTCAGTTTGGATTCCTTTCCCACCGATGCGGGGTTAAAATACGGTTCCATGCCCCAATAGTGGCTAAAGGGCACATCATACTGCGCTTTTGCCTTGGCACAGGCAATCGCCAGTATCACGAAAAGTATAATTCGACGTGTAGACACGTGATAATAACGATAGAAAGCGGATTTTATTGTGATATATACTCTATTTCCATTTCTTCGGCTTGTGGTATCATAGATGTCGGCAAAGTTACAAAAAAAATGGGAACTATATATCCGTTGCCCCCGATTATTATTCTTATATCAGACCCTCCATATCATTATTTCCCCTTTTCGTCTTTGTCCTTCCAACAAATCAGTTGGTAAAGGATGAACATACATCCCAAAGCAGATGTCGATGGTTTTGACTACTTTTTTCTTGAAATCATTCTTTTTGCTTAGTTTTTTGTATCTTTGCCACAAAATAAAGCATCTGTAGAGTTATCTCTGCTGAGATACGCCAACCGAACGGTTAGTCACGGTGGTCCAGATTGGATGCGAATTGATTATCAATTAAAACTAACTATTTATGCACAATTCTTTTATGCCTGCAGAAGTAAGGCTTGAGGTATCGGATGATGCACCGCTGGGAGGTGCTATTGTGTTTTCAACAGACGTCAATGTGGTGCGGCTGCACCAGATAAAGTTGTTGAATTTGCTCTCACAATTCATCGTGACATTTTGGCAGAGAATGTTTCTCATGCAGAAAATCCAGAAAAGCGTTTCATGGCTAAATGGCAACCAGGTTGAACATATCAGCAACCTAACGGTTCTTCCACAGCATGGGATTTACATTTCTCCATCAGGAAAGCGATTGAAGGAAAACAGTATACGGATGGAAATAGCAGGAGCAAGCAGAATGCTGTTAACCAAAATAGGAAAAACCATTTTGCAAAACTTCTATCAACAATCGGTAATGGTTATATGCTATGACGAGGGTGTGAAGTTCCATATTCACCGATAGATGAAAAAACCAACCGGTCTTATCGGCCAATATGTCGAAAATGGAATCAATCGGTCATAACAAATCAGCGAGACAAACACTATTATGTGTCCGTCTCGCTGATTATTGATACTTTGGCTCTAAAACGCGCCTTAATATTCGTCCTCGTTGAAGAGGAAATCTTCCTTTGTTGGGTAATCGGGCCAAATGTCCTCTATACTCTCATAGACATCTCCCTCATCCTCTATTTCCTGGAGGTTTTCCAGTACCTCCAGAGGTGCTCCCGACCTGATGGCATAGTCGATTAATTCATCTTTTGTTGCTGGCCAAGGAGCATCTTCCAATTTTGAAGCTAATTCGAGTGTCCAATACATATTCTAAAAATTTTACACATTACTAAAATAATGTGCAAAAGTAATTAATTTTTTCTCATTTCAAAGGTTTCTTCCATATTTTTTCTCTCACACCGTCAATAAAGTTTAATTTCCGGGCGAGAACAAAAAGATAATCCGAAAGCCTGTTCATATATTGCAGTATTTCGGGGTCAACGGGAGTAGACTCGTTCATGAAGAAAATCCGTCGTTCTGCTCTTCTGCAAACGGTTCTGCAGACATGTGCGAAAGCCGCCTCGTGGGAGCCGCCCGGCAAGATGAATGCTGTCTGCGGAGGTATGCCGGCATTGATGGCATCAATCTCATCTTCAAGGATTTTCACTTCATCGGGGTCGAGTGTATACGAGGTTGCCACTTTCATCTTTGACTTGTCTGTGGCGAGGTTGGAACAAACGGTGAACAAATTGCGCTGTGTGCGTATGATGAGCGTCTTGTCGTCGCCGTCTTTCATATAAGAAGCGAGCACACCGAGGTTGGCACTCAACTCATCGACGGTACCATAAGCCTCGATTCTGGCATTGGTCTTGCTCACACGGTAGCCTCCCACCAGGGAAGTCAGTCCCTCGTCACCTGTCTTGGTATAAACTTTGGTAATTTTCATAGTCTGGTATTTAAAAGTTTACATAATATTTTTTCTTATAGTGTCGGCTTTCCTTCAAGAGAATGCCGCAATGATACAGATCGTAAGAGATGGTCACTCGGCTGTCGTCAGAGAGTGTTTCCCAGAAACGCCGTGCCTCATTATCGGCGTAGATATCATCGACGACTATCACCGACCTTTCATCACAGCCATCAACCACCTGCTGGAGCAGTCCTTCCATCCCCGGCCCATACGAGCATCTTACGAGGAGTGTCTTAGCCTTGCATTCTTCTGGCATTTTGTCATCGGGAAGACACAACCGCATGGATTTAGTCTTCTGGCATGCCGCCTCTACATATTCCCTCACGCCGTCCTCCTGCGTGTTGATTTCAAAAAAGTATTCAGCCTGCACGTAATTGGCCAAACGGAAATAGAGTTGGCAGATTTTTCTCGGAGGTATCCCTTGGCACTTCACCGACATCTTCAAATCGTCGTATTTGTAGTAAGGATAGTTTTGGTTGATGACATTTCTCAGGAATCGGTAATCGTTGGGCGACTGCACACCGAATCCCCTATTGTGGCCTATCCTTTTCAGCCAGATTATCGCTCTTTTTAATCGCCGCATGCCGTTTTGACGGATAAATTATGCAGATATCCTGGCCTTGAAGCACCAAAATGGAAGCCCCTTGCCATTTTTCGGTTGCAAACATACGATTTTTTTTGATTATTTGCAACTTTCAGCAACAAAAAAAGTCTCCCCGGATGCCCTGAGGCTCCGGGGAGACAGTAAAGGAGGCGGTGACCTACTCTCCCGCATTGCATTGCAGTACCATCGGCGCGGGCAGGCTTAACTTCTCTGTTCGGGATGGG
>Ga0256407_10001875_pt1 | contig 42171 bp, 40 predicted proteins | sample RumenRJG_04DNA_FD_193489 | JGI IMG/M metagenome (GOLD analysis project Ga0256407, IMG submission 193489) | Bovine rumen microbial communities from Lethbridge, Alberta, Canada - RJG_04 | ecosystem: Host-associated > Mammals > Digestive system > Stomach > Rumen | place: Canada: Alberta... | reverse complement strand
AGGTCGAACTGCTCGGGAGAAGTAATATCCTTGCCGTAGACTGTCCTGACGAATTTCCTGTGCTTGCGGTCGCCTATATCAAGAACTTCACTGGCCTCGTCCGTAGTAATACGGTATTTCTTCGCGATTGTATTGAGCCTTGTCGTCTCACTTGCCGTAACCCTGACGTGAATGGCGCCCGGGAAACCTGACAAAAGCACGCTTCCGCCCATGCCGAGGATTATGAGGTCCTTATCTTTGGATTCCGACGCAAGCGCGCGGATCCTTTCAACGAGAATATCGGCATATGTCCTGTCGCTGCCGGGAAGTGTCAGGTCAAAGAATTTGGCACTCTCGTTAAGTCTGTCCAAAGTACCCTGATTAATCTCACCAAAGAAATTCTCAAGCGCGTACTTGCGCGATACAACGGTCGTTCCGAGGCGCGAGGCAAGGGCATCAGCAATCTCATCTCCGAGACTTCCGTTCTGTCTTGAGATAGTGATTATCGCCATAAAAACCCCCGAAAAGACCTTATACAGCAATTATACCCTAATAGTTTTGCTCTCAAAACGCGAAAAAATAAAAATCTGATAAAAATCTGAAATTCGTGTTTGACTTTGAATGAACGATTAGTTATAATCTTCCGTGCTAAAGGACGCCATCTTAGCTCAGTTGGTAGAGCAGCTGATTTGTAATCAGCAGGTCGTGGGTTCGAGTCCCACAAATGGCTCCATAAAGGAAAAGCCCGTAAACATTGCGTTTGCGGGCTTTTTAATTTGTCGTGTCGGCGGGCTGAAGATGCTGCTACACAGCTTTATTTAATCTCAACTGTAAAACCTCCCCAATCAAGAGGATCAAAAGCATCGTGGATTTCTTCTCCTGTAGAATCGGTCTGAAAACAGAATGGTTCAAAGGTGTAGCTCTTAGAATACGGGTCAAGGCCTTCCAAATCCATTGAAATGTACAAACAGTCTTCACCGTTATTGTCCTTGAAATTGCCGCTAACCCAGACCGTTGTACTGTTTCCGCTGCTGTCGGTAATCCGGTATTTGCAGATATCGCCAACATAAAGCGATGAATCATTCAAGTGATAGACGATACTTATGTTGAACACCGATGGCGCGACAGTTACGCTTATATCTGCGGTTCCGCCTTCGACAGAAAGATTTTCCTTTTTCAGCTGACGCGCATCACTTGGTTTTTCAAAAGTAAAACTCAACTTCTGCTCGGCTATCGTCTCAACCTCATAGTCAGCCGGAACAACAAAATTTACAGGCATTACTTTGTATCGATTCAGTTTCAGACGCATTACTACAGTTACCTTCCCGGAACTGGTATCCGCTTTAGAGAGATCAACACAACAGATGTAGCGTCCGGTATACCTCCCGGTGTTTTCCTCCCAGCAACCATCAGCCGACAAGAGGCAATCTGTGCCGTTCACATAAGCGTGATCCTTCCACTCGACCATCAGGTTACCGTCATCGATTACCTTCTGCGGGGCAATAGCTGAAAAGTATAAAGTCGCACCATCATACCAGTATTCTTCAATTGTCCAAAGCTGACCGTAGTCTTCAACTTCACTTTGACTTATTGTTATCTCATTCTCCGATTGACTGACTGTTATCTGATTCTCCGAGGGAATATCCAGTCTCCCGGTTACTTCTTCCGCAGGCATAAACCCAGACAGAAATCCGGCCAGTCCGCCGCTTGCTGCCCATACTACACCGCCACCAATCAGTAAAACCATGATTACTGCTGCCACCAATGCAGTCTGACCCTTGAAAAACTTTCTGCGTGTATTGCCATTTGTGCTCATTCTGCTTTCCTCCTGAATTCTGTCAAAAGCGTCCTGAGCCTTTTCCTGAACTATGTCAGGCACGTTCATTTCTTTCAGCGCATGATTCAAATCCTTCATATGATTACTCCTCACTAATGTCAAAATATCTGCCCAACTGCGCCCTGCCTCTTGAAAGCCTCGTTTGAATGGTGCTTACCGGGACATTGAGTATTGCTGCAATTTCTTTAGTGCTATACCCGTCACTGTAAAACATCACGATCGGCAGCCTGTATTTCTCATCCAGCTTCTCTAAGGCTTCCTTTATTTCCAAATTGCTTTCAACCTCATGGAAGGCGAGTTCCTCGTGCTCGCTGATATCTACAGCTTCTATTCTCTGATTTCTGATATCGTGGCACTTGTTGATAAGAATTCTTGTCATCCATGTCTTAAAAAACTTGTTGTCGCGGAGGGAACTCAGCCGCTCCCAACAAGTAAGGATAGTTTCCTGTACCGCATCTGCGGCATCAGCATCATTCATCAGTATTGCTATCGCTGTCCGGTACATATCCTTCATATAAAGGTTCATTAGTTCAGTAAAGGCATCAGGATCCCGCTCTTTTGCCTTTTGCAATAATATGAAGTTTTCTGTAGTACTCATTAAACTTCTACTCCTATGTGCACATTGATGTAAGACATAGTTCAGAGCGTCCTCCGCTTATGCCTTACATTTTATTAGACGGAAAATTTTCCCCAAAAATCCCATTTAGAAAGATTAATTTTAGTTTATATGAATTTACATTTGTTTGAATATGTTTTGGAGTTTGCAGGATATTTAATTTTGTGGACAATTTGTGAGTTGTGATGACATAACTGAAGCTTTTCCTGTCTGTTTCACTTGATTGATCACGTTCATGTGTTCGAAAATAAGAGAGCTTCATTAACATAAATGAAGTTCAAATCTTACAGAGCAAATGGGGATTATTTATGGAAGAAAAGATCATTGAGAAGAACAAAAGATACTGGAACGATCATGCGGATCTCTGGTTTGGTACGACTGCTCTGCCCAAATACGGAGTCAGATTCGTAACGGAAGATGACCTCCATTTCTTTTCTGATGTTGAAGGGAAGAAAGTTTTGGAACTGTGCTGCGGCAGCGGCCATTCACTTAAATATCTTGCGGATAAAGGCGCAGGCGAGCTGTGGGGATTGGATCTGTCTCAGAAGCAATTGGATAACGCGAAGCAGATGCTAAAAGGGAGCGGATGCAATCCCAGACTAATATGCGCACCTATGGAAGCGGACAGTGATATTCCTGAAGATTATTTTGACTATGTTTTCTCGATATACGGGATAGGCTGGACGACAGATCTTGCAGGCACTTTTAAGAAGGTTGCTTCATATCTTAAGAAGGACGGCATATTCATATTCAGCTGGGGTCATCCGCTTCATTACTGCGTTGCCAAATCTTATGAGACAGGCGAAGATGAAGTCATTGACGGGAAGCTGATCTTCTCGCGGAGTTACTTCGATGAATCGTATCTTAAGATGCCTGTTCACGATACCGATGTGACCTTTGCAAACAGGAAGATCTCAACATATGTTAATGCTCTTTATGATGCCGGTTTTATCATCGAGAGAATGGTAGAGCAGACTGACGAGAAGTCTTTAGCAGATACCGAAGATGACAGTCCGAAGGCACAGAAGGCAAAGATGGTACCGCTTTCGATGTGTTTTAAATGCAGAAAACTTTAAAAGAACAATGGTAAAATCTAATGCAGTGAGATAAACCTTTGGGGGAGTTGATTGCATATGGGATTATTTGATATGACCAAGCCGAACGGAACAGGATTTGCCAGGATTCCGAACAAGCAGAATTTTACGAATGAGGATCTTCTTAAAAAGCTTTCCGCCATCAAGGTGACTTTCGGTACGCCTGTCATGGGTTCAATCGGTGATTATGAGGCGGTTTTATATGAGCATGTGTCATTGAAGTATGACCTTTTCGTGCGCGTAGACGGCAAGAACATCATCGCAGGCAAGATCGGATCGGAAGGCGTAAGCAGTGTTCATGCAGCTACGGATTTCACTGTCGGTACTTACATGGGTTATAAGGATGAGAACCAGTCTGATGCTGACCATGCTGTCGATGAGCTCGCTGAAGTCTTGGTCAGCCTTGAAAACGGTGAAGAGATTACCGAGAGCAGAGTGAGCGCTTCCATGAAGACCTCTACCGGCCGTGCAATCGAGTTTTACATGAAGCAGAAGGCGATCTCGTTAAAGCCGAAGTTCGATATGTTCGATGAGAATCAGAACGTTGTATATCACGTCGAAGGTGATGTTACGAGACTTAATTATTCCATCCGCAAGGACGGCGTGGAAGTAGTCAAGCTAAAGAAGAAGCCGGTCGTCGTTCCTCCTGAATATGTTATTTGTGTCGGAGGCAAGGATATCGGAAAGATCAAGAAGAAGATCAAGCTCACCAGCCCTGAACTTAAGGGAACACTTAACGGACAGGATTTCCATATAGCGGGAAATCTTATGGGATCTGATTTTGACATTAAGGTAGGATCCCTTACCATCGGTCGTATCGACACTTCAAGCCAGGTTGTAAACGATGAGTACAGGGTCATGGTTTTCGATGAAAGCTATAAAGACATTATGGCCGCTATAACGATTATCTGCGATGACGTGGTCGATGCGGAAAGGAAATGGCAGTCCTGATCAGCAGTAAGCAAAATATAACCCCGTAAACTTAATTGTTACGGGGTTTTGTCATGTTCTATGATCTGCGATAGCCCGGAAGATCAGTCCTTAGGCATCTGATCAGCTGTTGCAGGTTCGATTACGACTGTGTTTGTGATAAGACCCATCTTAAGGTGTGCCTTGAAGAAACCGAATCTGTTCTCGGGTGTGATATCGAATTCGGCATCCTTGCACTTTCTGTTCATGCCGTGTGTCATATGGAGCTTATAGTGACCATATGTAACAGGTATTCTGACGGATTCGGTATTTGCAAGGTGTCCCAAAGGAACTTCGTTCAAGTAGATGCTCATACCGACTGCGACTCCCAAAGGGGATCCCATACGGTAGATCTGGATGACACCGTCCTCAGGAAGGACGAGAGCGTTGCTGCACTTTCTGCAAGGTCCGTTAGCGGGAATATCCTGAACTTCGCCGCATGAAGGACATTTGATTCTGAGTAACTGTGACATATTGTTCTCCTTTGTTTATAAAAATATGGCCCCATAGTCAGCACCGCATACATTTTAACATTAAATGTCAAAATTTAATGAAATCTTAAGAAGTTTGTTTATGTTATCTTAATCTGGGGAAAGATAGAATAGCAATGACTCTTGGAGGAAAGCATATGGCAAACATACTCATCTGTGACGACGAACAGGATATCGTTAATGCGCTCAAGATTTATCTTAACGATCCTGACTACGTGCTGTTTGAGGCTCATAACGGAAAAGAAGCAGTTGAAACCGTAAGGGAAAACGATATCCATCTGGTTCTTCTGGATATAATGATGCCTTTGATGAACGGTATAGAAGCGATGTCGCAAATAAGGGGATTTTCTAATGTCCCGATCATACTCCTTACTGCTAAGAGTGAAGATGCAGATAAGGTGTTGGGACTTAATGTTGGAGCAGATGATTATATAACTAAGCCTTTCAGTCCCTTGGAAGTGTGCGCCAGGGTTAAGTCGCAGCTTCGAAGATACTTGAGCCTCGGCGCCGGGGCAACAAGAACTTCAGTCGTATTAACCATTGGCGGACTGGAACTTGACTATGATGCAAGGACAGTAACTTTGGATGGCGAGAATGTCTCTCTTACTAAAAAGGAGTTCGATATCTTAAAGCTCCTGATGGAGAATCCGAACAGAGTATTCTCGCCAAAAGAAATCTACAGGGAGGTTTGGCACGAAGACCCGATGGGTGCTGACAATACTGTAGCGGTTCATATTAGACATTTAAGGGAGAAGACAGAGATTGATCCTGCCGATCCGAGATATATTAAAGTGGTTTTCGGTCAGGGGTATAAGATCCAAAAGGGGAATTGATATGAGGAATTTTTTCAGGACGTATGTGGGCAAGGGATTGCTTTATGCGGCAGTGATATTGTCTTCCATAATGCTTGCGCTGTCTGTTCTTGGCGCAGCTTATATGATCATTGAAGACTATTATCTGAAAAGTGAAGAAGACATTCTTAACGAGAATCTGGAGAGTTTGACACTTAAATCTGCTGAAGAGGCTTTTGACAGAAATCTCAATCACAGTACAGGAAAGTTCGATAGTCAGATTGCATCTGATTATGGAAGTTTTTCGTTCAAGATCCTCGACAAAAACGGAAATGTTCTGACAAGATCAAGGACAGAACTTGATTCGTATCCATACAGAGCTTATGTGTGCGTATTGCCGTACCCGCAGACCGGCACCGGTTTTTATGAGATCACAGGCATATCCACTGATTTTATGATATACGAGGAACTCCATAAGAATAATTACTACACAGAATACTATATTGTTGAAGGCGGTATTGATCCCAACAGCGGCATGCTTGATATTTACAGCATTTACTCTACGGTACATCATATCCTCTATTCGCTTAAGATCGGCATCTACCCGATAGGCGTTCTGTCTTTAGTATTATTGATAGTCAGCTTTGTTTCACTAATGAGCGTAGCCGGAAGAAGACCGAAGAAAGATGAGATTGTTCCGTGGTTTTTCCATAAGGTTCCTTTTGATGTCCTTTTGGCGGCTTACGTTTTCGTTGCCTTAATATGCGGCACCATCGAACATGAAATCGGTATTGCATGCCTGGCTTTCTTGAGCCTCTTTTTCCCGTTGTTCTGTATGAGCTTTGCCGTAAGGATCAAGACGAAGACACTGATCAGGAATACGTTGATCTTTAAGATCCTTATGCTTCTTTGGAAGGGTATTAAAGCAGTCGGAAGATTCTTAATGACCGTAATCAAGAATATGAGACTCTTATGGAAAGTTATATTGGTATTTTTCGGGCTGATGTTCTTCTGGGGTATAACAATCGCAACGCGCAGCTGGAGATTTGAAGCTGTTCTATTATTCCTGGCTCCGTTTACGGTTCTTCCTGCACTTATCCTTATTACACTTCAGATAAACAAGCTCAAGAAGGGTGCGCAGGAACTATCCGAAGGACATTTCGATCACGTTATCGATACAAAGATGATGCTTCCTGAGATAAAGAAGCATGCAGTAAATCTCAACAGCATGGCAGCAGCACAGAAGATCGCCGTTGAAGAAAAAATAAAGAGCGAGAGGATGAAGACTGAGCTTATCACTAACGTTTCTCACGATATAAAGACACCTCTCACATCGATCATAAATTATGCTGATCTGATCTCGAAAGAGGAAAAAAACAGTGAGAAGACAAAGGAATATTCTGAGGTTCTCGTAAGGCAGTCCAAGAGACTTAAGACACTGCTTGAAGACCTCGTGGAGGCATCGAAAGCATCCACCGGAAATCTCGAAGTGGATCTTCAGCCTTGTGATGCACAGGTATTTATCTCGCAGTGTGCAGGTGAATACGAGGAGAAGTTCGGACAATATGATCTGACACTCATAACTTCGGTTCCCGAAGAGCCTGTCAGGATCATGGCTGACGGCAGAAGGATGCAGAGGGTTTTCGATAATCTCTTGAACAATGCATGTAAGTACTCGATGCCCGGAACCAGAGTATATGTGGACCTGAAGGAGACTGATAAAGAGGCGGTATTCACATTCAAGAATACGTCGAAAGAACAGCTCAACATGACTGAAGACGAACTCATGGAAAGATTTACAAGAGGCGATTCTTCAAGAAATACCGAAGGCAGCGGCTTAGGACTTTCTATCGCAGGAAATCTTGCCGAACTTCAGAACGGAAAACTCAGATTAACGACTGACGGGGACCTTTTCAAGGCAACACTTTCTTTCCCGAAGATCTGACCATGACAAGTTATCAAATGCTGCAGCAGGCCGTTCTGAGAAGGACGGCCTAGCGAAAGCATTTCTATTTACGGGGATAAATGCAAGGAGAATTACTATGAAACAACTGGTCTGCATCGTGACAATACTGACCTTGTTCCTGCAGCTGGCATCATGCAGCAAGGACCTGCTCCACACTAAAGTAAGGACTGTTCAGAAAGACAGCGAGTGGTGGAATGAGACTGAAACAGTCGTTACGCCGGAAGAGATAATGAGAGCTGTAGGCGATAAAGCGCACGACGTTTTTTGTCATCTGCTTTCCTACGATGAAGACTCGGCAATCCTTGATTTTCAGGTCTATGCCAAAAAGGGAGAAGATATCTCAGTGTACCACCTGATTAGAAAGTATTCATATGAAGGCGGGCTGTCCGGCGAGATAAAGTTAGAGGATGAATCTTATCCGGATTGTGTTTTTATATCCGGTGGTAAATATTTTGCGGTAATTTGCAATTATTCAGAGAATGAGAAAAAGGACACATTAGAATGCTTTGAAATGGATTTTGAGAACGGGAATCTTGGAGTGAAGATCCAGTTTAATGTGCCTGAAGACAAGTATCCGTTCTTATCCGTAAACGGCATTATCAGTTATGAGAACAAGCGGGTATATATTCTTCATTCAACTGATCTTTATGGAGAGGGGCAATATAGAGTATGCGTTGATGACGGCAGTATAGTCAGGAGCATTATTCCTGAATTCGGGAATAATGTAAAACTTGAATCTCTGTATAACCTCATGCTTATCGATAATAAGCCGGTATTTCTGGCCACAGTGACGGAGAACGACAGATTTAAACAGCAGCTTTGTACAGTAGATATCAGCACTATGACTATAGAGATATCTGAGGTTTCTCAGGACATCGATGTGGAAATGGCGCAATATGTTCCGGGCAAAGGACTCTTTAACTGCGACAATAAAAAGATATACCGGATCGATCTTTTAAGCGGTTCGGAAAATGAAGTTATGGATCTTAGAAATTCATATATCGGCGGATCGTTTGACCTCGAAGAAAGAGTCCTGTATTCATCGGAGGATAAAACAGTCATTTTTGCAGAAGAACAGGCTCTTTCAGGAGGAATGTCCACTGCTCATATCATACTTTTCAAAAAGGCAGAAGATAATCCGAATGCAGGAAAGAAGATATTGACCCTCGCAAGTCTTGACTACACATCACAAGACGTGTGGAAAGCAGTAAGCGGTTTTAACAGGGATTCTGACAAGTATTTTCTTGAGGTAAGCGATAAATATTATGATGCTGCAATGGGGATCTGGAAAAAGGAAAATTTCCAGTTTGACTGGAATCTGATCCTTGCATCAGAAGCGGATGCCGTAAATCTTTTGATGACGGATATAAGGGAAGGAACGGGTCCTGATCTTGTCATATACAACCGGAATTCCGCTCAGTTAAACAGTACGGATTACCTTATCGATCTGACTAAAAGGATAAGATCGGAACAGAGTCTTAACAGCGGCGATTATATGGTATTCATACTTCAGCCGAATGGCAGTGACGGAAAGCATTACAGGCTGGATTATGAATTCTCGGTCGAAGGACTTGCAGTGATGAATGCTTTTATCGGAGATGATGCTAAGGGTCTGACTTTTGAAGAATATGATCAGCTGATAAAAACGTATAACGACGGGAAAAGTGTACTGCCTGAGACTGATACTTATCTGTTGGAAACACTGATAAAAACAAATGATTGTGTTTCACATGATGACAGTACTAAATTCGGGATAGACAATGAGAACTTCAGAAGGATCTCAGAATATATCGCTTCAGTACCTGACGTAATGCAATATGATAACGTGATGGGACAGACCAATAAGAGGATCCAGATGATCCGGAACATGACGGGCATTGAGTTTTCGCGCTATTACGGAATGTCATTTAAAAACTATTCAATAGTAGGTCTTCCGTCTGCTGACGGTCATGCGGAGACGATAAATGGAAAAGGCATAGGAATAACTGCCTGCTGTCCTTTGCAGGACGGTGCATGGGAATTTGTGATGAAGATGATGTCTCCGGAGATCCAGGCGGCAGTGTCGGCTGATCCTGTTCTGATAAGTGTGCAAAAGGCAGTTTTCGAAGAATATATCGAGATCAATAATCTTCAAGATTCAGGCGGATACAGGGGAGGAGGCTTTTCTATTTCCAAAGAAATGGTTGACTGGTATGTTGACCAGATTTCTGACGCGGTAATAGTGCCTGATACGGATTCGGCGGTCATCGTAATAATGAACGAGGAGATGCCGGCTTATTTTGAAGGACAGAAATCTCTGGATGATGTCATCGGAATAATCGAAAACAGGGTGAATCTCATGCTCAATGAGCGCGCGTAACAGATGTAATAAACAAGGGTTGTTTTGAAATTTCCTTTTAATATTTCTATGTAAAAAATAGTTTATAATAATTTTTGAATATTCTTTTAAGGAATGAGGCGTTGTTATGAAGATTCTCAAGACGATCCTGAAAGTACTGTTAGTCATCGTGATCATTCTTGTGGTATTGGTCGGTGCATTGCTTGCCTGGCTTACCGCTGTGGAATACAAACCCGCTGATACGGAAGAAGTAAAGATCACTTCTATGAATCCTCAGCAGAAGGCGCTTAAGAAGGGTGATACGATCGATCTCATGGCCTGGAATATAGGTTACGCAGCATTGGGCGATAATGCTGATTTCTTTATGGACGGCGGCAAGATGGTCTATTCTGCAGATGAAGCCAGAGTCAGAGAGAATATCAATGCGATAGTCAATGAAGTCAAGGCGAACGATCCCGATCTTCTTCTTGTACAGGAGATCGACCTGAACAGTGACAGAAGCTATCACTTAAATGAGACTTCGTTCTTCTTCGGCGCGGGCTACAACAACAGCGCGTTTGCAAACAATTTCAAGGATGTATATGCACCGTTCCCGATCCCTCCTATGGGCAAGATCGATTCCGGTATAGCGACATTCAGCAAGTATCCTACGACATCGGCAACAAGAGTACAGCTTCCTTGTCCGTTCTCCTGGCCGGTAAGAACATTCAATCTTAAGAGATGTCTTCTTATCACGAGGATTCCTGTCGAAGGCGGCAAAGAGCTTGTAATCGTTAACCTCCATCTTGAGGCCTATGACGACGGTGAAGGTAAGGCTGCTCAGGCACAGATGCTCATGGATGTCTTCCGCGAAGAGACATCAAAGGGCAATTATGTAATCGCCGGCGGAGACTTCAACCAGAGCTTTTCCAATGTCAGCAACAACTTTGCTGTTTATCCCGAACAGTGGCAGCCTTCATTTATGGATGTTTCTCCTTACGAGGCTGACTGCCAGTTCCTGATGGATTCCAAGGTCGCATCCTGCAGATCACTCTATAAGCCCCTCATCGGCAATGAGGATACACTGCAGTATTACATGATCGACGGTTTCATTGTCTCGAAAAACATCCGCGTCGAATCTTATTCAGTCAAGGATCTGGGATTTGTTAACAGCGACCACAATCCTCAGCTCCTGAAAGTCGTACTCGAATAATCGAAGAAATATGTATACCTACAAAAAGCCTCCCTAAAGAATAGGGAGGCTTTTTGCGTGCTTCACTTTTATGGATAAGAGGTTTTGATGTCTGATCACCCTTGAGACAGGCTCAAATACTCTATATATTCAGTTGATACACATTGCGGCTTACAGTTCGAGATCGATTACAGAATGAACGGCCTCAACAGAACTGTTATGCAGCGTGATGGAAGAAGCAGCAGCTCTTGCTTTGTTAAGGTAAGAACCGATACCGATAACAAGAACTCCGGTCAGAATGACGATGATGGCAATTACCAATACCATCTCAACGAGAGTAAAACCCTTTCTTGTCTTTCCAATTCTTCTCATAAGACACCTCCCCGAATTTTTAAGTGCTCCTTATGAAACAAATATATCACAGTTCGTTCACAATGTGTTCATATTTTTCATAATTCCTCCTATTTTGTGTACTTGAACAAACGCCCTAAAACGTTTTTGTGCATGTTGATGTAAAATGCCCAATATATTTGGATTTCCAAAGGAATTTCCGCCTCGCAAATATCAAAAGCAAAGACGATTTCCGATAAAAAAGTGAATTCTGTAACAAAAGAATCTTGAATATGAATTCATAATTCTGTTTACAATTTGTTAATAAAGAAGTTTGCAGATAGGAAAAAGAACAGATTGTCAAACAGAATAAAACAAGGTATACTTTCAAAGTTCCAAAAAACGGATGCTTAGCTCAGCTGGCTAGAGTACCTGCTTGACGTGCAGGGGGTCACAGGTTCGAGTCCTGTAGCATCCACCATTTTAGTACACAGCATACGGCGATCCTGATCATTCGGTTCGCCGTTTTTGTTTTTTTTGAAGTTCAGATGGATTTTTTGCCTTTCATTAATTGGTGGAAAATAAATAAAAAATCAAGATAATATATATAAAAATCATCCGGAGAAGAGAATGGACAAGAGGATCAGCAGCAACATTAAGATATTCAGTTTTGTTGTTTCCTGCTTTATGGTCCTTTTCCATGCAGGGATGTATGACAATTCCAATGCTGTTAATCAATTTGACCGGGAATTAAGCGAATTGATCAATTACGATTACAAGCTGCTGGCATTTTTCGGTCTGAGCTTCTTTTTCTCGGTGACCGGATTTCTGCTTTTCTACGGCTTGAATTACAGAAATTATCTTAAGAAGATCGAGAGACGTGTGCACTCACTGCTGATCCCTTATCTGATATGGCAGGCGCTCGTCCTCATAAAGGACCTGTGCATCGGAAGAAGATATGAGATCCCGGATGTTTTATTAAGGACCTTCGGACTGGAATTATGGCCTTTGAACGGACCATTATGGTATGTTTATGTCGTTTTCCTTCTGGCATTGCTGCTATCTCCGGTATTGCTGTTAATGTTCAGCAGTAAAAGATCTGCCTGGATATCTACATTTGCAATGTTGATCCTGATAAGGTTCCCTAAGCAAACTTCGATAGAACCGGTGCGGATAGTGGTAAGCTACGGCTTGTTTTCAAGGATCCTGACATATCTGCCCGCTTATATGATCGGAGCATATTACGGCAGATTCTATGAGAAGAACAGGATGCCGGAATCCATGGTCTATTCATTAGCAGTTGTATTATTTGCATACCTGCTCGATTTTAAGATCTCCGGTTTCTTTACCGACATGGTCGTAATGACACTGCCGATGGTTTTGATATTTATCTTCCCGTCGATCCCAAAACTGGAGAACAGAAAGATATATGGCTATACATTCCTGATCTATGCGCTGCATCATCCTTTTATAGTGGATCTTAAAGGCTTCATAGATGAAGGCTTGGCATGGATCCCCATACCCGTGACTATACTTAACATTTTCGAGCACATGCTTATATTGGCAGTATCTGTTCTTTTGGCAGCCGGCCTTTCCAAGCTGCTCGAAAAGCTGAGCCCGAAGATCCTGGCGGTGATTACGGGCGGCAGGACACCCATTACTACAGGTGACTCGACAAGCGGCTGATCATCAAGAGTCTTTTTTAATTGACAAAAAGACTCATAGAAAATACAATCGAAACAAGAGACATATCGCTTATACTGAGGCATTTGTCAGCATTCCTAATAGACCAAGGGGGTTTTCCAAATGAGCACATTCGAGAAGACATTCAGCAACGGCGACATCATCATCAGAGAGGGAGACAGCGGCAATACTTTTTTCCAGCTCCTGGAAGGCGAAGTTGCTGTTTATAAGAATTATGGCAAGGGCGATGAGGTTCAGGTAGCTGTTATCGAACCCGGTCAGTATTTCGGTGAGATGGCTGTAATCGAGACATATCCCCGAAGCTCCACAGTAGTTGCCACAGGCGACGTAAAGGTTGTTGAGATCCCCGCTGAAGCACTTAATGATTACTTTACACAGAATCCAGATAAGATCCTCGCGATCATGGAAGTATTCGGAAGCAGGATCAAGAAGATGACAGATGACTGCAACGAAGCAAAGAAGGCTCTTGATGATGTCAGAAGAACAAACTCCAGAGACAAGTATCTCGGCTTCTTCGCTCAGATGGCTCAGCAGTCCATCTACCTCACATCAAAGAATTTCAGACTCGAGCGTCCGAGTGCAGAAGAGCTCCGTGCTGCAGGAAAACTTGTTCAGAGTTCAGAAGACGGTGAGACATATAATTACGGAACGATCATCTTCAAGGAAGGTGACATCGGCAAGTGCATGTATATCCTCCACAGCGGCAAGGTCGGCATCTACAGCAAGTACGGTCAGGTAGACGAGCTTAAGCTCCAGGAAGTTGAGCCTGTTGCTTGCTTCGGCGAGATGGAGATGCTCACAGGTGAAGGCCGTGACACAACAGCAGTTGCAGAAGAAGGCGGCACACGTGTCGAGATAATCAATGCAGAGGCACTTCCCGGTCTCTTCCAGACAAACCCTGCAAAGATCGACATGATCCTCAAGAGCCTCTCATTCCGTTTGAGAAGCGTTACTTACGATTATTTCAAGGCGTGCAAAGAGATCTACGATTTCAATAACGACTGATATAAGAAATATATTATTTGATTTTCTAAAGGGCTGTCTCATAGTGGGACAGCCTTTTGCTATAATGTCTGTGGAGATTTAATTTATGACTGATATCTTGATCGTAGAAGACAATGAGGAATTGGGAGCGCTTATAAGGGATTTCCTTATAAGGGATGGTTATTCTGTCTCCTGGAAGACTACAGGTGAAGAAGGCCTTATAGCGCTTAAAGAAGATAAGTTCCGTCTGGTCCTTTTAGATGTAATGCTCCCGGGCTTTGACGGGTATGAGACACTTCGTATGCTCAGAAAGGATATGGGGATCCCGGTCCTTATGATGAGTGCGAAAAATGATGACCAGAGCAAGATCTTAGGCCTTGATGTCGGCGCTGACGATTATATCGAAAAGCCATTTTCATTTCCGTTCCTTTCTTCAAAGATAAAGGCAATTCTGCGCCGCAATTATGATATGTCACAGGAACATAAGGAACTTACATATAAAGATATTAAGATCGATCTTGATGATATGACAGTAAGAAAAGGTGACAGGATAATTCCTGTTAACGGCAAGGAACTTGATATCCTCGTTTATTTCCTGAAGAACCCTGATAAGGTCATAAGAAAAGAAGTCCTGTTTAACGCTGTCTGGGGTTCTGACTGTTTCTCGGAGATATCGACGCTTACAGTTTATATCAGATGGCTCAGGGAAAAGATCGAAGATGATCCTAAAGATCCTAAGTATATTCATACGGTATGGAGAGTCGGATATAAATTCGGTGAGGCAGCTATCTGATGCGTAAATATATAGGAAAGTATATCCTGCTTTTCGTTATATGCCTTGCTATAGGCGTATCTGTATATTGCTTTATTGCTTCTTCAAACAAAAAGTCCGAAGGACAAAGAAATACCCTGATGAACCGTGTCGCAAACGAGATGTCTTCAAAAGATATTGGAGACATTGAGGCTTCATTGGCTGACCTTATTAACAACAACGACTGGGCAAAAGAATATGGCAGGGATAACATTCCTGCGGATATAAGTTTTGTGAGATCGGATGCTGAAGATGGTCCTTATGCGCAGTTAGGTGACGGTAACTCGGTCTGGAGCCTGTCAAAAGACGGCGCTGTATTTGGATTTCTGGTCTTTTCATTCAAAGAAAACAGCATGTTGAGGACTATTGCAATTTGCGAAGCGGTAGTAACGGCATGCTTTATTGTCTCAGTATTATTCTTTGTTTATATAGACCGCAAAGTCATCATGCCGTTCAACAGGCTCTCTGATTATCCTGAACGCATTGCGAAAAATGAAAATGCCGATGCGCTTCCCGAATCTAAGGACAAGTACTTCGGAAAATACATATGGGGAATGAACATGCTCCGTGACCGTTTGTCGGGTGATAACAGAAAGCTCCGTCAATTGGAAAAGGAACAGCTGACGCTCGTATCCACGATCGCTCATGGTATCAAGACTCCGGTTGCAAACATCAAGCTCTATTCCGAAGCAATCAAGAGCGGCCTTTACAGGGAAGACGGCACTCCTGATCCGAAAGATGCTGAAGTTGCTTCCAAGATAACCAAGAATGCCGATGATATAACAGATCTTGTTAAGGAACTTCTTGAGAGCGCTTCGAAGGGCGTAGTCGTTTTCGAGCCCAAGATCGAAACATTCTATCTTACGGAGATCGAAGAGTTTATTAAGCGTGAATATGATAACCGCCTTAACGTTTTAAGGATCCCTTATAAGATCGACATGAAAAGCCGTGTAATGATAACTTCGGATAAGACCGGAATAATCCGCATTCTTGTCCAGCTTTTAGATAATGCGATCAAATACAGTGACGGCCGCGGCATAAACATCACAGTGGATAAGAATGAAGACGGCTATATTTTCTCGGTAAGAGATACCGGCAGCCGCATACCTGAAAGCGAGATGCCGTATGTGTTTAACAGCTTCTGGCGCGGCTCTAATGCGGATGATGTGGAGGGCAACGGCCTTGGCCTTTATGAAGCCCAGTTTATAGCAAGAAAGCTTGGCGGAGACATAGCTGTCCGCTATCTTGAAGAGACTGAAGAAACGGAGTTTGAAGTTTTTTTGCCGCTTTAAGGATTATTTAATAGTTTAGTTTCAGAATAGTGCTCGTAAACGGAATAAAGGAGAAAATTTATGAGTACTGTTATTGAAACAAAAGATCTTTGTAAGACTTATATCGTCAACAAACAAAGTAATAACGTATTGCAGAACGTGAACTTCTCAGTAGAGGAGGGCGAGTTCGTTACAGTCATGGGACCGTCCGGTTCAGGCAAATCCACTCTGCTCTATGCTGTCAGCGGAATGGATAACGTAACTGCAGGAAGCGTCTTTTTCGATGGCGAAGAGATCACTTCGATGAAGGATAAGCAGCTTATTAACTTAAGACTTCTTAAGATGGGCTTTGTCTTCCAGCAGATGTACATGATGAAGAAACTCAGCATCATTGATAACATTATCCTTCCCGGTTTTCAGGCAAAGATCAGACCCAGGGAAGAGATAAGAAAAGATGCGGAAGATCTGATGAGAAAGCTCGGCATCATTGATGAAGCTGACCGTGAGATCACTGAAGTATCGGGCGGACAGCTGCAGAGAGCCTGCCTTTGCAGGGCACTTATAAATCATCCGAAGGTTATATTTGCAGACGAGCCTACAGGTGCACTTAATTCGAAGGCATCGGGTGAAGTCATGGACAGGCTCCTTGAGGCTAACCGCATGGGAACAACGATCCTTATGGTTACTCACAGTGAGAGAGTTGCATCGATTTCCGACAGGATCATTTATCTCGTGGACGGAAATATCCAGGGTGAACTTCACTTAGGAAAGATGAAAGACGATGATCTCTCAGGCAGAGAACGCAAGGTAAGAAACTGGTTGGGAGAGATGGGCTGGTAATATGTATTTTCGAATGCTGAAAAGGGATATTAAGGATAAGCCGGGTCTTAATATTGTCACCTTTATATTTATGGTTGCGGCCGTTACTTTTATGGTAATCGGTTCGACACTTATTTACGCAATGTTCGTCGGCGAAAAGAAAACATATGAGAAATGCAATTCTTCTGATGTTTTTGTCAGGCTTGACCAGAGCATAAGCGATAAGGAAGGCCTCATTGAGCGCTTCATGAAAGATGTAGATGAAACATCTGTTATAGATGATTGTGTTCATGATGAGGTTGTTATCACAAGCTTTACCGGTATTGAACTTATCGGAGAAAACATTACGGATCATGTGCATTATTCTTCAAGTGTAATCATTACGGACATACCGGATAAATACGATATTCCGATCGATTTTGATAACAATTACTTTGAAGTGCCTGACGGATGCATAGCTGTTTCCCAGACATTAAGCAACAGATTCGGAATCAAAGAAGGCGAAAAAGTAAGGCTTACGACACAGATAGGAAATGTATACGAGTTTACGGTAAGCACGATCTATAAGAATCCTGCGGTAACCCAGATAGACAACATGTATCTGTCTGATCATGACAAGGAGATTTTCTATTCGGAATGCCCGAGAAAGCACGATCTGTTCATCTGCACGGCTCCGCCCGGAATAAAGGACTATATCACCACATTAAGAGATTCCACAGCTGACCTTATGATCAAGTATAAGGAGCAAAATACGGACGGTTATGCTTCCCGCGCACTGTTTCTTAATAACGACGGACTTTTTGCAATCATAGTGACATGCTGCATGCTCGTTGTAGCTGTTGCGATCATGGCGATGACTATGATCACTATAGATTTCAGCCTTAAGTCAGCAATAAAAAGAGAAGAACGTGAGATCGGCATGATGAAGGCCATCGGTGTGTGGTCATTGTCTTACAAGACGCTCTTTATAGTTAAGTATCTCTTTTTCGCCGTATTGGGCGGCATCATAGGACTTCCTGCAGGATTCTTATTAAGCAAGCTTCTTTTTAACAAGTTCGTTATGCACATCATGTATCCTGATGTAATGATGATGATCATAATAGGTGCCATTGCGAGCATTACGACAATTCTCATCATTGCCCTCTTCAGCTTTTTCGCGCTCAGGAGAATGAATAAGATCAGTGTCATTGATGCCATTCATGGCGAGAACAGGGGCGAGAGATTCAGCGCAATTCCCGGTCTTTCGCTTAACAAAAAGAAGCACTTGTCTGTTCCTTTGTTCCTTGCAGTCAGTGATATCTTAAGAGGCTTTAAGAGATATATTCTTCTTATCGTTGCGTATGTCCTCGGCATCTGCATTGTCATGTTTGTCGTAAGACTTAACGATACGATCATGACACCTGATTATGCTTATACACATTTCCAGCAGGGACAAATGGACTTTTTAATCACGATCGATGATGACTATTACTCAAAACTCATCAGCGGGCAGGGCAGTTTTAAGGGTGTAATAGATGTCATTAATTCTGGTTTTGAAAATAATAGCATTCCTGCTCACATGGTGACTTATGAATACGGCAGCGGTCTGTTTAAGTTTGAAGATAAGGAAACGGTATGCCAGCTTATGTGGACTGATGCACCTTCTTCTGAGATGAAATATATTGAAGGAAATGCTCCGAAGCTCAGGAACGAAGTTGCTGTCGGCTACTACACAGCCAACGAAAAAGGAATAAAGATAGGTGATACTGTCAGCCTGGAATATGACAAGTATGAAGACGATCACGTTACTTTCCATAAAGTAACAGAAGAATTCATTGTTACTGCATTTGTAGACAGGTTCGGTAATAACTCACCGATCATTATCATGGGTGATGATTTTGAAGGTTCGACCGTTTTCGGAGGTAATTTTTTCAGCTGCACGATAGATGCGCCCGCATCACAGCATAATGCAATAATCGAAAAGATGCAGGCTCTTTATCCGGACGGTGAGGTCACAGTCCTTCATAATAACGAGATAATGCCGCATTATCTGGTAGGCTACCAGGAGATGTTCAATCTCATAATACTCATTGTATCTTTGGTATGTGCAGTGGTATTGATACTCCTGACATCGCTCTATGAAAATATCTTCATAGATGAGGAGACATCTGATATTGCGCTTCTCAAGAGTATGGGATTTGGCAGAGGCGTTATACGTGCATGGCACTTCTTCAGACTGATGCTGCTGTCTTTATTTTCGCTCCTGCTCACATATGTATTCATGGCAACGGCAGGAAACTTCCTTATCGGAAACCTGTTTAAGAGCATCATGAAGAGCGGTGATTTCACTCTCAAAGTACTGCCGCTGAGTAACTTTGTCATCGTCCCTGTATGTATTCTTGCAGGCCTGGCTCTGGTTACCTATCTGATGACGAGGATCACAAACAAGATCCAGATCTGGAAAGTGAGAAATGAATAATGAAAAAGACATATAGATTAACATCAATATTTCTTCTGGGAGCGATGCTCCTGTCGGGCTGCGGCAGTAAACCTGCAGTTATAGTTAATGAAAATGCGGTCATGAAACCGGTTGATTCATATCTGACAAAAGAAGTCCGTGAATATAAGGATGAAGGAACCATAGAAACTCCTGTTTCCACTTTATCTTCTGAAGACGGTCTTTGCGTGATCAAGGTAATGCCAAGCTATTATGATGTCACGTTAGATTACGAAAAAGGTGACAGGGCAAGTGTCGGAAAAGCCTATGGCACTTTGATAAGAGAGCAGATGCCTGATTATATCGATATCATGGAACCTTATATATACGAAAATATAAGAATGGCATACAACGGAAATTATACTGAGGCAGCAGTCGAAGCGAGGGAGAAGATACTTTTCGATTCTTACCGTCAGGAGTATAAGGATGAGATTGCGGCCTTTGCCGAAGGGATCTCAGGCGGCGTTCACGGAATCTCTGAAGACGGAAAGCTGAGCTACGAGGAAGCAGTCCTCGCCCAGATGATACCTGATGCCTTAAGGCCCACATGCTGCAGCGCTCTTTCATTGTGGGGAAGCAAGACCACCACAGGCGACAGGATAACGCTCAGAAACCTTGAGTGGAATCTGGGCTCTGACAACCAGATGGGAAAGGTCCATGCCGTAACTCACATGAAGAACGGCGACAGATCTCTTACTGCAATCTCAGTATTGGGACTTTTGGATATCATCTCCGGGATCAATGATGACGGTGTATTTGCAGCGATCCTTGATGTCGGTTCCGTGCAGGATGAAGCCTATGTCTGCGAGGGCAGAAAGTGCTATACGATGGAACTAAGATTCGCTCTCGAAGAGTATTCCACAGCGCGCGGCTTAGGTGAGTTCATGGTCAGTGAGAGCGGCAATTATACATGGTGCCATAACCTCATCATCTCAGATGCCAATGATTCATTCTGCGCAGAAGACTGCGTAAGCCAGGTCGCAGAAGCCGGCAAGGGAAGATCTGTCCTTCGTGACTGCAATACGCCTATACATAAGGGCCTTTCCTGGGACAGCCCTGATTCACTCTGCGTAGTTAATTCTTTTGCGTCAGAAGGCAACCAGGACGGATTCAGCGGCTCCGGTTCAAACATCATAAGATTTGCAAAATATAACCAGTGGGTTAAAGACAAAGATAAGTTTTCAGTTAAAGATGTTAAGGATCTCATAACCCAGGAGATCGTTGACCAGTATGCTGTCCAGAATGTCCATAGTGCAGGAAGCGCGCAGCTGATCCTTATCGACTACCGCACGGGCTCAGTACAGGTAGCTTTCTCCGGTGCTGACGGTGTTTCTGACAAACCTGATTTCATTGAGGTGGACGTGATAAAAAGATAAAGATTTGTACAAATAGGGTCCTCTTGTTTTTGGTATAATGACAGAGTGTCTAACACGATTTGCGGAAATCGGCGGAAATCTTTTTGAAGAGAGGACCTCTATGTACAATCTATTCATTAACACAGGCAAGGAACTTGGCCACATCAATCCTGAGATCCAGGGACACTTCTCTGAGCATCTCGGAAGATGTATCTACGAAGGTGTTTATGTCGGAGAGAATTCCGATATTCCCAACACCAACGGTATGCGCAACGACGTTGTCGAAGCGTTAAAGGAGATGAAGATCCCTGTTCTCCGTTGGCCCGGCGGATGCTTTGCTGACGAGTATCACTGGAAGGACGGTATCGGTCCCAAGGAATCACGTAAGAAGATGATCAACACCAACTGGGGCGGCGTTACTGAAGACAACAGCTTCGGTACACACGAGTTCATGGAACTTGCTGAGCAGCTCGGCTGCAAGACTTATGTCAACGGCAACATCGGAAGCGGCACTGTCCGTGAGATGAGCGAATGGGTCGAATACATGACCTTTGACGGCGTATCGCCGATGGCTGATCTCAGAAGAGCCAACGGCAGGGAGAAGCCCTGGACAGTTGACTATTTTGCGGTCGGTAATGAGACATGGGGATGCGGCGGAAACATGGTTCCCGAATACTACGCAAATCTCTACAAACACTATCAGACTTTTGTTAAGCAGTATAATCCCGACAAGAAGATCAAGAAGCTTGCCGTAGGTCCTACAGACAAGGACTATAACTGGACTGAGACAATGCTCCGCGAGTGCTTCAGACAGCAGGGCACATTCCCCCAGAACTTTGGCTACATGGACGGCCTCACACTCCACTATTACACACTCCCTTACGATTGGGATCACAAGGGCTCTGCCACTAAGTTCAATGACAAAGAGTGGTATATGACGCTCGCGAAAACATTCGCCATGGAGGAATTCATCGAGAAGCATTCCGCCATCATGGACAGATATGACCCTGACTGCAGGATCGGTCTTATGGTCGACGAATGGGGTACATGGTATGACGTTGAGGAAGGCACCAATCCGGGCTTCCTTTACCAGCAGAACACTATCCGCGACGCGCTCATCGCATGCATCAACCTCAACATCTTCAATAAGCACTGCAAGCGCGTAAAGATGGCCAACATCGCACAGCTCGTAAACGTTCTTCAGGCAGTTATCCTCACTGAAGGCGACAAGATGGTCAAGACCCCTACATATTACGTATTCAAGATGTTCAGCTGCCATCAGGACGGCGAGCTTCTTGAGAGCTCTCTTAACAGTGAGAAGATCGGTCTTGAAGATGAGTACATGGTTCCCAACCTCCATGAGTCAGTATCAAAGGGCAAGGACGGCAAGATCCACATCACTTTGGGCAACCTCTCCTGCACAGACGCTTACGATGTCGCATCTACTCTTATGGGTGCATCGATCAAGTCAGTTAAGGCTACGGTCCTTGCAGGCAAGATGGACGATCACAATACGTTCGATCAGCCTAACGTTGTCTTCGAGAAGGCGTTCGACGATATCAGCTTTGAAGGCGATAAGATCACATTCAAGATCCCTGCTTCAAGCGTAATGCATATCGAAGTCGAGATCTGACGATGCCCAAGCCCTGCACGCGCTGCCTGCTGAAGGACTACAGCAAGGAAGTCTACGACAGGCTCATAACAGAAGGCCTCAAGGCTCTTCCTCCGGAGGATCTGGTGCCTGATGATGTATCTTCCGCAAGGCTTTGCATCTGCAAGGAGTGCGAGAAGCTCAACCAGGGCACGTGCCTTGCCTGCGGCTGCTACGTCGAGATAAGGGCGGCGCTAAACAACGGGAAATGCCCGTATTCAAAATGGTGAAAATATGAAGGCAGTGTCTTAATGGCACTGCCTTTTTGTATGCATGGGAAAAGTACAGGATGCTTTGCTGCCTCGGGCTCAACTGCTGCAAGTTATCAATCAAGTTTTATTTATGTTATATTGTCTTGTATGGAATAAGGAAAGGAATTAACGATGGCAGTACTATGCAGTAATTGTGCAGGCAGACTGATATTCAATCCGGCTTCGCAGAAACTGGAGTGTGCTAACTGCGGCGCGGGATACAGGCCTGAAGATGTCAGCGATATCAATGCTGATGTCCACTCCAAGTATTACGACACAAGGGTCTACACATGCAGTCATTGCGGTGCTGAGGTCATTACGAGCGACAATGAGTCTTCGACGTTTTGCGTTTACTGCGGCAATCCCGCGATCGTTTTCAGCAGGGTCTCGAAAGAATACAGGCCGGATGGCATCATACCGTTTAAGATAACCAAGCAGCAGGCCCTGGATAAGATCAGGAGCAGATTTGAGAATAATCCTATCGTTCCAAAGGACATCGGAAGCAGCTTTAAGCTCCAGAACATGCGCGGAATCTATGTTCCGTACTGGATCGTGAATGCGGATTATCAGGAAGCTGACTGGATCAGCGGCACTGTAAAACGCGGAAAATCAAGCGAGACCAGATATTATTCAAGGTCCGGAGACGTTAAGTTTAAAAACGTTCCCGTTGACGGCTCAAGGATCTTAAATGATGACGTCAGTATGAGGCTGGAACCCTTCTATCTTGAGGATTCCAAGGAATTCGACGAGGACTATCTCAACGGCTTTTATTCGAATACTTCTGACATGGATTATATGGATCTTCGTGAGTCGGCGTCGAAAAGATGCCATAAGCTTTTCGCTGACGAGGTGATAAAGAGCATCCCGAAGAATGCAAGGAATGTAAATATAAGGGATTCCATCTATTGGGCAGACGTCCAGGATGATCCGATCTACATGATGTTCCCAGTGTGGTTTTTGACCTTCAAATATAACGGTAAGCCATATACTGTGCTTGTTAACGGACAGACGGGAAAGGTGACGGGTACTTTGCCGTGGCAGAATAAGAAGATCTGGGCTATCGCAATTACGACTTTTGTTCTTGTCATAGCTTTTATCGCTGCCCTGTTCTTTGTGGTAAGTAGCGGAGCGGCGCAGATCGTAACCTTTTTCTGGGCAGCAGGTGCCGCTGCGCTGTTAGGAACTTCAACTATAAGTTTTACAGTAGGATTCAACGGGCTCCGAAGGATATTGAGGAATCTGAGATTGGCGCAGTCTGAAGCTATGTTTAACTTTGTAAAGAGGAGGCAGAGCTGATGGAAGAAGCATTGAATTCGCGTATTTTCATGATGTCCCTGATGGGAATTGCATTTCTTATCTTTACCGGATTGGCCTTTTCGCTGCTTATCACGTACATGATCTTAAAGAAGTACAGTGACATCGGCGATTCTTCGTGCGATATTAAAGAATATTCAAGGACAGGGATCCACTATAACCGCATGATCGATGATGCGGTTGTTAATGAGAAGCATTTCCTGTTTGCAGACTACGGCGTTGATCCGTATGCTGAGAAGAAACATTCCATACCTGAGGTCCTCCTCAAAAATGCTGAGAAGGACCGGAATAAATATAAAAGTGAGGAAGAGTATGAAGGGTAAAAAAGGCGTTATATTCGATATGGACGGTACGGTCTGGGATTCATCCGAGAACGTTGCTAAATCGTGGACTGTAAAAGTTCAGGAAGCAGGTTTTACCGACAAAACAGTTACCCGTGAAGACATCCAGAGAAACATGGGAAAGCCGATGGACAAGATCGCTGATGACCTTTTCACATATACGGAAAAGGGCCCTGAGAGAGATGCCCTCCGCTATGCGTGCGAAGAATATGAGAATGAATACCTAAGAGAGAACGGCGGCATCCTCTACGAAGGCGTTGTTGAGACCTGGGGAAAGCTTAAGGAGATGGGCTATCACATCTATATCGTAAGCAACTGCCAGGCAGGTTATATCGAAGCTTTCCTGGGATACTTCGGTATCGCTTACGGAACGCCTGATGACCTTGTTGAGGACATCGAATGCTATGGCAATAACTTCCTGCAAAAGGATGAGAATATAAAGCTCTTAGCAGAGCGCAACGGGCTTACAGATGCCTGCTACGTCGGCGATATCCAGAGTGACTACGATGCGACGGCAAAGGCCGGTCTGCCTTTTATCCATGCTAAATACGGATTCGGCACTATCAATACCGAAGTCCCTGTTATAAACAGTTTTGACGAGCTTACAAAGGTTGTTCCCGAAGTAATCGGATAAGAAAGAGAGGACATGATTTATGCCTAAAGACGAGATTTCCATTCCACCTATCCTTAAGATCGAAAGAGGCGTTACAGCCAATATCGGCGAGTACTTGAAAGATGCCGGATTCACACAGGTCGTGATCCTCTTCGGCAACGGACTTACGGACATGTTCGGTAAGACGGTCTTCGAATCGTTCGACAAGGCCGGCGTCAAGGTCCTTCATCACCAGGAGATGGATACGGTAGACTTCAATGACATAACGGAACTTGCTTTTGAGCTTCCGAACAAGACCCAGGCAGTCATCGGCATGGGTGGCGGCAAGGTAATCGACGCTGCAAAATACATCGGCTATGTTCTGCGCATTCCTTTCATAAGTGTTCCTACGAGCTCTTCATCCGACGGCTTCTCGAGTTCGTCCGCGTCGCTCATCGTTGACGGTCACAGAAAGTCTCTTCCCGCGAAGATGGCTTACGGTATCTTAGTTGATACTGACGTCATCAAGAGCGCGCCCGTCAGATTCCTTTACTCCGGCGTAGGTGACATGGTCGCCAAGATCCAGTCGACTTACGACTGGCAGCATGAGGAAGACTTAGGCTATGACGAAGTAAACGATTTTGCTTTCATGGTCGCGAAAAAAGCCGTCAATTCATTTGTCAGAACACCTTTCGAATCCATTGAAGAAGATCTCTTCCTGAAAGAACTCCTGGATTCGCTCGCAATGAGCGGCGTGGCAAACGAGATCGCAGGATCTTCTGCCCCGACATCAGGCAGTGAGCACCTTATCTCACATGCTCTGGATTCATTCTTAGAGCACCCTCAGCTTCACGGCGTACAGGTAGGAATCGCAACTTACATCATGTGCAAGATCTTAGATCACAGATGGAAGAGAGTAGATACGATCTTTACGAAGACCGGTTTCTGGGATTACTGCGCGACACTCGATCTGAAGGCAGAAGATTTTGCCAAAGCTATCGACATGGCGCCTTCCATAAAGCCTCACCGTCACACTTATCTCCACGAGGAGAAGTACAGGGAGATGGCAAAGGCGCTTCTTACAACAGACGATAAACTCAAGGACATCCTGAAGGCATAAAATGAGACTTGCAACACTGTCAGAAAAAGAGATAATAATCACCCTTATTGCACTCGCGCTGCTTCTGCTTTTTGCGTTCTGTTTCGGAACCTTGATGGAGAAGATCAAGGGACCGCGCGTGGTAGGCGAGATCTTGGGAGGCATGATACTCGGAGGCTCGTGCCTTTTCATTCTGTTCCCGTCATTTGCGGAGCAGGTCTTTTTCGCTTACCCGGAAGAAGGCAAAGTGCTTAATATCTTCTATCAGTTAGGTCTCATCTTCCTGATGTTCCTGTCAGGCTATAACACCGATATCAAGGTCGATAAGACGAACGCGAAAACGATAAGTCTCGTCTTCATCGGTGCGACGATCCTTCCCATGGCAGGAAGCATTCCTTTCTTCGGAATGTTCAAGGAGCACTTCATCGGAAGCATCAATAACGATGTGGCTTATTGTCTCGTATTCGCGATCGGCGTGGCGATAACATCGATCCCGGTAATATCGAAGATCTTCTTTGACATGGGCATCATGAACACGAAGTTCTCCAACACGGTACTTACCGTATCTACGTTCCAGGATCTGTGTCTGTGGATACTTCTTAATGTAGCTACGAAGATCGTGCAGTCAGGCGAGATCAAGCTCGTTGAGATGATCGTCATAGTTCTTGTTACGATCGGAATCTTCGTTGCTATCGCACTGATATCAAAGTTCATCAAGCAGATAAAGAGCGAGTGGAAGCCCGTGACTTTCTATTCGCTCAGCTTCACCGCGCTTCTTATGACGTGCGGTCTTCTTTATATCCTGGGCATCAACATCATGTATTCGGCATTCGTTGTCGGTTATCTCATCAAGGCAGTATTCGGCACGGAAGAGACCACAAAGAACCGCATGCATTCATTGGAACATATCGCATTCTCGTTCTTTATCCCGGTCTATTTCGCACTGGTCGGAATACAGCTTAATGTCATTCACGATTTCTCGATAACGAGATTCCTTCTTTTCTTTGCTATCGCATTCGGTCTGGAATTTGTCGGTACCTGGGTTCTGCTGCTGCCTTCAGGGCTTAAGATGAGCACAAGACTTAACTTTGCGATCACAATGAATGCAAGAGGCGGCCCGGGCATTGTTCTTGCCACGGTCGCATATTCCTATAACATCATCAGCCTGGAGTTCTTTACCGTGCTGATACTTACTACGATGCTCTCTTCCATGATCGCAGGCTATTACTTAAGGCTTCAGCAGAAGAAGGATGCCAAGATCTTCAATGAGTTATAATCTTAACTGACACTAAACGGGGATGGCTTTCTGAAGGGGGAGGAATGGAATGTGGCAGATCATTATTCGGATTATCTGAAGAAGTCAGTCTCTGCATCAGATCTTGTTTTCGACAAGGTTCAGGAAAGCGACAAGAACGTGATAAAGAGGATAAAGAAATCCCATATCAGGTCCAATCTGTTCTACATCATAATAGTCAGCATAGGTTTTATCGCGTGCTCATGGTACTTCGTTAACTTCTGCCTGCTTCCGCTCGGCAACATTGTCTATGAAGTCATTACACTGGGTCTGTTCGGTGCTGCAGTCTTCGTGACCGGGTATATATTGTTCGGATTCATCCGCGGCATCAAGGAGATAAGAAGAGGCGTAGTGCTGGCATCTTCTAGAGAGCAGGAGAACAGGGACGGAAGGAACACTTCATATCAGTTTGTGTTCGATATATATTTTGAAGACCGCGATGAGACACTGATGAGCTATACGGTCGATAAGGAAGTCTCAGCGGCAGTACAGCCCGGTGACGGCGTCATCTTAACCAGGTTCGGCCGCAGTATAAAAGTTTACGAAGATCCTGACAGGAAAGGCGTCATGGACGTAAGCAGGATCAAATCCGGGCTCAGATAATGGAGGATATAATGGATATTACATACCGCAGATTAGAAGAGAGCGATCTTGATACATTCATATCAATGCGGATCACGCAGCTAAGGGAAGAAGGCGCGACCGAAGATATCGATCTGGTGCCTGCTCTAAAGGATTATTATCACCGCCATTTAGCAGACAGCACGTTCGTGTCCTGGCTTGCTTTGGACGGCGAAAAGATAATCGGCACGAGCGGCATGTCCTTTGTCGAGAAACCGCCTTATTTCAGCTGTCCTACAGGCAGGATAGGGCTTTTGTCGAGCATGTTTACTGACCATTCCTACAGGCGCATGGGTATTGCCAAAGAACTTCTTCATCGCGTTGTTGAGGAAGCAAGAGCTTATGGCTGCGGATGCGTGCAGATCACGGCATCCGACATGGGCGTCAAGCTGTATACTGCATACGGTTTTAAACATAACGGCAACTTCATGCAGTTCAATTTCTGAGGTAAGTAAATGAAGAAAAAAGTCTTTGCTGTAATTGCTTTGTTTATGTGCGTGTTCCTTTTCGCGGGCTGCGCAGATAAAGGTATACAGGGCACCTGGGAACTCTATGAGGAAATAGAGAGCGACGGCAACAAGATCGACAGGAAAGAATTAGATGAGAACGGCGTTAACGAGATTTATGTGATCGAAGGCGATACGGTCCATTATTCATGCACCCTTCCCGGCGCGAAAAAAGACATCGAGATCGACATGACGCTGATAGACAAAGGCAATAACAGATATGAATTCAAGATCGGCGAGAAGGTAACATTTGCATCGGCCAAAGTCAGCGGCAATAAATTGATATATTACGTCGGCGAAGCACCGGACATGACCAAGATGGTCTTCAAGCGCTCGAAATAAAGGATCAAGAATATGGAACAAACTGTAAGCAACAAGAAAAGATATGCTTTTGCGGCCTTGATAACTGCAGCATTATTTGCCGTGCAGTATCTTTCAAGCTACCTGGCGTGGTATGCTGCATGCCGGATAGATTTCTCTTCTTTTGATAAAGAAAACCTTTTTGCGCGCTTGTCTGTCCATCACATACTCCAGATGCTCTTTGCACTCTTACTGATCTTCATTCTCGTTAAAACGAAGAAAGCAGAAGGCTTCAAACTAGCCCCGAAGTATGACCCTAAAGGCATTAAATACACACTTATCTTCTGCGCTGTCTTGCTGGCGTACTATGTAATCTTATATATCGCCGGTTCTTTCACCGGAAAGATAGGCACTTTTGACCATGAACTGAATGCTGTAAATATCACAGGATATCTCGGCTTCCAGCTGCTTCTTTCGGGACCTTCAGAAGAGATAATGTTCCGTTCATTGCCCATTACTCTGCTTTTTTCCTGTCTTAAGACAGGCAGTAAAAAAGACAAAGTGATTGCCATAGTGATCGCAGCTGTCCTTTTTGGCATAGCGCATGTTGACATAGTCACATTCTCGTTTGACTGGTTCCAGGTCTGTTATGCCATAGTATTAGGACTGTTCTACGGCTATACTTTCATTAAGTCTAAAAGCGTTATCTATCCGATGATAATGCACAGCATGAGCAACGTAATATCAGTTGGCGGATGCTACATCTACATGTTGCTTGTGGCTAACAGGTAAAAGCGGGGAAAACAATATGTCTGATGAGAAGGAATACTTACAGCTCATAGACGACACTATAGCTGCCGGTAAATATAAGGCCGACTGGTCTTCCTTGTCAGGTCATAAACTGCCTTCATGGTATTACGAAGGCAAGTTCGGTATCTTCATTCACTGGGGCATTTACAGCGTGCCGGCTTATGCGTGCGAATGGTATCCGCGTTGGATGTATGCGCCCGGTGCGCGAGAATACGAATACCATGTGAAGAACTTCGGCGACCCGTCCGTGTTCGGATATAAGGACTTTATTCCGATGTTTAAGGGCGAGAATTTCGATGCTTCTTCATGGGTCGATCTGTTTGCTGAAGCAGGCGCGAAATATGTCATGCCGGTGTGCGAACACCACGACGGCTTTGCGATGTATGAGACTTCATTTAACCGCTGGAACGCCGCGAAAATGGGTCCCTGCAGGGATGTCGCACTGGAGATAAAGCATGCGTGCGATAAGCGCGGCCTCGAATTCTGCGCTTCAGATCACAGAGCTGAGCATTATTTCTTCATGAACATGGGACGCACGATCGACTGTGACGTTAACGATGAGGCTTACAGCGATTTCTACGGTCCTGCTTATCTTTGCCCGGAGCTTTCAGGCACGGAAGTTTTCAAGACTATAGATGATGTTGATGCGTGCCCGCCGGATAAGGATTTCCTTGACGACTGGCTTGTCCGAACATGCGAGATGATCGACCGCCTGAAGCCTTCAATTCTCTATTTTGATTCATGGATACAGAACAATGCTTTCAAGCCTTATCTTAAGAAGGTCTGCGCATACTACTATAACCGCGCAGATGAATGGGGCAGGGAAGTAACGATAAATTTCAAGCACGATTCGATGCCTCGTGATGTCGCCACATACGATGTCGAGCGCGGCGCACTTACCGGTATTGCACCTTCCCCGTGGCAGACTGATACTGCGATCGGAAGGCTCTCGTGGGGATACATCAAAGACAATGAATTCAAGCCTTCAAGGCAGATAATATGTGACCTCATAGATATCGTCAGCAAGAACGGAATGCTGCTTCTTAACGTCGGTCCCAAGCCCGATGGCACGATCACTTCTGAAGAGACTTTGGTCCTTAAAGAGATCGGTGCCTGGATGAAGATAAACGGCGAAGGCATCTACGGGACAACACCGTGGAAGGTCTTCGGCGAGGGCGAAGTAAATAACGTGGCGGGATCCTTTATGGATAACGACGAAAAGGAGTTTACTTCTTCAGATTACAGATTCACCTGTAAGGACGGATATCTTTACGCTTTCTGCATGAAGCCTTCGGGTACTGAATATTGCATCATGTCTTTGAAAGATGTTGATGTGACAGGTGCCCAAGTGCTTGGCGGGTTTGAAGTGCCGGGCTTTTCGAGAACAGAAGAAGGGCTCAGGATCACGATTGACAAAGAGCCTGCAGAGGATAAGCCGCTGTGCTTTAAGATCAGGCTTAAGTAGTACGGACAAAATCGTTTCGGAAATGACAGGAGTGGTGATCTTCCTGAAGTTATACTGACATCATCAAAGGAAGGAGGAACGGAACGTGGAATGGCTCACAGGCATCAGGGCAGCGATTGAGTTTATCGAGGATAATCTTGAAGAAGACATCAGTGTACAGGATGTCGCCGGCAAGGTTTTTATCTCGCCGATCTTTCTGCAGCGCGGCTTCTCGTTCATGACGGGTTATAACGTCGGTGAATACATCAGAAACCGCAGGCTGTACCAGGCAGCGATCGACCTGAGAAGTACGGAAGATCCGGTCATCGATATCGCTTACCGCTATTGCTATGAGACACCCGAGAGCTTTGCCAAGGCATTCTCGCGCTTCCACGGAGCAACGCCTTCGCAGGTCCGCGCCGGCGCGCCGTTCAATCAGTTCCTTCCCGTAAAGATCAATATAACTGTTCAAGGAGGAGACAAAATGGATTATAAGGTCACACCTAAGGATGGCTTAAAGGTAATAGGCTTTCAGAAGATCTTCGACAGCGAGACCTCTTATGCCGAGATCCCGAAGTTCTGGTCCGAAGTCGTCGAAAAGTACGCTTCAAACATCTATGCCGGCAACGAGCCCGCAAATGAGTATGAGAAGGCAGTCCGTGACAACCGCATCGGCGAGTTTGGCATCTGCATCGACGACATCGGCGGCACAAAGTTCAGATATCTTATCGCCGGCAGATACACGGGCGGCGAGGTGCCTCTCGGCATGGAGCTCTATGAGTTCCCCGATGGTGACTGGGCTGTATTTGATATCACGGGCCCCTGCCCCGGCGCGCTGCAGTCAGTCAACACAAAGATCTTTACTGAGTGGCTTCCCGGCAATCCCGACTATGAGATCTCAGGCAACGCAAACGTCGAGTGGTACGCCGATGGCGATCCCGCTACAGCAGATTACAAGAGCGCAATCTGGATCCCGGTTAAGAGGAAATAAAGCGTTGTGATGTGTTTATTGGGCTGTCTCTATGAGGCAGCCCTTTGTATTGCCCGCTTATAAGTACGGTCTGTAATTTTCGCCCTTAGCCTTTGATGTCCAGCCTGCGCAGACAGAAGTTTCAATGGTAGTAGGCTGAATATAGCTGTTATAAATGAGAGCAATTAATCTCACATAAAACCATTCAGATATTCGCGTATTACCGGGTTGTTATTGCCAGATGCGCGAAAATATTTTGGACTTTTTGTCGTATATACTTGACATTATGTAAAGCGGGGAGTATTGTATGGCCATAAAGCTATGGGGGTTAAAAACATGAAAAAGAAGATAAGAATCGCAATGATCGTCATATTATCTGCTATCGTCTGGCTGTCAATTGCATTGATGGTAGTAATTAAAGGAAACGAATATATTGAGCAGAATATTCCTATTGACCACATTCATAGGACTATATGTATCGATTACATTATCCCTGTCGGTAAGGAATGCGGATTCTCGATAGATATTGACGGGCCGGAAAAGTATGTGTCCAATATCAATATCTCTACAGGTTCAATGGATGCTGAACCTATCTTTACAGCCTCTGGAACAAACACGACGATCAATACTGGAAAACTCGTTGTAAACGATCAGGATATCTATATCAGTTTTGATCATGATCTCGATGATGGAGATACTATCATTGATGAAGGTGAGCAGATCAAATATACGGTAAATATGTATTCTGACAATTATCAGCTGATAAAACGCATTCTTTGCGGATTAGCAGTAATTGCTGCTTTACCGTTGATCGCGCTTGTAATCTATTCGATCAATAAGAATTATGAAAACGGCTATGATGAGCGTCAGTTAAAGGCACAGGGTGTTGCATATATGAATGCTTTCTTTGTCACCTTGTTTACTGCAATTGTCTTAGGTATGGTTAGCATGATCATGGATGATCTCCCGCTGACAATCTATGAAAGTTCTTTAATAACATTCATGATTGGATTTGCTACATTTGTTATCAGTGCCGATGTGAAAGATGCCTACTTTGGATTTAGGAAAAAGCGCTTGCCTTTAGCAATCGTTTTCGGCATAGTCGGAATAATCAGTCTCATAGTTGCAGTTATCGGATTCGCAAATGGTTTAGCCGGTAGATCAAAATATATTTCTGTTATGGTGGTAGATGCTGTATGCTTTATAGCTGTGAGCACAGAGATGATCATCAAGACCATACGTGACAAAAAGAAGGAGGCTTTGGAAGATGAAGAATCTTAAACTGAAATCAGCCAGAGCAGCTCTCGATCTGTCACAACAGGATCTGGCTGACAAAGTCGGGGTTTCGCGTCAGACTATAAACGCGATAGAAAAAGGCGATTATAACCCGACCATCAAGCTGTGTTTAGCTATCTGCAAAGCCTTGGGAAAGACTTTGGACGAGCTGTTCTGGGAAGAAGAAATATAGTTCCTTTAGTCTTTTAAGGGTTGACTATGTAATCGATAAGGCAGGCATCACAAAATATAAGAGCTGCTGACTAAAGAGAGCCCAGAATTATAAATGCCCAGCTCTTTTTTACTATCGCCATAATCGTGCCCGTTACCGACATGATAAGTCCTATAGTCATTGAGAATATGGTCAGGATAAGAAATACAGCGAAAACAGAACCGGCTAAATCCGGATCCCAATCAAGCCTTAATCCAAAGCGGAAGATCTCATACAAAACCTGGTCCAGCCCAACTAAAATGAGCGGCGCAATTATCAGAATTTTATATGCCTTTTTCCCTGTACGTGCCATGTATGTTAATCCTCTGTGGTTGATTATAGCTTAAAGGTCTCCCGGGATTTCCCGTTGCCGCATAACTCTTACACCTGTGCCACAAAATGACCGCAAGAGCTATTCAATGTGGCATGCTGTTTTTCTTTGAACACCCACATCACGAGCCTCGTGTATCGAAAACAGCTGCTTTTGATGAGTTTTCGATACACAGCTTCGCAAACCTGTATCGACAGCAGCTGTTTTTAGTGGCGAATTTTTTGAAGAAAAATTACAGAAGTGCTGAGGGGCGGGGGAAGATCTGCTTTGTTGCTCTTATCCTCCAAATGTGAAACAATAACAGGCGAAAATACAAGGAAGCAGGATGAAGGATGACCAAAGTAATCGTCGGAATGTCAGGTGGTGTAGACAGCGCTGTTGCAGCTTATCTTCTGAAGCAACAGGGCATGGAAGTCATCGGCGTTACGCTCCGTGTCTGGGGCTCTGACGAAGAGGGGGACAGCAGGTGCTGCGAGATCGACGAGGCAAGGCGCATCTGCGAGATCCTGGACATTAAGTACCACCCGCACAACTGTACTTCGCTCTTTAAGGAAAACGTCGTAAATCCCTTTGTTGATGCATATCTGGAAGGCCTCACGCCCAATCCCTGCATCGAGTGCAACCGCTATGTTAAGTGGGCAAAGCTCATGGAACTTGCAGACATCTTCGGCGCAGATTATGTAGCTACGGGTCATTACGCTTATATCGAAAAACTTCCGAATGGAAGATACGCAGTCCGCAAGGCTTCTCACATCGGCAAGGACCAGACATACATGCTCTATAAGCTCACGCAGGAGCAGCTCGCGCGCACACTGATGCCTCTTGGCAAGTATACTAAGGACGAGGTCCGCGCCATTGCCGAGGAGGCCGGTCTTCCTTGTGCCCACAAGGCTGAATCGCAGGAAATCTGCTTCGTCACCGAAGGAAGATATACTGATTTTATTGGTGAACACACTGACAGAACTTTGCCCGGAGAAGGCAACTTTGTTGATCTCAACGGCAATGTTCTGGGAAAGCACAAGGGCATTCATCAGTACACCGTAGGCCAGCGCAAAGGCTTGGGGATCGCTTTAGGCGTTCCTGCCTTTGTTGTTAAGATCTGCCCTGAGAATAATACCGTCGTTCTCGGCACTGAAGACGACCTCCTGGTCGATACTTTCTGCTGCCGCAATGTTAATTTCCAAAGTGTTCCCGAGCCTTCTGAAGGCGATAAGATCCGTTGTCTTGCAAAGGCCAGGTACCATCAGACCGAGCGTCCTGCAACCGTCGAATATTTGGGCGGCGGCAAGGTTAAGATCGTCCTTGATGAGCCCGTAAAAGGCGTGTCGCCGGGGCAGTCTTCCGTATTCTATGATAAGAACGGCTGTGTAATAGGCGGCGGAATAATCTGCTGAGGATCTCTTGCTTTTCTGCTCGAAAACACCCTCAAACCCAAACTTGCCACACCTTTGCCGAAAAATAGTTTGACTATCAAAGCAATTTAGTCGTATTATGCGGCTGGGAAGACAGGGAAGTCTTAACATTTGATACCGCCACAAAAGGGAGGTACTGAATATGGAAAATCAAACTGCTTATTACCCTCCGGTGCAGCCGGCAGGCATGATGCAGACAAGACCGCAGACAGATATCGCTGCAAGGAAAAAGAGCGCGGGAAAGTTCTGCTTCATTTCATTAGTTTTTGCTGTTAATCATTAAGTCATATGATCACCCTGAACCGCATAATATATAAATTATAATTTGGCTCAAATTATTTTTATGGTACGATAGTCGTGGAGGAAGTTATGCTTAAGATTATTGGGATGATGTATGTGACGCTGATCCCGGCGGTTTTATCAGGGATATTCGTAATGTTATGGTGCAAGCTGCCTATCTTAAAGGCGATAGCTAAGCCAATCGATTTCGGTAAGAATTTCATAGACGGCAAGAGGCTCTTCGGTGACAACAAGACATGGAAGGGCATGCTGGGATATATACTTTTCAATACGCTGTTTTCGGTCCTGTGGGGATTTGCGTGTAAGGGAGGCGCTCTGCACGATCTGAATTTCTTTTATCAGAACCACGAGAATACACTGCCTTTTAATCTTCTCATAGGTGTGCTCTTAGGCCTCGGATATTCACTTTTCGAGCTGCCGAACAGCTTCCTTAAGAGAAGACTTGATATCACTCCCGGAAAGACCGTTAAGGGCTTCTGGAAGGTGTTCTTCATATTCCTGGATCAGGCTGATTCAGTGTTCGGTGTGGCATTGGTCGTGTGGTTCTTCTATCCGCTCGGCATACTGCTCTATCTTCTTTATGTGCTCGTCGGAGCTGCAACGCATCTGTTCATGAACATGATGCTCTACTTCATGCATCTCCGCAAAAATATGTTTTAAGGGAAAACAAGATCTATGTTAGTAAGATTAAGTGATGCGGGAAAAGAGAACGGAAAGCTCGGCAACAAGGGTAAATTCCTTTTGCTCATGAAGCAGAACGGATTCAATGTTCCGGACGGTTTTGTCCTGGACAGTGATACATACGATGAGACTGTTAAAGGCGAGCCGGAAAAGGTAATTACAGAGACGCTGGATGGCCTTAACAAGGACAACCTCAAAGAGACAGTTGCAAAGCTTCAGGCTCTTTTCGACGGGATAAAGCTTCCTGCTAAAACTTCTGATGAGATAAAGGATATCGTTAAGGCAGACAAGCTCTATGCTGTACGAAGCAGCGGGACTAAGGAAGACTTAGATGAGTTCTCTTTTGCAGGACAGTATCAGACATTCCTTAACACGAAGCCTGAAGACGTTGAGGCGAGAGTTATCGACTGCTACAAGTCGATGTTTTCAGAGATCATATTAAGCTATCTCGTTAACCGCAAGATAGACACAAGCGAACTCAAGATGTCTGTCGTAGTTCAGGAGATGGTGCATTCAGATAAGAGCGGAATCTGCTTTACGATCGATCCGGTTACGGGCAACGACAAGACGATGCTCATAGAAGTGTCGGAAGGTCTTGGCGAAGATATCGTAAGCGGCAAGACAGTTCCTGAGCAGTACCACTATAACTGGTACGACAATAAGGAGACTGACAGGGCTGAAGGCAGCAAGCTGATCTCAGCAGAGAATGTCGAAAAATATGCAAAAGTTTTTGCAGGCATCCAGCAGCAGTTCGGCTATCCCTGTGACATCGAATTTGCGATAAAAGATGACGAGCTTTTCATCCTCCAGTCCAGAAGGATAACCAAGCTCAATTATTCAGGCATCAACGATATCTGGTCCACGGCTGACTTTAAGGACGGCGGTGTATCTGCTACGGTCTGCACGCCTTACATGTGGAGCCTTTACGAATACATCTGGGAATACTCTCTCAGAAGATTCATCGTGGATTCGAAGATCTTAAAAGATGAACAACTTCCAAAGAAGTTAGGCGAGATGTATTACGGCAGATGCTACTGGAATCTTACCGCTGTAAAGAAAGCGATGGAGCAGATCGTCGGATACAAGGAAAGAGAATTCGACAATGAATACGGTATCGTAGGTGACTACGAAGGCGACGGCAAGGTAACCGGCGCAACGCCCAAGGCCCTTTGCCACCTGATCCCTATCGTCATTGAGCAGAACAAACTCCTTAAAGACAGAAGGGAGAATTCCGAGCGCTATAAGCAGGAGCTCTTAGACCTTTACTACGGTTACAAGAAGAATCTTGATGAAGGCACGATCGAAGACATCACGAAGGAATTCTACAAGATAACTCATGAGACTTACTTAAGATCCGAGACGACATATTTCCATCAGATCTTCATCAACACGATCCATCAGTCGCTCTATAAGGACAGTCTTTTGAAGTATGTCTCAGAGAGCGAGTATCTCTCACTTCTTGCAAGCATCGATAACATCTCGCATCTGCTTCCTTTCTATGACATGTGGGATATCACAAGAAAGATAAGGAGCGATGAAGAGACCGCTAAGTATTGGAAAGATACTTCTGCAGAAGATATCGCGAATGATCTTGACAGCGGCAAGTTCGAGCTCCCGCTCGTAAGAAAGCTGATCGACGATTACGGTTATCACTCCGACAAGGAACTTGATATCACATATCCCTGCTACTACGAAGAGCCTCAGGTCATGATCTCGATGGTAAAGGATATGGCTCTCCTGGACGATTCTTATTCTCCTGAGAGTGATAAGGAAAGAGGCGTTGCAGTATATACGGAGATCCTTAACAATCTGAAGAAAAATGTATCCGCAGGAAAGTATAAGAAGATCTCAGCCAAGGTCACCAACATGCGTAAGATGCTCTGGTGGCGTGAAGAGTTCCGCGACGTCTCCACAAGGTTCTATTACATGCTCCGTATGTATACGATCGAGTATGCGAAGAAGTTAGTTTCTGACGGCGTGCTCGAAAAGCTTGACGACGTATGGTTCCTTAAGGTCGGAAATCTCTGGGATTACATCGGCGGTAATAAGACAAAAGAAGACCTTAATGACATTATCACGAGAAATAAGTTCTATTACAATGCATACAGGAATTACATAAGCGACAACGAGATCGGACATAACTTCCGTGTGATCTCGGAGAGCGCAAACAAGAATTCCATAAGAGGTCTTGGCGCAAACAACGGCAAGATCACCGGCACTGCAAGAGTCATTGAAGACTTTACGCAGATCGACAGACTTCAGGAAGGCGATATCCTGGTAACGAGATTTACTGATACCGGATGGACACCGAAGTTTGCGATCCTCTCGGGCATTGTAACAGAGTATGGCGGAATCCTTTGCCATGCTGCGATCGTATCGAGAGAATACGGTATTCCTGCGATCGTCTGCTGCAAGGATGCGATGAGCAGGATCTCTGACGGCCAGACGATCACGATAGACGGAAGCACGGGAGTAGTAACCATTAACGGAGGATCTTAACTGTGGTTATCGGCAAGTGGAATAAGTCAGTTATCTTAACCTATGCAGGACTCCTTACCGCAGTCCTCGGAATCTTTCTGGCGTTCACTCAGGAGAAGATCAATTATGCGTTCTGCTGCTTAATGGTTGCGGGAGTCTGTGACCTTTTCGACGGCATGGTAGCAAGAAGATGCAAAAGAACGGAAGAAGAGAAGATGTTCGGAATAGAACTCGATTCTCTTGTCGATGTCGTAAGCTTTATCGCGCTTCCTATATGCATCTTTATCAATATCGGTCTTACCAACATCTGGGACATCGTGATATTCATGATCTTTGCGCTCATCGGTGTTGCAAGACTTGCTTACTTTAATATCGATACCGCAGACAGCGAGAAGGCAATTAAGTATTATATCGGCCTGCCGGTTACATATACCGCGCTGATATTCCCGCTTCTTTATCTTCTGAGACTTCCTTTGGAAGATAAGATCTTTATTCCGGTATTTACCGCGGGGATCGTGATCGTATCGGTATTGGAGATACTTAAGATCAAGGTCATTAAACCAAAGGGCATCTGGTACGGCATATTCGGTATCCTCGCGATCGCGATGCTCGTCATTTATCTTGTTGTTATCTGAAGCTTATGAAGATCTACGACCGCAGGACAGATACTTATGAAGAAATAGTCCAGTACGGGGCAGGAAAGCTCGCTTTCCTGTATAACAATCCTCTGGGCAGGCTTCTTTTGGGGATCGCCGTATCACCCTTTGTATCGAATGTCTATGCGTGGAAGAATTCACGTAAGAGTTCTGCAAAAAAGATCCCCGGCTTCATCAAGGAACACAATATCGACATGTCTGATTATGAGGACAGGGAATACAAGTCTTTCACGGATTTCTTCACGCGTAAGATCCGTTACGGCAAGCGCCCTGTGGATATGGCTCCTGAAGCATTGATATCACCTGCCGATTCTAAGCTCCTTGTCTATGAGATCGAAAAAGATACGACATTAAGGATCAAGGGCAGGACATATACGGCAGATGAGATCCTGGCAGATTCCGAGAATGCAGGAGAATTTGCAGGCGGTTATGCCCTGGTCTTCAGGCTCACGGTAGATGACTATCACAGATTCTGTTATCCGGACAGGGGATGCCTTATAAGCAGGCGCCTGATAAAGGGCAAGCTTCACACTGTAAGCCCGGTCTCAAAAGATCACAAGATCTACATGGAGAATACGAGATCTGTAAACCTTCTCAAGACGGAGAACTTCGGAACGGTAGCCTACATCGAAGTCGGCGCGATGCTCATAGGAAGGATCGTCGACAACGGTACCGATGTTTTCGAGAAGGGGCAGGAGAAAGGATATTTTGAACCCGGCGGTTCGACGGTGGTAATACTCGTCAAGAATGTTGAGATAGATAAAGATATTATGGAGCAGAGCGCTTCGGGAATAGAGACAAAAGTAAGATACGGAGAAAGGATAGGCAGAGCTTTATGATCAAGCGAATCTACATTTACTATAAAGAACGTTATCCGATAATACCGAGGCTCATTCTGGGTATTATCCTTTTCCTTGAGATCCATTTCATCATACTCCTCAACATGGGCGTCACATGGAGCCAGGTCCGTCTCGGAGCGGCTGAAGCAACGGGCGCATTTACGTGCTTTGCTTTCCTCTTATGGCTTCGTGTCGCTGACGACTTGAAAGATTTCGAGACTGATAAGAAACTGTTCCCGGACAGGCCCCTGCCGAGCGGAAGGGTCCTTAAGAAGGACATCATCATCTCATGTTCGATCGTTCAGGCGATCGCAATAGGCCTTAACATCGCCTTCATGCGAGAGAATCTGATCTTCCTTGCGATCCTTTATTTCTACGGGTTCCTGATGAGCAAATGGTTCTTCAAGAAAAAGAAGATCCAGCCGAGCCTTCCTCTTGCGCTCATTACGCATAATCCGGTCCAGGCATTCATCAACCTCTACATCATTGCATTTACGATCCAGAAATATAATCTTCCGGCATTCTCACTGACGAACATAATGGCGCTCTGGACACTTTATTTCCCGGCACTTATCTGGGAGGTATCAAGAAAGATCAGGGCGCCGAAGGACGAGACGGAATACACGACTTATTCGAAGCTCTTCGGTTACAAGGATTCCACGAAGTTCGTGCTTATCCTTACGATCTTGGACATCATCACGAACTTCATCCTCGTATGGAATCTCAATAAGATCTCCGTTGGAGTCTTAGCGCTCCTCGTAGCATGGATGACATGGAAGTTCGTCCAGTTCATGAAGAATCCGGAAAAGTTCGTCCTCGTAAACAAAGTCGAACTCTACACGTATCTCCAGGAATCGACGATGCTCCTTACGATCGTCTGCTTCATAATCTTCGGAAAGATCTGATATGTACGGCTCTAAGATCGACAATCTCATAAAGCTTCGTGACAACGGATTTAATGTTCCGGCATTTACCGTTGTGCCTTATGAAGATGCGGTCAAAGATGACCTTAAGTTCGCTCTGCCTTCAGAAGGAGAGTTGTTCTCCGTAAGAAGCTCTGCAAATGTCGAAGACGGCGAATTCCAGAGCTTTGCAGGACAGTTCGATACATTCCTTAATGTATCCCGCGATGATGTGGCATCGAAAATAAAGACGATAGTAGATTCTCTTAACAGCGACGGTGTTAAGGCATATTGCGAGAAGAGCGGCACCGATATTTCGGACATCAGAATGAACATATTGGTTCAGGACATGATCGATTCTGATATCTCCGGAGTGCTCTTTACCGCGAACCCTCAGGGCATATTAAATGAAAGCGTTATCACGGTTGGAAGAGGACTTGGCGAAGGCATCGTATCTTCCAAAGTCGACACGACTTCCTACTACTATAATCTCACCGATAAGATCTGCTATTTCGAAGGAAAAGAAGACCTTTTGGATCAGGAAAGAATAGAAGAACTGATCGGGATCTCAGATAAGATGAAGCCTCTCTTCGGCGAATACTTAGACATCGAATTTGCGATAGAAGACGGTGAAGTCTTTATCCTTCAGGTTCGCCCGATAACGACGCTTAAGACTGACGATCCGCTCATAATGGATAACAGCAATATCGTTGAGAGCTATCCGGGGATCTCATCGCCTCTTACGACTTCGTTTGTCGATCTCGTCTACAGCGGCGTATTCAAAGGCGTCTGCGGAAGAGTCCTTAAGAACGACAAGGAGCTGAATAAGCACGAAGACGTTTTCCTCAACATGACAGGGCACGTCAACGGCCGTGTTTACTATAAGATAAG
>Ga0256407_10001873_pt1 | contig 42187 bp, 32 predicted proteins | sample RumenRJG_04DNA_FD_193489 | JGI IMG/M metagenome (GOLD analysis project Ga0256407, IMG submission 193489) | Bovine rumen microbial communities from Lethbridge, Alberta, Canada - RJG_04 | ecosystem: Host-associated > Mammals > Digestive system > Stomach > Rumen | place: Canada: Alberta... | reverse complement strand
CCTGGCCCACGCCCGTGCTCCTGTTGCCGAACTGGTGGTCGTTCGCGCCTCGCGCGTTCATCGTCACCGTCGCCGCCGCGTCGATGGCCACGTCCAGACTCGTGCCCGTGCTCTTTCCACCGCCGACTGTGGAGTAGGTGTCGCCTTCGCCGGAGTTCAGCGTGACCGTGCCGCCGTTGATCGTGAGAGAGCCGCCGTTGCGCGAAGTCGTGTCCTGCGCACCGTGCCCGACGCCAATCGCGGGGCCGCCGTCGTTTCCGCCCGAAGCCGTGACCGTGCCGCCGTTGATGGTGATCTCGCCTGCGCTGACAAACTGCACGGCGGATGCGTGTATCGTGCCGCCGCCGATCCCCGGCGCATGAGTGCCGCCCGTGGCCGTCACCGTTCCGCCGTTGATCGTGACCATGCCGCCGCTTCCGCAGTACCCGCCGCCGATCGCGGCGCCACGCCTGGCATTGGTGATGTAGTTCGGGGCGTTGGCGGTGACCGTGCCTCCGTTGACGGTGATGGAGCCGGCATTCTTGTAGGCTGCGGCGCCGAGAGACGCCGCGCCGCCGTTGCCCTGCAGGGTGATCTTCTGCGTGTCGCCGTACCCGCTGAGCGTGAGCGTGGAACCTTCGTTCACCTGCAACCCCGCGTAGGAGTTTGCGCCCGTCAGCTTGCTGTCGCCGGTGAAGGCGACATCCGCGCGATGGCCGTTCAAGTCAATGGCCGCGCCGGAGGCCGGCGTGAGCGTGACGGCGTTCAGGTTGAGGAATGCGTCCGCGCCGAGCACCACAGACCACGCCCCGCTCCCGGAAAGGTTGTACGTCTCGTTCGTCTTCACGAGCGTGACAACGGTGCCTTCCACCGTGTACACGCCTTCAACCGTTGAGAGACTGTCCGCGAGATTGATTGCGGTATCGGCGAACGCCGTACCCGCCGCGCCTGCAAGAGCCAAAACAACAACACGAACGAAGCGAGAGGTTTTCGCCTTTCCCCAAGGGGCGTTACAGATAAGTTTTTCCATCATTTTTCCTCTTTGTAACTGCTAAAGATTACTTCTTGACCAGTTGAATTGGCGCAATGATACCACAATTTCACCACCAAGCGCAAGGCGAAATTGCGGTCAGGGTACGTGAGACGAGAGACATGAGACGGAATGTCCCGTCTCACGTCTCAACTCGTCTCACGTCTATCGTCTCACGTCTATCGTCTCACGTCTATCGTCTCACGTCTATCGTCTCGCGTCTATCGTCTCACGTCTACTTATATTCAAGCTGAATAAAATCGTAGGATATTTCGCCACTGTTGATTTCAAGTGTAATCTTGTTTTGGCCGGTTTTGAGCAATGCCTTGTCAAACTCAATCGGGTTAAATATCAATTTGCCGTATGAGTGTGTCCTCATGACCATCGAGTCGTCGGCTGAATAGTCCAGCGTCTTAATCAGAGACCCGTTGACAGACACCTTAAGTCCGTAGCCGGACGTGTTACGCGAGCTGCAGGTTACAACCGTGAGCACGGGCTGGCCGTCAGGTATTTCGTCCATGTTCCAGACAATGCTGAAAGGGAGAGGCGTGGTACGGTAGGTGTCCATCTTTATCTGGGCGTAGTTCCAATCGTACTTGGGCAGGCTTTCCCCGACCTTGAACTCAACGTCGTTGGGGAACCGTATGGGGTAATAATGAAGCAGTTCCCAGCCGAAGTTTTTCTCGGAATCGTAAAGCCAGGTTCTGTCGGCATCGCCCACGCGCCAGGCAAGCCTGCCATTTGAATATTCTCTGAACACCAGCGTGCCCACATCGGTGTTGCGGGATTTCTCCACAACAACGTTTTCCTTCGCGACTTCGCCTGGATAGCCCTCTTTCCATACGGTCACGGTGTAGGTATCGGCATGGACATTGTCTATGCTCCAACAGCCGTTCTCGTCCACACGCGTCCAGTACTGATACGGGCTGTTGCTCTGATTCCACGTCACGTAGCGCTCGTCTTTCTTGCCTCTCGTCTCGCCCGGCACGTTCACGACAACATAGGCACCCTTGGGTGACGAGCCGTCGAACATTTCAACTTTGCCGCGTAGTGAGCCCCGTTCAAAATAGTGGGCGTCTTCCATCCAGGCATAGGGCCACCGCGCCTGCTCGCAGACAAGCTTGCTCTTGGCGTCTTCATATTTTGCCATAAGCGTGTCGCCCCTGTTGAAATAGACCAGGATCGGACCGTACACCTTATGGTACCTGCCCTCCGGAATGGGGCGCTCGGACCAGGTGAAGTACTCTCCTTCAAACATCCCGTTGTCGTTCTTGAGAAGTTTGCATATCGAATCCTTCGACACCGTCAGAATCCACATGCCCAACCGGTCGTTTGCACTGCCGCTTATGGATGAATCCAGCTGATAGGGGTTCCGTTCGTGCTTGGCGTTGAGCTCGCCGTTCTGATTGCGGTAAACCGACTGATAAATGTCTTTCCTGCCGTACTCCGTGTCGATCGGCCGGGCATCCTCGATTATTCTGCTGTTGAATTGAAGTTTATCGTGCTCGATCTGATATTCCCAGACGTCCGAACTCTTTCTGAACATAGGCGCACAGTACAAATGCGAACAGGAAGCCGTGCCCTCAGCCTTGTCGACTGTATAATACAAATAGAATCCGCTTTCACCCCTCGGAATCCTGTACACGACCTCCAAAGTATAGGGGAAACGCTCCGTGGGAGAATATGTATACGCATATTCGGCGTAATCGGCATTTGCAGTTTTCAAGCCACAGGTTCTTTTTCCGTCGTGCTCGATTATGCGGCCGAACGCACCAGAATTCCATGTGATGAAGCCGTAGCCTTTCAAGAGGCTGTTTGTGCTGTCGCAGGTTGTAAGCTTCTTGACTCCGGCCCACGAATTCCTGTCGCCTGCGTCGAACATCAGGCAAATGTTGCCGTTGCTGATCGTCACGACCTTGTTCGACGGGACTGCGTCGCCGTATTTGTATTCGACGCCGTCTATGATCGTCACGACATCCTGCGTACTGTCGTTGTAGGGCGTGAGAGCGGATGTTGGCGTCTTGTCCGGCGTGCCGCCCAGGTCCTTTATGGCAACGCACGCCCTTTCTGCAACATGCGGATTGCCGTGGCCGAGCAGCTTTTGCAGGGCGGGAACGGCTGCTTTCGCCTTTTCTTCCAACTGAGGGTTCCGGCCCTTTCTGCCCAGGGTGTCAACTGCCCGCAGGACGACTTCCGCATCCGGATTTGAAAGCGCGTTTACAAGAGCGTGGACAGACGCTTCGTCGTCTGTCATTTCGAGTATGTCCTGCGCCTTGTTGAGCAGGTGACGTGTAACTTTCATCGCCTTTGTCTTGAAGGCAAGGGGCCAGGTGTCTTTTTCGGCAAGGTCCTCTCTGTCCAACAGATACAATGCACGCAAGGCGTACAAGCGCACATCCTCGTCCTCTTCGGGATTGTTCGCCAGCATGGCCATATTGCCAGCAGAGAGCAGATTCAGCCGGCCATACACCAATTCCATGTAGGCCTTGTCCGTCTTGCCGATCTGGTATTCCCTTAAGTCGAATATGATAAATTCGGACAGTGCCCGTATGGCGCGGATTCGCTCTTCTTTGTCCGTGCTGCTCAGCACGACATCCAGCATCGAGTTGAAGACTCGATACGGAGTGATGTTCTCAAGCATCATGGTCTCAAGCGCTTCTTCGCGGTAGTAATAGTAGTCCTGGAGCATGGCGTCTATAAAGGTTCGGCCAATGCTCTCCCCTGCCTTGTCCGAATGCAGGTTATACAAAGTTTTGTCCGTCCCTTTTATCTGCACGCCCAATGCGTAGAACATGATTTGCGCAGCCAGACCTCGTGTCGCCAGCTCGCCGATGTGCACGTTCAGGCCTCTGGAGATGTATTTTTCGTTGCCGACCCTTATGTATCCCATGGGATAGCCGCCCTTTGCCACTGCCTCGTCGCCATAGCCGAGCGCTTCCACAACCACCTTGACGGCGTCTTCTTCCTTGAGGGGGGCTTCAGATCCAAATCGTCCGTCGCCAGGACCACGCTTGAACGCCCGTGAAACGACTGCCGCAAATTCCGCTCTTGTAATTGTATTGTCTGGCCTGAACGTGCCATCCGCATAGCCGTTCATGAGGCCAAGATGGCTTAAGGTCAAGGCGGCGATTTCAGCAGGGTGGCCGTTGAAATGTCGTGAACCCTTTCTGTCGGGCTTCCCCACCATGTCGGAGAATCGATGGTCCAGAACTTTTGCCGTGGGCTCCCGGGCAAGGAGCCCTTCTCCCTTCGAAGTTTGCGCAGAGCGAGAAGCCGGCTTGGGGGACCTCCGAACCTTTTCAAAATCTGCACCGCTGACAACGGTTGCCATTCCAATCATCATGGCAAGCGTACACTTGACAGATGCAAGAGTGCAGGGTCGCCTCATTTTTTGCCCCCTTCCTGCCAATTTGCAAATCCTATTTCTCGATTAGGCACCAGCTACGGGCGGGAATAACGCCGGACGGCATCTCGCCGGCGACGCGGTTCCCGTCGGTGAGCTGCGCCGTATAGTGGAAGAGCATCGTCAGCGTGTGCGGTTTCGTCCCATTGCGCACGAGAAAGCGGTTCATGTGCAGACGCGCGTCACCGCGCTGGTCCATGTACCAGGACTCGTCCGTGCCGTTGAGGGCCGCCATGAAGTGTATCCCGTGAATCCCATTCTTCCCCACGTCCGCGCCGCCTTTTGCCTTCTTCCAGTCGGGGCGGCGAATCATGCCGCAGTCGCGGGGAAGGAACAACTCCGTCGTGTCCGTACGCGGGACGGTGACGGCGGGGAACCAGATGTCCCGTATGTGGAGGCCCGATTCGTTTCCCGCGTACCGGAAGGAATACGCCCAGCCGTCCTTCTCCGGCGTCGGCGTCAGTTCGGCCGTGACGGTGAAGCCGTCGCCGCAGAGCGGATGTCCGCGCCACACGAGCGACGTACGGCCGTCCTTTTCGTCAACCCTGAACGACTTCATTTCCGAGGATGTCACCTTGCTTTGCGGGCTGTTCGTGACAGCCTGGCGCAAGGTCAGCTCGAAACCGATCTCCGGCAGCGTCGGCATGGCCGTCGCGACGGCGGACGCAAGTGCCGCAATCGCCACGAATGGCAGCACGCGCAGTATTCTCTCTTCGCTTGTTTTCACGCTTGTCCTTCCGCCTTTGTAAACGTAACGGTCACCGAACCTTTCCATGTCATCAGACGATGCGATCGCCCCACACGGGCATGGCGGCCTTGAAGCCGGCGGCACGGAGCGAATGGACGATCTTCAGCGGTTCGTCCTCGAACGCCACGCAGCGCCAGCGGCCGACGAGGTGTCCAAGTTCCTGATGGTGGAGCGGGACGAACAGCTTCGCCGGCATGGTCGACTGGGCCGCAGCCATGAAGTTGAGGCCGATGGCGCAGTGTCCGAAAAACACGTCGGGCTTGCCGCGCGGCTTGAGGTGGTCGGCCCGATGGCAGTCACCGGAGTGGAAGAGGGTGAAGGCGTCGGGACCGTCCCCGCACACGACCTCGAAGTTGGTGACGGCATACGGCAGGTACTTGTTGTGGTCGGCGGCGGTGCAGTGGATGGTGACGTCCTTGATCTTGAACGTCTTCTCGAACTCGCGGCAGTACCAGTTCCAGGCCAGGAGGAAATTGCTGATCACGGGCTTCTCCGCAGCCGTCATCTTCTTGAGAAGCCCCATGTTGAAGTGGTCGCCGTGGTTGTGCGTGACAAGGACGAAATCCAGGAACGGGGCCAGCTCCGGCGCCCTGCGGTGGCAGATGTCTATCCCGAAGGCGCACGTCTTGGTCTTTACGACGACGCCCATGTTGTAAAGGTACCAGATGGCCGGCTTGTCGCCGTCGGGCTTCGTCCGCTTGAATTCCTCGAGGACGCGGTCGAACGCCCTCTCGTACCAGCGCATGACGGGGAACTTGTCGAGGGCGGCCTTGACCTTCTTTGCGGGGGACGCCTCGCGCATCGCGTCCAGGAACTGCGGGGCGGGCTGCATGAGGTTGATGGCGCGCTGGATGACGCGGAGCGCCTCGATGCGGCGTTCGTCGTCCATCATCGAAGTCTCCTCGATCGTTTTAAGGGCGGCGTCGAACTCGGGGTCGGAAACAGGTGCGATGTCCGCGAATGGATTGGCGTCGCCGTTTTTGATGCGCTTCTTGACCGCCAGGCTCTGTGCGCGGACAAGGCCGGCCGTGGCAGCCGCGCCCATTGCGAGAAATGTTCTTCTGTTCATTTTATACTCCTCTGGGTTGAAAATATCATGCTCGAATCGAGGCTCCCTGGCTTCTTCGCCGCACGGGCCCCTTTTATGGTTCAGGTCGGTAATGCAGCGCCCAGGCGTGCGGGTCCTGCTGGCGGATCTTCAGCTCCTCGGCGCGGTCGACGTGCAGCAGCACCGCCACGTGCAGCCCCGCGCGCTTGCCCTTCAGCTCGGGGAAGGCGGACGTGGGGTACAGCACCCCGCAGTTGAACGGGTAGATGTGCCGCTTCACGTGCGGCAGGAGACGGCGCACCTTGACGCCGAAGCCGTACTTGTACACCTTCTCCTTCACGGTGCAGACGTCCGGGTTGCGGAAGCGGTCCTCGACGGGGAGCGCCGCCGCGTCCGAGACGAACAGCGCGTTCTTGCCCGCCTTCACCGTCCCGCGCCGCACGCACAGGCGCCACGTCCTGCCGTCCGGACCCGCCACGCGCACCATCGCGTACGCCTCGTGCGCCTTCGGCACCTCCTCGTACGCCGTGACCTTCACGATGCACGCAAGCGGCACGTCCCTCGGCGGACGGTCCCCGCCGCCCGCGCGGAGCGCGTCGAGGTACGCGATCGCCGCAAGGTCGGCCTCCGTCTTCGGCGGCTTCTTCGGCCACTTGGGCTTCGCCTCGGCCTCCCGGCCGGCGTTCTGTTGCTCTTCCGACATGCGATTCAAAGGTTGAAACGACACGATGATACCATATCCCCGCGCGAAACGCAAGGCGGACTTGCCCGCCCACAGGCCCGCAAAATGTGATATACTATCCACGTTCAACGAAGGACAAGCGAAGATGTGGAATTACTCTGAAAAGATGATGGACCACTTCCGGAACCCCCGGAACGTGGGGACGATCGACCACCCCGACGGCACGGCCACCGTGGGATCGCTCGCGTGCGGCGACGCGCTCACGTTCCAGTTCAAGCTGGACGACGAGGGGAAGATCAAGGAGGCGAAGTTCCAGACGTTCGGCTGCGCGAGCGCCATCGCCTCGTCGAGCGCCCTCACCGAGATGGTGATCGGCAAGACGCTCGAGGAGGCGTCGAAGATCACGAACAAGGAGATCGCCGACTACCTCGGCGGGCTCCCGCCCCAGAAGATGCACTGCTCCGTGATGGGACGCGAGGCGCTCGAGGCCGCCATCAAGAACTTCAAGACCGGCGAGAACTCCGACCGCAACCTCGAGGACACGATGCTCTGCACCTGCTACAACGTGAGCGAGAACGAGGTGCGCCGCGTGATCACCGAGAACTCCCTCACCACCGTGGAGGAGGTCACCAACTTCACGAAGGCCGGCGGCGGCTGCGGCAAGTGCAAACCGAAGATCCAGGCCATTCTCGACGAAATCAACGGGGGAACCAAATGAAGATCGGCTTCGACAACGAGAAGTACCTCTCGGAGCAGAGCGAGGAAATCCGCCGCCGCGCCGCGAAGTACGGCAAGCTCTACCTCGAGTTCGGCGGGAAGCTGATGAACGACTTCCACGCCGCGCGCTGCCTCCCCGGCTACGACCCGAACGTGAAGCTCCGCCTCCTCCAGTCCCTCAAGGACCAGGCCGAGATCATCCTCTGCATCTACGCGGGCGACATCGAGCACAAGAAGATGCGCGCCGACTTCGGCATCTCCTACGCGGACGACGCGCTCAAGCTCATCGACGACCTCAAGCGCCTCGGCCTCCTCTTCCGCGGCGTGGTGATCACGCGCTATACCGGACAAGTCGCCGCGCAGCAGTTCCGCCAGCGCCTCGAGAACCGCGGCATCAAGGTCTATTTCCACTACGTCACGCAGGGCTACCCAGCCGACGTCGAGACGATCGTCTCCGAAGCCGGCTACGGCAAGAACGAATACGTGCCCACCGAGCGTCCCATCGTGGTCGTCACCGCGCCGGGACCCGGCTCCGGCAAGTTCGCCACGTGCCTCTCGCAGATCTACCACGAGCACAGACACGGGAAGAAGGCCGCCTACTCGAAGTTCGAGACGTTCCCCGTGTGGAACATGCCGCTCGAGCATCCGCTCAACGTCGCCTACGAGGCCGCCACAATCGACCTCAAGGACTGCAACATGATCGACCCGTACCACCTCCAGGCGTACGGCAAGACGACGGTGAACTACAACCGCGACGTGGACGCCTTCCCGCTCCTGCGCGCCATCTGGGAGAAGATGACCGGCGGCGAGTGTCCCTACAAGTCGCCCACGGACATGGGCGTGAATCGCATCGGCTTCGGCATCATCGACGACGCCGTGGTGCAGGAGGCGTCCAAGCAGGAGGTGATCCGCCGCGATTTCCGCTACATGACGGACTTCGCCCTCGGCACGACCGACCGCGACTCCGTCGCCCGCGCGGACGCGCTCATGCAGAAGCTCGGACTCAAGCCCGAGGACCGCATCCCCGTCGAGGCCGCGCGCCAGGCCGCCCAGAACGCCAAGGAGGCCGGCAAGGGCAAGGCCGGCGGCGAGATCGTGTCGGGCGCCGCCATCCAGCTGAAGGACGGACGCATCATCACGGGACGCAACTCGGACGAGATGCACGCCGCCGCCGCGATGATGCTGAACGCCGTGAAGGAACTCTCCGGCATCCCCGCGCAGATTCCGCTCATCGCGCCGAACGTGATCCAGTCCATCGCCCACATGAAGCACGACATCCTCAAGGGCGGCTACACCTCGCTCAACCTGGACGAGGCGCTGATCGGTCTCGCGATCTCCTGCACGACGAACCCCGCCGCGCAGATCGCCACCGAGAAGCTGAACGAGCTGCGCGGCTGCGAGGTGCACATGACGCACATCGTCACGCCTGGCGACGAGGCCGGCCTCCGCCGCCTCGGCTGCCGCTTCACGAGCGACCCGTACTTCGCCTCGAACGCCCTCTTCACCGCCGGCCAGTAGCGCGGCCCCGCTGGACGGAACTGCACATGGGCGTGTTGCTCGCAAGCGAACGGCATACGGCGAAGGGACGCATCTTCCTCGCCATCGTCTATGCCGTGCTCGCGCTCGGCGGCCTCACGATGGTGCTGCCGTTCCTCATCATGCTCGCTTCGAGCATCTCGGGGCCGTATGATTACAACCGCCATTCACCCGTCGTGCGCGCGCTCTGGGACCGCAACGACCGCTTCATGCGCTCGCTCGCCACCTACTTCCCGCGTTTCCCGCGCGAAATCTATCCCGACGCCCCCGCATCCTGGGGCAGCTGGGCGACCGTCGCCCGCGATACGGACGGCATCGCCGCCTTCGCCGCGCAGCACCTCGAGCCCGCCTGGACGAACCTCGCCGTCCGCGCGGACTGGAAACGCCACGCCGAGACGTTCCGCGACCGCACGCTCGCCTGGGACATCGACTACACCACCTGTGCCTACGACGCGCGCGACGTGGCGCCGTTCGTCAAGTCCCAGACCACGCTCGACGACCTGAACCGCACGTGGCCCGTGCGCTACCGCAGCTTCTTCGACATCTCCTTCACCGCCGAGTCGAAGATCCCCCTCGGACACGCCTCGTGGAAACCGCCGAAAGACGACCCGAAGTACGCAATGTGGTGCGCGTTCAAGGATTCATATCGCCAGCGCATGGTCGCCGACGGCGACTACATCTGCCGCACGCTCCCCTTCCCCCTCACGGGCACGAATGAGGTAAACGAAGCGGGAGCGGCCGCGCTTGTCGCGGCCGACGCGGCCGACGTCCGCGCCGCGCTCGCCATCCAGTTCATCGAACACGGCGACCGCGACTTCTGGCGCAGCGCCTTCGCGAACTACCGCCTCGTCGCGGACTACCTCTTCGTGCGCGGACGCGCCTTCCTCAACACGCTCATCCTCGTGCTGCTCACCGTCCTCGCGCACCTCACCGTCAACCCGCTTGCGGCCTACGCGCTCTCGCGCTTCAAGATGCGCGGCACGGAGCAAATCCTCCTTTTCCTGCTTGCCACAATGGCGTTCCCCGCTGCCGTCACGGCGATTCCCGGATTCCTCCTCGTGCGCGACCTCGGGCTTCTCAACACCTTCGCCGCGCTCGTGCTGCCCACGGTCGCGAGCGGCATGTCGATCTTCATCCTCAAGGGGTTCTTCGACGCCCTTCCGCGCGAGCTCTACGAGGCCGCCGCGATCGACGGCGCGTCCGAATGGCTCGTGTTCCGCAAGATCACGCTCCCGATGACCACGCCCATTCTCGCCGTCAACGCGCTCAACAGCTTCCTCGCGGCGTACAATTCGTGGGAGTGGGCGTTCCTCGTGTGCCAGAAGGAGTCGCACTGGACGCTTGCCGTGTGGATGTACCAGATGAGCCAGCAGTTCGCGGGACAGCCCTGGTGCGTGATGGCCGGCTTCGTGCTCGTCTCCATCCCCACCGCCGTCGTCTTCCTCGCCTGCCAGAAGGTCATCCTCCGCGGCATCGTCCTCCCCTCGATGAAGTAGCGCGCTTGCGCCGTCACCACACGTCGATCTCGGCGACGGCCACGCGGTCGCTTCCTGGCCCGGCGAGCGCGCGCGTGGCGGTAAAGCGGAAATACCGCGCCTTCACGGGTTTCGCGAACGACACGCGCTGCTTGACGGGGTTCGCGGCGAGATTGCCGAACTCGCCCTCGCCCGCAAGCGACCAGGTCTTCCCGTCCGCGGAGACGTGGAAGGCGTACGCGTCGACCATCCCATGCCTGCAGCCGTCCATGCGCGGCGTGTAGTCGAACCCGTGCATCAGGAGCTCCGTACCGCAATCGACGGTGAAGCTCTGCGGCGGCGGAAGCGGCCCCGTGGACTTCCCGTGCGAGTGCCAGAGCGACGCGTAGTCGCCGTCGATGGCGCAGGACGCGTTGCGCGGCGCGGAACAGCTCTCGTCGACGACTTTCCACCACGTCTTCATATAGGTGTCGCTCGCCTTCAGGTCGTCCTTTCCGGCCACACGTGGCGACATCCGCAGCGCAGGGGCGAGCATCTGCGGCGGCGCGATGCCGTCCAGCGTGATGCGCACGCGGTCGCTCGTGACGGCGGGGAAGCGGGCGAGCCGGCGGTAGCCCACCGTCGTCCCCTTCGCCATCTCGCGCCAGGCGTTTCCGTCATGCACGTCCACGCGGAACGCCTTGACGCGCTGTCCACCCGCGATGTTCTCCTTGAAGTCCGCGCAGTCGAACGGAGCGGGCGCGGGAAGCGCGATCTCGACGACGAGACGGTTGCCGTCCCTCCGCTCGGAAACCTTCGCCCCGTCCGCCACGTTCGTCGCGTTGAACGCCCTCACCCACGCGCCGAACTCCGCAAGGCGCCGCTCGTCCGCCTCGCACACCCGCCCCTCGGTGTCGGGCGCGATCCCGATGTCCATCACCGCGCCGCGCCCCACGGTCTCGAAGTACGCCTTGACGAGCCTGTCGAGCGACTTCGGCCGTTCGTTCGCGTGCCAGTACCACCCGCGCCGCAGCGGGAAGTCCGCCTCCGACGGCGTCCAGTGCTCGCGGCCGTCCTCGCCCTTGCGCGGACACCACCACGTCTCCGGGCTCCAGCCGCTTTCGTTTCCGCACCACCTGCTCGACCAGTCGCCGTCGCCGCCGAACGCGACGGCGAGCGGATGCTTCTCGTGCAGGAGCGCAAGGAGGCGCGGCTTCTGGTAGTAGCCCCTGGGGATCGCGCGCCGCTCGCCCTTCCCGCCGTTCGCGCCGCCGTACCAGCCCGTCCCGCCGTTTGCGCCGTCGAGCCAGATCTCGCAGATCTCGCCGTAGTTGTCGAGAAGCTCATTCCACTGGGCGAAGAAGTAGTCGATGTACGCGGGCGTCGCGTAGTCCGCCCGGTTGCGGTCCCACGGCGAGAGGTACACCCCGAACTTCAGCCCCTCGCGGCGGCAGGCGTCCGACATCTCGCGCACGAGGTCGCGCCCGGTGTTGGGGGCGGGCACGTCGGCCATCGAGTAGCCCTTGTTGTACTTGGACGGCCACAGGCAGAATCCGTCGTGGTGCTTGGCCACGAGCACGGCGCTCCTGATCTCCGCCGCCTTCATCGCGCGCACCCACTGCGCGGGGTCGAGGCGTTTCGCCGTGATCTTCGACGTGGGCACGTTGCCGAACCCCCACTCCTGGTTCGTGTAGGGATTGAGCCCCCAGCACACGAGCGCCATGATCTCGCGCCCCTGGTACGCAAGGTGCGCCGGGGAGGGAACGCAGACGTCCGGCGGCGCGTCAGCCGTCCTTTCGCCCGTGGCCTTGGCAATGTGAAACTTGATGTCGTCCCAGTCGTAGTAGGGGCCGGAGACGGGCTTCGGGCCGCGCACGAGGGTCTCCCTCTCGTTCCAGAGGATCTTCACGAGCACCTTTCCCCCGGCGTTGCGGAAGAACACCATCTGGAGGTTCGAGGCCATCGACATGTACTTCCACGACGGACACTTCTCCCACGCCTCCTCCATCGGACAGCTGTCGCCGGGCCCCACAAGGTCGAGAAGCCCCGCCACGGGCCAGATGCCGGAGTCGTGTCCGAACCTGAGGTCCGCGGCGACGGACGGGTCGGCGATCGCGCGGTCGGCGCGCTCCACGATGTCCCGCACGGCGGAGGCCGCCTCGCGCGCCGCTTCGCCCCTGAACTCCTTCGAGTTGCCGAGCACGACGTACTCCATCGCGGACACGCACCGGAACAGCGCCGCCAGCTCGTCCTTCGTGAAATACCTCCAGAGGTCCAGCTCCCCGATCTCGCGCACGAGGCACTGGCAGTCGGACGCGCAGACGTAGAGTTTCTGCATGAACTCGTACGGCGTGTCGCCGGACTTGACCTTCGAAGGGTCTGCGAACAGCGACTTCAGAAGCCGTGCGGAGTCCACGCTGCGCGCGTAAAGCCTGTTACCGAACGCCTTGCGCCGCTTGACCGCCTTCTGGTCGGCGAACGCGAGGCCCGTCAGCATCTTGTGGATTTTCTCCCCCGTCGCGTAGGAGATGTCCAGACCGGGCGCGACGGTGGAGAGCGCGAGCGTGAAGTTCGCCATGCTGAGCAGACACCGCGGGCTTCGCGTGGCGCAACATTCCACGCGGCGTCCCGGCGCGAACACCTCTGGCGTCCGCGCAGCCATGCGCCGCGCGAGCGTGCGGTGCTCGTCGACCCCGCGCTGGGTGAGTTCGCCCTGAAACCCCGCGCTCGCCTTGTCGAAGCGCGCGATGTCGGCAAGCAGCTCCCTGCCGAGCGGCGTGAGGTTGCCGTCCTTCTCCGCGTCCTGCAGGAGCTTCAGCAGCCAGTCGCCGTGGAGCCCGCCGAGCGCGTTGATGCGCCGCGAGCCGTGGCGTCCGTAGTGGCTCACGTAGAACGGACGGAATCCCTCCGGCGGGGGCGTCCACGCCACGTCCGCGAACTCGTATGAATGGTAGCTCGCCGCCATCCGGTCGGTCGCGGCGCTCTCCTCGGCGGGGAGCACGGTCATGGTGGAGAGCCTGCGCCCGGCCGGCGCGTAGCTCCACAAGACCTTCCCGTCGCGCGTCACCTCGAATGCCGTCGTGCGGCTCCCGTCCTCCACGCCGTTCGCGTATGTGCCCACCACGAGGTTGCCGTTCGCCCGCTCGTGGATTCCGCAGAGGTTCGCGAGCTTCAGCTCCGGCGCGTCGGAGCACGTGAAGCTCCACACGGCCCTGTGGTCGGGCGTGTACTCCGTGATCGCGCCGAGGTGCGAGACGAGCGTGTTGCCGTTCGCGCGGCGGAACGCCTCGAACGCGAGCGCCGGCGTGGGCTGCTCCCAGACGAGCTTCCCGGCGGCGTCGTACTCGCGCACGACGTTCGCGCCGGAGCAGCACACGAGGTACGTGCCGGCAGCCGTCTTCTGCACCATGCGGTAGTGGTGGTGCGCGCCCGGCATCTTGCCGTCGATCCCCCTGGGATCGCCCTTGAAGCGCGTCACGACCTCCTTGCTGCCGAGCTTCAGCTCGGTGATGTAGTCGGTGGCGTTCTCGGAGACGACCATCGTGCCCGCGTCGGTGATCCAGAATCCGTACGTGCCGTTGCTCTTCGCGGGGCTGTAGAAGAGCTCCGTCTTCCGGGACGGGATGTCCGTGACCCACACGTTGCCGTTCGACCAGTAAACCTTGTCGCCGCGCCTGACCGCGCGGTGGATGTTCCCGCAGCCGTCCTTGCGCCACGTCACCCGGCCGTCCGGCGCGAGCAGCCAGACGCTCCCGCCGCCGCACGCGATCAGCGTCTGGGGCGGACGCCCCTTGAGGCGTCCTCCGCCAAGGTCCAGTCCGGCGGCCTGCGAACGGACCGCACACGCGAGCGCGACCGTCGCCAGGACAGCCGCCGTTGTCTTCATCTTCATTTCGTCGTCCTTCTCTGCTTGCTGACGCCGCGAATTATACAACAACCTTCATTTTGGTGTCAATGGATGCACGCGTGTTCGTCCTGCGCCGCCAGACCGAAAAAGAGACATTGCGCGCCGTGTGAACCTTTGGTATCATAGAAACATGAAAACATCAGCAAAGTTCTGCATCGGGGCGGTCGCACTCTGCCTCGCCGTCGGCGGCGAGGTGGTGTCCTTCAAGGACGCGGCCAAGATCAAGAGCTGGGACGCGTGGCAAGACCACCAGAAAAAGGTGCCGCGCAAGGAAAGGCCCAGCGTGACCTGGGCGCGGCTCAACAAGCTCGACCCCGGGCTCAAGGAGGTCGGACGCCTCGCCGTGCGGAACGCGAAGGACGTGAAGTCGTCCAAGTGGTCCGTAGGCTGCGAGACGATGGACCGGGACTATGCCGACTGGGACGCCTACAAGCACCTCATCGCGCCCCTCGGCGTCAAGCACGGGCGACTGTTCTCCGGTTGGGCGAAGACCGAGCAGGAGAAGGGAAAATACGATTTCACCTGGTTCGACCCGCACGTGCGCGAGATGGCGGCGATGGGCGTGAAGCCCTGGATCTGCCTCGCGTACGGCAATCCCGTGTGGGGCAGCGACTTCCGCCTCGGCATGCGGGTGAAGCAGGTGACGGACAAACCGGAGGCGTTCGAGGCATGGCTCAGGTACTGCACCGCGTGCGTGGAGCGCTACAAGGACGTGGTGGACGAGTGGGAAATCTGGAACGAGCCGTTCGGCCAGGGTCCGGAGTACGCCGAGATGTTCTACCGCACCGCGAAGGCCATCCGCGCCGTGCAACCCAACGCGAAGCTGTATTGCACGGCCGTCACGTTCCCGAAGGACTACACGTGCGTCCTGGAGAAGCTGAAGAAGGAGAACGCGCTCGATCTCGGTTCGTACTTCATCTACCATCCGTACGATCCGAATCCCGACAAGACATACGAAAAGACAGTGCCGAACCTGCGCAAGCTCGTGAAGTCGTACAGCGACACGTTCGACATCATGCAGGGCGAGGTGGGATGCCCCGCGCAGCTCGAGTTCGGCCATGCGCTGAACAAGATCGAGTGGAGCGAGTACGCGCAGGCGAAGTGGCTGTTGCGGCGCACGATTGGCGACGCGGCGCGGAACATCCCGTCGAGCGTGTTCACGATGATCGACCTCCAGTACACCTTCATGCTCCAGAGCTTCGGTCTCGTGCGCTCCAACACGCTCAAGGAGTTCGTCTACCGCCGCCCCTCGTACTTCGCGATGCAAAACGTGTTCGGTCTCATCGACGACGAGGTCCGGCCGGACAAGATCGTCGTCGCGCCCAAATTCAAGGTGACGAAGCGGTTCGACCCGCGCGACAAGCGCGCGCGCACGCTCACGTCCGTGCGCTTCGTGCGCGACGGCCGGCCCATCCGGTTCTTCTGGTTCTCCGACTCCCGCCCGTCGTCCGACCTCGGCTTCGACCACGTGACGGTCAGCCTGCCCGGGGAACTCAAACGCCCCGTATGGGTCGAGATGATCACGGGCCGTGTGTTTGAAATCCCCGCGTCGTCCGTTGCGTACAAAGACGGCCACACGGTGCTCTCCGGCCTACCAGTATGGGATTCGCCCGTCATGGTGGCGGATCCAGAGGCCGTGCCGCTGCGAACACCCGAGGCGCAGACGCACTAGGTGCGCATGTCACACCGTGAACTCGGCGGCGACGAATGCGGCGAGGGCGTCCTGCCAGCGCGGCATCGCGTAGCCATGCGCGGCGAGGACCGTCTTCGCGAGCGCCGAGTTCGCCGGACGCGGCGCGGGGCGCGGGAACTCCGCCGTGGTGCAGGGCGTGACGGGACGTTTCAGCCCCAGCAGGCGAAACAGCTCAACCGTGAGGTCGTACCACGTGCAGACGCCTTCGCACGTGCCGTGCACGACGCCCGTGATTTCAGGATGGTCCAGCAGGAAGGCGATCGCGCCCGCCACGGCGTCCGTGGACGTGGGATTGCCGCGCTGGTCGTCCACGACCTTCAGAGGCGCACCCTCCTGCGCGCCGAGTTTCGCCATCGTGTGGACAAAGCTCGGCCCGCCCGCGCCGTAGAGCCAGGCGATGCGAAGAATCGTGGCTTCCGGAAGAATGTCGAGCGCCGAACGCTCGCCTGCGAGCTTGCTCTTGCCGTAGACGGTCTGCGGGCGCGGGAAGTCCGTTTCGGCGTAGTCCCCTTCCACGCGGTGGCCGTCGAACACGTAGTCGGTGGAGATCGCAATGAGGCGCGCGCCGTGGTCGCGGCACGCCCGCGCCACGTTCGCGCTGCCCATGCCGTTCAGGCGGAAGGCCAGTTCCTCGTTTGACTCGCAGTCGTCCACCTTCGTCATCGCCGCGCAGTGGATCGCGGCATCCGGACGGAACGCGCCGAACGCCGCGTCGAGCGAGGCAGGCTGCAGGATGTCGGTCTCCGGCAGGTCCGCAACGAACAGCTCGTGTTGCGGCGCGAGTCGGCGCTGGAGCGTACGCCCCAGCATCCCCTTCCCGCCCGTGACGAGGATCTTCACGGAACAAGCCCCCTCAGGTACGCGCCATACGAGGACTTGCCGTAGCCGTCCGCGAGCTTCTTGAGCTGCGCGGCGTCGATCCAGCCCTTGTGCCAGGCGATTTCCTCGATGCAGGAAAGCTGGAGTCCCTGACGCTCGACGATTGCGCGCACGAAGTTCGTGGCGTCGGCGAGGGACTGGTGCGTGCCGGTGTCGAGCCAGGCGAAACCGCGGCTCATCTGCTTCACGCGCAGGCGGCCCTGGCGGAGGTATTCGCGGTTCACGTCCGTGATTTCGTACTCGCCGCGCGCACTGGGCTTCAGGTTCGCGGCGATCTCCACGACGTCGTTCGGGTAGAAGTAGAGGCCCACCACCGCGTAGTTGGACTTCGGCTCGCGCGGCTTCTCCTCGATCGTCTCGGCGCGTCCGTCGGGCCCAAACGAGACGACGCCGTAGCGCTCCGGGTCCGCCACGCGGTAGCCGAACACGGTCGGCTCGGGCGCGGCGTTCGCCTCGCGGAGAAGGTGCGGCAGTTCCGCGCCGTAGAAGATGTTGTCGCCGAGCACGAGGCAGGCGTCGTCGCCGCCGAGAAACTCGCGCCCCAGCACGAACGCCTGCGCGAGGCCGTTCGGCACCTCCTGCACCTTGTACGAGAACTTCATGCCGAGATCGGCACCGTCGCCGAGCAGCCGCTCGAAGTTCGGCAGGTCCTGCGGCGTGGAAATCACGAGCACCTCGCGGATGCCGGCGAGCATGAGCGTGGAGAGCGGGTAGAACACCATCGGCTTGTCATAGACGGGCAGCAGCTGCTTCGAGACGACACGCGTGAGCGGGTGGAGACGCGTACCCGCGCCGCCCGCAAGAATGATTCCCTTTCTCATTTCAGCACCTCCTTACTTGAACACGTAGAGACGGATGGAATCCGGCGCGAGCGGACCCGTGGTGCCTTCCCCGGCGGGCGCGAAGACGCCCTTCGGCCTGCCGAGGGCGGAGAATGAGACGGAGACGGGCTTGTCCGTGACGTTCCACACGCAAACGGCGCTCGTGCCGTCGTCCGCGACGAAGCGCTTGGCGACGACTCTGTTCCGACATGTGATCCCTTCGTCGTCCACGAACCTGCCACGCAGGAGATACTTCGCGTGCGTGCGCTGGAAGTCGCCCACGGCCTTCATGTACGCGCTCGCGACGGCGGGCGGCTCGGCCTGCATCGCCTGAAGAGAAGGCAGGTTCTTCACTTCGCCGTAGTCCTTCTTCGTCGGCACCTTGCCGTCGAGCGCGTACGTGCGGTCGGGCATGTAGCGGATCTCGATCTCGTGCCGGAGCCCGAACACGGCGGCGTAGTTCACGAAGGAGCGGAGCGTCATCGGCGTGGGGTTGCGCGTGGTGGTGACGAGTTCCGGGAACGTGTAGCGGAAGAGCTCGGGGAACGGCTCGGCATTCGCGCGCGACGTGGCGCGGCTCGCCTTCAGCGCATTGACGTCGCTCATGAACGAGCCGGGCTGGCACGCGTGGAACATGCCGATGGTGTCGAGAAGCCCGTCATGGAGTCCCTCGGTGAAGACGGCGAAGTCCTTGTCGGTCGCGTGCATTTCGTCCGCGATGCGGCGGACGAATCCGGGACGATCCTCGCAGTGGCTGGTCCACGGGACGGGATGTCCGTGCCCTTTGCCCCAGCACTCAAACGGCGTCGTCACGCCCAGCTGGTCGTAGAGGATCGCGTCCGCGCCGAAGCTCCGCGCCTGCCGGGCGAGCGCGAGCATCCGGTCGTGCCACGGCGCGGCGTGCAGGCAGCCGAGGGCGAACTGGTAGACGGGGATGTCCTTGTACTTGTGGTACGTCTGGATGTACGGCGAACCGTCGCGCTTGCGAATGGCGATCTTCTCGCCGTGTTCGCCCCAGAACTTCGTCGCGCCGATCTGCTGGAGTTGTCCGTTCGCGTAGATGCACACGCGGATGCCGCGTCGGTGCGCCTCGGCGATGCCGGCCTTGAGCGCCGCCGCGCCGCCCATCTTCGGGTCGGCGTCGTAGTCGGGGTAGAGGTGGTCGTGTCCGCCCACGGTCCAGCCGAAGAGCCCGATGGAGTTGAGTCCGTTGCGCTCGGCGACGTCGCAGAGCTTCGGGATGTCGGTGTAGGGCCACATCAGCTCCTCGTTCTGCTGCTTCATGATCACGAGCAGCCAGCCCGTGAGGTCGCGCGTCCAGTCCGGCGCGGCGGACCTCACCGCCTTGTGCGCGGAGTCGAACCAGGCGCGGTATCGCTTCGCCGCGGCGTGCCAGTCGCCGTCGACCTTCTCGAACACCGTCTCGGGGAGCTCCCACTTGTCGCCCGCGCGGATCGACACCAGATGGCGGAAGCGCACGTCGGTTTTCTTCTCGCGGTTATACCACCTGATGCCGATGCGCTTGAAGCGCTCCTGGGCGTCGTGCACGGCCGCGTACCATGTGCCGCTTCCCGTGTCGATCGCGATCCACGGCATCGAAAGGTAGCGCGAGGGATAGGGGCTTGTCTCGAGGTACATGATCTCGTTGGACTTCTTCTCCCACGGTTCGAGCTTCTTCTGGTCGGTCGGGAAGTAGTTGAGGCGGCGTCCGAACCCGGCGGGGATGTAGATGTGCGCCTTGGCGGGGTCGAGGGCGACCCTGTCGAGCCTCGGTCCGTTGAACATCGTCACGCGCACGCGCTTGTCGTTGTTCTCCACGACGCCCGAATAAGCTTTCCCGGACGGCGTGTCGCGCACGTTCACGACCACCTTCATGTCGAACGTCTTGTCGCCGCACGTGAGCGGTCCGTACATGAGTTTGCCGCCTTCCGTGCGACACTTCTGCTTCACGCTCTCCACCGCAAGCGGCGTCTTCTCGCCCTCGACCTCGACCTCCATGTTCCAGAACACCTTTTCCGGGGCATAGACAATCTTCACATTGTCGAACTCCGCGTTCTTGATGTCCTTGAACACCTCCTGCGCCGTCTTTTTCGCGCCTTCGTCGATCTCGAAGACGACGTCGCTGAAGCGCCAGTCGCGGACATTGTTCCGCTCGTGGAAGCTGACGCGCGGCAGGTTCGGCGACTTGAAGCGGCAGTGCGAGAAGGAGATGTTCCTGATGTAGTCAACACGCTGGTTGCCGCCGATGGAGATTTCGAAAGGCGTGCGGGAACCGAATACCGTCATGTTCGAGAAGTGGATGTTCTCCGCATAGAACGGCAGCCGTTCCGAAAGCGGGGGCGGGACGAGTCCGCGTCCGCGCGGCGGGTCCATGTACTCCCTCGGCGCGGGCGGCTCGGGCGGCAGCGTGAAGCCGACGCCGGCGCGGGAAATCGTGCTCACGATGTTGTTCACCGTGATGTCGCGCACGGGGCCGTCTCCCGTCCAGCCGATGCGGATCGCGAACGCGCCGTAGGAGTTGAGGATGCAGTTGTTCACGACCACGCGCTCGCAGGGGCGCGGTTTCTTCATCTGCTCCTGGTGGGTGCGGACGACGAACGCGTCGTCCTGCGAATGGACGATGCAGTCACTCACCGTCACGTCGCGGCAGCCGCCGAAGTGGAGGCCGTCGCCGTTGGGGAAACGCCGGTCCGCCTCGATGCGCACGCCGCGCACGCCCACGCGGTCGCAGTCGAGGAACCACGTGCTCCATCCGGCGGGGTGCAGGATCAGCACGTCGTCGAGGCGCACGTCGCGGCAGCCGACGAAGAACACGCAGCGCCCCGTGATGTTGGTCGCGCTGTTGCGGACCCAGGTGTAGCCGGTCCAGGTCTTCCTGCCCGAGTCGTGGTGGAACTTCTCCGCGTTGCCGTCGATCGTGCCCGCGCCGGTGATGGCCACGTTCGTCTGCCCGACCGTGTAGAACATGGCGCGGCGGTTGAAGCGCGGCGCGCGCTCGGCGTTCCACACGGCGTTCGTCTCGAACACGGGGTACTTGAGCGGGTCCTCGCCGCCGAGGAGCGTCGCGCCCCGGTCGACGTGCAGCTCCACGTTGTTTTTGAGATTGAGCGTGTAGGTCACGTACGTGCCGCCGGCGGGCACGATGACGCGTCCGCCGCCCTTCGCGGCGCAGTCGTCGATCGCCTTCTGTATGGCGGCGGTGTTGTCCGTCGCGCCGTCCGGCTTCGCGCCGTATTTCGTCACGTCGAAATCGGCGGCGGCGATGCAGGGAATCACGGCGCAGCAGGCGCCCAGCGTTTTCCATGTGGTCGTCATTGTGTTCTCTCCTTCACTTCGTCTCCTGGACAAGCATCAGGGCCATGTAGGCCGCGAACAGCAGCAGCCACAGCACGCCCACGGCGCGGCCGATCGCCTTTGGCTCGTGCGGGCTGCGGTAGTTGAGGCCGAACACGCCGATCAGCACCGTCGTGAACACCATTATCGGCAGGTCGCGGGAAAGCAGGTACGGACTGACGTTCTTGAACGGCGAGATCGTGCCGGCGAGCCCCACGACCGCGAGCGTGTTGAAGATGTTCGACCCCACGATGTTCCCGATGACGAACTCGTGCTCGCCCTTGCGCGCCGAGGCGACCGCGCTCGCGAGCTCCGGAAGCGACGTGCCCATCGCGACGATCGTGAGGCCGATCAGCAGCTCGCTCACGCCCATCGCCCGCGCCAGGTCCACGCAGCCCCACACCAGCACGTGCGACGACCCCACGAGGAGCGCAAGCCCGACGAACAGGAGCAGCCACGCCTTCCACAGCGGGAGAGACGCGCCGGTCGCGACCGCGGCGCCCGTCTCGTCCCTCTTCTTCTGCGACTGGTCGTACCAGCAGTAGAGCGGAAGCAGGACGGCAAAGACGACCAGCAGGATGGCGCCGTCCATGCGCGAAAACCCGCCGCCATGCGCGACGAGAAAGCACGAGAGGAGCGCGATCGCCACAAGCGACGGCACGGCCACGAACACGACCGACGGCTTCACGACGATCGGCTTGATGAGCGCCGCCACGCCGAGGATCACGGCGATGTTGAACACGCACGAGCCGTAGGCGTTGCCGAGCGAGAGGTCAGAGTGGCCGCAGGCGCCCGACAGGGCGGACACGCACAGCTCCGGCGCGGACGTGCCGAAGCCGATGATGACCATGCCGATGACGAACGGGCTCACGCCAAACGCCTTCGCGAGGGCGCTGGCACCGTCCACGAACGCATCCGCGCTCCACGCCAGGACGGCGAAGCCGGCGGCGATGCAGGCGATTGAAAGCCAAAATGGAATGTCTGGATACATCTTGCAGGTGACCTTCCGTTATTAGAACGAGTTTGTGCTTGCGGCATGGCGCAGGGCGGCGTCGAACGCGCCGAGCCGCGCGTGGTGGACGAGCTTGAACGGCACATGCATGCAGAGGGGGCGGAGGAAGCGCGCCATGCGTCCGGACCGCACGTGGATCTCGCCCGGCGCGCGTCCGAGGCGCAGCATCGCCTCCATGAGGCGCGCCGCGTGCCCTTCCCACAGCGCCTTCAGCGCCGCGTCCGTGCCGCCCACGGAAATCTTCAGCCACATCGCACGCGCGCCGGTCGCCGCGTCGACGGCCGCGAACACGTAGAGGAAGCGCGGACGCGCCTCGCGCGTGTGGTAGGCGGGGACCATCACGAAGTCGACCTCCCACTTCTCCTCCGCGACGACGGGCAGGTTCGCGGCGAGGCGGCACTTCGCCGTGTCGAGCGACACGCGCTCGACGAACTTCACCTCGCCGTCCGCCGGCATTCTGAGGGGGCCGTCCTGCCACACGCCGTCCACAACCTCCTTGCGGGCGAAGAGCGCGTGCTCCTTCTCGAGATACCGGAGCGGCAGCTGCGGGTCCTCCTCGATGCGCATGAGCACGCCGAGGGACTCGTAGAGGAGGGGCGCGAGGAACTCCCGGTCGGCGTCGGTCGGCGGCTGCGGCACGTAGCCCGGCAGGTAGCCGAAGATCTCGGCCGGCGCGTTCTTCACCGCGATCACCTCCCAGTGGCGGAACTCGAGCGGACTCATCCACACGCCGAAATCCGGCATCTGGCGTGTGATCGCGAAGTTGCGGAAGTTCTCGAGGCCCGGGAACAGCAGCAGCCGCCCCACGACGGGTCCCTTCTCGCGATCCTTCTCCGGGCCGGCCGAGACGATGTAGGGCTCCTCGCTCGTCTGCGGCACGAGCGCCCAGTTGTGGGCCGCGACCTTGTCCCAGACGTTCAGTTCGGCGATGGCCGCCGCGACTTCGTATGGATTGCGGATGTCCATGGCGATGTCAGCGGACGGGCGGCTGGAGGTAGAGCGGCAGCGGCTCGGGGCACGGCAGCTCGGGATGCGCGAGCGCGACCTCGAGAAGACGGGCGGCGAGCGGCGTGAGCGAGCCCTTGTAGTGGTGGCCGAACACGGAGGAGAGCAGCGGCTCGATGCGCGCGCCGTCCGGCGTGACAACCGCGTAGTGCTCGGGCACGGCGGCGCCGAGGCCGTCCTTGCCCACGAGCGCGAAGTCGCCCACGGCCCTCACGCCGTCGTACACCGCCACCCAGTAGCGGTCGCGGCGGGCGTCGCCCACCACGGCCGTGTGCGCGCCGTCGCGCGTGAGCGCGTAGGAGCTGGGAAGCCCCACGACCGTGCACGACGGGTTGCCGAGGGCGATTCCCTGCGCGAACGCGAGCGCGGCGCGGATGCCGGCGAAGCTGCCGGGGCCCTGACCCACGAGCACCTGGTCGAGGTCGCGCACGCCCACGCCGTGCGCCCCGAGGAAGTCGCGGATCTTCACGGGCCAGTCGCTCGCGCGGGAGTCGAGCCCCGCGAACACCTTGGCGTACACCTTGCCGTCGCGCGCGAGGGCGACCGACTGCGTGTCCGTTGACCTGTCTATCGCGAGGATGTTCATGCCGTCTTCTTCGTCGCCTGCTGCTGGAGCCACGCCTCGACGAACGGCTGGAGGTGGCCGTCCATCACGCCGTCCACGTCACTCGTCTCGTAGTCGGTGCGGAGGTCCTTCACCTGCGTGTAGGGACAGAACACGTAGGAGCGTATCTGGCTGCCCCAGCCGTTGGCCGACTTCGCGCCGTAGAAGCGGTCCATCTCAGCCTTCTTCTGGTCCTCGTAGTACTCGTAGAGCTGGGCCTTGAGCATGTTCATGGCCTTCTCCTTGTTCATGTGCTGCGAGCGCTCCTTCTGGCACGCCACGACGATGCCGGTGGGGAGGTGGGTGAGGCGCACGGCGGAGTCGGTCTTGTTGACGTGCTGCCCGCCCGCGCCGCCGGAGCGGTAGGTGTCCACGCGCAGGTCCTCGTCCTTGATCTCCACTTCGATGTCGTCGTTGATCTCGGCGACGGTCTCGACGGACGCGAAGGACGTCTGGCGGCGCTTGTTGGCGTCGAACGGCGAGATGCGCACGAGGCGGTGGATGCCGCGCTCGGCCTTCATGAGGCCGTAGGCGTAGGGTCCCTCGATGCGGAAGTAGACGTCCTTGAGGCCCGCCTCTTCGCCCGGCTGCTGGTCGTACTCCTCGATCTTCCAGCCCTGGCCCTCGGCGTAGCGCTGGTACATGCGGTAGAGCATCGTCACCCAGTCGCACGCCTCGGTGCCGCCCTGCCCGGCGTGGAGCTTCACGAACACGTTGCAGGCGTCGAACTTTCCGCCGAGGAGCGACTGGAGGCGGAGCTTCGAGAAATAGTCGTCGGCCTTCGCGCATTCCGCGAGCGTATCGGCAAGCGCGGCCTGCTGCGCCGGCCCTTCCTCCATCTCGGCGAGCTCGAGCATGACGCCCGCGTCATCCACGCACTTCAGGAGCGCGTCGAACGGCACCACGTAGGCGCGCTCGGCGTTCGTCCGCGCGATGACGTCCTTCGCCTTCGCCTGGTCGTTCCAGAAGTCGGCGCTGGCCTGCTGCCCCTCCAGCTCGGCCAGGCGGCGGCGGCGGTCCTCGATGCCGATGTACGCGGCCATCTCGTCGACGGACGCCTTCAGCTTCCCGATGCGCTGGCGGACCTCTTCGGCCTCCAGCAGTTTCTCTTTCACTTCTTCTGCCATACTACCTCTCGCAAGAGCGCACATTATACCATATTTTTGCCCCGCGCGGCACTCCGCTTTTCTTTCGAAAAAAGTCGGCGTCCGCGTCCACGGCACGCGATTTGTGCTATACTATTCCCCGCACATGGCCACACGCGAGTCCAAAGCCGGGCAGACGATGATCGAATACATCATCGCATTCGTGTTTCTGCTGGGCGTCGTCGGCGCCCTGACGTATTTCGTCAGGGCGGCGAAGTCGTCCGCCGCGCGCACGACCACGTTTGTGACATGCGAGTACCCATGAGAAGGAGGCAGAAGATGAAGGCACGCAAGGGCAAAAAAGGGCAGACGATGGTGGAGTACATCATCATCGTGGCGCTGGTCGCGATCTCGCTGATCGCGGTGTTCACGTACTTCGGCCGCGCAACCGGCAAGAAGGTCGCGGGCGCGGCGGCGGCCATCTCCGAGGAGGAGGGCAACAAGGCGCAGCAGGCCGTCGAGTCGATCGACGAGAACACGATCAAGAAGCTCGGCGAATGACGGACGGGCCGGCGCGCATCCGCGCCGACGTCCGCTCGCGGTCCGGCACGCGGAATGGACAGGCGATGGTCGAAACGGTCGTCGTCATGTTCTTCCTCTGTCTCGTCTTCTTCCTCGGCTACGAATACGCGAACCTCTTCACGGCGCACACCGTCGTAAACTACGCGGCCGCGCGCGCGGCGCGCGCGCGCGCCGTCGGGTTCAACGACTTCATGGTCACGAAGACGATTCGCGTGGCGACGGCGGGCGTGGCCGGTGCGTGCCGTTCGCACAACGACGGCGGCGACGACCTCTCGACCGGCGCGATCGTGAGCCGCATGGGAAGCTACCTCGAGGCCGAGAACGAGGCCGAGACGCGGGGCATCCTCGACTTCGAGCTGTGGGACCCCTCGAAGCTCGGCTGGTCGGCGGATGAGCCCAAGGGCGACAACGCCGAGCTGACCGTCCGCGTGTGGCAGCGGCGTCCGCTCTACGGCACCGCGGACGGCGAAGTCCCCCGCGACATCCGCGAAGTGCGCGGAGAGGCCGGCATCGAAAGCCACTATCCGCTCTACCTGCAATGAAGGTCCCTGTGCGAAAGAGCGGGCAGGTCGTGCTCGTGGTGGCGTTCATGCTGCTGGGGCTTCTGCTCCTCGCGCTCGTGGGCGTGGACGTGTTCCTTTCCGCGCACCGCAAGAACCGCCTCCAGAACGCCGGCGACGCGGCCGCGCTCGCAGCGGCCCGCTGGCAGGGCATCACGCTCAACGCGCTCGGGGCGCTCAATCTCGCGAAGATCGACCTGCTCTGCAAGGTCGGCGACCCCGCGTACAATCCGGCGGAATGGAACGCCGCCACCAACATCTGCGAGCGCATCACCGCCCTGCAGGAGCGCCTCGCGTTCGCGGGCCCGCTCATGGGGTTCTACGCCGCCCAGCACGCCACGCTGCTCAACGGCGTGGACGTGCCGGATGACGACATGTCCGCGCTCGTCGCGGAGTCGGTGGCGCGCGCGCCGATGCTGCCCGGCACCGAGCTCTGGCCGGAGCGGGCGCAGGACTACGCCGAGATGGTGCGCGGCGCGTCGCGCGACGGCGTGTTCGCCGGCGTGGACAACGCGCAGTTCTTCGACTTCGCCATCCAGTCGGGCCATCCGCTCTACAACAAGGCGTTCTACGAGGCCGTGTCCGGCGAGGACTGGTGCTGGTTCTACCTGCACGGGATGGCCGACCTGCTCAAGGGCTTCTCCGGCTGGGGCGAAATCCCCTTCCCCGGCGCCGGCTCTCCGGAGAACCCCGAATTCTTCGGCACGGGCGTGCGCACCGTGCGCGGGGCGCTCGCCGACTTCAACCGCGCCTGGCGCGAGCCGCAGACGCGCGCCGCCGTGCTGGAGCTCGCCGAGCGCAGCGCCTGCCCGAACGTGAGCGACTTCGCCCTCCAGCAGTGCGGCGTGGTCGTGAACCCCCACCTCTCCTGGGTCGCATACGGCTCCGGCTGGCACGCCTGGAGACGCATGCACCGCTCCGACGCCGCGCGCCTGCCGCTGGTCTCCGACGTGAAGGACAAGTACAACGTGCAGGGCGCGTTCGCCGCCACGCGCGTCCGGCAGGTGCTCGACACCTTCACCCCGGGCGTGCCGCGCCGCGTCAACGTGTGGACCGCCGCCGCAAAGCCGTTCGGCTCCATCGACGAGCGCACCGTCACGTGGGACGGCGAGTTCCCCCTCGTGACGCCCGCGTTCACCGACGTGCGCCTCGTGATGATCGCCGCGTTCGACGAGGGAAGCATGGGCATGGCGGACCGCGCCTGGGTCGTGCACACGCGCGACCACATCCAGCCGCCAAGCTCGATCGCCCACGCGCCGGGCTGCTCCTACTGCAACATCCTGAGGAAATGGGAAAAACGCGAATTCCGCGAGGCGGGCGCCAAGTGGATCGCGGAGTACGCGGAAGAGCAGTGCCGCGTCCCGACGGGCGGCGGCGGCAAGCCGGGAGGAGGCACGCGCCATGCGCACTGAACGGTCCAGACGCGGACAGGCCATGATCGAGATGGCGATCGGCATGCTCGTGTTCGCGCTTGTCCTCGGCGGCCTGCTCGCCTTCGGCGAGATCATCCCCGAGTCGATGCGCCTCCAGTCGATCGTGCGCCGCCTGGCCGGCTACGATGCGCAGTGCAACGCAACCGGCAGCGCAGACGGCGCGCCGCTGCCCAACCTCGACTACGTGCTGGGCGAGCCGGAAGTCCAGCCCGTCACCATGACCGGGCCCTTCTCGGACTCGTCCATGCGCCCCCTTGAATTCCGCACGCAGGCGCTCAACTTCTCGATCCGCATCGAGCCCGGAACGGCCGACTGGATATGGGGCGGCGAGACCAAGTTCCGCGGAGTGGAGGAATGCCACATGCCGACAATGAAGATTCCCGAATTCGCCGTCGAGGGGGTGGTGCAGTGAAAACCCGCCTCGTCATCGCCGCCGGCGCCCTTCTCGCGTGCGCCCTCGCCGTCCCCGCCGGCTGGTTCTTCCAGACCTCCGGCACGCCCGCGCTGCCGCCCGGCGGCTGGCAGGGCGAACTCGGCGGCGGACGCACGTCCGCCCGCGTGTGGCAGGCGCCCGGCACGGCGGCGGCGGCCGCCGCCGCGCGCGAGGCCGAATACATCGCGGACGGCTGGACGCCCGCGCCGGTGTGCACGCCCACCTTCAAGCTCATGCTGCGCGAACACGACCTCGCGGCGATTCTCGCCGAGGACCTTCCCGGCGGCACCACCGTCACCGAACTTCTCCGCCACGGAGTCTTATGAAAAAATGAGGACACCATGAAACAGAAAATCGTCCTGATCGTCTCCATCGCCGTCGGCCTCCTCGCGGCCGTGCTCACGCGCGCCTATCTCGCGTCGAAGGACGCGGAGGTCCAGCAGCTCAAGGCCGCGTTCCTGAAAGCGCACAAGACGCTGGACGTGCTGTGCTTCGCGCGCGAAGTGCCGAGCGGCACGATCCTCGCGAAGTCCGACCTCGGGATCAAGACCGTCCCCGCGAGCGGCCTGCGCGGACAGGCCCTCACGGAGGAGAACGTCATCGAGGTCGTCGGCCGGAAGGTCCTCAACGGGCACAAGGCGGGCGAACTCCTCTTCTGGGCGGACGTCGAGGGCGGCAACCCGATGGTCGGCGGCCTCGCGGCCGACATACGCAAGAAGATGCGCGCCGTCTCCGTCAACTGCTCGGGCGCCTCCGCCGTGAGCGGCATGGTGAAGCCGAACGACCACGTGGACGTGATCGCGAGCTTCTCCTTCCCGAAGCTCGCCGCGGACGGCCGCACGATGATCCAGGAACTCGTCACCTGCACGATCCTCCAGAACGTGCTCGTGCTGGCGACGGGCAAGGAGACGGCGAAGTCCGCCATCGCGCGCAGCGACGCGTTCGGCGCCGGCTCCTACGCCACGGTCACCCTCGAGGTCACGCCCCGCGAGGCGGAGATGCTCGTGTTCGCGGAGCAGATCAAGGGCCGCATCTCGCTCGCCCTCCGCAACAGGAACGACACCTACTACGAAAAGGAGCTGCCCCAGGTCGACTTCGAGAAGATCCGCGGCGAGATCGAGGAGCTCAACAGAAAGCGCCAGGGCGAACTGAACGGAGGGCTGTGACATGGCATTCACGCTTGACCTCATATCGAACGGCGAGGGCGAGGCGACACGCTACAGCCTCGAGGACGGCAACTACCTCGTCGGCCGCGGCGCGTCATGCGCCCTGCAGCTGCCCGAGCCGGAAGTGTCGGAACGCCACGCTTTGCTGATGCTGCGCGGACGCACGGCGCGCATCGAGGACCTCCGGAGCGCAACGGCACCTTCGTCAACGGCAACCCGATCGACGGAATCGCCGACCTGCCGCCCGACGCCATCGTCCAGATCGGCGGCACCATGATGCGCGTCAGCCCGGCGGAGGAAGAACCTCCAGCGGAGGAGGAGCCGCCCGCCGCCGCCGAGCCCCGACCGCAAGAGCCGCCCGAGCCGCCGCCAGACCCCATGGCCGGCATCCGCCGCCAGGTGAAGGAGCAGATCCAGCGCGAGCTTATCACGCGCCTCGACCTCAAGCGACTGACCGTGGCCGGCGTGGACCGCGCCGGACTCGAACGCCAGGCCACCGAGAAGATCCACGAGATCGTGGAGCAGGTTCGCACGGCCGGGAAGCTCCCGCAGGGCATCGACGCCGCGCGCATCGAGCGCGAGGTGTTCAACGAGGCCCTGCGGCTCGGCCCGCTCGAGGAACTGCTCGCCGACGACACCGTGACCGAAATCATGGTGAACGGCCCGCAGCGCGTCTACGTGGAGCGCGCCGGCAAGCTCCAGCTCACCGACCTCCAGTTCATGGACGACGCAAGCGTGATGGCCATCATCGAGCGCATCGTCTCGCCCATCGGCCGCCGCATCGACGAGTCGCAGCCCTACGTGGACGCGCGCCTCGCCGACGGCAGCCGCGTGAACGCGATCATCCCGCCCCTCGCCCTCTCCGGCCCCACCGTGACCATCCGCAAGTTCGCGAAGAAGACGCTCACCGTCGAGGACTTCATCCGCTTCGGCACGTGGTCGCGCAACGCGGCCGAGTTCATGAAGGCATGCGTGATGCTCCGCAAGAACATCATCGTGGCGGGCGGAACGGGCTCTGGCAAGACCACGCTCCTCAACCTCCTCTCCGGCTTCATCCCCCACGGGGAGCGCATCGTGACGGTGGAGGACGCCGCCGAACTCCGCCTCGTGCAGCCGCACGTCGTGCGCCTCGAGGCGCGTCCGCCGAACATCGAGGGCCGCGGCGCGGTGACGATCCGCGACCTCGTGAAGAACTGCCTCCGCATGAGACCCGACCGCATCATCGTGGGCGAATGCCGTGGCGGCGAGGCCCTCGACATGCTCCAGGCCATGAACACCGGCCACGACGGCTCCCTCACGACCGTCCACGCCAACTCGCCGCGCGACGTGATCTCGCGTCTCGAGACGATGGTGCTGATGAGCGGCATGGAACTGCCGTCCCGCGCCATCCGCGAGCAGATCGCAAGCGCCGTGGACGTCATCATCCACGAGTCCCGCCTGTCGGACGGCAGCCGCAAGGTGGTGGCCATCTCCGAGGTCACCGGCCTCGAGGGGCAGAACGTGGTGATGCAGGACATCTTCACGTTCCGCCAGAGCGGCGTGGACGAGCGCGGCCGCGTGCAGGGCGTCTTCCGCCCGACCGGCGCCGTGCCCACCTTCTACGAGCACCTGAGAAGCCGCGGCCTCAGCCTCGACCCGGCGATGTTCGACCCGAACACGGACCGCGAAATCCGCCTGGAGGTCGCAGGTCGCTCATGAACGGCGCAGCGCTTTTCTGGTCCACCGTCGCGGCCGTCTCTCTCGCCTTCGCCGGGTTCGCGTGGATGTTCGTCTCCGCGCTCAACGACGGCGCGGAGAACTACGCCCGCACGATGGGCGCCGAGACGTCGCGCCAGTTCGAGGACGTGTTCATGTTCGTCTCGCCGGCGAAGATCGCCCGCCTCGGGCGCCTCGCCGCGCTCGCCGCGTTCTTTCTCTTCTTCATCCCGCTCTTCAGCTTCACGAACGCCGCCTCCACCGCGGCGGGCGTGGTGCTGGGCCTCGCGGCCGGCGCGTTCGTGTTCACGCTCCCCGGGCGCTACGTGCGCCTCCTGCGCGCACGCCGGCGGATGAAGTTCAACGAACAGCTCGTGGACGCGCTCGGCACGATGTCGAACGCCCTCCGCGCGGGCTTCTCGATCAACCAGGCGTTCGAAAGCGTGGTGGAGAGCGGCGAGAAGCCCATCGCGCAGGAGTTCAACGTGTTCCTCCAGCAGCTGCGCGTGGGCATGGGGTTCGACGCGGCGCTCGCGTCGCTCGACGCGCGCGTCGGGTCCGACGACCTCACCCTCGTCTGCACCTCCATCGACATCGCACGCCGCACCGGCGGCAACCTCACGGACATCTTCGACAAGATCTCCGAGACGATCCGCGGCCGCATGCGCATCGAACGCCGCGTGCGCACCCTCACCGCACAGGGCCGCATGCAGGGCATCATCGTCTCCTGCATGCCGATCGTGCTGGGCCTCGCAATGACCTTCCTGAAGCCCGACACGATGAAGCCGTTCATCTTCTCCCTCACGGGCGCCGGCTGCATCGGCCTCGTGCTCGCCCTCGTGACCGTGGGCTGGCTGATCATCCGCAAGATCATCAAGATCGAGGTGTAGCGGTGCGCGTGGCCATTCTCGCGAACGGGGAGCCGCCCCGCCACGCAGTGCCCCGCGCCGCGTTCGCCGGAGCCGACCTGCTCGTCGCGTGCGACGGCGCGCTCGCCGCCGCCCGCGCCCTCGGCCGCGAACCCGACTACGTGGTGGGCGACGGCGACTCGCTCGCCCCCGCCGACCGCACGGCGATCGGCGACCGCTTCGTCCGCGTCCCCGAACAGGACACCAACGACCTCTGCAAGGCGTTCCGCTTCGTGATCGCGCTCCCTCGCCCCGACGACGCGCTCTCCATCACGCTCCTCGGCGCGACGGGCCGGCGCGAAGACCACGCGCTCGCCAACATCTTCCACCTCCTCGACTTCGCCGAAGACGTCCCCGACACGTCCATCCTGTCCGACGACGGCACGTTCACGGCCGTACGCGGCGAGCAGACGTTCCCCTGCCGTCCTGGCGACGCCGTTTCGGTGTTCGCGCCCCTTCCCGGCACGCGCGTTTCCTCGCGCGGACTCGTCTGGCCGCTCGACGGCGTGGACCTCGCGCCGCTCTGGCGCGGCACGCTCAACCGCACGGCGGACACGGCCTTCACGCTCCGCGCAAGCCGCCCCGTGCTTCTCTACCGGCCGCACGCGGAGGCCATGCTCACCACCTGCCGAACGGACGTATCTTGACGTTGCGGAACTCGACCTGTCCGTCGCCCGGCGCAAGCACGATCCGCCCCTCGAAGCCGACATCGTCACGCGTCTTGCGGTCGACGATCCGTCCGTCAAGCCAGTGCGTGATCGACTTGCGTCGCGCGACGATGCGCGCCGTCTGCCACGCAAACGGGTCCTTCGCCTCCGGCGGCAGGGGCGCAAGCGCGTAGGCGAAGGCCGAATCCGCGTCAGACTCGGCGTTGTGGAAGTAGAGGATGCGGCCCGACGCACCCGGCGCGAGACGGTAGTCGGCCTTGAAGTCGAAATCTTTGTAGGATGCCTCCGTGCGGATGACGTCTGCCCCGACTGACGCCACAAGCGCACCGTTTGTCACGCTCCACCCGCGCGCCGTGAAATTCGAGCATCCAGCCGAGACGCCCACCCAGCCGTTCGTTGGAACGTCGCCGTCCCACAGGAGAATCCAGCCGTTGAGCTCCTCCTGCTGCGTCAGCACGTTCGGGTCGGGCTCGCGCGTGAACAGCGCACACCCGCACAGGCCGCACACCGCTGCACACGCCAGGGCACGGCATGTCGCATTCATCGCCCTCAGTCCTCGGACGCCTTGGCGGAGAGAATGGAAACTGCCTCTTCGGCGTTCGCGCACTTCCTGCAGCCGTCCGGGAAACGCGTCGTGCCGTTGCCCCAGCCGAGAATGAAGCCGCCGCGCGACGCGAACCGCTCCACGATGCCGCGCGGGACCCTGTCCATCCTGCCCTTGAACGAGTGCGGGAAAAGCAGGGCGTCGGCATGGTCGAGCAGTCCCCTTCGGATGTCCTCGTCGTTCACGGGGAAGAGGTCGATCTTCTCGTTTGCGTCGAGGGCGAGCATGGTCTTCGCCGTCTCCACGCCGATCGGATACACGCTGTAGTACGCCAAGGTGTACGCGCGGCGGCGGCGCGGGCGCACGGGCAGGGTGATGTCGCGTCCGGTGAGGAAGCGGAACCCGCCCTTCACCAGCACGCGCGAGTTCTCGAAGAACTCGGGATGGACGGACGTCACGAACACGCGCCCCTTGCCGAAGGTGCCGCCCACGATCGCCGCGCGGCCGTACATCTCCGGCGGCTTGCCGTGCTTGCCGGAGTCGGTGTTGTTCACGCCGAACACCTTGAACGACGCGCCGGCGACGAGCTGCGTGCTGGGCTCGAGAATCGGGCCGTGGCTGTACTGGACGGAGTAGAGCCCGGTCTTGAGTCCCATGGCCTTTGCGCCTTCACCATTCAGAGCAACCGGCATCAGGAAGCGGCCCTTCGAGCCGGACCGGTAGAACGGCATCACGCCGATTCCGCGCGAGGGATCGGGCGCCTCCTCCATCATCAGACAGCACCCCGCGCACGTGCCGAAGTATCCGCCGCCGTTTTTGATGAAGTCCCGGAGACGCGCCACGCCGTTCGTCCCGAGGTCCTTCTTGATGTCGGGCGAGCTGCCGCCGGGCATCACGAGCAGATCGAGTCCGTCCAGGCCGCCGGCGCGGATCATCTCCGAATCGACGATCTTGAGCTCGAGTTCCGGCGACCGTTCGACGATCCGGAACCACTCCGTCGCGCCGTTCCCGCTGATGCCGCGTCCGGCATACACGCCGGTCTTGATCGACCGAGCAGTGTTCGCCGTTTCGGCTCCTGCGCAGTATGCAGTTGCAAGAACGGCCAGCGCCGCCAAGGACAATCCTGCCTTTATGTTCATTTAACCAATCTCCTTTTGCCTAAAAAACGGACAACAGAATACAACATCTATCGTCTCTCGTCAATAACAAAAGACGTCCGAATCACGGCCAAATGACCTGGATGTCGCCGGCGGCGGCGGGGAGGTCGGCTTCGAGACGCGCGATGAGCGGCTCCCATTCCTCGCCGGAGTCCGCGGCCTTGAGTTCATTGATCGTTTCTTCTTGGTTCGTACTTTCCATTCTTCACCTCTCGTTCTTGTCGTTCTGAGACGTCTTTCTCTCAAAGGCATTAGAGTGCAAACAGGTCGTCAATCGTTGCAAACGACTGGACCTTTCCCGAATAGGCGTTCGGCTTGACGCCAAAGGACGTGACCATGGTCAAGTGAACGGCCTTGCGCGTCTTCGTGGCCTCCTTGAATTCGGCCCGCTTGTTCATCAGCGCGGCATCGTCCGCCGCCGTCATCGCGTACGGCCCCGCCCAGTACTTCATCTCGCAGATGTTGATGATTCCATCCCTGCGGTCGATCAGCAGGTCGATCTGCGCATTCGCGTTTCGCCAGGAATGGACGTTCGTCAAGACGCCGCTGATGCCAAGCGCATGCTTGATGCCGTCGATGTGCTGCAGACAAAGTCGTTCGAACGCAAGCCCCGCCCATGTCGAATGCACGCGGGTGTCCGCCATCGCGGACCAGTAATGCGGATCGTTGGTCTTGTTGGACTCCATGAACCTGAAATAGAACAGCGTGAAGTTGTCGATGAGCTGGAAGACGGCCCCCTTCGTCTTCTTCCCGATTTCCGTGAACTTGCGGATGAACCCGCATTGCTCCAGAACCTTCAGGTACCGGCTCAACGCCCCGCCGTTTTCGATGTCGGCCACATCCGCGACCTCTTCCCGCGTCATGCCGCACTTCTTCTTGGCCATCGCGGTTACGATGGCGAGATACGGCTCGGGATGCTCGAAGAGCGACGCGTAAAGCTCGTCAAACTCATCCTCGAGCTTTTCGCTGCCGGAAAAGAACATCTCGTCGATGTTCTGCGCAACGCTCTTGCCGCGCTCGAGGTAGCGCCAGTACATCGGGACTCCGCCAAGGATCATGTAGCATTCCGCCAACTGGTCGCGCGTGTAGGCCAGGCCCCGCGACTGGGCGTACGCTTCGCACTCCCTCAACGTGAACGGGTCGAGCCGAATCCGATACGTCACGCGGTTGTGCAGCCCGTCACGGTTATGCACGATTTTTTCCAGCACCCACGACGTTGCCGACCCGCAAACGATAAGAAGAATGTCCTTCCTTGCCGACGCCCAGCCGTTCCAGAAGTTCTCCACGGCGGAAATGAAATTCCGATCCGACCGGCCCATCCACGGAATTTCGTCGATGAATACGACCTTGCGCTCTGCGGCGCTCGCCTTGATGACGGTCTTCAGGTTGTCAAACGCATCGAACCAGTCCTTCAGCTCCGGACAACTCGGATGCCCCTGTTCAATCATCGACTGCCTGAAACGGGACAACTGTATCTGACGCGATCCGTTCTTGACCCCGGTATGCTGAAAGGTGAAACTTTGATCGAACGTCTCACGGACCAGAAATGTCTTTCCAACCCGGCGACGTCCATAAACGGCGACGAATTCCGAATCCTCGGATGCGAACGCCTCTAATAGCTGACTCCGCTCTTTTTGACGCCCAATCATCTGGCAACTCCAAGTTCAAATGAAAAATGAACTGACTAAATTGTATCACACCGTGTTAGATTTAGTCAACAGCAAATATCTTTTCCATAAAAAATGATGAAAATAAAGAAATAATCGCATTCGCACAATACTGCTTACTAAATCTCACATATTAAATCTCTTTTAGTAAGCATGTCCGAGCGCCTTTCGTTCGGCGGGGGTTATCACGCCCTCTTTGACCTGCTTGTCGAGATAGCTCTTGAGCGCGGCCTCGGACTTCGCGCAGAAGGCCTCGCTCTCCTCCTTCGTGCAGAGCCCCTTCTCCGCCCGCTTGCGCGAACGCGCCATCGCCTTCTCCGCCCCGGTGATCGCCCGCTTCACGGCAACCGGCACGCGCGGCTGACCGAAGTCCGCCGCGATGCGCCGCTGTTCCAATTCAGGGAAGATGGAGAGCGGATACGTGGCCGTTGGCAGTTGATTGGTGGCTGGTGGCAGGGCGCGATGCCCTCTCGGCGCCGTTGGTGTAGCGCGTTCCGCCAACGTGACCTGCGTCGCCGTGAGCTTGACCGGCCATCCCGCGACCACGTTTCCGGCGTGGTTCGTGTAGCCGCCCTCCGCATGGGCGGAGAGGGCAATGAACGGAAGCGACAGAAGAGATAGAAGAGAAGCTTTCATTGTTTTTGCCTTGTTGAAGGCTCAATATTATACCATATCTATCCTACGCCGGGACGATGGCTTTCACGCCGACGGGATTGGGTGACGGAGCGCGGCCCTCCCGGGCGGCGAATCCCGAACGGGCTGGCTGCCCGCTCTACTGGGCAGGGCGAAACACCGACTTCTTGATGCGACTGTAAAATATTTTTTCGGCAGAAATGAGGCAAGCTTTCGTTTCCACGTCATTCCTGCCATGGTTCAGCGGCTCTTCGCTATCATCTCCCGTTCGATCCACGCCATGAGGAAATCGACGATGCCGCGTTGCCGCTCGGCGGGAATCTCGACCCCGCGCGGCACACGCCACCACTTCGCGAGACAGTCGCGGCAACAACAGGCGCAGGCGTGCTGCGCCTTGAAGACGGGATGCCCGCGCCGGGGACCTCGATCTTGAAGTCGAGCAGGAGGACGTTCAGGGCGACGCTCATCCTGAACGTCGTATCCGCAAGTCCCTGCTTCACGAACACCGCTTCGCGCTTCTCCGTGGTCGCGACTTGCTGAGGCTCACCTGACGACGATTATCATGCCCTTGATGGGCGCGTAGAGGCCGTCGTCCTTGACCTTGAGCCTTAGCCTTTTCCCGTCGGCGTACACGCCGTAGAACGTGAGCCCTTCGCGGTTCGCCGGCACGGCGGCGGACCAGTCGATGAGCTTCTCCTGCGATTTCACGTTGCGCGTGCCGAGCAGGACGCCCACCGTCGCGCCGTCCGCGAACGTCGTCGTGCGGTTGCCGTCCGTGTCTCCTACGCCCGCATAGCCGAGCGCGACGCTGCTCCAGACGTTCGTCTTCGCCGAGAGGTCGATGGACGAGCCGTTCTGCATCTCGCAGCCGTGGAAGCGTTCCGTGCCGTCCGCCTGGACCATCGCCGGCGTGAACGTGCCATAGACCTTGATCGGCGCGGCGCCGTGGTTGTAGGATCGATCGTAGCGCGCCACGTAGTTGCTCACGGAAAGCGCGCCCTCGGTGTAGAACGCGCCGCCGATTGCCTCGACATTAACGGTCGGCGAACCGCCGGTCGTGCCTGAATCCAAATACAGGTAGCCGCCGGATACGTAATTCAGCGTGCCGTTTTCGATGGCGACCGGTATGTGGAGAATCGCGGCGTAGCCGACCTGCAGCGTCAGCGTCTTGCCGCCGAGGTCGATCTTCTCCGTTCCGGCCGGAGCGGAGAACGCGGCGGTTAAGGATGCCGCCACCGTCAACAGGGAATCGGCGACAAGCGTCACGTTTCCTAATCCGTATTTGCCGGACGAGAGAGTCATGGTGCTCCCGGTGCTGGCGAGCTCTCCGCCGTTTAGGATGAAGCGCTTCTTGTAGAAGTTGGCGTTCCCGCGCACGTCGAATGTCGCATTCGTGACGACCGTGATCGAGCCGCCGTCCGGACCCCAGAGCAAACTGGATTCGTTGCCGCGATTATTGCCGGGCGCATATCCCGTCCCGGCGGCGATGAACACGCCGCCCGTGAACGTCTGGTTCGCCCGCATCATCGCCAGCCATCCCAGGCCGTCCTTGACGAGCTTCAGGTTGCCGGAAAGCGCGAAGCCGCTGCATTCGATGTACGTGGCTTCGTCCGGCACGCTGATGTGCAGTTCGCCCGGCGCGCCGGTCGAGGAGTCGTTCACCGCCAGCGTAATGAAGTCGTAGGTGTGCCCGTCCGTCGCCGTCGCGCGCGTGGCCAGCGAGAGGGAGTGTCCGTTCAGGTCGACCGAGCCGAGGTTCACCGTGTCGCCCTCGTTCACGTGGGACGCCCATTCGGCGAGGCCGCTCCAGTCGCAGTCGTTTGTGAGGACGACGTTACCGAACACGATTGAATCGTAAGGGATGGGCTGCGAGGCCGGAATCTGCACGGCCATCTCGCCGGAGAAATGGACGGTGGCGCTAATGCCGGGAACGCCGTATTCGCCCGTGACCGCATTGCCCATGAAGTTGGTGCAGGCCCAGTTGCCGGGCTTCGTCACGTCGTTGTCGACCGCCCCGGTCCAGTAGGCGTGCGCAACGGTGTTTTCGTCCGCGCCGTAGAAGATGCCCGATTCCGTGGCGACAAGCGAATCTCCAGACTCCGCCGTGGCGGCGTCGAGCGCGAACGTCAGCGTCGAGAGGTTGGACGGCGCCGTGTTCCAGGCGACGATCTTTTCGCCCTTCGCGAGCGTGCGCCCGTGCAGGTTGATCGTCACCGTCGCGCCGTCCGCGAACGAAACGGTGCGGCTGCCGCCGGTGAATCCCGTCGAGGTGGTGTTCCACGTGTTGGACTTCGCCGAGAGGTCGATCGTCGAGCCGTTCTGCATCTCGCACCCGTAGAAGCACGCCTGTCCGTTTGCGTTCACCGCCGCCGGCGTGAACGTGCCGTGGACCTGAAGTTTTGCCGCGTTTTCGTTCACCGTGCCGGTGTATCCGGCGTAGTAGTCATGCACGATGAACCCGCGCTGCATATTCAGCGAACAGCCGATCAACCGCAGGTCGATCGTATCCGACCCGCCAAACGCCGTCAGGCCGGATTTCGACGAACTGCGGAACACGCCGCCGCCAAGGACCTCGATCGTCCCGTTCGTCAGCGTGCCGTTGATCATGTTGGCGAAGAGCGTCATGCCGCTTGCGATCGTCACCGTCAGCTTGTGTCCGCCCAGGTCCATGTACGGACCGGTGACGCCATCCTGCGCCCAGAGGTGCGTTGTCACGGAAGCATCGAGGAAGGAATCCGCCGACAGCCGGATCTTGCAGATGCCGTCGTCAAAGCTGCTCATCCCGGAGCCGGAGTTGGCGAGCGTCCCGCCGGCGAGGACGAACTGCTTGGCCGCATAGCCGGTGTTGCCCTTGGTGTCGAAGGTCGCGCCGGACATGACCGTGATCGTGCCGTCGCCCGGCCCCCAGTAGGAATCGCCTTCCGGGCACATGTATCGCGGCGCGTACGCCGTGCCTTCCGCCACGACCACGCCGCCCGTGAACGTCTGCCCGGCGCGGCCCAGCACGAGTCTGCCCGCGCCCTCCTTCACGACCTTGAGGTTGCCGGTCAGCGCGAGCGAAACAAGAAGTTCCCTTCCTTCCGGCACGACGATGTGGAGTTCGCCGGGATCGCCGGTGGACGTGTCCGTGATCGTTCCGAGGCCGTCGACTGTGTAGGCCGTCAGCTTGTGCCCCTTGAGGTCGATGACGGCGCCGGCGGCCGGCGAGGCGTCGCACACGCAGTCGCCGTCGAGCGTCGTGCTGCCCGTCAGCACGGGCGTGGTATCATCGCCGTAGGTGAAATCTGGAAGCGCGGTGGTTCTTTTCCCAAACAGCTTCTTGGAGACCTTGTCGTACATGTACCCCACACCGTCTTTGCGTACTGGAACGAGATCCATGAACACCTTGTCGCCTTTCGTGAACGCGGCGGAATAAATACGGTACGGTTGATACCTGTTATATGGCGAACCTTGGTTGTTGAACGTGAAGAGGTATGCGGTCTGGTCGAACACGGCACCTCCGTTCAACACGTCAGAAATCGCGAGTTCATATTCGTCGGCGGTGGTGTTAACCTTTCCGCCGTCAATGCCGACGATCTTGCGGTTTCGGTCGTTCAGGTAGTTGAGATAGACATCGTACTTTGAATTCGCGGTGTATGTTGGCCGGGTTCCTTCGGCTGGGTTCGCGTTCCACGAAAGGTAAAACCTGGTGCTTCCGCCGACATACCAGGTCTTCGCCGTGTTCTTCGTCTTCGCGCCGAAGAGCGTGGAGTCATTTGAATTCTGCATCGGCATGAAACGGACACGTGCGCCCATGTCGTCGGACGGATAGAACCCGAGATCGATGTGGGAGACGCCGGAGTTGATCCTCGTGGATTGCAGATACTCCACCTGCGCATCGTAGGGCGTGCGGGTGCGGAGGACCGTTATGCCGGAGGTCGTGACGGTCAGAGGCGCGACCGTGCCGGCGGGCTCGTAGATTTTGAGCGTGCCGGGCGAGGCCGAGGAGTCCGTGATCGTGCCGTCGCCGAACGCGCCGGAGATCCAGAGGGAGTGTCCGTTGAGGTCGATGGTCGCGCCGGATTCGAGGCGGAGGTTGCCGCGCGCCGTCCAGTCGGTGTCGGCGTCGAGCGTGACCGACCCCTCGATGTAGGACTCGCCCACCACGTCGTTGCCCCAGACGAAATCGGGCGCGGCATCGTCAAGCTTCTGCGGCGAAAGTAGGGTTCCCGACACCTTGTCGTACATGTATCCGACGCCGTCCTTACGCACGGGGATGAGGTCCATGACGACCGCGGCAGCTTTCGTGAACTGCGCGGCGTAGATGCGCCACCAGTTCCCTTCCGTTGTATGGACGCCGTCCGCTTTGCAATGCCCGAAGATGTGAATCGGGTTCAGCGTACCGGAGTAGGTCCACTCCGTCGAGACCGGAAGGTAGAACTCGCTCGTGGAGGCGCCGCCATACGTCATGGTGGCGCCATCGACGCCGGAAACCCTGAGGGCGCGTTCGTTGAAATGGTTGTAGCGGACGTCGTACACCGAGTTGGCGACCATGTTGGGACGCATGGTGGTGGCGGTGTTTTCCATTCTGCCGAAATAATATCCGCCGGATGAAGGGCCGCCGAAATACCAGCGCGTCCCCTCCGAGGATCTCATGCCGAAGAGGACGGTGTCGTTCTTCGCCTGCTTGGGCGAGAAGCGGATGCGCGCGCCGACGTCGTCTGCGGGCAGAAGCCCCGTGTCGAAGAACGACGTGGGACCTGTCGTGGCGTTCGCGTCGAGGTACTCCACCTCTGCGTCATACGGCTTCGCGCCAAACGACGGCAAGGACGCCGTCACGACGCAAATTGCGGCCGCGACAAGCGCGGCCCTCCCGATTTCCAACAATTTGAACGACATACAAACTCCTTCCTGCTAAACTACGGCCATGGAGAAAACACTTTCTCCAAAGTTAGCGGCATTTTAGCATTTTTTTTTGTTTGCCGTCAAGTGACAATTTTGTGAAACTTCGGTGCAATGTCCACACGCAACCGAATCTCCCGCGAGAGAGCTGCAAACGTGGGTTAGCGCAGTCCGTACTTCGCCTTGAGCGCGGCAAGCGTTCCGTCGGCGGCCATGCGGGCCAGGACGTCGTTGACGAACGCCAGCACGTCGTCCTGTCCCTTCCGCATGAGAACGCCGATCTCGCCACGGGTGAACGGCTCGCCCAGAAGCGGGGCCGCCAAGCGCGAATCTCGCCGGACATACCACGGAGCCTCGACGATCTCCGTGATCATCACGTCGGCGCGTCCCTCGGCCACGCGCGAGGGAATCTCCTCGTTTCGGCCATGGATCAGTAGCGTCGCATGTGGCAGTCTCGCCCGGGCGAACGCCTCGTTGAGTCCGCCCGGGTTCACCATCACGCGGACATCCGGGCGGTCGATGTCGGAGAGCGTACGGAACCGTGCGGCGTCTTCGACCCTGCAGAGGATGGTTTTTCCATTGGCCAGATAGCCGTTGGACATCGCCATCGTCTTCTTTCGCGCGGCCGTGACCGTGATCCCGCCGATGGCCAGGTCGAAGGTCGGCTTGTCGGCCTGCACGTCCGCGGCGAGCGTCGGCCACGACGTCTTCACGAACTCGGCGCGCACGCCCATTTCGGACGCAATCCGCTCCGCGACCTCGATGCCGAACCCCTCCCAGCGCCCCGTCGCGGGATCATGCCAGGTAAGCGGATGGTAGTCGCCCGTGCTCCCCACGAGCAGCCTCCCCCTCGCTTCGATGCACGAAAGGGCCGCGCGCCCAGATGCGCCGCCACATGGAAGATGCGGCGAGCGGCAGCCACTC
>Ga0256407_10001872_pt1 | contig 42205 bp, 32 predicted proteins | sample RumenRJG_04DNA_FD_193489 | JGI IMG/M metagenome (GOLD analysis project Ga0256407, IMG submission 193489) | Bovine rumen microbial communities from Lethbridge, Alberta, Canada - RJG_04 | ecosystem: Host-associated > Mammals > Digestive system > Stomach > Rumen | place: Canada: Alberta... | reverse complement strand
TATTCAAAATTATCTATATGTATTGGGAGTTAACAGAAGTTAGCGGAAGTTAACAGGCCGTGGCCTGTGGAGTTAACGGACGGCACCTTAGCCTGTAGAGTTGGGGATACGAAAACCAACGTCCGTTAACTCCCGTGCATTAGCACTAACTCCCGTTAACTCCCGCTAACTCCAAGGCAAAATTGATATAATTAATTTTGCTCATTTACTTATTTATATATAATATAAGATAACAACAACCCCCTAAACTTATTTGTCCCCCAAACAAAAAATTGAAAAAAAAAATAAAAAAATATTTCGAGGATTGCACTGTACTTGTATTCATCTGAATTGAGTTCGCAATCAGTTGATTCCCAAGGCTTATTCCGTTTTGGAACAAGCCTCCTTTTAACCTTGCATTTTCACCTTCTTTATATCCCATATTTGTTTGCCGATTACAATGGATACATCGGTATAAGCCCTGATAGAATTGACAGTATCTTTGAGGTGCTTATTTCAACTGAAAACTATCAGATCATTCGAATAGGCTTTTAACGTTTTGTTCAAAGCCTTGTATTTCAGCGCTTTACAAGCAATCGGTAGTCTTCAAAAAAATCACATTTATCACAAAAATCAAAATCACAAAAATCAATTTTGTTTGAGTTTGGGGGACAATTGAATTAAGGGGGGGTGCGTTTTATTGCAATAAATTTTTTATATATAAATATATATTAATTATTTATATAAATATATCGCGCGTGAGCAAACGGTGATTTGATAAATGTGATTTTGATTTTTGTGATTTTTGTGATTTTTTATGAGTGGCATTTTGTCTGCAAATTCAGGAAAAGACAGCATGCCGATTATCTGATTTTGGCAAAAATGGAGGAGTAAAAGATAAAAAATTGTCTTAATTTCCGTTAATTCGTTTGCTTGGAAAGCCTATTTAGGCGAATATCCCACGAAATATTCGTAACTTTGCATTGTCTAAAAGATAATGCGCATATCTTCCAGACACAAGAACTCCTTTCGTTTTGATTAAATCCAAAGAAACTATGAATACAATGAACTCTTTTCCGATCTCTTGGCTCAACTACACAGAGAAAACACTCCAACGGCCGACAGAGTACCCGATGCTGCAGGATGGAGAACTCCAACGCCCGACAGAGTACCTGCTACAACTGCGGAAATACTCCAACGGCCGACAGAATGCTTGCTTCCATTGAATGGAGTACTCTCACGGCCGATAGGATGCTTCCGCAATCGGATGGAGTACTCTCACGGCCGATAGGATGCTTCCGCAATCGGATGAAGTACTCTCACGGCCGACAGAATGCTTCCGCAATCGGATGGAGTACTCTCACGGCCGACAGGATGCCTGCCTCGATCGGATGGAGTACTCTCTCGGCCGACAGAATGCTTCCGCGATTGGAGATAACACTCTGACGGCCGACACGATGCCTAATGATGTCGGAGGCGACAAAAAATGAAACGAACGTCCTGATTTTGTCGCTATTTGAATGTTATGTCGCATTGGTTTAGTAGTTTTTCGTCCATTTTTTTGCAGAAAACAAAAAATTCCCTTATATTTGCACCATTATTTGGAGTGATCGAACAAGAAATAATAAACTTCAAAACAATAATAAACAATATGAAAAAGAAGAATGTATTAACATGGACCTTGATGCTTAGCTCAATGCTTGGCGTTCTGACATCGTGCGGACTGGACATCCCCAAGGAAGTGCCGACATCGTATGAGACGATGACCATCGAAAAAACCGACATCGAGGTACCTATGAAGTTCAGTGCAAAACTGAAGGGACAAACCGACGTGACCATCATGCCTCAGGTGAGTGGTCAGCTGATGAAAATCAATGTCACCGAGGGTGAGCAGGTAAAGAAGGGACAGACTCTCTTCGTCATCGACTCACGTAACGCTCACCTGGAGCTGGAGGCTGCCGAAGCCAACCTGCAGGCAGCAGTGGCCAGGGAGAACAGTGCGAAACTGGAATATGAATCGAACAAGAACCTGTTCGAGAAGAACATCGTGAGCCGCTATATGCTCGACAATTCGCAGAACAGTTACCTTCAGGCGCAGGCTGCAGTAAGCCAGGCCCGTGCATCGGTGAACCGTGCGAAAGTGAACCTTGGCTTCTGTACCATCACAGCGCCCGTGACGGGTATCATTGGTGAGATACCAGTGCGCGGCGGCGACCAAGTGTCACCTATGACAAAACTGACCATCCTCAGTGGCAATACGACGATGGAAGCAGAGTTCTCGGTATCGGAAGCAATCATCGAAAGACAAGTCCAGGCGGGACTGACGCAAAGCGACAAGGAGTCGCACATGGCCAACATGCCTGATGTGACATTCGTCATGAAGAATGGTACAGAGTACCAGCACAAGGGACGCATTTCGAGTCTTACGGGTGTAGTAGATGCCGCTACTGGTTCACTTTCCTGCAAAGCCACGTTCCCCAATCCCGAGGGTCACCTCTATTCGGGCGTGCAAGGTACTGTGGTTTTACCATTCTCCCAGAAAGACGTGATGGTAGTCCCCTTGACCTCAGTTGTACGCATCCAGGACCGCTCGCTGGTATATAAGGTGCAGCCCGACAGCACTGCAACTGCCGTCACCGTGACTACGACAAACACGGGCAATGGCAAGGATGTCATCATCAATTCCGGCCTTGCCGTCGGTGACAAGATCGTCACCATCGGTGCCAACAATGTACAGGAAGGACAAAAAGTGCTGTTTTGAAAATGAAAAACAATATATTCATCAACCGATATGTGATGGCGTGTGCCATCAGTATCGTCATAGCTTTGGTGGGCTACATCTGCATGTCCACACTGCCCATCGAGCAGTACCCGAACATCGCACCGCCTACCGTCCGTGTGTCAACCACCTATACAGGTGCTGACGCCAACACCATCATGAAGTCGGTGGTGCAGCCCCTGGAAGAAGCAATCAATGGTGTGCCCGACATGACCTACATGACCTCGTCGGCCTCTTCGTCGGGCGACGTGAGCATCGTGGTCTATTTCGAGGCCGGCACAGATCCTGACCTTGCTGCGGTGAACGTCCAGAACCGCGTGACCCGAGCCACAGCCATGCTGCCTGCCGACGTGACGAAAGTGGGCGTTCAGGTCTTCAAGATGCAGAGCAACATCCTGCAGATAGGCGCCCTGAGGAGTGTCGATGGCAAGTATGACGACGACTTCGTGGCCAACTACATCGACATCAACCTGAAGCCTCGTCTGATGCGTATCACCGGCGTGGGCGACGTGATGGCCTTAGGCAACACCTACGCGCTGCGCATCTGGATGAAGCCCGACGTGATGGCACAATATGGTCTGGAACCCAACGACGTGTTCGCAGCCATCAGTGGCCAGAGCTTCGTTGCCGCCACGGGTAGCCTGGGCGCACAGTCGGAGAACAGCTACCAGTACACCATGGAATACAAGGGTACGCTGAAGACCATCGAAGAGTTCAACGAGATCGTATTGCGCACCAGCGAGGGCGGCCATCTGCTGCATCTGAGCGATGTGGCTGATGTGGAGATCGGTGCCATGAGCTACAACTTCCTTTCGAACATCAACGGCAAGCCAGGCACCATCTTCATGGTGTTCCAGGCACCCGGTGCCAATGCCACGGAAGTGAATGCCCGCATCGACCAGCTTTACGAGGACATGAAGCCGATGATGCCTGCAGGTCTGGAGTTTGTGAAACTCGAGACAAGCGATGACTTCCTCTATGCTGCCATCGGCAATGTGGTCGAGACGCTCATCATCGCCATCATCCTCGTCATCCTTGTGGTGTTCTTCTTCCTGCAGAACTTCAAGGCCACCATCATCCCCTCCATCTCCATCATCGTTTCGCTGTTGGGCACCTTTGCCATCGTTTCCCTGGCAGGCTTCTCGCTCAACATCCTTACGCTGTTTGCGCTTGTGCTCGCCATCGGTACCGTGGTCGACGATGCCATCGTAGTTGTGGAGGCCGTGATGGCCAAGATGGAAAGTGGCATCAGCGATGCCCGCCAGGCCACCCGCGAGGCAATGTCGGAAGTGTCGGTTGCCGTAATCTCGTGTACCCTGGTGTTCATGGCTGTGTTCATCCCAGTAGCCTTCATGCCCGGCACATCGGGAGCATTCTTCACCCAGTTTGGTGTGACGATTGCCTCATCAGTAGGCCTCTCGTGCGTATCTGCCCTAACGCTCTGTCCTGCCCTTTGCGCCATCATGCTGAGAGTCACCGAAGGCAAGAAGGAGGGCAAGGGCATCACCTACTACACCAAGAAAGCCTATTCCGCGAGCTATAATGCCATCTTCAACAAGTACTCGAAAAGCGTACAGAAGTTCATCAAGCGTCCCGTCCTGGCATGGGGTCTGCTGGCTGTAGCAGCCTTCCTGCTCATCTTCTTCATGAGGAATCTGCCTTCAGGACTTGTGCCACAGGAGGACCAGGGCGTAATCCTTGCCGAAATCCGTGCCCCCGAGGGAACGACGCTCCACGAGACGCGCGAAATCGTGAAGAAGGTGGAGGAAAAGGTGAAGGAGATTCCCGAGATGGAGAGCTTCGCCACGGCCTGCGGCTATGGTATGATGTCGGGTTCGGGCTCAAACTACGCCACGATGATCATCCGCCTGAAGCCATGGGAGGAGCGCGAAGGCTTCAACCATTATGTAGACCTCGTCATCGGTCGTCTCTACTTTGCCAGCAAGGAGATCAAGAACGCGCAGGTAATGCCATTCCAGCTGCCACAGGTGCCTGGCTACGGTTCGAACAACAGCGTGAACCTTGTGCTTCAGGACCTGAACGATGGCGACCTTTCTGAATTTGCAAGTCTCACCAACAACTTCCTGGCCAAATTGGGTGAACGTCCGGAGATCAGCATGGCCATGACCAGCTACTCGGAGCGCTTCCCCAAGTACCAGGTAGAGGTCGATGCTACCCAATGTGACCGTGCAGGCATTTCTCCCGCTTCGGTGCTGAGAAACCTCGGAGCCTACTGCGGTGGAAGCTATGTGGGCAACTATAACCAGTTCGGCAAGGTCTATCGTATCATGGCCAGCGCCTCACCTGAATACCGCCTCGACCCATCGTCGCTGAACAACATCTTCGTTCGTGTGCGCGGCGGCAAGATGGCCCCCATCGCGGAATTCGTCACATTAAAGGAGGTTGTCGGCACTTCGAGCGTCGAACACTTCAACCTGTTCCAGAGCATCACCTGCTTCGTTCAGGCTGCCAACGGATATACCGAGGGCGATGCCCATAAGGTGATTGCCAAAGTGTTCAAGGAGACGATGCCCAATGGCTACGCCTACGAATACAGCGGCATGTCGCGAGAACTTGAGGAGGCTGCCGGCTCGAATGCCACCGCTCTGATTTATGTCATTTGTGTCATCCTCATCTACCTCATCCTCGCCTCGCTCTACAACTCGTGGTTCACACCTTGGGCTGTGCTGCTTTCTGTCCCCTTCGGCCTGATGGGTGCCTTCGTGTTCGCTTATCTGGGCTCACTGCTCCATCTGCCGGGTATGGACAACAACATCTACCTGCAGACAGGTGTCATCATGCTGATCGGCCTTCTGTCGAAGACGGCCATCCTCATCACCGAGTTTGCCTCCGAGCGCCGTGCCCAGGGCATGAGCATCAGCGGAGCTGCCTTCGAAGCCTGCAAGGAACGTCTGCGCCCCATCCTGATGACGGTATTCACGATGATAGCAGGTATGATTCCACTCATCATCGAGGGTGGTGCAGGTGCCAATGGCAACCGTGCACTGGCACTCGGCGTGGTAGGCGGCATGTCGGTGGGCACCATCGCCCTGCTCTTTGTCGTCCCCGTCTTCTTCATCGTGTTCCAGAAACTGCATGAAAGATTCCAGGGAAAGGATCTTAATTTAACTGAGGAATAAGTCATGAAAAGATTAAGCTATATTTTCACCGCTGCAGCCGTGAGCCTCCTGTTCTCAGGATGCGGCATATACAACAAGTACGAGCAGAAGACCGAGATTCCTGCCGATGTCTTTGGCCGAACCCAGGACATCACAACGGCCACCGATGGCACGTCGATAGCTATGATGTCGTGGCGCGAGTTTTTCGTCGACCCGCTTCTGCAGCAACTCATCGAACAGGTGCTGGACAACAACACCGACCTGAATTCGGCCCGACTCGCGGTAGAAAAGAGCGAGGCTTCGCTGATGGCAGCCCGCTTGGCCTACCTTCCAGCCATCTCGCTTGGGCCACAGGGCACCATAGCCAGCTTTGACCAGGGCAAGGCCAGCCAGACCTACAACCTGCCACTGCAGATGTCGATGGACCTTGATGTATTTGGCTCCATCACCAATAAGAAACGTGCCGCAAAGGCCGTGCTCAAGCAAGCACAGATGCGCGAAGAGATGGTGCGTGCCAACCTCATCTCGACCACAGCCCAGCAGTACTACATGCTGCAGCTGCTCGACCGACAGCTGGATATCCTGACGAAGACCGACAGCCTCTGGAACATCTCGCTTGAGACACAGAAGACACTTTGGGAAAACGGCAAGTCGTACTCTACCGCAGTCAATCAGATGGAGTCGTCCTACCTGAACGTGAAGGCACAGATTGTCGATACGCGCCGCAACATACGCAGTGTGGAGAATGCCATCTGCCGCCTGATGGGAAGCACACCCCAGCGCATCGAGCGCAACTTCTGGGGCTCTTCGGAGCTGCATCATCCCCAGGCAAAGGGCGAGACCGGCCAGCGCATGTTCGATATAGAGTTCCTGAAGACCGGCGTACCCGCCACGATGCTTGAGCAGCGCCCCGACATCCGTATGGCCAACCACGCACTGGAGGAAGCCTTCTACAACACACAGGCAGCCCGCTCGGCCTTCTTCCCCAGCATCACCCTGTCGGGAACTGCAGGTTGGACCAACTCGGCTGGAAGCATGGTAGTCAATCCCGGCAAACTGCTGCTCACCGCCGTCGGCCAACTCACACAGCCCATCTTCGCCCGCGGACAGCTCCGTGCTAACCTGAAGGTACAGAATCTGACCAAGGAGGATCTGCAGAAGCAGTATGTGCAGACCATCATCGACGCCGGCAACCAGGTGAACGAAGCCATGGCCGACTGCCAGGCTGCACGCGCCAAGCATCAGTACTACCATCGCCAGGTGGAAGCGCTTACCGATGCCTACTACGGCACACATGAGCTGATGGACAACGGCAAGGCCAACTACATCGAAGTGCTCACCGCCCAGGAGAGTCTGCTCAACTCGCAGCTCAACGAGGCCATGAACATGTACAAGGGTGCCCAGGCCGTCATCGCACTCTATATCGCACTTGGCGGAGGCTCGAAGTGAAAGTGAACATGAGACTATCCATCCTTTGTCTGTTAGCTGCGTTGACTTTTCAGCAGGCCATTGCGCAGGAAAAGACACATAGGCTGAACCATTGGGTGGATAGTGTGCTGACCATAGGCTACTTCAAGGGCAACATCGACACGGCGTACGTCACACGACCGAAGACCAAGTGGACCCTCGTAGGGCGACTCAACGTGTCGGGAGCGAAGCTGGAGACCATGGGTGTGACAAGCGGACAGAAATTCAACTCGGAGATAACAGCCGACTACAAATCGACGCTCAGCGTGGGTGTGAGTTATCTTGGATTCTCGCTGAGTGCTGCCCTCAATCCTGCCAAACTGGTGGGCAAGTACCGCGACTTCGAGTTGAACTTCAATTCCTACGGCAGGCACTTCGGCTACGACATCATCTTCCAGGATGCGCACAACTTCACAGGCTGGCACGATATGGAGGGGATGGATCGCATCGAGCTACCAGCCAACATGCTGTCGGTAAGGACGCTGAACCTGAATGGATTCTACATCTTCAACGGCCGACGGTTCTCCTTCCCTGCAGCATTCACGCAAAGTTACTTCCAGCGCCGTTCGGCAGGAAGTTTCCTCGTTGCAGTTTCAGGTATGGGGCAGCATACTACGCTCAAATGGGAGCAGGAGACGCAGATCAAGATGACCAACATCGGCATCGGTGGCGGCTATGGCTACAACTACGTGCCGTCTCAGGATTGGCTACTGCACATCTCTGCCACCCCGACATTCATCGTCTACAGCAACACCTCGATGACTTTCGGCAATGCGCGTGTGCCTCTGCACTACCACTTCCCGGAGGCCATAATCACAGGACGAGGAGCCGTGGTGCGTCAGTTGGGCAACAAGTTCTTCGGCATGTCGATGGTGTTCAACTTCACCAATATCGGCAATGAAGAGAATCTTGCCCTGCACAACATAAAATGGCGCATCCGTATGTTCTACGGTCTGCGCCTTTGACAACCTACTGCTTCAATGCCTCGAAGAGCCTGTCCAGGGCCTTCGGGGCATTTCCGTTCTCCTCGTCGAGCAACTGGACGAACTTCGAACCGATGATGGCACCGTTGGCGTTTGCCTGTGCCGACTCCAGGGTCTGGCGATTGCTGATGCCGAATCCTATCATGGTGGGGTTCTTGAGATGCATCGCATGAACCTTGTTGAAGTAGGCCTGCTTGGCCTCGTTGAACTCCTTCTGTGCGCCAGTGATGGCTGCCGACGAAACCATGTAGATGAATCCCGAAGTGTTGTCGTCGATGAAACGGATACGTTCTTCGGACGTTTCGGGCGTGATGAGCATGATGATGCGCAGGTCGTAATGGTCGGCGATGGGCTTGAAGTCCTCCATATAGTCCTTGAAGGGAAGGTCGGGAATGATGACACCATCGACACCCACACGAACACATTCCTGGCAGAACTGCTCGAAACCAAACTGCATGATGGGATTGAGATAGCCCATGAGGATGAGAGGAAGATTGTCTCCTACCCCACCTTCAGAAGGACTTCGACGAATACCTTCGAGTTGAGAGAAGAGCTTGCGAAGAGTCATACCATTGCGCAACGCCTTGGTGGCTGCATTCTGGATAACAGGCCCATCGGCCATAGGGTCGCTGAAAGGAATGCCGACCTCGACCATTGCGATGCCGTGCTGCTGCATGGCGTGCAGAACCTCAGCAGTACCTTCGAGGGTAGGGGCACCCGCACAGAAGTAGAGGCTCAGCAGTTTCTCGGGCCTGCTTGCAAACAGCTGATTGATTCTATTCATATTTTTTTTATTTTTTTCTTTTTTTCAATTTTTCATTTTTTTCAATGCTTCGACAAAAGGACGGAGCAAAGCGACATCCTTGAACCCTGGAGACGATTCGAAACGACTGTTCAGATCGACACCTATCCACTGGGGATGTTCAAACTCGAGCAAGGCTTCGAGCGACTGAGGACCGATGCCTCCGGTGATGAAGAATGGCGTACTGCCTCGATAACTGGAAAGCAGACTCCAATCGAACGACACTCCCGAACCTCCATAGCCTGTAGTGGGTGCTTCGAAGAGGAGTCCATCGACGAATCCATCCCACATCATTGCCTTGAGCACCTTGCTGCGCGATTCCACCTGGATGGCACGAACGATGCGTGGCATGCTGGGGACGGATGCCTCCAGGAGTTTCTGGAGGTTTGTGACGTAAGCGATATCCTCGTCGCCATGGAGTTGCACGTATTGAAGGCCATACTCCTTGACCTTCTGCACAATTTCTTCAGGCGAAGCATTCACAAACACGCCTGCACGCTCGGCCTCGATAGGCAGATATTCGGGTTTTGTACTGACATAGCGCTTGGATCCAGGCCAAAATATGAAGCCAATGATATCAACTTCGAGGGCTTCCACATCGCGAATATTCTGGGCATCGCGCATACCGCAAACTTTGATATACATAGGATGAATAATTAACAATTAATAATTTATAATTGGCAATTAGCAATTAACAATTGCCTGGACGAAGGTGGTCAAGGCCTGTCCCGGATCGGGTTCACGCATAAAGCATTCGCCAATGAGGAAACCGAGGAAGCCAACCTTGCGAAGTCGCTTGATCACTTCCGGATTCGAGATGCCCGATTCGGAGACGAGTACCGGACGCTGAGCTCCGAGATGAGAGACGGCATCCAACATTGCCTCAGCAATATCGAACGAATGCTGCACATCGGTATGGAATGTTCCGAGCGAACGATTGTTGACACCGAGCATATCGGGGACTCCTGCCTTGAGGTATTCCAACTCCGCGGGGTCATGCACTTCTAGAAGGACTTCCAGATTGAGGCGATGTGCGAGTTCGAGCAATCGAGAATATTCCTGCGGAGCAAGAGCTGCAGCGATGAGCAGGATGGCATCTGCCCCAAGCATCTTCGCTTCATAGACCTGATAGGGATCGACGATGAACTCCTTGCGAAGTATCGGACAGGAACCGACGAGCCCACGCACACGGGTGATATATTCTGGCTTGCCTCCGAAATATTCTTCGTTGGTAAGTATCGATAACGCTGCGGCACCTCCCTCGACATAACGGGGGATGACTTGTTCGGGCTCGACGTCGGCATGTATCCATCCCTTCGATGGACTCTTACGCTTGAATTCGGCGATGATTCCGCTTGGAGATTGACGCAAGGCTTCGGCCATTGAGACACGTTTGCACAGCAACCGATCGAGATCACAGCGTTTGTGCGCTACGATTTCTTGTAGGATATCTGCCATCAGCTGTAAATCTTCAGGAACTTCTTGAATGATGCGAGGGCACGACCAGAGTCAAGCGATTCGCGTGCCATGCTAACACTATCCTCAATGCTGATGTTGCGATCGATGATCGAGATGCCACAAGCCGCATTGGCGATGATGACCGACTTCTGGGCTTCGGTGGCCTTGCCTTCGAGCACATTGTCGAATATCTTTTTCGCATCGGCTGGCGTATTGCCTCCAAAGATATCATCGGCATTGACATAATTCAGACCAAGGTCCTTGGGCGTAAAGACTTTCTCGAAGTTGTTGGTCACAAGTTTGAAGCCTGAGGTAAGCGAGATTTCGTCGTAACCGTCATAGGACGAGATGACACCATACGTATCGCCAATCTTCTGATGGGCATTGACATAGAGCCGCATTTGCGCCTGATTGGCTGTGCCGTGGAGTGAATACTTAGGATGACAGGGGTTAACCAATGGACCCAATAGATTGAAGCATGTAGGGACGTTCATAGCCTTACGTGTTGGACCGACGAACTTCATGCCGTAAGCGAAGAGTGGAGCATGGAAGTAGCAGATATTGGTCTCGTCAAGCGAACGACGAATGATGTCGGCATCGGCCGTGAACTTCACACCATGGCCCTGAAGCACATTGGATGCACCAGATACAGAGGTGGAACTGCCGTTGCCATGCTTCGAGACCTTGTAGCCTGCACCTGCGACCACGAATGATGAGCAGGTTGAGATGTTGAAGGTGTTCTTGCCATCACCGCCTGTTCCTACGATATCGAGGGTTTCGTAGCCGTCGAGGTCGATTTGGCGACCTGTCTCGAGTAGTCCATCGCGAAAGCCAAGCAGTTCGTCGACAGTGATGCCTCGAACCTGCAAAGCCATGAGCAAGGAAGCAATCTGGCATTCGTTATACTTCTGCTGAGTGATGCCCAGCATAATGATGTGGGTCTCCTCGCGCGTAAGAATCTGACCCTCGATGATTTTGGTGAGATAAGATTTCATTTTTGTATTATTTAGAGATTATTGTTTCAAAGATTTCAGAGTACTCAGAGTTCTCCGAGTATTCTGAGTATTCAGAGCACTCCGAGTATTCCGAGCACTCCGAGCATTCCGAGTAATCCGAGTAATCCGAGTAATCCGACCCCTCCTACAGATGCAGCAGCCAGTTGTTAATAATTTTCTTCCCATCAGGAGTAAGGACAGACTCGGGATGGAACTGGATGCCACGAACGTCATATTCACGGTGACGTAGTGCCATCACCTGACCCTCGTTGGAAGTGCAAGTGACCTCGAGGCAGTCGGGCATCGTCTCAGCATCAACTACCCAAGAGTGATAACGACCGACGAGGATATCGCGATGGAGGCCACGGAATAGGTAATCGACTTTATGCTCTCCATATTCGACAAAATCGACAATGTGGGCAGGAGTCTGTACTCCGTGGAAGACTTCATCGAGGTTGACAAGATTAGCGCCAAAAGCCTCACCAATGGCCTGTTCGCCCAAGCAGATACCAAGTATCGGTTTCTCGCCAGCATAGGTGCGAATGACATCAAGGAGCAGACCTGCCTCACTCGGTATACCGGGGCCAGGCGAGAGCATGATCTTATCAAAGGATTCGAGATCGGATAACGCAAACTGATCATTGCGAAAAACAGTTACTTCGGCGCCAAGTTCCTTTACAAGATGTACAAGATTGTAGGTAAAGGAATCATAGTTATCAATCATTGCAATTTTCATAGGGAAGGAATGTTGACAGTTACTATAATTACTATAAAATCACAAGTCTTGAGCCAATAGAATGGCGCGACGAAGGGCACCGAGTTTATTGTTGACTTCCTGAAGTTCATATTCCTCGTTACTTTTGGCGACAATGCCGCCACCAGCCTGGAACCAAAGTTCATTGTTTCGACTGACGAAGGTGCGGATGGTGATTGCTTGATTGAGAGAGCCATCGAACGAGATGCTGCCCACACAACCTCCATAGGCGCCACGATTATGGGGCTCGTATTCGGAGATGAGTTGCATAGCTCTCACCTTGGGTGCCCCCGAAAGTGTTCCGGCTGGGAAGGTATCGATGAATGTCTTGATAGGATCGGCATCGCGATTAAGGATACCCGACACGCGACTAACCAGGTGGATGACATGGCTGTAGTACTGCAGTTCCTTGTAGAATTCGACCTTGACATGATGACAGTTACGTGAAAGGTCGTTGCGTGCCAGATCGACCAGCATCACGTGTTCGGCATTCTCCTTCGGATCGTTGCGCAGATAGTTGGCGTTTTTAACATCCTGCACATCATCGCCCGTTCGACGGGTGGTGCCTGCAATGGGATCGATATAGGCTACGAAGCGATCGTCGTTGCGTTCGATGCGGCAATGAGTCTCAGGCGACGAACCAAAGATGCGGAAGCCTCCGAAATCCATATAGAAAAGGTAGGGAGAAGGATTGATGGAACGAAGGGCGCGATAGAGATTGAAGTCATCGCCTTCGTATTGCTGGATGAAACGACGTGACAGAACAATCTGGAAGACGTCGCCGCGTTTGCAATGAGCGATTCCTCGACGAATGTTGGCCTTGTGTTGTTCGTCAGTCAGCGTGCTGCTCACCTCTCCTACCGGACGGAACGAGAAACGTCCCACTGCAGGTCGGTTCATCATACGCTCTATCTCTTCGATGCCCGATGACTCGCCAGACTGAAGGAGTTCGTAGATAGTCAGACGATTGTTGAAATGGTCGAACTCCAACACATATTTAAAAAATATATAGAGCATATCTGGGGCATCGTTCTTCGCCTGCGTCTCGTCCTTGACAGCTATATCCTCGAAATAACGAACTGCATTGAACGAAGTGAATCCCCACAACTGGCAACAGCTCAATTGATAGGCATCGCCCTCGAATTTGAACGAACGCATAAACTCACCGATGATGGCATCGCTGCGATAAGTACGGTCGATAGGGTGCTGGAAGGTCTTGCCATCGGGATATAGGCAGTTGCCCATGCCATGACCAATGGCTACGTGGGCAATGGGTTGTAATGCGATAAACGAGCGGGCATTCTTGCCCGAATGATAATCGCTTGACTCCATCAGAATGGATTGGGTCGATAGATCGCGAAGTCGCAGATATGCACTCACGGGTGTCAGCAGATCGCCCAACATGGTCTTGCTGCTAATCTGGTAGGTATACATAGTATTCGGAGGGATTGTTTTTCGGATTTATAAGAACTTTCAGAAAGTCTGCATATTAGGGTCATCCTTGTATTTGAGATAAGTGTCGAGATCCTTGTCACCACGGCCTGAGACTGTAAGAACGACGACATCTTCGGGATGGAACAGATGCTTGAGTTTGGGAAGCAAGGCCAAGGCATGTGCACTCTCGAGAGCAGGTATGATGCCTTCGATGCGTGTAAGTTCGAAGGCTGCACGAAGAGCCTCGTCATCATTGGCGGGAAGTACGGTGGCGCGCTTCTGTTCGTAGAGATTGCAATGGATGGGGCCGGTGCCAGGATAGTCAAGGCCTGCCGAGATACTATAGGGCTCGACGATTTGGCCATCATCGGTCTGCATCAGCTTGATGCGTGAACCATGGAGAATACCGAGCGTACCAATCTGCATGGACGCTGCCGTTTCTCCCGAATCGATGCCATGGCCACCAGCCTCGGCAAGCACAAGGCGTACACGCTCGTCGTCGATGTAATGGTAGATGGTGCCTGCCGCATTGGAGCCTCCACCCACACAAGCCATAAGATAATCGGGATAGTCACGTCCCACTTTCTCACGAAGCTGCCACTTGAGTTCTTCGGAGATGATCGACTGCAGGCGGGCCACCATATCGGGATAAGGATGAGGACCGACTGTGGAGCCAATGATGTAGAACGTGTCGGAAGGATGGCAGCACCAGTCGCGAATAGCCTCGTTGGTGGCATCCTTGAGCGTACGGTTGCCACTCTCGACGGGATAAACCTCAGCACCGAGCATCTTCATACGCTCCACGTTGACATGCTGACGCTGAACATCGAGAGCACCCATATAGACACGACATGGCATATTCATCAGCGCACAGACAGTAGCAGTAGCCACACCATGCTGACCGGCACCTGTCTCGGCCACAATGCGTGTCTTGCCCATGCGCTTGGCTATCAGGATCTGCCCGATGGCATTGTTGATCTTGTGGGCACCGGTATGGTTGAGGTCCTCGCGCTTCAAATAGAGTTGGCAGCCATACCTCTCGCTCATACGCTTGGCAAAATAAAGTGGAGAAGGACGACCCACATAGTCGCGCAACAATTGACGATACTCATCCTGGAATTCCTTGCTCTCAATGATGGGAAGATAGGCGTTCTTGAGATCCTCAACAGTCTTATAGAGGATTTCCGGGACATAAGCCCCGCCAAAGCGGCCATAAAAGCCAGAAGCATCAACTTGGAAAGATTTCATTTTCCTGAAGATTGTCTTTGTGATTAATGAATAGGAGAAGATAAAAAGAGGGCTCGCAAGACGTTGTGTCCTGCAAGCCCTATGATATACTGTATGTACGAGCATAAGGGTGCGCCCCACAACGTCATGTCATGAGTTTGCGCCACCACCAATATGCACGATTCATTGTCATTCGAAAAATTGTATTGATTTGACGCTGCAAATATAGCCCTATTTTCAATATGTCGTACAAAAAAGACATTTATTTTTGATTTTTTTGCAGATTTTCCATATTTTTGCTCCATTTTCGTCAAAAATGTCAGAAAAATTGAGTATATTTGCACACGAAAACATGAATTAACGACAATGGAATGCAAGATCATCGCACATATTGAGACCGACTTTGACAGCAAATTCGGTGTTCCTCGCCAGGCTGGACTTATCCCCGAGCTCGAAGGACGCATCGTCTTCGAACCCGAATATCGTGTCGCCGAAGCCTTACGTGGGCTCGAAGGCTATTCTCACCTTTGGCTGATATGGGTCTTTTCGGAAGTGGAAATGCAAAAGTCTTCGATGGGAACAGACACCTGGTCTCCGACAGTCAGGCCTCCTCGTCTGGGAGGCAACAAGCGCATGGGTGTCTTTGCCACACGTTCACCGTTCCGACCAAATTCCATCGGGCTGTCGTGTGTCGAAATAGCCGGGATTGACTTCAACACTCCCGATGGCCCAGTCATCCATGTGAAGGGTGCCGACCTGATGAATGGCACTCCAATCCTCGACATCAAGCCCTATCTCCCCTTCACCGACAGCCGACCCTACGCTCGTGGAGGCTTCACCGACCAGACATATACGCAAAAACCCCTCGAGGTAGTGATACCCGAGGAGTTCTATACATTATATAATTTAAAGGAAGAACAATGGACAGCCTTGCACAAGGTGCTTGGCCAAGACCCACGTCCACATTATCATCATGATGAGCAGCGCATTTACGGACTCACATTCGCCGGCATCGACTTTCATTTTAAGGTGACAGACGAAGGCGTGGTTCACCTTTTGTCACCATCGATTTAGAATGCCTGCTTGTCCTTCTTGATGACGTTCCACACGGTCTTGAAGATAATCTTCAAGTCGAGCGAGAACGACCAGTTCTCGACATACCATACGTCCTTCTTGATGCGGTCTTCCATCTGCCAGAGTTCCTTGGTCTCTCCGCGAGCTCCATTGACCTGGGCCCACCCGGTAATGCCAGGGAGCACCCAATGACGCACCATATACTTGTCGATGAGTTTGGAATACTCCTCAGTATGCTTCACCATGTGAGGACGAGGACCGACAATCGACATATCACCCTTGAGCACATTGATGAACTGCGGAAGTTCGTCGATTGACATACGTCGCATAAAGTCACCGAACTTGGTCTTGCGCGGGTCATTCTCGGTGGCCTGCCGAACGTCTGCTTCATCGTTGACCTTCATCGAACGGAACTTATAGCATACAAATTCCTTTCCGTTCAATCCGTTACGTTTCTGCTTAAAGAACACGGGCCCTGGCTGCAGGTAATGGGTAAGGATAGCTATGACAGGATAGATGAGAAGCCAGAAAGGAATCATAAAGATGGCCGAAACGACGATGTCGAATGTTCGCTTGATGATTCGATTGGTCAGCATATCAAGCGGATTGTCGCGAATGCTGAGCACAGGGATAGAACCCAGAATCTCAAGCTGCATCTTTCGCTTCAGATAAGTACGGAGTTGTGGAATAGCATAAAACCGCACACAATGCTTTTCGCAAGCATCTATAATCTCAAGTATTTCGTTTGCTCGTACAGCGGGTAGTGAGCAGTACAGATGTTGGAGGTAGTCATGCTCCTTCACATATTTGACAGCATCGGAAACCTTACCCAGATAGTTCAGTTTCTCTGGAGCAGGATCCATAGGTTCATCGGCGAAGTACCCCTCGACGCGATAACCATAGAACGGATGGCGCATCTCCTCTCCAAGTTCACGTATGGGTTCGTTATTGCCGACAAAGATCACATGATGCAGATTGCGACCGCGTGTACGGAACCATCGGATAATCCAACGACACAAATAGCGCCACAAGGCCAAGCTCACATAGATGCTTACCAATACATAGATGATGCGAATGGACTGGAATTTGTTATTGAACCCGAAGACCAGCGCAAAAATCCAGAAGACCACACTCATCATAATCACCGTGGCGAAAACATTGCTCAGAATGGAGCCTCGACGATCGGAACGGTAGAAAAAGGAGATAGGACGCAGCTTGATACCAATCACATAAGAGATTGTGAGCAACGTGGCCATAAACCCGAACTGGAACGAGATATCAAACGGGTGCTCACTGCCCGGGCAAAGGATGCCCTTATAAAAATAATAGAATATCAGATTGATGATTAGAATCTCACTGATGATCATGCCAAACTTCAGGAAATCCGGCAACTGATACATTGTTCTTTCTTTCGTCATACTGAAACGGCTCCCTTAATGGCTGGATGACATTGGTAGTTGGTCAGCGTGAAATCGGTGATACGGAAATCGCGCAAATCCTTTATCTCGGGATTGAGCTGCATAGTGGGCAGCGCATAGGGTGTGCGAGTGAGCTGCAGACGCACCTGATCGAGATGATTGGTGTAGATATGGGCATCGCCAAAGGTATGTACAAAAGTCCCAGGCTGCAAACCGGTAACCTGAGCGGTCATCAGAAGCAGCAGGGCATAACTGGCAATATTGAACGGCACACCTAGGAAGATGTCGGCCGAACGCTGATAGAGCTGCAGAGACAGTTTGCCACCTGCCACATAGAACTGGAAGAAGCAATGGCAGGGAGGCAGGCCCATACGGTCAATCTCCTCGACATGCCAGGAATTGACGATGATGCGACGCGAGTCGGGATTGTGCCTGATGGCATCGACAGCCATCATCAGCTGGTCGTAATGCTTGCCGTTATTGCCTTCCCAGTCGCGCCACTGCTTGCCATAGACAGGCCCGAGTTCTCCTGTTTCGTCATCTCCCCAGGAATCCCAGATGTGAACGTTCTTTTCCTGAAGCACCTTCTTGTTGGTCGAACCGCTGATGAACCACAGCAATTCTTCGATGATGCCGCGTGTGAACATCTTCTTGGTCGTAACGAGGGGAAAGCCCTCGCTGAGGTCGAACCGCATCTGATGTCCAAAGATGCTGATAGTACCGGTTCCCGTGCGGTCTTCCTTATGGACTCCCTCATCGAGAACACGTTGTATAAGGTCTAAATACTGTTTCATGCGTAGTACAATTGCACTGATTTTTATAAATAAAGGCAGAACAAAAATAATTTTTTTGGCCTTTCGTGCGCAAAGATACGAAAAAATATGTATCTTTGCACCGCAAAAGTTGAAAATCATCCAAAAAAACGTGAAAATTCTCCGATTTCAAGGATTTTGGCACTAACATAGCATAAAAATGCATAAATTATTATCGTTCCTGTTCTTCCTTCTAGCCTGTTCGATCGTTGCCGGTTGCCAGCAGGGCGGAAATAAGGATGAGGGAACCACTGAAGAGGAGGACTACTCGAAGATACCTGGGATGGTGACCACCGATGTCTCTATGCTGGTCTCCGACTCGGGTGTGATACGCTACCACGCCAATACGCCTATCTGGTACACCTATAACCTCGATGCGAAGAAATCCTACTGGTATTTTCCCGAGGGCATCGAGTTGCAGCAACTCGACGAGGAAATGCAGCCAGCCGGCAAATTGCAGGCCGACACCGCTTATCACTTCGAGAAGGAGCAGCAATGGCACCTGATAGGCAACGTGCGCGTTTCGAACACCAAGGGTGAGAAGTTCAACACTGAGGAACTCTATTGGGATATGAGGAAGCACACCGTCTACAGCGACTCCTTCATCCACATCGAACGCAACCGCGACATTTTGGAAGGATACGGGTTCAACAGCAACGAATCCTTCACCGAATACGAGATACGTCAAACTACCGGCATCTTCGAGATGCGCCAACAGGATGGCTCAAGAACCGACTATGAGGAAGAGACTTCCGATGACGGCGAGCATCTTGTCGAAAACGACGAACCAGGCACCATCGCCCCGACTGACACTATCCAATCCGAGCCGTTGACACCGCAAGAAAAGGCTGCTTTGGCACGTCAGCGTCGTAACCGTACGGGTTCGCCCAAGAATATACCTTTCGATAATAAAAGATGAGTTATACCCTACTGTTCTGCATTGCGTTGACGCTCTTGTTCAGTGCGTTCTTCAGCGGTATGGAGATGGCATTCATTTCTGCCGACCGTATCCGTCTGGAGCTCGACAAGCAAGAGGGCGGATGGACCGCACGCATTCTGCAGTATTTCTACAATCACTCCGAGCGCTTCATCAGCACCATGCTGGTGGGCAATAATATTGCGCTCATCATCTATGGTATCCTGATGGCACAACTTATGGAGCCCCCCATTCGCGAATATTTCTCGGAGAATGACTTCATAGTGGTGCTCACGCAAACCATCCTTTCGACCATCATCATCCTTTTCACGGCCGAGTATCTACCCAAGACGCTCTTCAAGCTGAACCCCAACATGATGCTTCGCATCTTTGCGGTTCCGCTGTGGCTGATATATTGGATTCTCTCCCCCATTTCGCTCTTCAGCACCATGCTGAGCCATAGCATCCTGCGCCTCTTCGGCATGCCCATCATCAAGGAGAAGCAGGGAGCACTGACACGCGTCGATCTCGACTTCTTTGTGCAAAAAGGAATTGAGAATGCCGACGATGACGATGACGAGAAGGACGAAACAAAGGCTCACAGCACACCAGGCAAGGCCGACGACGACGACAATCTGCAGGAACTGCAACTCTTCAAGAATGTCCTCGACTTTTCGGAAGTCAAGGTACGCGACTGCATGATTCCGCGTTCTGAACTCACGGCAGTCTCTGTCGATACACCTTTCAAAGAACTCAATCAACTCTTTGTCGAAACCGGCTACTCAAAGATTCCAGTCTATAAGGAGGACATCGACAACCTTATCGGATACATTCATTCGAGCGAGATGTTCCGTCGCCCTCATCAGTGGCAACAGAAGATCATCCCTATCCTCTTTGTCCCCGAGTCGATGGCCGCACCCAAACTCCTGCGTATGCTGATGGAGCACAAGAAGTCGATTGCTGCCGTTGTCGATGAATTTGGAGGCACCGCAGGTGTCATCACCATGGAAGACCTCTTCGAAGAGATCATCGGCGATATCGAAGACGAGCACGACCAGGTGCAACTAATCGAAAACAAGGTTGGCGAACACGAGTGGGAACTCAGCGGACGTCTTGAGATAAGCCACATCAATGAGGACCTCGAACTCAACCTCCCCGAGAGCGACGAATATCAGACCCTGGCTGGTCTCATCCTCCACCACCTGCAGACCATGCCTAAGACGGGCGACTCCATATTGCTCGACGATGAACAAATCCGTCTGACCGTCACGAAGACCAGTGCTACCAAAATTGAGCTCGTTAGGTTGTCAAATTTGTCAAGTGAAGAGTGAGAATTGATGGAATTGAAATAAAATTACACGATTTTCGCAAAAAAATCCGCAAATTTGTTCGACGATTAAAATAAATTATGTATATTCGCGTCCGATTTTGCCCACTTTTACAAAGAAGTGGTCTGAATTCGAAAAATAATTATAACAAAATACATTAAAACAAATGGCAGTATTACAACGCATCAGAAACCATTCCATTCTCCTCTTGGTTATTGTGGGTTTGGCAATGGTAGCATTCATTGTCGGAGACTTGATCACAAGCTCCAGCTCCATCGTTCAGAGTCGTCGCGACAAGGTCGTGACCGTCGACGGACAGAAAGTGACCTACGAAGAATACGAGGCTGCTCGTCAGCGTCGTCAGGACTTTGTAAAGGCCATGCAGGGTCAGGAGCTTGACAACCAGAGCACCCAGCAGCTCAACAATCAGGTTTATCAGGAGATCGTCACCAAGAACCTCATCGAGAAGGCTTGCAAGAAGTTCGGTCTTGTAGTCACCAAGGACGAGATCAACGAACTCGTACAGGGACAGAACATGTCGCCCGTTCTTTCACAGATGTTCGGTCAGCAGGCTCCTCAGGTCGTTTCTTATTTCGTAAACCTCATCACCAACGATGGTTTTGAGCAGGCTGCCCAGCAGAATCCCTTCTTCTCGGAGCAGAACTGGATGGAAATCGAGAATCAGGTGGCTCTGAACCGACTGGTCGAGAAATATACCGGCCTCGTTGCTGCAGCTGTTACCCCCAACAAACTGGAGGCAAAGGACAACTTCAACGGTGACAACACCGAGTGCACCTTCGCTTACGTAAAGCAATATGCAAGCAGCGTTCCCGACTCGGTTGTCAGCGTCAGCAAGAACGACGTAGAGAAGTACTACAACAGCACCAAGCGCAACTACAAGCTCAATGCCGAGCGCCGCAACGTAAGCTACATCAACGTAGCTCTCCGTCCCAGCGACGAGGATTATGCCCAGGCTGAAGCCGACATCAAGGCCCTTCGTGATGAGTTTGCCACAACTGATGAGGTAGCTGAACTCGTGAACGGCAACTCTTCTGTATCCTATATGGATGCTTGGGTACCTGTAAGTGGTTTTGAAGGCGACACCAGGGAGTTCGTACAGAACAATGGCGTTGGTGCCATCCTTGAGCCACATCGCGAGAATGGCGACTACTATATGATGGCCCGTATCATCGACAAGACTGTCGCTCCTGACTCCATCGAGTTGGCTATGGTTGTTGTCCCCACTTCATCTGAAGCCGACAGCATCAAGGCTGTGCTTGCTGCTGCCACCAATGCCAACACCGCTCTCGCTTCGTACGACCAGCAGCAGAAGTTTGTAGGCTGGATGGAAGATCCTTCGCTCCTTCAGAACTTCGGCGACGAGCTTCGCAACAAGATCCGTCAGAGTGCTGTAGGCACCACCTTCATTCACGACATGAACGACAACGCTCACTTCGTATGCAAGGTGACCAAGAAGACCGCTCCTGTGGCTCTTGCAAAAGTTGCCATCTATGCCAACGAAGTTTATCCTTCGACCCGTACTCGTGGCGAGGAATATGGCAAGCTTAACCGCTTCCTTACCACCTACAAGGACATTCGCTCCATGATGGATAGCGCACGCGCTGAAGGCTTCATGATGATGCCTACCACCCTCTACTCTACCTCTTATAATGTAGGTGGCGTTCAGGACGCTCGCAGGGCCGTGCAGTTCGCCTTCCAGAACAAGAAGGGTGACGTCAGCGACATCATCGAGACTGGCGACAACCTCCTCGTGGTTGCCATCACTGGCGACATCGAGAAGGGTTATCTCGACATCAACGACACTGTATTCTACAAGCAGCTCTCACAGTTCAACGTTCTTCCTCTCAAGAAGGTCGAGAAACTTACTGCTGACTTCGATGCAGTTGCCGACAAGACTCTCGCTGGCTATGCTGCTGCCTTCAATGGCGCTAGCATTGACACCGCCAAGTTCGTCAACTTCAACCTCAGCAACGTAGTAGGTCTCGGTTCCGAGCCAAAGATCTTCGAGGCTGCTCTCAAGGCTAATCCTGGTGACGTTCTTACCGTAGCTGGTCGCAACGTGGTTGTTGCTCTCCAGTTGCTCAGCAAGAACGACAAGGGTCTCACCTACGATGAGAAGGCTCGTCTGGAGACCGTAGGTCGCACTCGCGAATATGCCCAGGCTGCCAATGCTGCTCTTCAGGTGCTTCAGGACAACGCCAAGATTGAGGATAACCGCATCAACTTCTATTGATCAGTATTTTCTCTTTATTCCTATAAGAAGGACGGACATCCAGTGCCCGTCCTTTTCCATTCCCAACCGACATCCATGACCCCACTTTTAGGCAAAACCTTAGCCGAATTGCAGGATATCACCACTGCTCTCGGCATGCCAAAATTCGCAGCCAAGCAGATTGCACAATGGCTGTACGTGAAACGAGTGCATTCCATCGACGAAATGACAAATCTTTCGAAGGAGAATCGCGCCCGTCTCGAAGCCGATGGTTATACCATAGGATATGAAGATCCTGTCGATGCCGCCCGCTCGAAGGACGGTACCATCCGATATCTCTTTGCTACACCTGTTGGCAAGCACATCGAAACGGTTTATCTGCCCGAACACGAGCGCGCCACGCTCTGCATTTCCAGTCAGATCGGGTGCAAGATGCATTGTTATTTCTGCATGACCGGCAAGCAGGGCTTCAATGGGCAACTCACTTCCCACCAGATCATCAACCAGATATTCGCCATCCCCGAGTCGCAGACTCTCACCAATCTCGTCTTCATGGGTATGGGTGAGCCACTTGACAATTGGGAAGAACTCTGCAAGGCGCTTGACATCATCACAGCTCCCTGGGGAATGGCCTGGAGTCCCAAACGCGTGACAGTATCGACCATCGGGCAGATGCAGCACCTTTCCGATTTCCTCCGTGAAAGCCTTTGCAACCTCGCTGTCTCCATCCACTCTCCCTTTGCCGACGAACGACTAAAGCTGATGCCAGTTCAAGGTGCTTACCCCATAAGTGACGTCATCGCACTGCTCAAGACCTACGACTGGACACATCAGCGCGAACTCACTTTCGAATACATCGTCTTCCGAGGCGTCAACGACGATATTCGTCATGCCCAGGAGTTGCTGCGTTTGCTCAAAGGACTGCCCTGCAAGGTCAACCTCATACGTTTCCATGCCATCCCAGATGTGGAACTCCAAACCTCTGACGTTAGAGCTATGGAGTCTTTCCGCGACTATCTGTGCCAGCATGGCCTGATGACCACCATCCGCGCTTCGCGTGGAGAAGACATCTATGCAGCATGCGGAATGCTGTCGAGCAAAAAGGAAGAGGAACGCCGCATCAAGGGATAATTCCCGCTTTTTGACACCCATTGTCTGCAATTTAAGGGATTTATTGTGCAAGATAGCAGTTTTTTATAGAAATATTTGCTTTTTTTATCAAAAATAAGTAAATTTGCACCCGATATAGGAATAAATCTAACAATGAACATAATGAAGAAATTCTACTCCACAATATTTGCTATCCTTTTCTGCTCCTCTGCCTTGATGGCTCAGGAGGAGACTACTTTTGCCTTCATGTTAGGCGATGAGGTTATTCCAAATGGAGGCACAGTGACCATCTCGGAATATGCCGACTACGATTTCATGATTGAGATGCAGGCTCCTGTATATATCAAGAATGTCAGTGAGGATGCTTCCAAGCTTTCGCTCACATGCGTCGGCAAGGAGAACTATAAGGACATTATCGAATTCTGCCCAAATGGCAATTGTATGGCATGGCCATCCGATGGCAATGAAATTACCACAAATTACAAAGATGCCATATTGGCTGGTGGTACCGTCGAGCAGGGCAAGAATTGGCTGCATGCAATGGTTTTCGACTCCAAGTCCTTCAAAGGTTCTGTCGAGCTCAAAGCCTATTGCACCCTCGATCCAGATGACTGCACCTCCATCACTGTTGTGTTCGACACCGATGCTCAAGGCATCAACAAGGTGACTAACGACAATAATAAGATGGAAGTCTATAACCTTTGCGGAAAGAAGATTGCTGAAAGCACCATAGGCCTAACCAAGGGCATCTACATCATCAAGCAGAACGGCACTTCTCGCAAGGTGGTAATCAAGTAAAAAACATACACACACATATTATAATAGTTCAGAGGCAACGTGCATTTGATATCACGTTGCCTCTGGTTTCTTTTATTAGTATCGATTAATACTCGTATTGGTATCGATTAATACTCGCTGGCTTCAGTCTCTTCCTTCGTAAGGGGTTCCTCGGGTAGTTCGGCACCCTTCAATTTGCTCATGATGCCAGCCTCGATTTCATCAGCCAGTTCAGGATTGTCGAGCATAAGTTGCTTCGTGGCATCACGTCCCTGGGCCAACTTGGTTCCATTGTAGCTGAAGAACGATCCGCTCTTCTTGATGATACCATATTCAACGCCAAGATCAACAAGTTCGCCAGAACGGCTGATGCCTTCGCCAAACATGATGTCAAACTCTGCCTTGCGGAATGGAGGTGCAACCTTGTTCTTTACAACCTTCACGCGCACCTGGTTACCCAATATCTGATCGCCGGACTTGATGCTGGTCACTCGGCGGATATCAAGGCGCACCGATGCATAGAACTTCAAGGCATTGCCGCCTGTCGTTGTCTCTGGATTGCCGAACATGATACCAATCTTTTCGCGAAGCTGATTGATGAAGATGCAGACGGTCTTGGTCTGATTGATAGCAGCGGTGAGTTTGCGCAAAGCCTGGCTCATCAGTCGGGCCTGCAGTCCCACTTTGTTGTCCCCCATATCTCCCTCAATCTCGGCCTTTGGAGTCAAAGCGGCTACTGAGTCAATGACAATAATGTCGATAGCAGCCGAACGAATCAGGTTGTCTGCAATCTCAAGAGCCTGCTCGCCATTGTCGGGCTGGGAGATAAGAAGGTTGTCGGTATCTACACCCAACTTCTCGGCATAGAAGCGGTCAAAAGCGTGCTCTGCATCGATGAATGCAGCTATACCTCCCCTCTTCTGAGCCTCTGCAATAGCATGGATGGCCAAAGTGGTCTTACCTGACGACTCAGGGCCATAAATCTCAATGATGCGTCCCTTGGGATAGCCACCCACACCAAGGGCTGCATTCAAACCGATAGAACCCGTAGGAATAACTTCCACTTCCTCGACCTTCTCTTCGCCCATGCGCATGATGGAGCCCTTGCCGAAGGTCTTGTCGATCTTCTCCATCGCCATCTGCAGCGCCTTCATCTTGTCGCTCATTGGGGCAGTTTCTTTCTGTACTTTTGCCATTATTTAGTTTCTTTAATGTTAATGATTCAATAATAGGAGTCACATCCTCGCTCAGCGCAAAGCGCAATGCTTGTAATCGGGGTGATTCTTGCCCTTGAGAATAGCCTGGAGCTTGTTCTTGATGAATGGTTTGCGCAAAGGCGATACACGGTCGATGAACATCTTTCCATCGAGGTGATCATACTCGTGCAGTACCATGCGAGCTGCAAAGCCTTCGAGACGTTCCTCGTGCTCAACAAGATTCTCGTCAAGGTAGTTGATTACAATCCAGTCGGGACGCTTCACGCCTTCATAGACACCAGGAATCGAAAGGCAACCTTCGTCCTTGACATTGGTCTCCTTGCTCTCTTCCACAACCTCAGGATTAATCATGCAGCGACGCACGCCCAGGCATTCGGGATAATCCTCAGCCAAGCCGTTGCCATCCACTACAAACATTCTCAATGCCAGGCCCACCTGCGGAGCTGCCAAGCCTACGCCATTGGCCTTCTCCATCGTCTGGAACATATTCTCGGCCAACTCCTTGAGGTTTGGGTAGTCCTCTGGAACATCCTCAGCTTCCTTGCGAAGCACCGGCTCGCCGTATAAATAAATTGGTAGTATCATATTTTTCTTAATTATTGATTTCCTTTTTTTTGAATATCTAGAAGTTTAGAGCATCTAGATTATCTAGAGTTTCTAGAACAACTAGAGCACCTGGATTTCCTAGATTTCCTCGACCTTCTGTGGAAACATCACAGCCTTGTAGCCAGGCATAGACCGATTGTCCATCCATTGCTGAAGGATGATGGTAGCAGACACCTCGTCTATCATACCCTTGTCCTCCCTGCGTCGTTGCTTGCCCACGCCGCTCTGCAGTATAGCCTGTGAGGCAAGTTTCGAAGTGAAGCGCTCATCCACCAGTTCGATGGGCATCTCGGGCAGCAACTTATGCAGACGATTGAGAAATGGCTCGATGTACTGCCACGACTCGCTCATTTCGCCGCTCATACGGCGTGGCAAGCCGACCAAGACACGTTCTACACCTTCCTTGGGGATATAGCTCATCAGCCATTTCTCCAACTCATGTGTGGGTATGGTCGAGAGTCCGTTGGCAATGATCTGCAACGGATCGGTGACAGCCAAACCTGTGCGCTTGCGTCCATAATCTATGCTGAGGATTCGTCCCATAATGGTCTGTTTTCAATCGCGTGCAAAGATAGCGTTTTTTCTCGAATTCTGCAAATATTTACCCCATTATTTTCCAAATAATCTTCTTTTTCTCATTCGCTGCCAAAACTAACCCCTGTCGCAGATGGCTGTGACAGGGGCTATGACGTTTGAGGCAATTGAACTCTGCTTACTTGACAGCATCAATAACCTCCTTGATATGAGAGAAGATTTCGTCGATATCGCCCTTTCCTGGCACCGACACATATTTTCCCTCTTCAATATAATATTTCTTCAAAGGCTGGGTCATGTTGTGATAATTCTCAAGACGATGACGTGCAGTATGCTCATTGTCATCGGCACGACCTGAGGTCTTGCCACGCAGCACAATGCGATTGATGAGTTCTTCACCATCGACTTCAAGGCCGATAACGACCGATACCGTCTCGCCACGTTCTGCAAGCATCTCATCAAGAGCCTCAGCCTGAGGAATAGTGCGTGGGAAACCATCGAAGATAACACCCTTGATGTCCTTGCCCTTCGCATCAAGCACGGAAGCAAGAATCTTGATCATAAGGGAATCCGGAATGAAATCACCCTCATCGATGTATGATGCTGCGAGTTTTCCGAGTTCGGTCCTTTTCTTGATTTCTTCGCGAAGTACATCGCCCGTCGAAATGTGCTCAACGCCATACTCCTCGATGATCTTTTCACTCTGAGTACCCTTGCCGGAACCTGGGGCTCCAAATATTACGATATTCAACATATCCAATTACCTTAAAAACAAATAACTCTTTTCTATTAAAACGAAAAAATTCTTTACAAAGGTAAGAATAATTTATCGATTATAAAAATTTTTCAACAGAAATCTTGTTTTTTTGAGCAATAACACTCTATTTTGCCACATTATGTAATCAATTCCTACAGCAATATGTTCACAGAAAGGCTCGGGAACATCCAACCAACTCAGTCATTGACCACCCAGATGTCAGGCAAGTTACGCCCCTGCTCATTGTAGTCCAATCCGTACCCTACGATAAAGTCATTGGGTATTTCGAGTGCCACATAATCAAGTTGCAGATCGGGAACCTTGATGGCCTTGGGTTTCTTAAGCAGGCAACACACCTTGATGCTTCTGGCTCCCAGATCTCCCAGCTGCGAGATGAGACGCTTTATGGTATATCCACTGTCCACAATGTCTTCCACAATCACGACATCGCGGTCCACTACACTCTCAATCAGTCCAACGATGGCCTTCACCTTGCCGGTCGTACGTGTGCCTTCATACGACTTCATGCGTATGAACGTTATCTCTGCATCCGGCAACGTGAGTTGACGAAAAAGGTCCGAAGCAAAGACAAAGGCACCATTAAGCACACAGACAAACAGCGGACGTTCTACATCTGCCATATCCTTAGATATCTCACGTGCCACTCGTGCCACCTCTTCCTGTATCCTATCCCTGCCAAGATAAGACCGGAACGTCCTGTCAGATACTTTTATAATTTCCATGACGATTTATTGGTTCTAACAAAATCAAATTGTTATTTGTTAATCGTTAATTATTAATTGTTAATTGTTAATTATTAATTGTTTACGCAGTCATTACTTTCAGTTTCTTGAGCAGCGCAAACATCGCAACAGCACTGAACAGACAGAGGGCTATCAGAATACCCCAGTTCTGCATCAATGGAATCTTGTTCCAAAGTTGTGAGGGGATGGAACTCAGGTAATTGCCGATGGCAGTGGCCACAAACCAGCCGCCCATCATCAAGCCCTTGTACTTGGGTGGTGCCACCTTGGTCACAAACGAGATGCCCATAGGCGAAAGGAGCAGTTCGGCCAAAGTCAGTGTGAAATAGGTAGATATCAACCATCCTGGTGAAAGGATGCTCTGCGTGCCTTCGCCAAGATCCATGGGTGAAGTCAGCGAAACGGAGGCAAGCGAGATGACAGCAAAACCAAGACCTGCCACCAGCATACCCCAGGCAATTCGTGCAGGAGCACTCACCTCCTTTCCCTTCTTGGCCAAAGTGTCGAAGAAGAGCATGCTGAATGGTGTCAATGCCACAACAAAGAAGGGATTGAACTGCTGGAAGTCAGAGGGCTGTGCGTTGGTAGGATCCGCCATACCGCGATAAAGAGCATAAGCTCCGCCGAGCAACACCAGCGTGATGCACCAGAGCAGAGAACGGTTCTTCGAGGTCTTTGCCCCCACTGTGCCAAAACCCGTATAAACAGCCAAGGCAATAAATGCCAGACTGAAGATATTGAAGCCTATGCGCATAGGTCCGGTGACCGATAGGTCGGTATATCGCTTGGCAAAGAAGGTCAGCGCCGATCCGTTCTGATGGAAGGCCATCCAGAAGAAGATGACCACAGCAAAGACAAGCAGCAGGGCAAGGATACGGTCGCGGGTCTGCTTGGGTGTCAGTTCCACCATCTCGGTGTTGGCGACCTTGGCCTGCTTGGCTGTCACATCGGCATGCTTGAACCAATTGCGGCATGAGAAATAGATGATGGCCGAAAGAACCAACGAGATGCAAGCTACGCCGAAGCACAATCCGTAGCCGCTGTATAGCGCTTCCAGATAGGCAGGATCCTGATTGGCAGCATCATAGACAAAGCCTTTGCCTGCCAAGTGCTGGTTGGTAATCCATTTGGCCATCGATGGTGCAAACATCGCACCGATATTGATGGCCATATAGAACAGGCTGAATGCCGAGTCACGACGACTCTGATAGCGCGGATCGTCATAGAGATTGCCGATGAGCACCTGCAGATTACCCTTGAAAAGGCCCGTACCAAGCGACACCCCTGCCAAGCCTGCATACATAGCCCACTCTCCCGCCGTATTGGCTGGCGTCGGCACTGCAAGTCCCAGATAGCCCAGGAACATCACAACCATACCAACGACCACACACTTGCCATAACCAATCTTGTCAGCCACCCAGCCGCCTACAAGGGGTGCAAAATAAACTACTGCCAGGAAAATGGCATAAACCTGTCCGGCTTGAGCCTCATCCCATCCGAACTTGGCCTGCATGAACAAGGCGAAGATGGCAAGCATCGTATAATAACCGAAACGCTCACCAGTGTTGGCCAATGCCAAAGCATAAAGGCCTTTGGGTTGTCCTTCGAACATATCTATTTGAATAAACAATTATAATTTGCCGCAAAGATACATACATTTTTCCACATCTCCAAATTTTACTCCATTTGGTTGAAAAAAACAGCCCAAAAGACAATGCCAAAGTGGTGAAAATGCCCTATCTTTGCACCGAAAAATCAACATCTAAACGATAAAACAATGCGCAAATCATTCTCATTTCTTTTTCTGGCAGCCATGCTAGGCATAAATGTCCAGGCTCAGGAAATAGCCAAGGCAGACCCTGCCTGCATCTCCTTGACTCCCCAACAGAACCAGTATCGCAACGTCCTCGACCTCTCGGGCATCTGGCAGTTCCGCACCGACCCCGACAAGGTGGGCGAAAGCCAAGGCTGGATGAACGGTCTCACCGAAACAACCGATATCGCCGTTCCAGGCTCATGGAATGATCAGATCCACGGGCTTCACAACTATCTGGGCACGGCTTGGTACGAAATGGAGACCTTCGTTCCCCGTGCCTGGAAAGGTGAACGCATCTTCCTTCGTTTCAATTCGGTCAACTACATGTCAAAGGTCTTTGTCAACGGCAAGGCAGTCGGCATGCACGAAGGAGGCAATCTTCCCTTTGCCTTCGACATCACCCCTTATGTCGTCTGGGACCGCAAGAATCGCATCAGCGTAGAAGTCGAGAACGAACTTGATCCCAACCGTATCCCCAACGGCAATGTTCCTGGCGCCATGCGCACCTTCCCTGCCACCAATTACGACTTCTTCCCTTATTGCGGCATCCATCGCAATGTGATGCTCTATACCCTACCCCGTACGGCTTCGCTGCAGGACATTACGCTGCGCACCGATTTCAGCGGCAGCACGGGAACCATCAATGTCAGCGTCAAGAAGCAAGGTGCTGCAAGTGCTGGCCGTGTGACCATCACTTCTGCCGAAGGCGAGACCTACATTGCCAACCTTCGCTTCAAGGGTGACGAAGCCGAAGCCAATGTTTCGATCGAAAACGTTCATCTCTGGAGCACCGAGGATCCTTATCTTTATAATGTACGCGTTGAACTTCCCGGCAAAGACAGTTATGAGACTCACTGCGGCGTGCGCACCATCAGCCACGACGACAAGAGCATCCTGCTCAACGGCAAGCCCATCAAACTGCGTGGTTTCGGCAAGCACGAGGACTTCCCTGTCTTTGGCAAAGGTGTAGCCCATCCGGTCACGGTGTACGACTACCAGCTGATGAAATGGCTCGGTGCCAATTCGTTCCGTACTTCCCATTATCCCTACGACGAAGAGGTCTATAACATCGCCGACCGCGAAGGATTCCTGATCATCGACGAGATGCCATCCGTGGGACTGCTCTTCTTCGATGGCGAAGAGAATGTCAAGATTCGTCAGGCACAATGCCGCTATGCCCTCGAAGAGATGATCAATCGCGACAAGAATCATCCCAGCGTAATCCTCTGGAGCGTGGCCAACGAACCCGCACACAAGGGCGTGGGCGGTGCCAACTACGACGGCAAGGAGAAACAGGGCGAGGCAGAAGAGAATCGTCTGGCCATCGAGAACCTGGGCGAACTGATTGCATTGGCCAAAGGAAAAGACCCTACACGTCTTGCCTCATTCGTTGCCATGAGTGGCAGTCCTTCGTCGTGGCATACTGTGGGCGACATCATTTGCGTGAACCGCTACTATGGCTGGTACACCAATCCGGGACGCATGGACGTAGCCATCGACATTCTGAGCAGGGAACTTGAGAAACTGCATACCACCTACAATGTGCCCATCATCATGACTGAGTTTGGCGCCGACACCTCAGTGGGTGTTCACTCCAATAGTGAGGAAATGTTCAGTGAGGAATTCCAATGCCGTTTCCTCGGCGATTATCTTGACCTCGCCAATCAGAAGGACTACGTCACCGGTATGCACATCTGGAATTTCGCCGACTTCCAGACGGGTGAAGCCATGCATCGTGTCAATTCGATGAACTACAAAGGTGTCTTCACACAAACACGCAAACCCAAGATGGCTGCCCATATGCTGCGGCAAAGATGGTTCGGAACCGATAAATATTGATTATTTTTTGAAGATTATTGCCAATTTATTGGAGTTTTCAAAATTATTGACTATCTTTGCACCGAAATTTGACCAGATAATCGTTAATTGTTAACTATTAATTGTTATTTAAGCAAAGATATGTTCAAAAGTCATCCTAAGGGTCTTATCCCTGCTGCGCTGGCCAACATGGGCGAGCGTTTCGGCTACTACATCATGAACGCAGTGCTCCTGCTGTTCCTGGTGTCGAAGTTCGGCCTCTCCGACGGCACAGCCGGCATCATCTATTCAGTGTTTTACTTCGGCATCTATGTGCTGAGCCTTGTGGGCGGCATCATCGCCGACCGCACCCAGAACTACAACAGCACCATCCAGTGGGGTCTGGTCATTATGGCATTGGGCTACATCGCTCTCGCCGTTCCAGTCTTCAGTGAGACCGATTTCAGCGGCAGCTGGTGGGGCATTCTCATCTTCACCTGTGTGGCCCTCCTTGCCATCGCTTTTGGCAATGGTCTCTTCAAGGGCAATCTGCAGGCCATCGTCGGCAAGATGTACGACGAATATGAAGCAGAGGCTGCCAAGGAGGGTCCCGAAGCCCTCCAGATAGCTAAGGACAAGCGTGACTCCGGTTTCCAGATCTTCTACGTGTTCATCAACATCGGCGGTCTGTTTGCTCCTTTCATCGCTCCATTGCTTCGCCAGTGGTGGCTCACCAAGCATGCATTGATCTACAATGCCGACATGCCGGCACTTTGCCACCAGTTCCTTGCTGACGGCCAGGTGACCACCAAGTTCAGCGAAACGCTCGAAAAGGTGATGCTTCCCGGTTACAACTTTGTTGACAATGCCGCATTCAGCCACGACTACATCACCGTCTTCAACCAGGGCATCCACTATTCGTTCATTGCCTCGGTGATTGCTATGCTCATCTCGCTCGTCATCTTCCTGGCCTACAAGCGTATCTTCCCACAGCCAGCCAAGAAGGTCGCAGCTGCGGTCGTTGAATATACCGAGGAAGAGAAGCGCACCATGGCTACCGAAATCAAGCAGCGCCTCTACGCACTCTGTGCCGTGCTCGGCATCGCCATCTTCTTCTGGTTCTCGTTCCATCAGAACGGCCAGTCATTGAGTGTCTTCGCTCGCGACTTCGTCCAGACCGATTCCATCGCTCCAGAAATCTGGCAGGCCCTCAATCCGTTCTTCGTGATTGTTCTCACCCCCATCATCATGTGGATCTTCGGCAGCCTCGCTGCCAGAGGCAAGGCCATCTCTACTCCGCGCAAGATTGCCATTGGTATGGGTATCGCAGGCTGTGCCTACCTCTTCCTGATGCTTTTCTCGATGTTCAGCAACTATCCTTCGGGTGATGAGTTCCGCGCTCTCGATGCTGCCAGCATGGCCGCAGCCGGTCTGGCCAAGGCTTCTCCTTGGGTGCTCATCGTGACCTATTTCTTCCTCACCGTAGCTGAGCTTTTCATCTCTCCACTCGGATTGAGTTTCGTATCGAAGGTTGCTCCACGTCATATGGTAGGTCTCTGCCAGGGTCTTTGGCTCGGTGCCACCGCCATCGGTAACCTGATGATCTGGCTTGGCCCTGTGATGTACAACGCATGGCCCATCCAGTGGTGCTGGGCAGTCTTCCTCATCGTCTGCCTCATCTCCATGGGCGTAATGTTCGGTATGGTCAAGTGGCTCGAAAGAGTTGCCTGCTAATGTCTTTACAGCAAAAATATCAGGACCCGCGGATAAATTATTCTGCGGGTTCTTTTAATTAGTTTGCACAAAATAGATTACAAAAAACTATAATAATCCAAACTGATGAAAAAAAACGTATTGATCACAGGAGCGACAAGCGGCATTGGCATGGCTTGTGCCAGGAAGTTTGCAGAGAACGGCGACAGGCTGATTCTCACCGGAAGAAACGTGGATCGTCTGAACGACATCCAGAAGGAACTCACAGCGAAAGGGGCGGAAGTGAAGACGCTGGTTTTCGATGTCAGAGACCGCGAAAAAGCCGAAAAGTGCCTGAGCGAACTGCCCGGGGATTGGCAGGAGATTGATGTGCTGGTCAACAATGCAGGACTGGCGCTCGGACTGGAGCCCGAATACGCAGGCAGTTTCGAGGATTGGGAAACGATGATCGACACCAACATCAAGGGTCTGCTGACGATGACACGCCTCATTGTGCCAGGTATGGTGAAACGCGACCGCGGCCACATCATCAATGTAGGCTCCGTGGCCGGCGATGCAGCATATGCCGGAGGCAACGTATATTGTGCAACCAAAGCCGCTGTCAAGGCTCTTTCCGACGGCCTGCGCATCGACGTGGCCAACACCGCCATCAGAGTGACAAATCTGAAACCAGGATTAGTCGAGACCAACTTCAGCAACACGCGTTTCCATGGTGATGACGAGCGTGCAGCCAATGTCTATAAGGGCATCAAACCGCTGACTGGCGACGACATTGCCGACGTTGCCGTCTATGCTGCCAATGCCCCGGCACACGTGCAGATTGCCGAAGTGCTGATTCTGGCCACCCATCAGGCCAGCGGCAGTGTCATTGTTCGAAAATAATAGATCCGCATCACGGCTGTGCCCCCGACCCACTGCAATGCTTTTCGTTGTAGGCGGTTGGGGGCATGCCATACATCTCCTTGAAGGCGGTAGCGAAATTGTTGGGGTTGGAGAAACCGACCTCATAAGCCACTTCGGCTATCGACATCTTGCGTTGCGAGAGCAGTTCGGCAGCCTTGGCCAATCGGATATTGCGAATAAAACTGCGCGGCGTCTGGTTGGTCAGTTCCCTTAGTTTGCGATAGAGATGCACACGGCTCAGTCCTACCTTGTCGGCAATATCCTCGCTGGTCAGTTCGGTATTGCTCAGGTTGTCGTTCACCACCTTGAGGATACGTTGCAGCAGGCGCTGGTCGGGTGACTGCAGTTCGGGAGTATCGACCTTGTCGGCAGGTAACTGCGAGCCACTGAACGAACTGCGTAGTCGGTCGTGTTCGTCGATGAGGTTCTTGATGGTCTTGAGCAGAATCTCCATATTGAAGGGTTTCGTGATGAAGGCATTGGCCCCCACTTCCAGGCTCTTGAGTCGATCCTCGTCACTCGTCTTGGCTGTGAGCAACACTACAGGCAGGTGATTGAGCAGCACATTGCTTCGAATGAAGCGGCAAAGTTCCACGCCATCCATATCGGGCATCATCACATCGCTGAGCACCAGGTCATACCCATCGGCATTTTCGAGCAGTTTTTCGAGCGCCTCTCGGCCATTCGTGCACGTTGTCACGCGATAAATAGGCTTGAGTTCCGATGTCAGATAACTGAGTATCTCATCTTCGTCCTCGACCACAAGGATGCGACGCGCACTTCGATTGGAACCCACCGAGGGCTCTTCCGTCGTCTGCCCTATCGACTTCTTCACAATTGTGACTTCATCCAGATCGTCTTCCAGCAAAGGATTCTGTACCTGCTTTGTAATCTTCTCCTTGTCATCATAGGCATCATCACGTGTCGGCAACGTGAACGACAATATCGTACCCTGCCCCTCGGGATTGTCTTCTGCCACGACGTTGCCATGGTGCAGTGTAACCAATGCCTTCACGAGGTTCAGTCCGATACCTGTACCCATTGCATGTGGATTATTCACGTTCGAACGATAGAACAGCTCGAAGACGTGCTTCTTGTCCTCAGGATCAATGCCGATTCCATTATCAGTGATGCTGATGCCCAACTTCTTATCTGGTGTCAACGAGCTCTCCACGTTGATGTAGCCTCCGTGTGGAGTATATTTGATTGCATTCGAAAGCAGGTTGATGACGATCTTGTCGAAACATCCCTTGTCAATCCACGTCACAAAGCCCTCAGGCAGGAAATTGTTGTACTGCAGATTGATCTGACGTTCCTGCGTCAGGTCTGAAACCGTCTCACAAAGGTCCTCAATCAGTTTGGCGGGAGACAGTTGCTGGCATTGCAGGCGCATCTGCGCCTTGTCCAGTTTCCGAAGGGCCATGATTTCATTGATAAGGCCAAGCACACGGTTGGCATTGCGGTCAATGAGCCGATAGCTGCGCAAACGCTCCGGGTCCTTGTCCTGCAACATCAGTTTCTGCAGCGGACTGACGACAAGCGTCATTGGGGTGCGTATCTCATGGGCGAGGTTGATGAAGAATGCCAGTTTTTCTTCGTTATCCGCAGCTTGTCGGGCTTGCTTGAGTCGCATCTTCCTTTCATGATAACGACGCCGTATCTGCAGGATGACGAGCCCAATAATGCTGCCCAGAGCAATCACACCCAGCAGTAGAGCCCACCATTGAAGGTACCACGGGCGGGCGATGAAGATCTGAACACTTTCTTCTGGCGACAACGTTCCATCGTCATCAATCTGGAACCGGAAGGTATGCGAACCCGAACTGAGGTGGCTGAACATCACACGATTGTCCGTAGGCGGCAGCGTATGCCAGGCATCATTGTCCATAGCATAACGATAAGTGACACTGAAAGTCTGCATGATAGGTCGTGTGGCCAGTTCAATCGAGAAAGAGCGGTCTTGCACATCCAGTCGATAGACGCCATCCTTGTCGGGCAGGATGTTGTTAAGGTCGGTACTGAATCTCACCACACGGGCATCTACCTTCGTTTCCGACTTGCGTATTTCGCTGGGATTGAACCAATTGATACCCTCCATACCACCAAACCAAAGCGTGCCGTTCTCATCGCGCATCGAAGTATTCTTGTAGAACTCGTTGAACTGCAGGCCTTCTCTCGATGTATAGTTGGTGACGATATGCTGATCAAGGTTGAGCTTCGAAATTCCTTTACTGCTGCTCACCCAGAGGTTGCCCTCTCCATCGGCCTGCGATGCCAGGAAGTTGTCGGTCGGAAAGCCATCCTCAACGGTATAGATTCTTCCGCTCCTCTTCTGCGTGTCGAACACAATAAGGCCGGCATTGGTACAAAGGCTGATCTTCGTGGCCGAAATGCGCGAAATGCTGTAGATCACTCGTTCGGGGTAATACTGTTCACACTTCATTTCGTCACCCTGCTGACTGACGATCACCAACCCGTTGTACGATCCCACATACAATTGGTGAGTACCGCGATCGTAACTCAAGGAAATCGTCCAATCGCAAGCGGGGTGCAGATTCTGACGCACGAAAGCCTTCCTCTGTTCATCATATTTCAAGATGCCATTGCCCATCGATCCCACCCACACATTGCCCTGCACATCCTCTACATAGTCATAGATATTGCTGGTGTTGCTTCGCTGGTTTTCAATGGGGATATATTGACAAACACCCGTCTTGAGATCCAATATGCCTCCTCCCTGTCCATACGAGCCGAACCATACGCGATGACGCGAGTCCTCAAACATTGTGATGAGCGCAGATGGGACTGATAGAGGGCCCGTATTGCAAGGATAATGTGATAGGGTCTCACCTTTGTCATCCAGGCAATAGACGCCACCATTGTCTGTGCCTACACAGAGCATGCCATCGTGCGTACGGAACAACGACGTCACACAACGGTCGCCGATGTTATTGTAACGCAAGGAATGCGAACCGTAATAGTGGAAGTCAAATGGATTACGCGAAATCACAAGCATACCCTTCTGATAGATGGACATCCAGATGTCACCATTTCTCGATTTTGTCAGCGAATGTACCTTCTGCGTTCCTACTTCCAATTGGGCATCATCGAAGTTGAAGTCCGAAAGACTTCCCGTTCGACAGTTCAGCACCTTGACACCTTCGCCATCCGTACAGACAAACATCCGTTGCTTGCCAGGCACAGCGCGCAATTCACGGACTATAAAATGATCGTCTGGTCCGGTAATCTCTTCAATTCGATGTGTTAAATTATTATATTTATAGAGGCCTCGGCCCACGCCTCCCATATACACGATTCCATCAGGTCCTATTTCCAGCATATTGATTCCCTTTATGCCATCGGGCAAAGGGATTTTCTCCAGGTTACCCTCTTTGTCCACCCTTTGCACTCCATGCACCGTGGAAGTGGTCCAGATATTGCCACTATAATCCTGGCAGCAATACGAACTCGTCAGGTCTTTTTTGGTCAAAGGATTGGCTATGGCGTGTGGAATCCCGTTCTCATCAATATGGCACGTAAAGATAGTATTTCCACAAACGAAGAAATCTCCATTCGCCAGATTCGTTATATCGGAAGCGTTGCCTGCCGGTATGCCTAGTAGTGAGTCGCAGATGACCTCAGTAAAATCATCTGTCGCTGGTCTATACATCTGCAGACCTACTCTCGTACCGACCAGCACATGACCCTTCTCGTCCGTACAAAGAGTGAGCACAATATTATTCTGCAGCGAATGCGGGTTGTTCGGCTCATAGGTATAGGTTACGAACTGTGAGCCATCAAAGCGGCACAAGCCATCTTCGGTCGCTATCCAGATCATCTCGTCTGCGCTCTCCTCCACCTGACGCACGAGGCTGCTTGGAAGATTATTCTCGATCGTATAGAGCAGATTCAGATTGGCATCAGCCTCACCGCACATCAGCCCCAGGGCCATTGCCAGCACTGCACATCTATTGGAAATATGTAACATAATCGAAGGTTTTATCTGGGGCAAAGATAACAATAATTTATCATATTATGTTACAAACCATGAAACAAATCTCTCTAAAAATGTAACATCGGCTCAAAAAAGCCGATGTTACGCTATTCCACCCATCAAAATCTTTTATTTTTCAGCGACGAATGGCTTCAAGCCTTCGGCGGCCTCGTCGGCTGTGATCACCTTGCCGTCATTGTCGAGGTCGATCAGCTTATATCGGTCGTGACCCATGCCAAGTTCCTTCATGTAGGAAAGCTGGCGCAGGCCATGGCGGCTGATGATGCGTTCCAGCATATCGTGATGCTCTTCCTCGGTCATCGCGAAAATGATGTCGATGCAGGCCTGGTCGACAGCCAGGATGTCGGTCGACGAAAGAATGCCGACATTCGGTGTTACTACAGGAGCGGCAGCCACGCCCTCGCAGTCGCACGACACACTCATGTTGCGCATCACGTTGACGTAGGTCACGTGTCCGGCGAAGAAGTCGATGGTCGCCTTCGTCGATTCGGTCATGCGCTCCATGAACTCCTCCTCCTTGATGTCCCACTGGTCGGGTTGCCCCGGCGTGGTGTGGATCATGGCCTTGCCGATGCGTCCGTCGGCACAACCGATGCCGATGTTCTTGTTCGAACCTCCGAAGCCGCCCTGGGTATGGCCCTTGAAGTGAGTCAGGGCAACCAGCGAATTGTAGTCAGTCAAGGTCTTGCCCACCGACATCTCCTTGAACCACTTTCCGCCCTTGACAGGCAGCATCGTGGTGCCCTCGGCATCCATGATATCGACGGGGCAGAACGTCCATCCGTTCACCTTCAGCGTCTCGCGATGCTGGTCGGTGGTGTAGCGATCGCCCTCGTAGTATGTGTTGGTCTCCACGATGGAGGCATCCTTCAGGTCCTTCTCCATCAGCGCCTTCACCCATTCGCGAGGCAGGATGTTGGGTCCGTTCTTCTCGCCGGTATGCAGTTTCACGGCCACCTTGCCCTCGATGTTCTGGTTCACTTTCTCGTAAGCCGCAATCAGTCCTTCGGCACTGAGGTTGCGGGTGAAATAGACAACGGCTTCATCGCCCGTACGCTCATCATAGTTCACATACTTGCGGCCATCAGTATTGCTCGCAGGATCACTCTCGTTCGGCTCTGCCTTCTTCGAATTACAGCCGGCCATCATTCCTCCACAAAGGCCCAGCAAAAAAGCTCTTCTAATCAATTTGTTCATAGTTTTTGTTTATTATCTTTTATTATAGTTCCTATAGTCACTATTGTTACTATTGCCAACTATTCCTTTAACTCAAGAGCTCCTCTGGCACGCATCCCGCCATTGCCTCGTAAGCCTTCTCGCTTGGGTGCAGATGATCGCCCGAATCGAAGCCGGGAGCAAAAGCCACGGGTCGCTCCGGATCCCTCACGGCCTTCTCGAAATCGATGCAGCCGTCGAAGTCGGGTGCAGTGCGCAGCCATTCGTTGAACTCCATTCGTATCTTGTCGCGGAACTCGGCATAGGTTCTCCAGTTCCATATGGGAAGCAGCGTACCGCTCCACACGCGAAGTCCAAGTTCGCGGGCATGTTCGATGTAGAACTTGCGCATACCTTCGATAAGGTCCTCGGTCGTTGGCATATCGCTCATGGGTCGGAACGGGTTGACATCCACGCCCACAGGATGGATGATGTCGTTGATGCCGTGCTGGATGATCACGTCACGCGCCCCTGCCACATTCATCTCGATGGGGAAACGCGTTTCGCCCTTCAAGCCGTAGGCCTGGTAGGTGATGCAGTTGTACTGGCGCAGGATGCGTGTGCCGCTCACCGCACGTCGGATGATCGACACGTCATGCCATCCGTTGTTCCAGGCACGATTGGCAAGGTAGTCGGGCCAGCTCTGTGCCGTGATGGAGTCGCCATAGCACACCAGTGCATGGTTCTTCTCCTCGGTCAGGATGTCGATGGTGTTGAGGAAGTAGAACCAGTTGGTGTTTCGTGTCAGGTCGAGCGGCAGCACCTTGGCATCTGTGTAGTCGCCATACGAGAACTTGCCCTTCGACAGTGGCCCCGTCACCAGCGTGCCCGCATTCATCTGCGTATAACTGCCCAGATAAATGCTTACCTCGATGACGTCGCCTGCATTGATAGCCAACGCTATCTCATCGCTCTCCACTTCCCTGCCAGGTGCAATGTGCACACGCCGAGCACCATCGAAAGCGACGGCCACCGGTCGATAGTGCTCCACCACCTTCGCCACGCGCACCTTGGTGAGTGTCACCTCCTCGGTGCCCGTGAGGTTCGAGAAGCGGAAACGCAGCTTGCTGCCGCTGAAACACATTCTGATGGGATACCTCAGCGTGATGTCACGTGCGTACACCGACATCTTGCGGTCCGATATCGACGTGGCATTGCCCCAGCAAGCCACCCATTTGGTATATTTGTTTTCCTGTTCCTCCATAGACATAGTTTTTCGGTGCAAAGTTAACACAAATCTTCCCAATCTCCAAGAATCCGTCCCATTTTTTTCATTTTCCCGCTCATTTTTTCTTTTCTCCCTCCCCAACGTTGTCAAATAATCAAAACCTCAATTCTCTAATTCTCTAATTCGTGACAAAAAAAAAGTCCCCCTAAGCAGGGGAATTTAGAGGGTCTTCAGGGGAATTTAGAGGGTCTTAGAAGAATTTGACCACCTCGTCGAGCGGCCTATGCTCCGGCTGCCTCGGCTCCTGGTCACGATAGCCGAGCGAGATCACAGCCATCACTGTCTCTTCGGCAGGGATGCCAAAGATTGTGCGCAGCGCCTCGCTGTCGCGCATACCCATGATGAGGGTGTCGAAGCCCATGGCACGAGCCTTGAGGATGAGGTAGCAGTTGCTCAGGCCATTATCGTAGGCGCCCCATCCGTCGCCGATCTCGTTGGTGGGCTCTCCACGGAAGAAGCCCGACTTGCCGCGCTCGAAGGTCGAGACGATGAGCACAGGCGCACCAGCCACACGTTCCTTGTTCCCATAGATTGCATTCTGTGCAGCCTCCAACTTCTCAGGGCTGATGGCTACATAATACTTCGTAGGCTGCTGGTTGGCCCAGGAGGGAGCCTCCTGCACGGCGGCAAGAAGTTCGCGCACCTCCTCCTTGCTGATGGTCTTGGTGGCATCATAACTGCGGATGCTTCTGCGTGTCATCAGCACCTCGTCGAAGTTCGGGCTGTCCGAAACGGCAGGCGCCGCCTGTTTCTCACAACATGCTGTCAAACCAAGCAGCATCACTACAGCACTAATCAATAGACTCTTTTTCATCATAAGTAAAATTTGAATTTAGAAAATATAATTGTTAAGTAGTTGTTCAAAATTAACTATGCACATTTTGAATAATTGACGAAAAGGCTTATGCCGACCGCTGCTAATGCTCTGTTAGCACTATAAAACAGGGTGTCATTGGAGACATAGTCCATCGGACG
>Ga0256407_10001871_pt1 | contig 42211 bp, 33 predicted proteins | sample RumenRJG_04DNA_FD_193489 | JGI IMG/M metagenome (GOLD analysis project Ga0256407, IMG submission 193489) | Bovine rumen microbial communities from Lethbridge, Alberta, Canada - RJG_04 | ecosystem: Host-associated > Mammals > Digestive system > Stomach > Rumen | place: Canada: Alberta... | reverse complement strand
TGTCGTAAGCGGTAAGGGTTATCCTCATAGCCACTATATCGATGCCAACAACCGTTCGAATTCCATCAAGACTCCAGACATTGCTAAGCAGGCCATCGATCATGGTCACTACTGGAACGTGATGACAGCCACTCATGCTGAAGATGGCGACCTCACCATCGGTATCTCCCTGGCTGCAAGCGCTCCTGCCGAGTCATGGATTATTGCTGACAACTTCAGTCTCTACTATGGCGCTTCTGCTCCTGTCGAGATTTCTGACAACCCATCAACTGGTCCAGCAGTAAAAGACGACACCTATGCAGGCGTTGTGCTGAAGAAGCAGTTCAAGGCTGACGAGCTGACTCCATTGGCAGTTCCATGCGACATCCCAGCTTCGAAGTTCAAGGCTGTTTATGCCATCGGTTCGCTCAATGAAGAGACTAAGACCGCTGTGCTTTGTCCTGTTGACCACGTCAGCGCAAACGTTCCTTGCTATGTAGTGGCGAACGAAGATGTGGATGAAATCACCATTGAAGAGAACACCTATATCGCAGCTGCTCTCGCAGACCAGATTCCTGTGATGTGGGATGGTGGACTTGTTTACCGTGTTGATGGCACTTTCACATGGAAAACTGCTACCGTTTCAGAGAAGGAGCTTGATCCATCCTACTTCACCAATTTCGAATTTGTCGATGCAAAGAACATGGAATTCGTTGCCAACATCGAAAACTTCCGCGCTCGTCAGTATTTGGAGAACACCAAGTATCCAGAGCCAGAGACTACATCCGTGATTGGCAACTATTTCAAGCCTGCTCCTCCACGTCTTGACATTCCTCACAACATTGGTGTGCCCGTTCCTGCCGACAAGGTGAAGGACGCTGTTGTGAAGTTCGGTTTCAAGAGCGACTTCAGCGATGCACAGAGCCGTATGATTCTTGATGGCTCAGATATGGCTTACATGCCAAACCTCATCCCAGGCAACACCTACTACTTCAAGGTTGAGGCTGGCGAAGAAGTGCTGACTCAGGGTAAGTTCCAGGTGGAAGGCCCAGTGCGCATGATTTACGCACCAAGTATCAACAACATCCGAGACATCGGTGGTTGGACAGTTCAAGACGGCAGAACAGTTCGTTACGGACTCATCTATCGTGGTGGTGAGGCAAATGGTCTCCATCCATCAGTGGCAGAAGACCGCCAGACCCTCATCGACCTTGGCGTAGGTGCTGAAATCGACCTCCGCAAGGACAACAACTATGACAGCGGTAACGGTCAGGTAGGTAAGTGTGCCTTCGGATTCCCCAGAGCTGACTACTTCTTCAAGGAAGGTGGTTACGACTGTAAGCTCGAGCACCTGACCAACACAGCCTCCAAGAGCCGCTACAAGCAGTGGTTCCCATTCATCGTCGACCACATCAAGGAAGGCAAGGCCGTTTACTACCACTGTGTATGGGGTGCCGACCGTACAGGTCTCGTTTCCGTATTGCTCGAAGGTCTCCTCGGACTCTCTCAGGAGCAGATGAACCTTGAATATGAGCTGACATCACTCTCATTCGCAGGTCTCCGTCCAAAGAGCGGATATGCCGATGGTGACCACCAGAAGCTCATCGAGAAGATCAAGACCTACGAAGGTGAAACCCTCCGCGACAAGTTCGACACCTACTGGACAAAGGAAGTGGGCATCAGCCAAGAACTCATCGAAGAGTTCCGCAGCATCATGCTCGACGGCGGTTCAGAGGAGCCCGATGACATCCAGGAATTGAGTCTCCAGAACAACTCTGAAATCAATGCCGTTTACAGCATCACCGGTTCCCAGTTGCCTCTCAACTCACTCGACGAACCAGGCATCTACGTGGTGAAGTACAACGATGGCACATCCAAGAAGATCGTTGTGAAATAAACCATCCACAACGTGATGGAACCCCATCACACATACAAAAGGGCTGGCAGACACCTCGTCTCCAGCCCTTTCTCATTAGTCACACCCCGAATGGCTCCCTCCCCATCTACGGGGGAGGGCAGGGGAGAGGGTCTTAATCTCCGTCGTCAATCAGCTGGCCATTGCCACCACCGTTGTCGTTGCCGCCACCGTTGTCACCAGTGTTATCACCTGTGTTGGTGCCAGTATTCTCGCCGGTGTTGTCACCCGTGTTGTCACCCGTGTTGGTGTTCTCACCTTCAGGGTCTTCCACTGTGCCTGAGTCGGCAGAAGTGACGCGCTTGACCTCGTTTCCGTTGCGGTCATAGCAGGTGATGACCACGCTGGTGTTGGCCAGCTCGTTCTTCAGTTCCACGGCTGGCGTGAAGATGATACGACGGGTCTTGATGAGTCCAGTCTTCACATCGTTCACATCTGCCACCGTCTTGGCTGAGAGACCGAAACGCATGGTGCCAAGTCCTGGCAAAGCCACACTGTGACCTTCTGTTGCCCAAGCCTTGATCACTTCGCCGGCAGCATCCCAGCAAGCATGCATTACGCCCTCAGAAACGCCACTTCGCAAGGCAGCCTCCCTGATGACCTTCTCCTGCGTAAGTGCCGAATACAACTCTGGCTGCATGACATAGCGCCACACACCCTCGTCTGTCTTGGAGAACTTGATGAGTTTCTCCCGTGCTTTTACTTTCAGTGCCATAATAACTCTGTTTTTTAGTTGGGTTTCACATTTTGTTAACTAACTCCTGTAGTCTCCGATGACCTTTTTCCCAGAACCCGTCCCAGATTTTTCTCCTCCGCGGCGCAGAAATATTTAGAACGCGTCCCCGTAAAAGCTCCTCCTCAACTACACCACAAAGTTACGACTTTTTCCAGACATATGCAAGAGAAAACTGATTTATTTTCAGTGAATTATGAAGAAATTTGAAAGAAATAGACTATACACTTGTTTGTTTTCGGAAAAAGACGTACCTTTGTGCTGATGAATAGAGAAGCCTACGAAAAGCAGAAAGCCTTTGCTGGCGAGAAGAAACCCTCCATGCTTCGCCGTGCCGTGGATCATGATTACTCCGATCGAATGATCTACATGGTGACCATGACTACCGAGGGGCGCCTTCCCCTCTTCGGTCAACTTCGTGGTCATAGTGATGCTCCTTTCGGCAGCCCCGATGCGCCACGAGTGGAACTCACGCCCCTTGGGCAGCGAGTGCATGATGAATGGTGGGGCATTCCTCGCTACTACCCACAAGTGAAAATCATCGCCCTCCAGATGATGCCCGACCACCTTCACGGTATCCTTTTTGTCCAGAAAAAGATGGACAAAGACCTCAGCCGCATCATTCGTGGCTTCAAGACCGGCTGCCACCGTGCCTACCGTGAGCTGTTCCCCTCAGTTCAGTACGTTGCGACTCAGTCGCAGCTAACTCAACAGCAGGCGCCCCAACAGCCCCAACCCAGAGACTCCCATCCCACCCACGGCTTCCTCTTCTCCATCGGCTTCAACGACAAACTCCTCCTTCGACAAGGTCAGCTCCAACGATGGCTCGACTACCTTTGCGACAACCCTCGCCGTCTCCTCATGAAGCGTGAGCACCCCGATCTCTTCCGCGTGCAACGAGGCCTCACTATCGCAGGTCAAGAGCTCTCTGCCATTGGCAATCGCTTTCTCCTTGACCGTCCTCAGCTCCTTCAGGTACAGTGCTCTCGCCGTCTTACCCCAGAACAAATCAACACACAAAAAGACCGCTTCCTCACCCTTGCCCGCCAAGGTGCCGTGCTCGTCTCTCCTTCCATCTCCCCTGGTGAGAAAGCCATCATGCGTGCCGCTTTCGAGGAAGGTCTTCCCCTCATCATCCTCCAAGAGAACGGTTTCACCGACCTTGCCAAACCTGGAGGCCAACGCATGGAAGCCTGTCAACGCGGTCAGCTCCTCCTCCTTGCCCCATGGGCGCACCACAACGAACGCCTGACCATCCGCCGCGGGCAATGCCTGCAGCTCAATGAATTGGCTCGGATGATATGCAAGAGAAAACTGATTTATTTTCAGTAAATTATGAGGATTTTTCAGGGAAGACATATGTGCTGTTTGTAGGTCTGCTTGCAACCAAATAAAAGGCAAAAAAGGTTACCACAATAACCGATTTTTGCGATTTTCGGTTATCACAGTAACCGATTTTTGACAAATTTCGGTTAGTGGAGTAAACGATTTTGGAGAGAGATTTGCTACACTTTTAAGAAGGAAAATAAAGTGTAGCAATGTGTAGCACAAAGTATAGCGGCTTTGAAAAGTCGTAAATTATAGAGACTCAGACACTTCTCTTCTTATTTTATTATCTTCTACACTTTTACACTTTAAAAGAGGAAAAATTGGGGGTATAAAAAAGAAAATAAAGAAATAGCAAAAGAGAATAAAATCGAAGTGTAAAGTGTAGAAGTGCAGGTGGTAAAGAAAAACCCACTCCAAAGCCTGATGACAAGCTTGGGGCGGGTTTCAAAGAGATCATAGCGAATTAGAAGGGACAATCTTCTGAAGTTTCACTTGGCACAGAGGGCTCAGTATGGAAGGGAAGTTCCGTCTGCACGGGCTCTGTTGGCTGAATGGTTGCTGCGGCCTTCTCCGACTGTACATGGTAGCACTGTTCTTGTTTGCCATTTTCATACTGGAACAAACGCTCACCATCTTTTGCTGCTCCCGTGACAGAAACTGGATTCAGACAGCGAATGTGATCGGCCAAGGCGCAGTACTCCTTCAGTTTGAGAGTGAGCTTTTTCATTTTCAGCGGGAATGATGCTTCTGAATTGTATGCAAGAAGTACGTCTCTTTGTCTGATGGTACGGTCAAGGTTTCCACCATTTTCGGAGAAGTAGTCGTCTGCCCACTCCTTGAAGTCCTTTCCGACAGCAACCATGTGCTCACGGCGTTCAATCTGCTTAAGAGGAGAAATTTGTTTCCTCTCGCCTTTGGGCAAGCTGAGGTAGAACTGCAGGCATTGCAGCATGAAGGCGATGTCGGATTGCCAGTCCGCTTCAGCATAATCGGTGCCCATTAGGTTCTCCCCGAAGTCGTCAGCAATGGTGCGAGTCTCACGGTAGTCGTTTCCTTTGGCAATAACATGATAGTAATCCCCGAACACAATAAGCCATATACGTCCCTCCGTGCTAGGATCGTGGCGACGGAGCACATAGTTAGTACCGAACCAGAACTTGGGGCTCTGCTTGAAAGGGATGAGGAAAGGATGATTACCTTTCTCCTCGCCACGGAATGGCCCCGTAATCTTACCAAAAAAGAAATCGAAGTTCAAGTTGTAGTTGCATTCATCGACTACAATAAGATCCGTGTTGGGAGTGACACCGTCAAAAAGAAAACGATTTTCTGTAATCGAAGCCGAACGTGCTTCTATCGGGAAGGTTTCCAACAGCGTGGAGAGTCCTCCGACATAGAAAGACTTTCCGCTTCGCCCGTTGCAATCCTTCTCCGTCTCTCCCATCTTCGCGTCCTGACAAATGGTTGCCCACGCCTCCGATTCAGACTTCTCACTATGGAGCATATAGCCGATGTTGGCCATCTTGGCCACATTGCACTGCTCTTCCTCTGCCAGTTCCTCGGGAGTCAGTTCCAAACCCTCCTCATCTTGCTTTCGCCAGTAGAGGCGGCTTGTGTTGCGAATGAAACGAAAGTACTTGCTTCTAGCATCCTCCGTAATGGTGATGTGATAGCGTTCGTCCTCACCCTTCGCCATGGTGAACTGGGGCTTCAAAAGCTTGAAGTCATGCTGAATCACAGAGTCTTCCCACACGTATTTGCCATCGGCAATCATGCTGTAGGGTGTACTGGTGATTTTTTCAGCCGTGACATCCACTACAGCATTTCTGAAGTAGAACCGTTGAGAAGTGGCTGTGGAACGAGTGAAATCGAGGTCATCTCGCTCACGGAGCGTGCACGAAGAATTGGATGGCAAGTCGCGGCTGCGCTTCACCTTGTCTTGCAGCGCTTGGGGCAATCCCTGAGCGTTCATCCACTCCTTCAAGAAGGTAACGATGGCCTTGGGCGTGATGCGCTGAACCACGCAGCCCACGATGCGGATGTACTGTGGCTCCTTGCGTGTCTCGTCCTTTATCGTGCAGAAGCCATTGAGTTCAAGGAAGTAGTCGAGCGACGTGCGTGAAAGACTATAGACTTCCTCTCCATCCTTATTGACGGACACCGACCAGAACTGCGCCTTGATGGCACGTCCTATCAGTTGCTCAAAGTCTTTCTTGCCGGGATGGAGATGACAGTAGTCTCGCAAGTCCTTGCGTTCCCTGCCCCTGTTGTCGTGCAGTCCACCCATATCATCTGGAGTCATCCAAGCCATGTAAATGCCCAGATGGGAAAGTGCCAACCGCTGTCCCACTCTAACGCCCGTCGGATCAATATCGGGAATGACGACGAGCTTGTGGCAGTACTTCATCAGCAAGTTGTAGTCGCTGTCAGACAAGAGCTTGACCTCGCTATCACGCCACACGGACAAATACCCTTTGACATGAGCCACAATAGCATCAGAACCTCCGCTAACCAACAGCAACACGTCGAGTTTCTGTTCCCCGTTCTCCTCATAAGCTTTTCTGACCGCAGAAAGCCCGTAGATGTAATCTTTGGGCATCTTGCCTGCCACAAGAAAACGGTGCGCCTTATCAAAGTTCTTGGGCTCGTAGACCTTGTAGAACACCTGAGGTTGTCCTTGCTCATCCACGTAGTGGCATTCTTGAGCAAAGATTGGATATGTGGACGTAGGCTTGCGCACATATACCTTATCACCTTTCGGAATGCGAACCTCGCTGACGGCCTTCCAACCATAGGTGGTCAGATGCTCGGCCTTGACTCCATCGCCCCAGCAACTGAGGTCGACGTCGCCCAGACTTTCGAAGAGCGACACGCTTGTCATTGTGCCCCTCTCTTCAGGTAAGGCAGCCCGCACCTCTGTCTCAGGCTTGTTGACCGAAGCAGACAGCAGCTCCTCCACCCCGTAGTGTTCAGCCAGTTCCTCCAGAGCCATGCGGAACTGCGACTGAGTGTAGCCGCGCATCCACATATAGAGGTCAATGGGCGAGAAAAAGCCGCCAAAATCTCCCAAGCCGTAATCCTTCACGTGCCAGCAGTCTCCACTGTCCTTGGGCGGATAGAGGTGAGCCGACGGGGTACGCTCCTCGGGGCGAAGGCGAAACGCCTTCTTGTGGTTAATTACGCCATCATCAATACCGGTTACTAAATCGGTAATGATGTCGAGTCCTGAACGTGTTGCGTCATAGACTCTTTCTAACAAATTTTTTGCTCCCATAGTTCTATAATTTTTATGGAAGTGATAGTCCATACGCATACCAGTCTATTGGCGGACATATACCACGACTGGCCGGGAGGCTGCGCTACACCTATAATCCCCTTTTATTCTAGAATGTCGCAAATATACAACAACTACTTTTTCAGCGTCAAGGGCAAAGTTTTCACATCCCCCTTTTACTAGTCAGTTGGAAACCCTTCAGGGGTTTACTCGCTACAAATTTACTTTCACTTCTCCACCCCGCAATTTTATTTGTTTACTCTTGAGAAAACTTCAAATTACGTTTCTAAGGCAAAGTTACAATAATTAAACACACAATAGTACCGGCTCTCTGGAACTCTGAAACAGCAATTTGTATAATTAAGTGATAATCAACAATGTAACAAAAACACTATTTTTAATTGGGTGATTCGAAGAAGGCTCTCATTGTAAAAACATCCTGATTTATTTTCTTGTTTATTCATATCATTTTTATTTAAAATTAATAATGTAGAGAGGGCACTCTAAGATTGGTTACAGCGCCCTCTCCGGTTAACTTAGTGCTGACACTCTTGCTCCAACAAGAATTCATCGATCTTCCTGTAGAGTGTTCCCAACGTCTCGTCCACTGTGGCAATCATAGTGAACATTTGTCCCTTGTCGCTTAGGTAGTCATTCAGAGCATCAATCATGAGCAGCTGAACACGTACATCAAAGCCAACAAGAGCATTTTCCATGTTTGCCAGCAGTTGCAGTGGGACGAAAGGTAGCATGGATTCCCACAAGAGCTTACGAATACGCAGTGGAATCTCCATGCGCTTTCGAAGATCAAACACTACGCAAGTTGAACAATCTGTGTTCACTCGCTTGCTGCCACAACGGGCAGACTTAAATACTTTTTTCCCCATTTTATAAAAAGAATTTTAATTGCAAGGGAGAACTATTCAAACCTTGCATACCGACACGTCGGCTACCATTCGTGAATTTTGTATGCAGGGGTTTACTCGCAAAAAAAAATAAGAGACGAATGCGAGTATTCGTCTCTTAATAATCATGGCCATTGCTCAAAATGAAGATTGGGCGTCAACCCTCCTTATACTACCCCTCTCGGGGCGTGCAAAGGTAAGCTTTTTACCAATAAGTTCCAAATAAACTATCATAAAATTTTATGTTGACAAATGTCAATCCTATTGCTGTTTTGGTATTTATATTATTGTAAATCAAATAGATAAATAGTATTTGAATACTAATTTAAAATGAGGCATATATTTAATAATTTGTACTTAAAGCATGAAAAAATGGAAAAAAATTTGTTGTTTCAAAAATTATCTCTACCTTTGTATTCAGGTTGCGAAAGCGTAAATCCTGCAAAGTTTAGCGAAGCAGAGCAAAGCCTGGTAAAGCAAGGATTTATTAACAATCTAAACTTCACTATAAAATGAAACAATTCATTTTAGATCAGGCTTTAGACGCCTATCGCGAAGTATGTCTTAGAGGCATACCAGTGAACGACCGTAAAGGTAACATATATCCGATACTCAGTTATCAGAGACCTTCTGTAAGACTCAGCAAAGTCGGATGGAAGTATGTTCACCTGCGGAATTGTAATGGCGACATCGCTCGCTACAACATCAAGACTGGTGAAATCACAGTCTGATTTTCGAGGTACGGGAGCAATCCTGTGCCTTTTTTTGTGAAAAAAAACAATAAAGTTTTGTCGTTCCAATTTATCTTCGTACTTTTGCCATCGGTTCGGGGAGAAATCCGGATTAACAATGCATCGCTATTATTTCGCGCATAGCCAAAAAGCCTCGCAAACTTTTCTTGGTATAACAAGCATCGGAATAATAAGTGACAGATAACTCGTTGAGGGTTCTCTGTTCTCGCTGTTATTAGTGATTGCACACGCTTAGGCGTGGTGCATATACAGCGGGACAGAGGTACCAATGCGAGGCTTGCCTCTTGCTATGCGCAAAGTGCATCACGCTCTTTTTGCGCCATGGCGTGATTGATAGTTAGATGCCTGTATGGACTAAAATCTATCAATTGCACATGAAGACTGAGAAACAAATATCATTGGCGGCTGCTGAATTTGCAGAGCGTTGGAAAGGCAGAGGATATGAACGGGGCGAATCGCAACCGTTTTGGATTGATTTGCTTTCTAATGTATTTGGCATTGAAACGCCATCGGATGGTTTTATTACATTTGAAGACCATCGCATGGTAGATGTCTCAAACTTCATAGACGGGCGCATCCGTTCCACCAAAGTCCTTATTGAACAGAAATCTTTAGGCAAGGATTTACGGGCAGGTATTCGTCAGAGTGATGGCTCGTTGCTGAATCCTTTCCAGCAAGCCCGTCGATATGTGGTCGGTCTGCCTGTGTCAGAGCATCCGCGTTGGATTGTCACCTGCAACTTCTCAGAGTTCTTGGTATATGATATGGAACAGCCAAACGGCGAGCCTGCACAAATTCTTTTGGAGAACTTGGGAAAAGAATATTACCGCCTCATGTTCCTTGTTGATACCAAGAACGAACATCTTAGTAAGGAATTAAAGGTATCAAAGGAAGCAGGTGAGATTGTCGGTAAGATTTATGAGGCACTTTTGAAACAATACGATGATAACAGCCCCGAAGCCCTCCGTTGGCTCAACATCCTTTGTGTCCGTATCGTATTCTGTCTTTATGCAGAGGATGCAGAAATCTTCACCCACGACCAATTCTATGATTTCCTTGTTCGCTATGAAGCTGAGGACATGCGCCGTGCCTTGCGTGACCTTTTTGAGGTACTGAACACTCCCACAGAGAAGCGCAGCAAGTATTTGAAAGACGATTTGAAAGCCTTTCCTTATACCAACGGCGGACTTTTTGAAGAAGAAATCGAAATTCCTCAGTTCACCGATGAACTTAGAACGACACTTCTTCAGAATGCAAGTCTTGACTTCGATTGGTCGGAAATATCGCCTACAATCTTTGGAGCCGTGTTTGAAAGTACGCTCAATCCTGAGACACGTCGCAGTGGCGGTATGCACTACACCAGCATCGAGAATATTCACAAGGTCATTGACCCGCTTTTCCTGAATGACCTTCGTCGAGAACTCGATGAAATATTAGAGGAAAAGGTAGAACGTCAGCGACAGAAGAAGCTCGATGCTTATCAAGACCACTTGGCCTCGCTAACTTTCCTTGACCCTGCTTGTGGTTCTGGAAACTTCCTCACCGAGACTTATCTTTCTTTGCGCCGACTGGAAAATGAAGCTATCCGTGAACGCTATCACGGACAGGCATTTCTTGGCTTTGAGGAAGTATATCCTATCAAGGTGAGTATCCAGCAGTTTTATGGCATCGAGATTAACGACTTCGCTGTAACGGTTGCAACAACTGCCCTTTGGATTTCGGAAGCTCAAATGCTACGAGAAACAGAGAAGATTATCCGTCGTGGTATTGACTTCTTGCCCTTAAAGTCATACACAAACATTGTTGAAGGCAATGCACTAAAAATAGATTGGGCAAGTGTTGTGCCAAAGGATAAACTGAATTACATTATTGGTAATCCTCCGTTCGTTGGCTTATCATTAAGGAGTGAAAGTCAACAAGAAGACATGGCTAATGTTTTCAAGGGAAATGACCGAGCTGGTAGATTAGATTATGTTGCAGCATGGTATAAGAAAGCAGCAACACTTATTGACGGAACAAAAGCAGAAGCGGCTTTTGTTTCAACAAACTCTATCATTCAAGGAGAACAAGTTCCTATTCTTTGGGAAGAGCTATTTGGACAAGGCATTATAATAAACTTTGCTTATAGATCATTTGTATGGAGCAGTGAAGCCTCACAGAAAGCACATGTTCATTGTGTCATTATAGGCTTTGCTATGCATGACAAGAAAGAGAAATTCATTTTCGAGAATGGAACTAAACGTCAGGTGGAACATATTAATGGTTATTTGGTTGAAGCAAGCGACGTTTTTATACAGTTACGAGGCAAAGCGAATCCTAATATGCCTAAACTCGTTCAAGGTAACAAACCATGGGATGGTGGCAATTTGATTCTTAGTACAGAGGAGAAAGAAGAACTAATAGCAAAATACCCACAAGCAAAATCTTTCGTCCATAGATTTGTTGGTTCTTACGAATTCATTAATAGAAAAGAAAGATGGTGTCTCTGGCTTAAAGGTGTAGCACCTAACGAATATCGTAACATTCCGGAAGTAATGGAACGTTTAGCGAAATGTGCAGAAGTAAGAAGAAACACAAAGACTGTAGCTGTTCAAGCCCAAGCAGAAACTCCAATGCTTTTTTCTCAAATAAGACAGCCTGAGAGTGATTACATACTCGTACCAGAGACATCTTCGGCATCACGCCGATATATCCCGATTGGGTTCATGGCTAAAGATGTCATAGCAAGCAATTCTACCTTGGTGGCTACCGATGCAACTCTATTCTTGTTTGGAGTCATGACTTCCAACGTTCATATGGCATGGATGCGTACAGTATGCGGGCGTTTGAAATCAGATTACCGATATTCACCATCTATTTATAATAATTTTCCTTGGCCAATACCCACAGAATCTCAACGCGAAAAAATTGAGCAGGCAGCCCAAGGCATCCTTGATGCAAGGGCAATGTTTCCAGATTCGAGCCTTGCCGACCTTTACGATGAGCTTGCAATGCCACCTGAACTACGCAAAGCCCATCAAGATAATGACTGCGCCGTAATGCAAGCATACGGTTTCCCTGTTAAGTCCACATTTACAGAAAGTCAGTGTGTTTCCGAATTATTTAAGCTCTACCAGCAACTTACAAAATAATATCAATATGGTAAAAGAACATGTAGGCAGGACAAAGGCTACAGCTACGAAGACGCTGTATGCAGTAATGAAAGAGATAAGCCGTCGGGGTGGCAGTATGCCCGCCAAAGACTTGTACCCGTTTGTGGAAGCTAATGTGAGTCTCACAGATTGGGAGAAGGAGCCTGCTGGGAAAAACAAGTATATACGATGGACGAACAGCTTCCAGTTCTACTCCATCAATTACGCTAAGGCTGGACTTATTGTCAAGAAGAACGGCATGTGGTATCTCACACCAGAGGGTGAAGCTGCCCTCAAACTTTCGCCTGAGGAGGTGATGGAAGAAGGCGAAGTGGCTTACCGTGAATGGCGAAAGCTGAATCCCAGAGAAGACAAACACGATGAAGAGCCGACGGATGACAATGTTGAAAGAGACAGGGCCGAGGAACTGAACATGCTGGAGTCGGATGCCCGAGAAGGTATCAGGAAGTTCATTGTGTCAAAGAGTCCTTATGAATTCCAGGATATGGTAGCTGCTTTGCTGCGGGCTATGGATTATCACACGCCATTCATTGCACCCAAAGGCAAAGATGGAGGTGTTGACATCATTGCCTATTTAGATCCCTTGGGTGCAAAGACTCCACGTATCAAGGTTCAGGTAAAGCATAAACCAGAAACAGCTATCGGCGCCTCGGACATTCGTGCTTTGTTGGGTGTGCTGCGTGCTGGCGATATTGCCCTGTTCGTCACCAGCGGCACTTTCTCTCCCGATGCCAAGACTACAGGCACCAGTTCACGTGAGTTCATCCGCTTGATAGATGGTGATGAGTTCATCGACATGTGGCTGGAATTCTACGACAAGATGACTGACGACGACAAGAACATGCTACCTTTGAAACGCATCTCGTTCTTGGGGAGTAACGAATAATATTGGTTATTTCGTGCATAACCATTGATTTCTCAAATAAAAGCATTACCTTTGCCGATGAAACAAAACCCCTAAAACAATAAGCCTATGAAAACAGAAGACAAAAACAAAGAGGTTGCCATTGAAGATGCTGCCATGAGCATCGGAGTGGATGTTGGTGTAATTGACAGGGTTCGCGGTGGTGAGGTCGGGTACATCACTATGCAAATCGATGAAGATAATCAAAACGACATTTTGGAGACTGTTGATGGTCACTTGATACTGGTTGTTGATGAACCGCCCGTCATGTATCATGCCTGCTATCTATACAATCATGGTGAGTTTCCGTATGCCATCAAGGATTCTCTGCATTTCTTGGTGCTGTATGAAGGCGATAAAAGCTGTCTGGTACAAATTCTCGGAACGGAGACGGAGCCTACTATCCGTTTCAATTATCAAGGTGCCGGCTTGCCCATCATGCCAGTGTCAAACGGTGACAGCTGTATATGGAAGGTGACATTTGAGGTGCTACCTGTGCCTGAAACCCCGAAGAAATATCTAATGCGGTGGAATCCTGCCATCAGTTCGTTCACGGAGAAGGACTACGAGAAGTGCGTGGAAAACATGGAGCATGGTCTGTTCCGTATGAATTGGAGCATCTATGAATGGGAAGAGGCCAGAAGGGGAGATTTTTTCTATATGATGCGTGTGGGCGATGACAAGGCTGGCATTGTGTTCAACGGGCAGTTCTTATCCGATCCATATCCTTCGGACGACTGGGCAGGCACCACCAAACGGAGAATGTATGTGGACATGGTTTGCAGGAATCCTGTGGAGCCTGATGAAGTGCCCTCTGTCTCTCTTGACAAACTAAAGAAAGCCATTCCTTCTTTCGATTGGTCGAAAGGACATTCTGGTGCCTTGCTTCCCAACGACATAGCAGAAAAGCTGCTTGAGCTATGGAAAGATGAGGATGATTGATAAAAGCAAATAGCCCACACAACACTTTCGTTGCGTGGGCTGTTCTATTTCTGTTTTCATAATCATGAGCCTAAAAAAAGGGCTACCCCGTTTCTCACGAAAAGGAATAGCCACAACACAAACACAAAATAAAACACGACAAACGATTCTGGTAGTTGACCAGAACGTTGTATCATTGATGTATCATTGAACTCCGTCGGCGCGGAGCTTTTCTTGCCATTTCCATGCAGAGCGCAGAATGTCGTCGAGTGGGGTGTCTGCACTCCAGCCAAGCACTTTGTTGGCTTTGTCTACATTGCCCCAGATGGCTTCGATGTCTCCCTCGCGGCGTGGTGCATATTCCCATGGGAGTTTCACGCCTGTGGCTCTTTCGAATCCCTCCACGATCTCGAGGGTGGAGTATCCATGACCAGTGCCGATGTTGAACACTTCAACAGGGTCGGTGTCTTGTTCGAGGACGCGCTGCATGGCTTTTACGTGTGCCTTTGCGAGGTCAACCACATAGATGTAGTCGCGGATGCACGTCTTGTCGGGGGTGTTGTAGTCGTTTCCAAACACTTTCAACTGCTTACGGATGCCGATGGCAGTCTGGGTGACAAATGGTATGAGGTTCATCGGTACACCATTGGGCAGCTCGCCGATGAGTGCTGATGGGTGTGCACCGATGGGGTTGAAGTAGCGAAGGATGACGGACTTGATGGGGGCTCCTGAGTGGATGTAGTCCTGTATGATTTCCTCGTTGATCTGCTTGGTGTTGCCGTATGGGGACAAGGCTTTCTGGATGGGCGCTTGTTCCGTGACAGGGAGATTCTCCTTGGTGGGCTGTCCATATACAGTGCAGGAGGAAGAGAAGATGATGCCTTTGGCATTGTATTTCGTCATCAACTCAAGCACGTTCATGAGTGAGTTGAGGTTGTTGCGATAATAGAGCAATGGCTTCTCCACAGATTCTCCGACAGCCTTGGATGCGGCGAAGTGGATGCAGCCTTTGATGGGATATTTCTTGAATACGGCTTCTGTTGCCGCAAAGTCATTCAAATCGACTTTTTCAAATGCAGGACGAATGCCTGTGATTTTCTCAATGCCATCGATGACAGAGACATTTGAGTTGGACAAGTTGTCGATGATGACCACATCGTAGCCTGCCTGCTGCAGTTCCACGGTGGTGTGTGAACCAATGAAACCAGTTCCGCCAGTCACAAGAATTGTTTCTTTCATGTACGTGTATTTTTAATGTTTAGTGTTATTCATAAAAATGAATGACGAAGAGTGAATATCAGTTGTTCTCTTGTTTTGTTTTGCAAATATAGGACAAATAATTCATTCTTCGTCATTCAATTTTCAATTATTTTCGTCAAAAGTGCGCTTTACATCATAAAATGCTCTTTTTTCTTACTTTATGATGAATTTGATGCGGCATTCATCGCCATCTTCTGTGGTTGCACTAACAATATAGATGCCCTTTGGCAGGGATGCCACATTGATGGAAACAAATTTGTTGCCTGCATTCGCGAGGTTTGCGGTCTCCATCTTCATGCCAGAGGTGTTGTAGATGTCGGCCATCTTGATAGGAGAGTCCTCGCTCTTGATGTTGACCACACCACCCACATAGGCGATGGTGATGCCACCTTCCTTGGTGTATGACTGAATGGCGTCAGGCTCTGGTGTAGGATCAACAGGCTTCACATAAAGCGTGTCGTATGAACCAATCTGATTGGCTTTTGCAATGGTTGGAATATTCATGACGTATGTGTCGTTAGCTCCATCAGGATAGCGTCCGTAGGTCTGTGTGCCTGGATGCTGCTCGTAGGTCAACGTGTCTTTATATGTCTCCGTCGTGATGATGACATCGCCTCCCTTGGATTCCAGCTTGAAGTTGGTGTGAATATCAGCACCGATGATGTCAAGATTGTCGCACCAGATGACTTTGTAGCCGTGGGCAGGGATGATGGTGTTGAGGGTAACGTTGTCAGATGGCACCTGGAAGTCATGCTTCTTAGGTTTCTTCGACTTGTCTGTGACGAGGATGATGTTCATGCCCTTGATGTCGATGTCGTCATCTGTCGTGTTGTACAGTTCGATCCAGTCATTCTTCTTGAAGTAGTCATTTACATAGATGGAGTTGGCGGCACTCACCTCATTGATGCGTACAGGTGTGATGCCCTCAGCCAATTTCTCTGCCTCAGGAATCTCTTCGAACACAGCCACGAGATTGTGTGAACCCGATGCAGGGAGGGTGTATTCTGGATCTTTCGACACAAAGTCCTGCGCATTGATCTTTTCAACTTGGGAGAGAGAGGCTTCCCAAAGAATATCAGTGGATGTAGAGCTGTTGTTGTGCACCTCCACCGCAATCACGTTTCTGCCCTTGTTAAAGAGAGAACCTGCCAGCGTCATCTGTCCTCTATCAGGATTGCCGTTTGCATGGGTGGTGGAGAAATCATCGTAACCGATGGAGCCAGCAGGCATGTTGTAACGACCAGCCTCTATACCATTCACATACACAATCATGCCATCATCGATGGTGTACTCAAGGATGAACTCGTCAGTTGCCGATGGTGCAGCGCTGAGGTTGAAGGATTTGCGGAAATAATAGGTGGGTCGTTTTCTGTTGGAGTCTGTGCCATAATCAAGTTGTGTGACGACACCACTCTTGCTATAGCCAAGCGGTGCAGAACCAGTTTTCCAACCAGTGGTGCTGTAGCCGAGTGACTTCCAGTTCTTTCCGTCGAGTGAACCTTGGTCGTAGTATGTCCAACTATCGTTCGAGGCAAATATGCTTGTGGTCTTTGTTGTGCCCGCATTCTGCCATCCTGCAAACGTGTATCCTGCAGGTGCCTGTGCTTTCAGCGTCACAGGTGCAAACAAGTAACCGTCAAACTCAGCGTAGGGGAGTTCCATTTCATTCACCATCACCTTTGCATTGGCTGCCCCTTGGGTGTCAATCGTCACACGCTGACGTTCCACACTTCCCAGCTCCATGTATGTACAGTTTTTCAACGCATTTGTTGCACCGTTATTACGTGATCCTAATTTGTTCATCACATCATTTGCCGTTCCCCAAGGATTCACATATCCATCTGTAGCCAAATAAGTTGCTACATCATTCACAATCTCTTCCACCTTATACTGTTGGAACACGGAACCACCCACAATGCAGAACGCATCGATGAATTTCTTGCGGAACACATCATTCTTCAGCAGATTCTTGAAGAGTGTTACCACTTCTAACTGCTTCCTGTTGCGCTTTCCTTCGATGCTCTCATTATTCGAATAGTCATATCCGTGCAGCGTGTCAAACGTATAGTTCTCCTTATTGAAGAATGTGTTGAACATATCGCCAGAGCCCAAATTGAAGGCACCGTCAAGATCGAATAACACGAAATGGAACTTGCCGTCATTCACATCACGGAAACCCTTCAAGTTGTTTTGAGGCCAGTCCCAGTTACCTATATGCAGTTCCACTGCCATATAATTAATGTATTCATCGATATCCAGCATCTGGCTAATTTCTTCAAATGTTTTTTCATCTTCAGCGTTCTCACTCAATGTCATCAGACGGTCGAAACTTGCTTTTGAACCTTCCATCTGTACATAGCCAGAGTCGGGTGATACCTCAAACTGATCCATCTCATCTGTGTCGATACCATAGTTCGCGTATGCGTGATGTTTATTATTAGGTTCGCGCATGTTGAGTACGGCATAATGGCTGCCGTTGATGAATACATGAACAGGTTGCCAAGCTTGATAATCCACATATAATCCACTACGTGCCACCACCTGCTGGATAGAAGCGTCTTTCACACGGCAACTTCCATCATTACCGCCATTACGAATCTGCAAGGTCTTGTTCTTGATATATGGCTTCTCCTTGAATAGGCTTGCCTGGAAGAAATTGTTGAAGTCGTACGTTTTTGATGCCTTCAGTTTAAAGGCTTTTGGATTGGAGGAACGTGTCCATCCACCACAGACGGCCATGTCACATTCCTGAGAAACAAGATATTCATTGTTTTCTGTGATATACTCGAAGGACACAGGTCGATCCCAGTCCATGTTCCAGTTGCAGTTGCTGGTCTGTCCGTTGCCAGGACGTCCATTGGGTCCCCTTTGGAAGATACCATAGTCTGTTGAGTAAATGTTTTCGCGCTTTGTTACGACCGAGATGATGGGGAAGGGGTATTCCTTATCTTCACGGATGAATGAGCGTGTAACAACCTGTGAAGGCAGATACCCATCCTTGAACAAGCGGAAGCGATAACATACATTGTTGGTCACCCTGAAGAGTCCTGTGGCAGAAGTCTCGCCATTGTCAAGCGTTGGGGTTGTACCATCAGTCGTATATCTCAGCGTTGCACCCTTAGGAATGTTTACGCATACCTGCAACGTGCTGTTGAAACGTTGTCCATTCTTATCTACCACAGGCGCTTCCAGTTGCTGGGTGGCAAAACCTCCAGCTTCTTGGTTGGATGCACCTGGCGAAGGATTGCTTGTCACGCCCCATTCTGAACCACCATCAGTTGTACGGGCATAGGACATGCGTGAAATCGCCTCTGGAAATTCCTGTTGTGTGATAATGTTGGTGCCGTCTGACAGGATGATGACTCCACCATCGCAATCCAGTTTGCCATCAATCTGCCTATACGAAGCGGAAGTCCAGACTTCATGGTGGTCAAAGTTCAGTATTGCATAACCATGAGCGGGTAGTGATCCGTATGAACGCAACAAATGCTGCTTCTTGAGGTTGTTAGGATCATCGGAGATGTAAAGACCTCCCAATGCCACACTCTTATCTGTCGGATTGTACAGTTCCACCCAGCTGCCATAATTGAACGAAGGGTCAAGATACACATCCACATTGGCAGCCATGATTTCATTGATGATCAGATTCTCAGCAGAAGGGTCTTCTCTCTTTACGGTTACACGACATTGGGCTGTCTTACCGCTTCCATCCTTAGCTGTGGCGATGATGTAGCAGACACCAATGCCGACAGCGGTGATTTGTCCCTTGCTGTCCACTGTTGCCACACTCTCTTTCGTGGATGACCAACTCACATTCTGATAGGTAGCATCAGAGGGAGCCACCGTCGCAGTCAGATCATGCGTCTCATATTGAGACATTTCCACGCTTGTTTCTGAGAGTGTAATGGAGGTGACATTCACAATGGTGCCCCAATACTCCAGTTTCCAATTGTCCAGACACGTCCAGTCACTTCCAATCCACTCGTCTTTCCTGATTCCAATGGTCAACATCCCGTCATTCTCCACATCACAATCTACATAGTTGTAGTAATGGCCTTTCTCAAACCAGTAGTGAGCAGCTTCCATATTGTTGGGAATGTAGTATCCAGCGGTTTCTTGCCATTCTCCATCAATAATCGCCCATTCCCTCCCCACGTTACTTATTCCTCCACCAAGTGATTGCTCAAGGGCGGCAGATGAAGCCAATGCTATGGGGGAATCGTAATAGTTCTTGCTCGAACGTGCATAGAGACGCGCATATTGGTAATCCTCGTAATTGCCATAACTGAAGATGCTGTAGTCACTATCAGCGTCTCCACAACGATAGAAGGCATTCAGACTGACACGATAGGTGCCAGCTTTCAATCCCGCGATGGTTTGGTATGTGTCGTAGGTCTTTTGGTAATGTTCGGCATTCTCCATCGGGCTGGCTACTCCGAATTCTGTTCCTTCCCAGCCAGTAGTGACATCATTGTTGTTAAACCTCGGGTTGATAATGTGTGCGTCGGTTACGTCAATCCAATTCTGCTGTGCATGGCCTGAAAGCGATGCACATGCCAAGAGGAGGACGGTGTGTAGTTTTTTTATCATATTCATTTTCTTTGTGTAGATGCTAATTTGATTTTATATTAGTTATCAGTCTTTACAATCAGTCTTTGGGTTTCGGCTTTCTCCAGAAATTCACACCCAAGAGGTATTTCAGCGTTCCATAGGTGTTGGTCAAACCGAATTTGTCTTTTCGATAATCGTAGGTGTGTGTCTCGAAAATCAGACCGCTAAACATCCTTGTGTTATTCCAGAAGATGGACATGCGCAGGTTGAGGTCGGTTGATACATTGTTCAAGATAGAATGTCCCAAGTTCTCTGCCTCAGTAATGTTCGACCTACGATAACCGATACCAGGGATGAACGATATGGCAAAGAGGACATTACGTCCAAGCACCCAATTATAGTTGTATCCCACACTGATGCTGTAGTCGGTATAGTTCACTTGGTTGAACAATAGTGTGGAGTCGATATCTTGTTTGATGTAGTCGGGCAGTGCTTCCTTGTCGAATGTGATGTGCTGATGGTTATATTGAAAGCCGGCACTCCAACTACCGCAACTCTTTCGTTGTACAGCATTTGCTCCGAAGGCTGCAGGCCAGGAGAAGTGCTGGTTATTGAACATATAGATGGCACTAAATCCGTTGCATCTGGAATCAAGACCATGAAAGGTCCTGTCTCTCCCCCTTGTCTCTATCCCGCTAACACTTCGGATTTCGGCTCCTTTACCAGAGTTGAACATATAGTACTCTGCAAAGATCTTCGCTGTATGAATGACGAATGATTGTCGCAACGAAGTGCCGTTTGTCTTGCCTGCCTTGATGCCGATGTCATTCAGATTCCATACGGCACCATATCCGAAAATGCTATAATACACATATCCTCCCAGAATGACAGAGGGGTCTGACTGAATCACCATCGTCTTGTCTGTCTGGGATGACCGTAGAAAATAATAGTCGTGCCAGTAGGACAATTCTATTTGTGTGGTCAGGTTGTACTTTTGAGGCGTAACGTAGTTGGTGTCGCATCCCATGAAGAAGTGCTCCACTCCACTCATGATTCGCAACGGTAAGGATGGCCTTTTCTTTTTTTCTGTGACAATCACGCTGTCAAGGGTCTGCTCGCCAACATTTTCAGTTACACGTAGCGATGCATCTTGGGCATTTGCCGTCAAGCATAATGCAACCATCAGCCATACTGCACACGCAATTCTTTTCAGTTCGTTACGCATAACTCTGTCTTTTCTTCTCCTTAGATTTTGCCCAACACACGATCCATCACCCAGTTGGTGGGTGTGGCGCTCAGCGAGTCACAATCACATTTCTCTTTTCCTTGCAAATGTCTTACCACTTTCTCAATCAGTCCCATTTGTACATGCGGAGGATTGGGTACAATGATTTGTTCCTGTCCACGTTCTGTGTCAAGCACAATGGGCTCGTAGTCAAACACGGAGAAGACAATCTTACCCTTAGTGCCGACAATGGAAATTCTGTCTCTTCGTGCAGATTCGTGTGCCACAAAACACCACGATGCGCTGCCCGTCAGTCCATCACTGAATCGGAAACATGCATTGAAGGTGTCCTCTACCTTATAAAGTCCAGCCATATTTTGACAGAACCCCTCTGCCTCCATAATGGGTCCGAACCAATATTGCAGCAGATCTATCTGATGTGCTGCGAGGTCATAGAAATATCCACCTCCTCCAGCCACCTCCGGTTGTAATCTCCACGGCATTTCTTGTCCGCTTTTGTGGTCAAGTTCTCTGGGTGGAACAGCAAAACGTATCTGCACCGTCAAAATCTTTCCTATTTCACCCCCCATGACAATCTGTTTCACCTTCTCGAAATAGGGTAGATAGCGTCTGTAGAAAGCCACAAAACATGGAATCCCTGTGAGTTCGCTGATGCGATTCACTCTCAAGCAATCGCCGTAACTTGCTGCTAATGGTTTTTCTATGTATGCGGGTTTTCCTGCTTTCATTGCCATGATGGCAAATGTTGCATGAGAGGATGGGGGAGTGGCGATATACACAGCCGTCACTTCAGGGTCGCTGACCAATGACTGGGCGTCAGAATAATATTTTCTGATGCCATGACGTTCTGCATATGATTTCGCCTTATCTCTGTCGCGGCTCATCACAGCCACAACTTCACTTCCTTCAATCTTGCCGAAAGCGGGACCACTCTTTTTCTCTGTCACTTCACCGCAACCAATGAATCCCCATTTCACTATGTTTTGAACTTCCATTTTCTTCGCAAATATGACAAAAAGCAACATTTTGCTTTGCAAAGGTACGAAAAACTCCTAACTCCTAACTCCTAACTCCTAACTTTTTTTTACCTTTGCAGTCAAATTAACAAAATATGACACTTTTTTATGGCTCGTAATAAAAAGAAACAGCTTCCGTTGATCGAGAATGTTACCATCACGGCATGTGCAGCTGAGGGCAAGGCTTTGGCTCGTGTGGAAGACAAGGTGGTGTTCGTTCCTTTTGTGGTACCAGGAGACGTGGTGGATCTGCAAGTGAAGAAAAAGAAAAGTTCGTATATGGAGGCCATTGCTGTCAACATTCATCAGAAATCGCTCCTTCGTACAGAACCTCGTTGCCGTCATTATGGTGTTTGTGGAGGATGCAAGTGGCAATGCCTTCAATATGAAGAACAACTGCGTGCCAAGCAGCAGCAAATATTTGATAACTTGACACGCATCGGAAAGATTGAATTGCCTGAATTCATGCCGATTCTTGGCAGTAAGAACATCTATGGGTACCGCAACAAATTGGAATTCGGTTTTTCCAATAAACGTTGGCTCACGGAAGAGGAGGTGAAGCAGGATGTTCGCTATGACGTGATGGATGCTGTGGGTTTTCATATCACAGGTGCATTCGATAAGATTCTCGACATCACAGAGTGCCATTTGATGGACGATATCAATAACCAGATACGTAATGACATTCGCCAATATGCCCTTCAAAATGGACTTGAATTTTATGATCTTCGACAGAATAGAGGACTGCTCCGTTCGCTGATGATTCGTACCTCCAATACGGGTGAGCTGATGTTCCTTGTTCAGTTCAGAATTGAGACGCCAGAAGAACAACAGCAAGCAGATGATTTGATGAAACATCTCAGTGAAAGTTTTCCTCAAATTACATCACTCCTATATGTTGATAATCATAAAGCTAACGATACATTTGCTGACCAAGAGATTCATGTGGTGAAGGGGAAGGATTATATCTATGAGAAGATGGAAGATTTGCACTTTAAAGTAGGGCCAAAATCCTTCTATCAGACGAACACGGAACAGGCTTATGAACTCTATAAAGTGGCACGTGATTTTGCGGGGTTGACAGGCAATGAATTGGTCTATGATTTATATACAGGTACCGGTACAATTGCCAATTTTGTGGCACGTCAGGCTCGTCAAGTGATCGGCATTGAATATGTACCTGAAGCGATAGAAGATGCCAAGGTCAATTCCGACATCAATGGCATCACCAACACCCTTTTCTATGCGGGTGATATGAAGGATATCCTGAACAAGGAGTTCATTGAGGCGCATGGTCGTCCAGATGTCATCATTACAGACCCTCCTCGTGCCGGTATGCATCAGGATGTCATTGACACCATCCTCTTCGCAGCTCCTCGTCGGATCGTTTATGTCAGTTGCAATCCTGCCACGCAAGCTCGTGACCTTCAGTTGCTGGATGTTGACTATAAAGTAATGAAAGTGCAACCTGTTGATATGTTCCCTCATACGCAACACGTTGAAAATGTCGTATTATTGGAAAGAAGAAAATGAGTACTTATTCAGATTATAAAGCAGCCAACCATTACACCACCTACACGGTCAAGGAACCTGCAGAATTGATGCAGTTCTTGATGAACACGATTTCTGGCATTTCGCGTACAAAAGCAAAGGAATATTTGAGTCAACGGATGGTGTATGTCAATAAAGAAATCATCACGCAGTATAACTATCTTCTCCAACCTGGACAAATCGTGCAGGTGGCAAAGAATCGTCATAAGCATGCGTTCTCCAATCCTTGGGTGCGCATCATCTATGAAGATGCCTTTTTGCTTGTTGTGGAGAAGAAGGAGGGAATTCTTACCAACGCGATGCCTGGTGACCGCCATGAAAATGTGAAGGCGATACTGGATGAATACGTGAAGCGTCAGAGCCGCGCATTCTCTGTCCATACTGTTCACCGTCTTGACCGAGGCACGTCAGGAATTCTCCTCTTTGCCAAACGTCGTGACATTCAGAAAATCTTTACTGACAATTGGCAGGACATTGTGACTGACCGCCGATATGTTGCTGTTGTGCAGGGAGAAATGGAAAAAGACAAGGGTACTGTCACTTCATGGATTAGTGATAACCGCATGTTCATTTCCTATTCTACCCCTTACGACAATGGTGGCAAACAGGCTGTTACTCATTATCGCACTTTGCAGCGTAAAAATGGATATTCTCTCGTTGAATTCAAACTTGAGACAGGACGCAAGAATCAAATACGTGTCCATATGCATGATCTGAATCATCCCATTGTGGGCGACCACAAATATGGCAGTACCGTTGAGGCTTATGGTGACCGCAGTAATCCTGCTGGTCGCTTTTGCCTTCATGCTTATCGCCTGGCTTTCCACCATCCCATCACGGGTGAAATGCTCAACTTCGAGACACCCTTTCCCTCTGCATTTACACGTCTCTTGGCCTAAAAGGTGTGTCATGACGACTACCTTTGTGGATGATGAAATGTGCAAAAACAAGGATGGAGTGTAATAAATTATGTGAAAGTTTTGAATTATTCAGGAAAAATCCCTATATTTGCACGCTTTTTTACGCGTAAAGTATGAGACAATTAAAAATTACCAAGTCAATCACGAACCGTGAGAGTGCTTCGTTGGATAAGTACTTGCAAGAAATTGGTCGTGAGGAGTTAATCACTGTTGAGGAAGAAGTAGAATTGGCTGCGAAGATTCGCAAAGGCGGTATCGAAGGCAGAAAAGCCTTGGAGAAACTGACAAGAGCGAACCTTCGTTTCGTCGTTTCTGTGGCAAAGCAGTATCAGAATCAGGGTTTGAGTTTGCCTGACCTGATTAATGAGGGCAATCTGGGTCTGATCAAGGCTGCAGAGAAATTTGACGAAACACGTGGTTTCAAATTCATTTCTTATGCTGTATGGTGGATTCGTCAATCGATTCTGCAAGCATTGGCTGAGCAGAGTCGTATTGTACGTTTGCCATTGAACCAAGTGGGTTCACTCAACAAGATTGGCAAGGCTTTCTCTAAGTTTGAACAGGAGAATGAACGTCGTCCTTCACCTGAGGAATTGGCAGCCCAACTCGACTTGCCTGTGGACAAGGTGGCTGACACGATGAAGGTGAGTGGTCGCCATATCAGTGTGGATGCTCCATTCGTAGAGGGCGAGGACAATAGCTTGCTGGATATTCTTTCAAATCCAGACTCTCCATCAGCTGACCGCACACTGGTGACGGAATCTTTGCAAAAGGAAATAGAACGTGCTCTTGATACGTTGACAACTCGTGAAAAGGAAATCATCAAGATGTTCTTCGGATTAGGTGAACCAGAGAAGACCTTGGAAGAGATTGGTGACCGTTTCAATCTGACACGTGAACGTGTACGTCAAATTAAGGAAAAGGCCATTCGTCGTCTCCGTTCACAGTCGAAGAGCCGTTTGTTGAAGACATATTTAGGATAATCAGCATGAGGAGATTTGTATGGGTGGCAGTGATGCTGGTTGTAACACTGCTGGCAGTGGCGAAACAGAAACCGACGCAATATGGCAGAGGTAGTGGAAAAGTGTATCTGTTTGGAGTGAGTCAGCAGCTGACCGATTCAGTCGTCTATCTCACCTTCATCAATGAAGTTGACAGCTTCGATTTGGCGAAGAAGACAAAGTTCTTGCCGTTCCGCTCAGAGTTCAGCTTGCAGTTGAAGGAATATATGGAGGGGACGCTGCATAAAGACCACCAAACCACCGTTGTGTTTTATTCGGCCAGTCGAAAGAAACTCTCGAAAAAGTATTACAAAATAAAGAAGCGCTATCTTGACAATCCTTATACGAAGATTGTACCGATAGATGGTTTCAAGTTTAGGCATCCATTGGAATCTTTTGTCAATGAAAAAGAATAGCCTATTTAACAGAGTGTATGGTACAGTTGCAACAATGTTCCTTTTCATTGTTGCAACTTGTTCATTTTCTGCATGCTCTAAAGATGATGAAACTCCGCCTATCGTGTCTCCTTATGTGGAGAGTCGTACGGTGATGGTGTATATGGTAGCGGAAAATTCATTGAACAAGAATGTGTGGGCTGACGTACAGGAAATGTTGGTGGGCATGAATAATGACACGTTGAGTGCCAATGACCGTCTTGTCATTTATTTGGATGATGTGAAGTTACCTCGCATATATGTGGTGGATAAGACAACGAAAATAGCTCAATTTTCAGAACTGGTGCCTGTCATGACGTATGAGAATGACGTGAATTCATCTTCTGCAGAGCAATTGGGCACGTTCATCGATTATGTGAAAAGCAATTATCCAGCGGAGAGTTATGGATTAGTGATGTGGTCTCATGCATCGGGCTGGACACCCTCCAATTTCAGTGGGGACATGTACAGCGAAACTCCAACGAAACGGAAGTCATTTGGAGTTGACAATGGAAAGAACACAACTAATAACAATGGAAATCAAATGAACATTGATGATATGGCAAGCGTCTTGCAAGGAAATGCATTTGATTTCATCTTCTTCGATGCTTGTGTTATGCAGACAATTGAAGTGGCGTATGAATTACGTGACGCAGCTAAGTGGCTGATTGCATCACCTGCTGAGATTCCTGCATCAGGAGCTAACTATGAGACCATGACGAGAGCGATGTTCCTCAAAGATGATTACGTGAATCAGATGTTGACGGTGTACAAGCAAGAATACAGCAATGCGTATGGAATTGTCGTTTCTGCTGTGAATACAGAAGCATTGGATGATTATGCTGCCTATATGAAATCCGTTGTGGCAGCTCATCGTTCGGAAATGCTGAATTTAAACATCTCGTCCATGCTGAATTATATACGCTATGGTTCATGGACTACCACATCTCCTGATTTCCTAGACATGCAGGGTATTATGTTGAAAGTGCTTGATGACGAAGAATATGCTCAATGGAAAGGGAATACGGACAAGTTGATCACTTGTGTGCATACTGGACGATGGTATAGTGGGTATCCCAAATCAACCATTGCGATTGATGATGCTCAGTGCTGTGGTATGGCCATGTTCATTCCGTTTGAGAAATATACTTACAGTTATGAGTCTTTCAATGAAAAGTATTTGAAAACATCCTGGGCGAAAGCTGTGTGGATAGAATAGTGATATAGAATGATGAATCGTATGTATTATAGAGTGGGACGTCACAACTATTGTGTGAATTTCTGTGACGAGAAGAATACAGCGGCATTATTGCCGTCAAGTGAGCCTTTCCGATTAGCAGAGGTTCCCGAGGGCGAGCCATTGCTGTTTGAATTGAATGTGGATAATGCTTGGCGTCCTTCACAAAAAGGGAAGGAAATTGGGCAGTTTGACTGCGGAGGAAATAATCATGGTGTCTATCTGTTGGATGATGGAGGATATCAGATCATCGTGAGTGATATTCGTGGTAGGGAATGTTGTCTGATGCAGGCAACGGCTGATTTCTCGTTGGCAACGGTGTGTTTGAATGGTAATGAGTTGATGCGCAGCTTCGGACTAAATAATGCCCTGATGATGATGTATGCTTTTGCGGGTGCTGATAAGATGACAGCGTTGATGCACGCTTCAGTCATACGTAAAGATGGGCGTGGCTATTTGTGCCTTGGTGTGAGTGGTACAGGAAAGAGTACCCATACACAGAACTGGCTCAAATATATACCAGACACAGATTTGATGAATGATGACAATCCCGTGGTACGTGTGTGCGACGATGGTGTGGCGCGTGTGTTTGGCTCACCTTGGAGTGGTAAGACACCTTGTTACCGCAATGTGGAAGCACCCATAGGAGGATTTCTGCAACTGAAACAAGCTCCATACAACAAGATACGTCGTATGAGTGCGATTGAAGGTTATGCCTCCCTGCTCCCATCTTGTTCTGTGATGAAATGGGATCGTCGTGATTATGTGGGTACGAGTGACACGGTGTCGAAACTTTTGGAATTGGTGCCAGTGTTCTTCTTGGAAAATTTGCCTAATGAGGAAGCTGTGCGGATGAGTTATGGAGCAATGTCAGGAAAAGAGTAGGGAATGATGCAGAAGTTGTCAGTAGAAAACAGCATATTCTTGCCTCAGGTGGTGCAACTGATTCAGGAGGGTCACAAGGCAACGATTATCGCACGGGGCAACAGTATGCGCCCATTCATTGAGGATGGTAGAGACAAACTGGTGTTCGGCAAAGTTGACAACCTGAAGGTGGGTGATGTTATTTTGGCAGAGGTGGAGGAAGGTCATTTCGTGTGTCATCGCATCGAAGCGATTAACGATGGCATAGTGACCATGCGAGGTGATGGAAATGTGGAGGGAACAGAGATTTTTCCTGTAGCAAATGTGCGGGCAAAACTGCTGCAAGTGGTGCGCAAAGGGAGAACCTATACCTTGGACAATTCCAGTGCATGGAAATGCTATTCTCTGGTGTGGCCGAAACTGCTCCCAATGAGGAGATATCTCTTGGCTTTGTATCGCTTGCTGTGGTTGCACCAATGGCCTCAAAGATGGACAAAACAACATGGCATTTGATTATTTACATTAAAATTAAGACATATAATATGAAGATAAAGAATGGTTTTGAATTGCGTAATGTGTGTGGCGAGAACGTCATCATAGCGCATGGAGTTGAGAACATAGACTTTACAAAAGTTATCACGCTGAATGAATCGGCTGCCCTTATCTGGAGACAAGTGGAGGGAAAGGATTTCACGGAGCAGGATATGACCAAGATTCTTCTTGATGAATATGAAGTGGAGGAGTCTCAGGCACAGGCTGATGTGAAGCAACTGCTTTCCTCATGGGTGAAAGCCGGATTGGTGGAATAATCACAGACTATGGCTAAGGTACAGATAGAAGCATCGTGGCTTGAAAAACTCCAACCAGAGTTCGACAAACCCTATTTTGAACAACTGATTCGGTTTGTAAAGACTGAGTATGCACAGGGAACTTGCTATCCCCCTGGCGCACTCATTTTCAATGCTTTTAATCTCTGTCCTCTGCCCAAAGTGAAGGTGGTGCTCATCGGACAAGACCCTTATCACGAGCCACAACAAGCGCATGGCTTGTGTTTTTCGGTCAACGATGGCGTGCCATTTCCTCCTTCGCTGCGCAATATTTTCCAGGAGATTCAGACGGACCTTGGCAAACCTGTTCCACAATCGGGCAATCTGACCCGATGGGCAGAGCAGGGCGTCTTGCTCTTGAATGCTACGCTGACCGTTCGTGCTCATATGGCAGCCAGTCATCAAAAACGTGGTTGGGAAGAGTTTACGGATGCCGTCATCCGTCTGGTCAGTACTGAACGTGAACATGTTGTATTCATCCTTTGGGGCAGTTATGCACAGAGCAAGGCAGTACTGATAGATGCTTCCAAACATTGCATTCTGCGTTCTGCCCACCCCTCGCCATTATCAGCCTATCGTGGCTTCTTTGGCAATCACCATTTCAGTATTTGCAATCAATATTTGCAGCAACATAAAATAGAACCTATTAATTGGTAAGAAAGTGAGAAGAGTTATTCTTATAATTATATTGGTATTCTGCATCCCGTTGGTGATGGCCGTGAGTGCGCAGACTGCTGATTCCCTGATGGCTGCTCATCTGCGGTCGAAGGGTGTGAAACTCTATGATGGCAATTCCGTGCAGTTGTTGAAGACGGGTCATGACAAATTTGAGGACATGTTTGAGGCTGTGCGCAATGCCAAGTCGTTCATTCACCTTGAATACTTCAATTTCCGTAACGACTCTATAGCGGGACTTCTGTTCCATATCTTGGCACAGAAAGCAGCTGAAGGGGTGGAAGTGCGTGCGCTTTATGATGCATTTGGCAATTCCTCCAACAATCAGCCCATCAAAGCTCAAATGCACGATTCCATCAATGCCCTGGGCATCAAGTTGGTGAAGTTCGATCCGATCCGTTTCCCGTGGGTCAACCACATCATTCCACGCGACCACCGCAAGATTGTGGTCATCGATGGCAAGATTGCCTACACAGGGGGTATGAATGTGGCAGACTATTACATTGAAGGCATCCCTGAAATTGGCGATTGGCACGACATGCATATGCACATCGAAGGACCTGTGGTGAACGAGTTGCACGAGATTTTCTGTCGGATGTGGTACAAGGCAACCAAAGAGTATATTGCAGGCGAAAAGTATTTTCCTGCCAAGATTACTAGCAATGACAATCAGCGTCTTGCCATCATTGATCGTCATCCTCTCCGTAGCGCAGATGCCATTCGTGACCTCTTTGCCGAGATGCTCAACACGGCACAGCATAAAGTGCTCCTCATCAATCCGTATTTTGTGCCCACTCATCGGGTGCGGAAGGCTTTGAAGCGTGCCATCGACCGTGGTGTTGATGTGCAGATACTGCTTTCTGCCAAGAGTGATATTCCTCTGACTCCAGAGGCTTCTCATTATGTAGGTAACAACCTCGCCAAGAGAGGGGCTAAGGTGTATCTATTTCATGGCGGATTCCATCATACGAAAATCATGATGATTGACGACCTCTATTGTACTGTTGGCTCCAGCAACATGGATGCTCGTTCTTTGCGTTGCGATTATGAGGTCAATACCGTCATATTCAATAAAAAGACCACCCAAGAACTAACAGACCTCTTCAACGAGCAACTGAAGTCATCCACTCCGATGCAGAAGGGTTATTGGGGCACTCGCTCCATTGGCAAGAAGTTCCAGGGCTGGTTCGGTAATTTGCTCACTCCATTCTTATAACCAACCCATGTACCGGGTTATTTCTCCATTCTTATGAAAAAGATACTTGTCCTTTTAGTTGTTAGTTTCTCACTTTTGGTGTCCTATGCCACCAACCCCAAGCGTGAGTTTCGTGGTGCGTGGATTCAATGCGTCAATGGTCAATACCTTGGCAAGACACCGGCACAGATTCGTCAGATGCTGTCTGATCAGCTCGACACCCTGCAACAATGTGGTATCAACGCCATTCTCTTTCAAGTGCGTGCTGAAGGTGATGCGCTCTACAAGTCCAGCTATGAGCCTTGGTCTCGCTATCTGACAGGTACACAGGGCGTAGCACCTGCCGACGGATGGGACCCTTTGGCATGGATGGTCACAGAGTGTCATAAACGTGAGATGGAGTGTCACGCGTGGATCAATCCATACCGTGCCAAGACCAAAGGCACGACGGCTTTGGCACAGAACCATGCTGCAGTCCGTCATCCTGAGCGCATGTTCGAATACGACGGTCTCTATATTTTCAATCCTGCTATCGCTGAGAATCGCACCTACACTTGTATGGTGGTAGAGGACATTCTCACGCACTATGATGTCGATGGCATCCACATGGATGACTATTTCTATCCATATCCCGTCAAAGGGCTTCCATTGCCAGACCAAGCCTACTATGAGGCAGATCCGCGTGGATTCACTTCCATCGAGGATTGGCGACGCGACAATGTTAACCTCCTCATTCGCGACCTTCATTATCTGGTGCGCGAAACCAAGCCGTGGGTCAAGTTCGGCATTTCTCCATTTGGAATCTACCGTAATAGTCCTACTGGACAGAATTGCAAAGAGGGTAGTGCCACCGCTGGAACCCAGAACTACGATGACCTCTATGCCGATATTGTTTATTGGGTAAAACAGGGATGGATTGATTATAATATTCCACAGATATATTGGAACTTGGGCACTAAGGTGGCCGATTACGAGGTGCTGCTCAATTGGTGGAATGACTATTGTGGAGGGCGTCCGCTCTTCATCGGACAAGACATCGAGCGCACCGTACAGGGAACAGACCCCACCGATCCTACTTCCCATCAGATGCGCATCAAGTACGATCTACAACGTGCTTTTGCCAACGTCCAAGGTTCATGTCAATGGTATGCCGCTGCTTGTGTCAACAATCCAGGCAACTATCGCACCATGTTGCAGCAGGTCTATCATTCCACTCCTGCCCTGCAACCGCTCATGACCTTCATCGACAAGAAAGCTCCAGGCAAGCCCAAGAACTTGCAAGTGTCTAAGTACGCGATGACAGGCACCATCCTCACATGGGAAGCGCCACGTGCCAAGAAGGAACTTGACCGTGCTCGCCAGTTTGTTGTCTATCTCTTTAATAAAGGGGAGAAAATTGATCTGGAAGATGCAGAGCACATCGTTGCCATCACCAGCGCTAACACGCTCACCCTTCCATCTGTGCCGAATGGATCTACTTTCATCGTCACCGCTCTCGACCGTCTTCACAACGAGTCCAAGCCTGTGAAAGTGAAGCTATGAAGCTTAGTCGATGAATCGTTTGCAGAGTCCGTCAAACTCCTCGATTCGGCGGTCTCGGAGGAATGGCCACCAGCGACGCACATTTTCGCTGCGTTGGAGGTCAACATTGATGACTGCAACCGTTTCCTCATCTTTGGGTGCTTGATAAAGAATCTCGCCCTGAGGACCAGCCACAAAACTGCTGCCCCAGAACTGAATGCCGTTGGTCTGTCCTGATGGGTCAGCTTCGTGTCCTGTGCGGTTCACGGCGATGACGGGCAGTCCATTTGCTACGGCATGTCCACGTTGCACAGTCATCCATGCCTCCCGTTGACGTTCCTGCTCTTCGGGTGTGTCCGATGATTCATATCCGATGGCAGTGGGGTAGATGAGCAGTTGCGCCCCTTGCAGTGCCATGAGTCGGGCTCCTTCTGGATACCACTGATCCCAGCACACTTGAACGCCGAGCAAACCCACGCTTGTCTGGATAGGATGGAAACCTAGGTCGCCTGGTGTGAAGTAGAATTTCTCGTAGTAAGCAGGGTCGTCAGGGATGTGCATCTTGCGGTATTTACCCGCGATGGTTCCGTCGTGTTCAATCACCACTGCCGTGTTGTGGTAAAGTCCCGTTGCCCGACGTTCAAAGAGCGAGGTAACAATCACCACGTCCAATTCTTTTGCCAACCGTCCGAAACGCTCCGTCGAAGGTCCAGGAATGGTTTCTGCCAAGTCGAACAATTCTGTGTTCTCCGTCTGACAAAAGTAGAGTGAGTTGTGTAGCTCTTGCAGCACCACCAGTCGTGCTCCCTGTCGAGCAGCCTCTCTGATGCCCTCCTCAATGCGATCAAGGTTCTTGCCAACCTCCTGTACGCATCGGTGTTGTATGATTCCTATCTTCATTGTGCTCAAATTGCTTTTTCGGATGCAAAGGTAGTGATTTTTAAGTGAAAATTGAAAAGTTTTTCGTTTTTTGTTGTACCTTTGCATCATGAGAAAAGTATTAGTAGATGCGCACACCCATACCGTGGCATCAGGACATGCATACAGCAGTCTGCAAGAAATGGCGCAGGCAGCAGCCGACAAGGGATTGCAAGTGCTGGGTATCACCGAACATGGTCCCAGCATCCAGGGTACCTGTCCCATCGTCTATTTCCGTAACATGTTTGTTGTTCCCCGTCAGATGTACGGCATCCGTATTCTGATGGGGTGTGAAGTTAACATTCTTGACACCGAGGGACATTTGGATCTTGATGACGAATACCTCGACCGTCTCGACATCGCCATTGCTGGCATCCATGAGAAATGCTATCAGGGAGGTTCCAAGGCCGAGAACACCCACGGGATGATCAACGTCATTCTTAATCCCAAGATTCATATCATCAGCCATCCGGGTGATGGTACTGCCGAACTCGATTTTGAGCCACTCGTCCTTGCTGCCAAGGAATCCCACACCCTGCTCGAGATCAACAACCATTCCCTCGCTCCCCAGCGCCATAAGAGTGCTGCCCGTGTCAACAACCTCGAACTTCTGCGCCTCTGCAAGAAGTACGACGTACCCACTATCCTCGGCAGCGATGCCCACATCTCTTTCCAGATTGCCGACTACGACCGCATTCTACCCCTGCTCGCCGAGACAGACTTTCCCGACGAACTCATTCTCAACTTCTGGCCAGACCGTTTCTTTGAGTATTTGGGACTTTCTACATCTTAGAGCTCTTTTTTGAGAAACTCGGAGGTGATGCCCTTGCCTGAGCGGGCAACGGATTCGGGGGTGCCGGTCACGATGACGGTGCCCCCTTGTTGTCCGCTTTCGGGACCCATGTCGATGATGTGGTCGGCAAGCTTGATGACGTCGAGGTTGTGCTCGATGACGATGACGGTGTTGCCCTTGTCGATGAGTCGGTTGAGCACCTGCATGAGGGTGCGGATGTCCTCGAAGTGGAGGCCGGTGGTGGGTTCGTCGAGGATGTAGAGGGTCTTGCCTGTGTCTTTCTTGGCGAGTTCGGTGGCGAGTTTCACGCGTTGGCTTTCTCCGCCGGAGAGGGTGGAGGAGGGCTGACCGAGCTTGATGTAGCCGAGGCCGACTTCCTGCAGCACCTTGATCTTCTGGAGAATCTTGGGCTGGTTCTCGAAGAACTCGACGGCTTGGTTGATGGTCATGTCGAGCACGTCGGCGATGCTCTTTCCCTTGAAGCGGACCTCGAGGGTCTCGCGGTTGTAGCGCTTGCCGTGGCAGGCTTCGCAGGGCACGAGCACGTCGGGCAGGAAGTTCATCTGGATGGTCTTGTAGCCGTTGCCGCCACAGGTCTCGCAGCGTCCGCCGGCGACGTTGAAGGAGAAGCGTCCGGGCTTGTAGGCTCGCATCTTCGACTCGGGCATCTCGACGAAGAGTTTGCGGATGTCGGTGAAGACCTCGGTGTAGGTGGCGGGATTGCTCCGGGGGGTGCGACCGAGGGGCGACTGATCGACGCTGACCACCTTGTCGATGGCTTCGACGCCCTCGATGCTGTCGAATGCAAGTGGCTCTTGCTTAGAGGGATAGAAATATTGGCTGAGGTAGGGCTGGAGGGTCTCGTTGATGAGGGTGGATTTGCCGCTGCCGCTCACGCCGGTGATGCAGACGAGCATGCCGAGGGGAATCTCGACGGTGACATTCTTCAGGTTGTTGCCCCTGGCGCCGACGATGCGGAGGACTTTGCCATTGCCCTTCCTGCGTTCCTTCGGCACCTCGATCTTCTCCTTGCCGTTGAGGAATCGGGAGGTGAGCGTGTCGGTCTGGAGCATCTCAGCAGGCGTTCCCTGGAAGACCACCTCGCCGCCTTTCCGACCGGCAAGGGGGCCCATATCGACGATGTAGTCGGCATTGAGCATCATGTCTTTGTCGTGCTCGACGACGATGACGGTGTTGCCCTCGTCGCGCAACTGCTTGAGCGAGTTGATCAACCGGACATTGTCGCGCTGGTGCAGGCCGATGCTGGGTTCATCCAATATATAGAGAACGTTGACGAGCTTGGTGCCGATCTGCGTGGCGAGCCGGATGCGCTGGCTCTCGCCGCCGCTCAATGTGGCCGACCCGCGGGAGAGGCTGAGGTAGTGGAGCCCGACGTCGAGGAGGAACTTGAGTCGGGTGCTGATTTCCTTGATGATCTCGTGGGCGATGGTGCGCTGCTTGGTCTCCATCTTCTCCTCCACCGTCGTCATCCATGCATAGAGATCCGCCAGTTCCATGTCGCAGACCTCGGCGATGTTCTTGCCGTCGATGCGGAAATGGAGCGCCTCGCGGTTCAGTCGCTTGCCACCACATTCGGGACAGGTGACCATCTTATCGACCGACTCCGCCCACTTCTCCGCCCAGACCTTCTGCTCATCGATGCTCAGGCTCTGCACGTAGGCCGCCATCTGCTGGTAATCGACGCTCTCGACATCAACAGCCGGCACGATGCCGAGACCCTTGCAATGGGGACAGGCTCCCTGGGGAGAGTTGAAGGAGAAATTGTTGGGCGCAGGGTCGCGGTAGCAAAGACCGGTGGTGGGACACATGAGCTTTTTGGAGAAATGCTTGACAGTTGACTCTCCTCTCTCAACTACCATCACTTGCCCTTCGCCCATCTTCATCGCCACCTCAAGGCTTTTCTTCAGCCGCTCTTCGTCCTTGTCGTTGACGGCAAGTTTGTCGATGACCACCTCGATGTCGTGGTTCTTGTATCGATCGACCTTCATGCCCTCGGTCACCTCCATCAGTTCGCCATCCACACGGGCATAGAGATAGCCCTTCTTGCGGATGCTGTCGAAGAGTTCGCGATAATGTCCCTTGCGGCTCTGGACCACAGGTGCGAGGAGGTAGATGCGTTTGCCGTTGTAGTGCTCGAGGAGGAGATGCAGGACGTCTTCCTCGGTGTATTTGACCATCTTCTCGCCTGTCTCATAGCTGAACGCCTCACCGGCACGGGCATAGAGCAGACGCAGGTAGTCGTAGATTTCGGTCACAGTGCCGACGGTCGAGCGTGGATTCTTGTTCGTGGTCTTCTGCTCGATGCTGATGACAGGTGAGAGTCCGCTGATCTTATCGACATCAGGACGCTCCATGCCGCCCAGAAAGTTACGGATATAAGCGCTGAAAGTCTCGATGTAGCGTCGTTGACCTTCAGCGAAGATGGTGTCGAACGCCAGCGACGATTTGCCGCTGCCGCTCAGTCCGGTGATGACCGTCAAACTGTTGCGAGGAATCTCCACATCCACATTCTTCAGGTTGTGAACCCTCGCCCCCTCAATCTTAATCATGAATAGTTTCCTGTGTTCTTGCTGTCTTACTCCTTGGCAGGCCTACATGCTGACATGCTTACATGCTGACACCGCCGCCGCCTCCACCGTCACTGCTGGATCCTCCCGACGAGCTCTCCGTGCCTTCGCGGAATCCCTTTGTGACACTGATGGCCTTCTTGATCTTGTACTTCCGTCCATCGCTGCCCAATGCCTCGAGGTTCATGTAGTACACGCCGTTATCCACAATCTTGCCGTTGTATTTTCCATCCCAGAGCACGAGTTTGTTGGGTTCGCCCTCCACGTGCTGCGCATTGTCGAGGGTGGCAGTGTGAACCCTATCACCCCATCGGTTGAAGAACTTGGCATCGAGCTTGATGATGGACTGTGCCGTGATGCGGTAGGTGTCGTTGATGCTGTCGTTGTTGGGCGTGAAGGCATCGGGACATGTCAATTGCGACTCGCTGATGACGATGCCGATGACCTCGCTTTCATATTCGATGGTGTCGGTGCCTTGCGTGAAGGTGACGTAGAGCTTGGCATTATATCCGCCCGATTGCGTCAGCGTGTAGGTGGTGTTCTCTTCAAAGCGAGTCACCAGCGGTTTCTCCTCGCCGGCACCGTCCTTAGTGCTCCACAGCTTCCATTCGCAGATGTATTTGTAGCCATCAGGATTGCCGATGTTGGCAAAGAGGTTCAGCTCCACTGGCGCTTGTGTGGTTTGCGATCCTCCGGTAGTCACCACGACGGTGTCTTCCTCGTCAATCGAATAGAGCATGATGTATGGCGCCGCCCCTGTCTCGTCAGGTACATCAGGGATGGTCACCTTCGTGGTGGTGTCCTCTTCCTCTTCAGTCGCTCTGGTGGAGCGATTGAGGAATTCCGTGTCGTTATAGTCGTTGCTGCACGCGATGAAGGACAGGATGAGTGTGCCGAACAAGGCAAACATGGCGATGAGTTTTTTTCTCGTATGTTCCATTTTACGTTCTCAATTTAGTGCAAAATTACTCAATCTCTTTTATAAAAAGGTGTTATTTCATCATAAAAACGATAAACACCCGAGTTATATTTGTTTGGAATGGCTTTTTTTTACTAATTTTGCCCTCCGAAAAGATTTGAACATAATAAATAACGATGAAAAGAACAGTTTTATTGTTGATGACTTTTGTGATGGCTGTGATGATGTTTGCACAGTCAGCGACAACACAAAAGCACGAAGTACAGTCTGGCGAAACACTCTATAGCATTGCGCGGCAGTATAATATCACTGTGGCATCATTGCTTCAAATAAATCCAGGACTGGATGCCGACCACATTATGGCTGGTCAGAGCATCAATGTGCCAGCTGGTGTTCAGAGGACGGTCTCTACCCAACCTCAGACTATCCAGCAGCAGGTGTTGCAGCAAGTTCGTCAGCAAGTGCAGACGCAGCAAGGTGTTGACGTGCCTTCAACTCCCAACCGTCCACGCTACAAGACTCTGCATGAGGTGAAGAAGAAGGAGACCCTTTATTCCATCTCTCGTGAGTATGGTGTCACTGTGGATCAGCTCGTTGATGCCAATCCCGATCTGAAGAAAAACAAACTGAAGAAGGGTGCTGTGCTCAACATCCCATACACCACCGCCGAAAACGAGCAGTATCAGGCAGAACAGCAACGTGCGGCAGAAGAGGCCGCCAAGCCCAAGGTGACGATGTACCCGACCATTAAGGTGGCAGTCATCCTCCCGTTCTCGAAGAATGAGGAGAAGGTAAGTGCCGAGTCACAGAAGATGATTAACATCTATCAGGGCTTCCTCTTGGCGGTTGATTCCCTGAAGCAGCGCGGATACAATGTCGAGGTGTTTGCCTACGACGAAGTGAGTCCGGCTACTCCTGTGAGCACCATCCTGCAACGCACGGAAATGAAGGATATGCAGCTCATCGTGGGTCCAATCCGCCAGTGGAATGTGAAGAGTGTAGCGGACTTCGCTCATCAGAACGGCATCACCCATGTCGTGCCATTATCCAACGAACTCTCGCTGGTGAATGAGCATCCCACAACCTTCCAAGTCAATTCAAACAGCTCCCTGATGTACAATCAGGTCTATAACCGCTTCAGTCTTATCCACAAAGACCACAACATCATCTTTGTCAGCATGAACGACCGAGGCGACAACATGTCCTACATCGTCGATTTCAAGAAAGACCTTGATTCGAAGGGCATCAAGTACAGCGCTGGCACGGTGTCAGACCTCGCCACCGTTCGTGATGCGCTGAAGATGGGTACCAATAATGTCATCATCCCGACCAGTGGTTCGGCAGCAGCGTTCGAAAATCTCTGCAAGAAGATTGACGGACTCGAACTCTCCTCCGAATATACGGTACAGTTCTTCGGCTTCCCCGAGTGGCAGACGCTGGCAGGAAAGTATGACAAGCAACTGGGCAAGTACCAGTGTCAGTTCTTCACCTCCTTCTACAGCAACAGTTTGTCGAGCCGCACACAGCAGTTCAATGGACGATTCCGCCGTTGGTTCAATCAGGATCAATACAACAGCTTCCCCAAATATGGCGAACTGGGCTACGACATTGGTGCCTACTTCATTAAGGGACTCCACGACTACGGCTCTGCTTTCTATGAGAATCTCCACAACTATTCCTATGTTTCGATGGAGTTCCCGATGATGTTTGAGAAGAAGAATTCGTGGTCTGGCTATCAGAACCGTTCTGTGATGATTGTGACCCATCGCACCGATGGCAGCGTGTTTGTGAGATAAGCAGATGAAGTTTAAGTCTTTCATATCATTCCTCTTCGGATTCCTCATGGCATCCCTTACCTTTGCTCAGGTGGGGGAGCATCGTTGTGACCTCTCCATTGGTTTCACGGGTGGCTACACCATGAACACGATGGACTTCGTTCCCAAGATCAAGCAGACCCAGAAAGGCTCGCCCATGATTGGTTTCTCCTCCCGTTATGTTTGCGAGAAATATTTCACCACCATCTGCGCTGTCGAACTGGAACTGCTGTACAACAATCTTGGATGGAAGGAAGTTATCGAAGACGGTTCCGAAAACACTTACAAGCGTGACTGGCATTTCCTCGAGATGCCCATCCTGATGCAGATGGGGTGGGGACGTGAGCGTCGTGGCCTCAAATTCCTTTTCGAGGCAGGTCCGCAGGTGGGACTTTATCTGTCAGGCAAGGAACATCGTGGTGGTGCTGCATGGGACACCTCCAAGCGTCCCAATGGCGTGGTCTATCAGTATGGCAAAGACCCCGACCGCAAGATAGACTACGGTATTGCTGCTGGTCTTGGCTTGGAATTCTCTTCCCCTATTGGTCATATCCTTCTGCAAGGTCGCTACTACTATGGTTTGGGTGATATGTACGACAACAGCAAGCGCGGCAAGTTCGGACGCTCTGCCAACCAAACCATTCTGGTCAAGATGACCTATCTCTTCGACCTTGTTCGTACCAAGGGCGACAATATCAAGTAGCATTGAAGAATTGAAGTTCTGAACAATATTAGGGTGAGTCACTACGCATTAGTGATTCACCCTAACAAAAAATTGCTTATCTCACGACAAGCAATCTTTACTAACCTTAAAATAAATCTAATACCATGAAAAACACGTTGCAAAGATACAAGTTTTACTTGTTGCATGCAAATAAATATCGTTTTTAATGTGATTATTTAATTATTTTTAACAAAAAACCCGATGCTTCCTTCATTTTTCCCCTCGTTGCTCTTGTTTCATGGACTAACTGCGAGCGATTTTCGCGTTCATCCAATATTGTCGCTCCTGTTCCGGCAGTTTCTCGATGGCATAGCGGAGCATGGTGCGCGGCATCTCATGGGCATGAAGTTCCAGAAAGTCGCGTAGGAGGTCGGTGGACACGCGTTTGCCCATTTCACGGAGCATCCAGCCGACGGCCTTGTGCATGAGGTCGTGAGGGTGGTGGAGATGCATTTCTGCGTAGCGCAGGCACCACGACGGATCGCCCATCTGCGAGGTCTTCCATGTGCAGACCATGCTCATGCGCTGTTTCCAGAGATTGTCGCTCTGGGCTAAGGCATCCAGCACCTTCATCTTGTGTTCCTTGTCGCCGAGGGATGTCGGCAGCAGCAGCCAGTGACCGAGAATCTTATGCACAGAGAGGTCCACCAGGTCCCAGTTGTTGGCTTGTTCGGCATATTGCAGATACAGGGTCAGGATCTTGTCGCGACCTCGGATGGCCTTCACGTCGTTCTGCAATCGTTTGGTGGCCAGTTTCTCGAATCTCGCCACGAGAATCAGCAGTCCGCAGAGCCGTACTTCGTGCCAGCGGTTCATCAGCAGCTCGGGCACTTCGTCCAGTGGCAGGTCTTTCCATGCCGCTTTCACCACCTCGCGAGTCTGTGGCACTTTCAGTCCGAGGAATTCGTCACCCTCGCCATACTCGCCGGCTCCTGTCTTGAAGAAGCCCATGAGCACTTGCCGCTGCTCCTCGTTGCGCTGCGATTCCATGAATTGTATGATTTCCTTAGCTGTCATAGTCGTGTGATTGAGGTTCTACATGCACGACGACGTGCGTCTCGTCGCCGTAGTGCTGTCGGAGCAGATCCTCCACCTCCGAGGCCCTGTCGTGAGCCTCATGCAGGGAGATGTCGCCGTCCATGAGGATGTGGAGCTCGATGGCATAGTGGTTACCGATGCGTCGGGTGCGCAGGTCGTGGGGCTCCATGACATCTGGCACGGAGGCTGCCAATCGCAGGATCTCCGCTTCCACCTCGTCGGGCAGGGATTGCTCCATGAGGTCGCCGATGCCGCGGCGGAGGAGGTCGATGGAGACTTTCACGATGAAGAGACCCACGATGACAGATGCCACAGGGTCGAGCACCGTCCACCGCTCTCCCAGGAAGATGGCCCCGCCGATGCCGATGGCCGTGCCGATGGACGAGAGCGCGTCGCTGCGGTGATGCCATGCGTTGGCCTCGACAGCCTGCGACTGGAGCTGGCGGGCCCTCACCATCGAATAGCGATAGACCGCCTCCTTCAGCACGATGGACAGCAGGGCCGCCCACAGCGCCAGCATGCCAGGAGCCTCCAGGGTCTCCCCCTTCAGACACGACGCAATCTTCATCACACCATTATACAGGATGCCGATGGCCACAGCGAGCAGCGCCACGCCGATGATGGTCATCGCTAGCGTCTCGTACTTGCCATGACCGTAGTCGTGCGACTTGTCCTTCGGCTTGCTGCTGATGCGCACGAAGACGAGCACGATGACATCCGTCACGAAGTCGCTCGTCGAGTGGACAGCATCCGCCAGCATCGCCGCACTGTGCCCCACGATGCCCGCCACGAACTTGAAGAGCAGCAGCACCACATTCACCGCGCCGCCCACCATCGTCACCCTGTAGATGCCGCGTTCCCGCTCACTGTCTATGTGCCTGTCTCTTTCCATCTTCCAATTGTTTTGCGGGGCAAAGGTACGATTAAGTGAGCACAATACAAAATGAAAAGGCCTTTTTTCATCATCTTCCACACGGGTGTAAAGGGAATTCACCCTACTCAGAAGGGGAAACTTGTCGATTCAAAGCGGAGAATTGATTAAACAATGTCTTATTTTAAATAAGGTTGACACCAAAAATTTGAAAACGCATGGTGAAACAACCAGTTGAAAGTCGTTATGCGAAGGATACGGATCGCATAAACAAGATGAAAGAGGTGTATGAGATGTTTCACATCCAGCACCTTCGCGTGACCGAGATTATGTCAAGAAAAGGCATGACTCATTACAAAGTTTACCATTTTCTTCGTACCTTTGCTG
>Ga0256407_10001870_pt1 | contig 42222 bp, 31 predicted proteins | sample RumenRJG_04DNA_FD_193489 | JGI IMG/M metagenome (GOLD analysis project Ga0256407, IMG submission 193489) | Bovine rumen microbial communities from Lethbridge, Alberta, Canada - RJG_04 | ecosystem: Host-associated > Mammals > Digestive system > Stomach > Rumen | place: Canada: Alberta... | reverse complement strand
CACGGCTGTGCTGACGTCTGACTGGGGTGAGTACCATACCGACACGAAGATGGCCATGTTCTATTATGATGTTCGGTTGCGCGATAAGAAGTTTTATCTGACCACCGACTCCCTCTACTATGATACTCGCACGTCTCGTGCCCATATCGTAGGTCCGTCGAATATCACGTCAGGAGGTAGCCACATCTATAGTGAGGATGGCTACTACAACACGAAGACTGAGCAGTCGGAGCTTTTTGGCCGTTCTGTCATGAAGGACGGTGGCAAGACGCTGATTGGCGATAGCGTTTATCATAATGCCAAAACAGGTATCAATCATGCATACAATAACGTGATTTATACCGACTCTGTCAATAAGAATATGTTGACGGGTGACTATGCTGAATACAATGACTCCACGGGTTATGCCATGGCTACCAATCGGGCGGTGGCTTACGATTTCTCGCAGAAGGATACATTGTACATGCATGCCGATACCTTTAAGATTTTTACATTCAATATCCGTACTGATTCTGTCTATCGCAAGGTTCACGCGTATAATAAGGTACGCGCCTATCGCCGTGATGTGCAAGCCGTGTGCGACTCACTAGTCTACTCATCACTTGACTCCTGCATGTATATGTACCGTGATCCTATTGTGTGGAATATGGGACAGCAACTCACAGGCGAGGAGATACGGGTGTATATGAAAGACTCTACCATTGACCATGCGCATGTCATCAGTCAGGCATTCTCGGCTCAGATGCTTCACGACTCCGTTCATTTCAATCAGATATCTTCAAAAGACATGAAGGCCTTTTTTCAGAAAGGTGAGATGCGTGAAGCGCAGGCCATCGATGACGTGCTGATTATCTATTATCCCATAGACGAGGCTGACTCCTCGCTGATCCTGCTTAACTACCAGGAGACTTCTTTGGCTAAGTTGTTCTTTGAGAACCGTAAGATGAAGCGTGCCTGGACCAATAAGTCGTCAGGTACGATGTATCCGATGACGCAGATTCCCCCTGATAAGTATTTCCTGCCAGGCTATAATTGGTTCGATTACATCCGTCCGCTTGACAAGGACGACATCTTTAATTGGCGTCCGAAGAAGGCAGGAACAGAACTCAAAGAACAAAAGCGTCGTACCCCTCCGGGCGTAAAGAATCGTAAGGAATGACTGATGTAATTGCTCTTCTGCCTGATAGTGTGGCCAACCAGATTGCTGCTGGTGAAGTCATCCAGCGACCAGCTTCCGTCATCAAGGAGTTGGTCGAAAATGCTGTTGACGCAGGTGCGAAGGTGATTAATGTGTTGGTAGTCGATGCCGGCCGTACCTCTATCCAGGTGATAGACGATGGCTGTGGTATGTCGATGACAGATGCCCGTCTGGCTTTTGAACGCCATGCCACCAGTAAGATTCGTCAGGCTGACGACCTCTTCTCACTGCATACCATGGGTTTCCGTGGCGAGGCATTGCCGTCTATCGCTGCTGTTGCACAGGTGGAGCTGCGTACTCGTCGTCAGGAAGACGAGGTAGGAACCTGTCTGACACTGTCCGGTTCACATGTAGTAGGGCAGGAGCCTTGCTCATGTGCTGTGGGGTGTAGCTTTACGGTCAGCAATCTCTTCTTTAACGTTCCGGCTCGTCGTAAGTTCCTGAAGACCAACGCCACCGAACTCAATAATATTCTGACCGCTTTCGAGCGTATCGTATTGGTATATCCTGAAATCAGTTTCACGCTTCATAGCAATGGGCAGGAACTCATGAACCTGCGAAGCGGTTCGTTGCGTCAGCGCATCACTGATGTCTATGGTCGTCGCTATGGTCAGGATTTATTGCCAGTGGGTGTGGAGACATCGCTATGTCGTATTACAGGCTTTGTTGCCAAACCAGAGGCTGCTCGCAAAAAAGGTGTCCATGAATGTTTCTTCGTCAATGGACGCTACATGAAGCATCCGTATTTCCATAAAGCAGTGGCGCAAGCCTATGACCGATTGATTCCTACAGGCGCGCATGTACCTTATTTTATATATTTTAAGGTCAATCCTGCCGATATCGATGTGAATATCCATCCTACGAAGACAGAGATTAAGTTCGAGAACGAACAACCTATATGGCAAATCTTGACGGCAGCCGTTCACGATGCCATTGGGCAGTTCTGCGAGATTCCACAAATAGACTTCGATACAGAGGGTAAACCAGAGATTCCTGTGTACGATCCTACTGTCTCTAGTCCCTCTAGTTTATCTAGTCCTTCTAGTTTATCTAGTTCATCTAGAATGCCTAGCGCCCCCACCTACAACCCCTTCCGCCAGAAACCGTCCGGCGATTGGCAACGCCTCTTTGAAGGATTGCCTTCTTCCGAGGATAAGGAACAGCCAGCGCCCTCTCTCTTCGAAGAGACCCCTCAGCCGTCATCCGTCAACCCTCAGCCTTCCGATATCGCGCCTCTCCACTATCAGTATAAAGGCCGTTATGTGATGACTGCAGTTAAGTCGGGCTTGATGGTGATCGATCAGCACCGTGCCGATGTGCGTATTCGCTACGAGCGCTATATGCGCCAGCTTGCCGATGCACCATCTCAGACCCAGCGTCTGCTTTTCACAGAGACCGTAGACCTGACACCTGCTGAGGCGGCTTTGATGCCTGAATTGTTGCCGGCACTTGCTGCTGTTGGCTTCGACCTCACACCATTGGGCCCCGTCAGCTATGCCGTTGCCGGTGTTCCAGCCGACATAGAGGGTGTCGACCCTGTTGGCCTCCTTCATGATATCCTCACCGATGCCGATGCAACCTTGCCTCTCACCTCTCACCTCTCACCTCTCACCTCTCATTTGGCCCTAACTCTGGCACGTAAGGCTGCTATTTCCTATGGTGAAGTGCTTACAAACGACGAGATGGATACGTTGGTTAATCACTTGTTCGCTTGTAGCGATGTGAATCATACACCTGATGGTAAAACCATCCTATCTATTCTGCCACAACAGGATATTGAACGACTAATGGGATGAAATTTTATGCATTTAGCCCCCAAAAAACATTTTTTTTTCATTTTTTTTTAAAAAAAATCGATTTTTCTTGCTTAGTATAGAAAAAATTCCTATCTTTGCACCGATTTATAGGCTTTAAGCCATGACTATGTCGTGTGAACAAACCAATAAGAGAAAGTAATAATAAGATATAAGTTTTACAATATTAATTTAAAATTAAGTTCAATGAAAAAGAAAATCATTTATGGTTTACTCTTTGCGGTTGCAATGGTGACTGCTTCGAGTTCTTTCGTATCTTGTAAGGATTACGAAGGTGATGATTATGCTGCCATACGTGAGCGAATCGCGATTGACGGCATTAATTCAAATGCTACCCTGGATGAGTTGATTAAAACTCAGCTATCTCTTACACAGGCTCAGTTGGATAATTTGATGGATGCATTAATAAGAATGCAAAATCCATCCCCTGATGACTTGAAAGCAGCAGAGAACTATCAGAAACAATTATCTAACTTGCAATCAGCGTACAATAATGCAACTACAATTGCGGAAAAGGTTGGTATTTTGAATCAATTGACTCAGTTGTTGGCTAGTCTAAATGGTACTTCTGGTAAAACTCCAGGAGCAGTTGTTGTGCCTAGTGCGACAGATGTGATTATTGAATTATGGGGTGATTCTTTGTATCAAGCTTACATAACAGCTGATGCCGCTGATAAATTGTCAAAGGACAACAAGTATCGTTTGGATACATTGAACCTTCGTGTTGATAGTTTGTTCAATGAGGCTAAAAAATATGCAGATCAGGCTACACTTAATATGTACCAAACAATAATGAGTACTTTGCTTGCCAAAATGTCTAATGACTCTTTAGTTTTGGTAAATGCTATTAAGACTGCGCAGTCAAAGCTTGAACAGGATAGAAAGAACGATTCTATTAAGTTTGAGAATGATTTGAATAAGATAGACTCTGTTATGCGAGCCAATGATGCAGATTTGGCGGCTAAGTTGAATAAGATTGATTCTGCTTATAAAGCTGGCGACTCTATCTTGACTGTTCGTTGCAACGATATTGAGGCGGGTTACAAAAAAGCTGTGGCTGGACTTCAGACTCAGATTGATGGTCTGACTAATAAGCTTGATAATCTTTTTGGTACACTGAAGAAGCAGATTTCTGGTATCATCGTTCAGGGTACATACAGCCCCGTATTTGGTTATGGCAGTCTGCCTCTCGGCATCCAGACCAACATCCTGGCCGCTTATGCTGGTAAGGCTGTTGCTGATGTTCAGTTCCCCTCTGCCATGAAGTCATTTGACAATAGAAATATTATCACTGAGTCCGATTTGGATTGGTTGGAAAGCCAAGGCATGATGCCTGCTTCAGAGAATATCACTGCAGGTCAGCTTCTGTTCAATGACAACGAGGGCAATGCTGGTAAGATGTTCCTGACCGTGAACCCCACCAACGTTGACTTCAGCGGCACTGACTTTAAGCTCGTTAACAGTAAGGGTTATGAATCTCGAATCAAGCTTTCTGCTCTGAATGCTTCTGACGAAGTGATGACTTTTGGTTGGACCCGTGGTACCAAGGTTGGTACAGAGTCTGCTAATGGCTTCTATGAGGTAAATGCTACTATTGCTAAGGATGATGCTTTGAAGATGCAGCCTGACTTTGATAAGGCTGGCTTCAAGAACGCAGTGAAGACTGCAGTGAGTGGTCAGGCACGTTTGGCCGTTAAGGAGGCTGCTCGTGCTCTGTTCAACAGCTTGCAGCCTGCTGAGCGCTTTGGTGTGAAGGCAGAGTGGGATGAGCCTGTTGCTGGCGCACGCAGCGTAACATCTGCTTTCGATATTGCCGCTTTGAGCATTGAGCCTCTCGGCTTCGGCTTCAAGCTCCCCAGCAGCAAGTACACTCGCATTCCTACTCTTAACCAGAAGGTGATAGCTGAGAAATTGCATATCGACCTGCATGTCGAGCCTATCGTTATTACTGCTCAGGATAAGGAAACTGGTAAGTATATCGTCCTCGTTGAGATTCCTATGGCATATATTTCAAATGAGGGTACATTTGGTGGTTATACAGTTTATCCTTATACTTATATTAAGGAATTGGCAGGTACCTATTATCTCTCAGGTGGTTATACCGCTCGTGAAGGTTATGCTTACATCGACTTCACTCCAATGTTCGAAGAGTACTTTGGTGCGATTAATGCAAAGTTTGCTGATTTCAATAAGGCCAGTGACGGTATCAACAAGACGATTGACGACGCAGCAGCTCAGGTTAACAGCTATATCGACCGCGCTAACAACTGGATTAACCGTATCAACAGCGTGCTCGACAATCTGGGTAACATTGTTCAGCCTGTGCTGATTTGGAGTGATGGTCAGAGTGCTGGTGAGCTCGGTGGTTTCGTAAGCGCTAATTACGCTGTAGGTACCGTTGTTCCTAAGGATGGTCAGCTTGCTCTGGTTCCTACTTCTTACTCACTCGAGTTGTTTGCTCCTGCTTACAAAAAGAGCCTGATTGTAACCAACGCCTATAGGGCTGGTCTCTCTGCTCAGAGCGGTAAGGACGTTGATTTGGTAGATGCTGTAAAGGCTCTTAACAATAGTATCAAGGCTCAGGGCTTCGATGTATTCTCTGGCACCTCTCTGAAGAAGCCGTATATCTTCAGTGCCAAAGGTTACGAGGGAATCACCTTCGAGATTGCTTACACAGCTGTTGACTATGAGGGTCAGATTGCTGGCCGTAAGTTCTACCTCACAGTAGGTGAATAATTCACGGAGTATTAACGGAATAAAAAACGAAAAAAATATATAAGATTATGAAAATCAAGAAAATTTTTATGTCTTGCCTCTTGCTGGCTGGTGTGCTGAGTGCATCGGCTCAGGAAGAGTATCCCAAGACCGTGTATGACCACAATCCCTATTGGTACATTCAGTTGCAGGGTGGTGCTCAGTACACACTGGGTGAGATTGACTTCAGTGATCTCATTTCTCCTAACGTACAGGTAGCTCTTGGCCGTCAGTTCTCTCCTGTTTTCGGTGCCCGTCTGGCTGTTAACGCTTGGCAGAGCAAGGCAGGCTGGGATGGCTATACTGCATTCACAAAGAACGATGATGGTACTATCATTGAAGGTGCTCGCGTTAAAAACAAGTGGAAGTGGAATTATGTTGCTCCTGGTATCGACTTGACATTCAATCTGTCAAACCTCTTCTGTGGATTTAACCCCAATCGTATCTTTAACTTTAGCGTATTTGCTGGTGCTGGTGCAAACATTGGCTGGGGCAATGATGAGGCTTTGGATGTTAATAAGGCTGCTGTCGCCAATGCGAACAAGATTGGTATTAACTATGAGAATATTGAGTATGTTTGGGATGGCACAAAGGTTCGCGTATTTGGTCGCGCCGGTGTTGCTGCTGATTTCAAGGTAAGTGATGCTGTTTCTCTGGGTCTGGAGGTTAATGCCAATACCCTGAGTGACCGTTACAACTCTAAGAAGGCTAATAACTGGGACTGGTACTTCAACGCCCTCGCTGGTTTGAAGATCAATCTTGGTAAGACCTACAGCACTCGTACTATCGAGGCTCCGAAGGTTCCTGAGAAGGTTATCGAGCGCGTTATCGAGCGTGTTGTCGAGAAGCCTGTTCCTCAGCAGGTTGTTGAGCCAACTCGTGCCGTTGCCGAGAAGAAGGAAGTTGAGGACACCAAGTTCCGTCGCGATATCTTCTATCTGAAGGCTGGTAAGACTTGGATTGACAAGTCAGAGTACCACAAGGTTAAGGAGGTTGCTGACTACATGAAGGAGCACCCCAACTGCACTGTTGAGGTTACTGGTTATGCAGACCGTGGTACAGGTAATCCTAAGATTAACAACAACCTGTCTCAGCGCCGTGCTCAGGCTGTTGCCAACATGCTGATCCGCAACTATGGTATCAAGAAGAACCGTATCAAGGTTGACTACAAGGGTGATACCATCCAGCCGTTCGCTAAGGAGATTGAGAACCGTGTTGCAATTGCTATTTGTGACTAAGCTACATAGAGCTATTCTGAATAGCTTTTGAATACTAACTGTCCGACCTTACTTCATTGTTGAAATACTACATTGATGCAAGGTCGGATTTTTTGTCTTATTTGTAATAAATGCTTATGAAGAATTTTTTGTTGTCATTGCTGTTACTGTCACCGTTGGCACTCTATGCCCAGTTAAGCGGTTCTGGTTACTACCGTGTTCAGAATAGTAAGACTCAACGCTATTTCGTGATGGTTGATGACAAGGCGTGGATTATCGCTACTGCCAGTACACAGGATATCAATACTGGTGCCTTAAGGTTGATGAAACCTTTCGAAGAGTATGTGGCGACCAATCCTGCATCGATATGTTATTTGACTAAGCATACCAATACTCAGTACAATATTTCCGGCCAGGGACTTGATTTGTATGCACTTGTCAAAAGCTATATGGAGTTTCGGCAGCGCAGTAATGGAACCTATACCATTGGTGGAACTGGAAGTGCAGCTGGTGTGACTCTGACAAAGTACCTGACGGACTCAAGCTGGCGTGGTGATTCTGCTCCTGTTAAAACTGCTGAAGGTAATTTGGACGATTATGCTTATTGGTGGATTCGGCCTATCAATGATAAATACTATTTTGCCTTCCAACCGACTGTCAAGGCAAGCTTAGATGGAGGTGACAGTCTGTATTATACTCCGTTCTATGCTTCGTTCTCGTTTATGATGAACAGTAATGTCAAGGCATATTATATTTCGGAAGTGAGAGACGGTTATGCATTGATTCATGATTTCGATTACACAGTTCCTGGTGGCGCACCAGTCATTGTTGAGTGCAATAGCGATGTGGTAACAGACAATAAAGTCAGTCTGGCTATCTCTACGGCTTCAGCTCCAGGTAACCAGTTGAAGGGAGTCTTCTTCTGTAATGATGTGGAAGATTACACAGGACATCGTAACGTCACGGCGTATAATTCTAATACGATGCGTGTCCTTGGTCGTGCGCCTGATGGACGTCTGGCTTTCGTCAAGGCTTCATCGTTGGTGTATATTCCCGCCAATACCTGCTATTTGCCTGTTCCAGCCGGTTCGCCTGATGTCATCTATGTCGTGCGTGAGATTCCTTCTGGCATAGAGGTCGCAAAGGCTTCTGAAACCAAGGCGAAGCAACGTGGTGTCTATTCACTCAGTGGTCAGCGTCTCGGCGACACTGTTGAAGGATTGCAAAAGGGCGTCTATGTTGTTGGCGGCCGTAAAGTCGTGGTTAAGTAAGACCATCGTTCGCTAACAATAAGCGGTACTTATCGTCGAATAAGTACCGCTTATTTTATAATAAGTCCGAAGTATTTCCAAATAAGTCCGGAGTAATTTGAAATAAGTTCGGTGTATTTTGAAATAAGTTCGGTGTATTTTGAAATAAGTCCAAAGTATTTAGAATAGACGCCGCGTTATTCTAAGGTTCAGTACTGGATAGGCTTTGACGCCTTTAATTAGCCTGACATAGTCGCCCACTCTCCATTCAATATTTTGTACGTCCTTTGAGAGATTGGTGCCGTCGTGGGTGATGATATCGGGTGTGCCTCCCCAGAACATCACGCCGGCATCGAAACTGATGTTATAGCGGTCGTCGTTCTTCAGTAGGCGTCCCCCATAGCCGAAGCCAAGGTATGGTTTAAAGCTGTTTACCTCGACTTTAGCACTGACTGTACAATCCTTGTCAGGCTCCATACGGTAGGGCTCGTGTATCTTGTTGCCGTTTTCGTCAAGTATAAATTCCTCGTGCGTACCAATATAGTCACCGTATTCATCGTATTCCACTACGTTCTTGGTAAGATAGCGGTCTACATATTCACCCACACGCACACCTAAGCGACCATATTCCAACCAATCAGAGCCGAGAAATATACCTTTGTAAACGGGTTCGCCACTTTCTGCCTTTTCATAGAGCTTGTTGTAGATGTTGACTGCCACCAGCGAAGGTGCGTCTTGAAGCGAGTTGACAGCTTCTGCAATTTTAGACGGGCCCCAATGGAATCCCGCTGTGATGTGCCAGTGCTTGTTGCGGAAAGGGAATACATCGAACAGCAACTTGTAGTTCCATAGTGTCGGTTTACCAACCATTACAACGGATGAATTGGCGTGATAGTTGGTCAGCGCTTCCAGTTTGTCTGCCATCTTTTCGAACTCAGAAGGCTGTAACTTTCCGTTCTCGTCATAGTAGAACGACTCGATTTCGAAGTTCATGTTCATTTCAATGCGTGGCATGATTTCGAAACCAGTCCTTACTTGTACGTATTTGCCGAAAGGGCTGGCTAAATCGATACCCACTCCCGTAGAACCCAATGTGACACCTACGTCCAAATGGTTAAAAGCCTTGAAGACCGCCTTATCGTTCTGTGCCTGCAAGGTGGCGACATTTACGGTTATCGCAGTCAGCAGGGCTGTCAGTATTATCTTACATGTTGCCATATCTTCACTTTTTCCTTGTTTATGGGTGCAAAGATACGAAAAATTAGGATAAAATGGCGAAATATCCAATAAAATACTTTGTTTTTATGAAATAAATACGTAATTTTGCAAATTAAATAAGAGATATAAGAATATAGAAGGAGATAATAGAATATGAAGAAGTTGTTTTTAATGTTAGCTGTTGCCAGTTTGTCGTTGACTGCTATGGCACAGGATGATGATGATATTGAGATTGCTCCTGCCGAGAAGCACCGTGTGGCTACGAATGGCTTTTGGCAGAACTGGTTCTTGGGCGCCAATGTGACGTGGAGCGCTTTCTATGGTGTGGGCGAACGTTCGCTGGTGGCTCCCTTCCATAAGTTTCCTGGTGGTTCTTACTACACCGGCCTGGGTGCCTCGTTGTCGCTGGGTAAGTGGCTGACGCCTGTTTTCGGCTTACGTACCAAGGTCAACGCCTGGCAGATTGGTAAGGAGGAAAATGGCTTTGGCGGTGATAAGTATTGGACGGCTACCGAACAACTCATGGTCAATGTCAACTCGCTGTTCAGAGGCTATGACGAGCAGCGCTTCTGGAACCTCATTCCTTATGCAGGTGCAGGTATCCACCGCAATATGACACAGGATCATGCTTCTACGGTCATCACTTTTGGCTTACTCAATATGCTGCGTCTGTCGCCACGTTTCTCTGCCAATATCGAGTTGGCATGGAACAGCGCAGAAGGCAGCAACACCGGTACTGCCATGAAAAAACGTAATCAGCACTTTGCCATTGAGGTGGGATTCACATGGAATATCGGTAAGAACAACTGGAAGCATGCTACCGATCAGGAAGCCGTGAGTGCACTGACCGAGGGTGAACTCGATGCGCTGAATGCTCAGTTGGCTGATGCACTGGCCGAAAACGAGCGCCTGCAACAGGAACTGGAACAGCAGCCTCGCCCCACCGCATCGGTGACGACGGTGGCTCCAGCAGTGCGCACCGTCGAGAATATCGTCTCTGCCCCTGTTTCTATTTTCTTCGAAGTAGGCAAGGCCAATGTCATTGCCAGTCGTGACATGCTGAGCGTCAAGTCGCTGGCTCAGCTGGCTATCGACAAGAATGCTTCAGTACTTGTGACAGGCTATGCCGATAAGTCTGGTAATGCTGACGCTAACATGAAATTGTCAGAGCGTCGCGCCCAGGCTGTTGCCGACGAACTGGTGCGCCTTGGTGTCAATCCTCAGCGTATCGAGGTTGTTGCTGCCGGTGGTGTTGATATCCTTACACCCGTCGAGTATAACCGCCGTGCTACCGTAGAATTGAAGTAATTTGAAGTTTTATTTCATTTTTTTATCAAATAATTTGTTCATTCCAAATAAAAACACTATATTTGCAACGAAAATTTAGCTATTAAACAATATAACAAACTAAAACAATTAAAAAACATGAAGAAATTTAGCTTTTTCTTGAGTTGCGCTGCATCAGCGATGTTCGCAATTGCACTGACCAGTTGTGAAGCAGTACAGGACAATCCCAGTACAGGATTCGATCCCTCACTGAAGGATATTACTATTCAGAGTGGTGATACACTGGCTCCTATCTACAAGCAGCTAGCTGCTACTACAAAAGACATTATCATTGAGATTCCTGCAGGCGTTGACACCGTCTACACTGGTAAGATAGAACTGACCCCCGGTCAGAAATTCACCCTTGTTGGTGACGAAAACAATCCTCCAGTAGTTGTGCCTACAAATTCTATGAAGTTCGGCAACGCATTCACCATCAAGAATGTTGTCTTTGACTGCAGCAATTTCCCCAATCATTTGTTGATGATGACTAAAGGTGATGCTGCTGATGAAAGTCTGAAGGTTGAGTCTGGTCAGTATGTCATTAAGGATCCAGTTGTCATTGAGAATGTGGTTGCAAAGGGTCTTACTAAGGCTTTCTTCTATGATAATGGTGCGCCTTATGCTTTTGAAGAGTTCACGATTAACAACTGTAGAGTTGGTTATCAGGCTCAGGGGAATCTTGTTTTGAACCTTGCTGCTTCTATGGCTATCAATTTCTACGTTGTTAATTCTACTTTCTATGCAGTGGACAAGACTACTTCAACTGCTAACTTCATTGGTCTTTCTGGTAAACGTCCCTGGCAGATTACTGGATATGAGGAGGCTACAGGATTGTTTGTTTGCTCGTTCAATACATTTGCAAATATTGCCTACAAGAAGCAGTTCCTGAATACCAACACCTTGAAGGGTCAAACTAAGTACATTTATGCAGTTGCTAATAACATCTTCTTCAATACTTCTAACCATAAGATTTATGGTAATATGACGAACTCTTCTGCAGGTGCAAAACAGTTGGTTGCTAAAAATAATGTTTATCTTTGGGATGGTACTTTCTTTGCCGAGACAAACATGAATGGTGATGCTGGCGTAGAGATCGATCCTCAGTTCAGCGATCCTGAGGAGGGCATTTTCCGTCCGACCAACTTGGCATTCCTGAATCTGGAAACTATTCCTGGTGATCCCCGTTGGACTCAGTGGATTTACCAGTAAAATGTTAGAGTTAACATAACAAATGTGTGCTCCATGCAATATTTTGCTGGGGCACATCTTTTTTTTCTTTGCTTTTCTTTGGCTATACCAAGAGATATACCAAGAGATATGGTTCTTCTGCAATTTAGTTGATACCATTGGTATTTGTTTCTTTTACGAAAATGATTTTGTATCCCGAAGTTTGGAATGTATATCCCAAACTTTGGAACTTACATCACAAACTTTGGGATATATATTTCAGACTTTGCAATATAAAAATGCAAAACAAAGAAATAATTGTTTTTTGTTCGAAAAAGAAAAGAAAAACTTAAGTTTTCCTTTTGCTTTTTGCTCACTTATTCGTACCTTTTCGCTTTGCGAGAAGGTACTTTCGCTCGAAAGAACAAAGAAAATTAAATTTTCCTTTGGTTCTTTGCTCGCTTATTCGTACCTTTCACCTTTGGTGAAGATAGGCTGCATTTCGGAAATAAAAACAAAAAACTTTGTGTTTTGTTTTGTATTTCGCTCAATTTGCACTATCTTTGCAGGGCACAACGACTAACTAAGCATATTTTTAAACAGAAGAAAGAAAAATGATTTGGAACGAAAGTGTGGAATGCATGGATCGCGAACAGTTGCGCGAAATACAAAGCATTCGTTTGAAGAAGATGGCGGAGTATGTGTATCACAATACACCGTTCTACCGTAAGAAATTCCAGGAGATGGGCCTGGAGCCAGGTGATATCAAGTCGATAGACGATATCACCAAGTTGCCGTTTACTAACAAGTTGGACCTGCGTGACAACTATCCTTTCGGATTGGCCGCCGTGCCTATGTCGCAGATTGTACGTATCCATGCCTCCAGTGGTACGACTGGTAAACCTGTGGTAGTGCTCTATACGAGAAAAGATTTGGCCATGTGGGCTGAGGCTATCTCGCGTGCCTTTACGGCATACGGCGCTACGAAGGACGACATCTTCCAAGTGGCTTATGGCTACGGTTTGTTTACCGGTGGTCTGGGTGCTCACGATGGTGCCACGAATATCGGTGCCTCGGTCATTCCCATCTCGAGTGGTAATACGCAGAAGCAGATGACGCTGATGCACGACTTCGGTACGACCATTCTTTGCTGTACGCCCAGCTACGCCATGTTCTTAGGCGAGGCCATGCAGGAGTGCGAGTGGAGTAGGGATGAGTTCAAATTGAAGATTGGCGTCTTTGGCGCTGAGCCTTGGACGGAGAAGATGCGCGTCAAGTTGGAAGCATCATTAGGCATCAAGGCTTACGATATCTACGGGCTGTCGGAAATAGCCGGCCCTGGCGTAGGTTACGAGTGCGAACACCAGTGTGGTACGCACCTGAACGAAGACTACTTCTATCCGGAGATTCTGAATCCTGAGACGGGCGAACCGATGCCTGAGGGCGCCTTTGGTGAACTGACCTTCACGCACTTGACCAAAGAGGGTATGCCGCTGCTGCGCTATCGTACCCATGACCTGACGGCCCTGCACTATGAAAAATGTCAGTGCGGACGCACCTTGGTACGTATGGACCGCATCTTAGGCCGTTGCGACGATATGCTGATTATCCGGGGGGTCAACGTATTCCCATCGCAGATTGAGGATGTTATCCTGAAGTTGCCTGAGTACGAACCTCACTTCTTCCTGACCGTCGATCGTGTGAACAATACGGATACCGCAGAATTGAAGGTAGAGGTAAAGGAAGACTACTTTACCGACGATATGGCAACGATGGTGGGTCTGCAGAAAAAGCTGGAGGCAGAGTTGCGTAGCGTTATTGGTCTGGGCTTCAAGGTGAAACTGGTGGAGCCGAAGGGTATTGAGCGCTCGGAAGGCAAGGCCAAGCGCGTGGTTGATAATAGAAAGATTTAAGTCGAAATAACAAAGAATAAAACTATGTTAGCAAAACAATTATCTATTTTCCTGGAGAATAAGTCGGGACGCCTGACCGAGGTTACCGACGTTTTGGGCGAAGCAGGCATCAACCTCTCGGCCATGAGTATTGCAGACAACTCGGACTTCGGTATCCTGCGCTGTATCGTGAGCGACCCCGATAAAGCCTATCAGGTGCTGAAAGCTGCTCACTTTGCTGTGAAGATTACGGATGTTATCGGCTTCGTATGTCCCAACGTCAGTGGTTCGCTGGCCAAGGTTATGCGCTATCTGGCTGATGCAGGTGTATTTATCGAGTATATGTACTCGTTTGCCAATGGCGACGTGGCTCACGTAATCATTCGTCCTACTGACCTTGAAGGTTGTGAGCGCATCCTGACAGACAAGAAGGTGGAGCTGATGGCAGCCAGTGATCTGTATAGACTCTAAAAAAATCTTAAAAAGCGGGGCAAAGTTTGGCGGTTTCAAAAAAACTCCGTACCTTTGCACCCGCTTACAAAAACAAAGGGCGTTTAGCTCAGCTGGTTTAGAGCATCTGCCTTACAAGCAGAGGGTCGGCGGTTCGAATCCGTCAACGCCCACCAAGGAGTTCCGAAACAAATCGGAACTTTTTTTTTAAAAGAAACGAATATGTATAATGTGAATAATAAATTCCACGAATATAAATAATAATTATTTTGATTCGTGGACAAAATTATATTAATTATTCAAATTCGTTTCTTAAATATTTGGTTTTTTGCGGGAATTGCATTACCTTTGCAGTCTCATTGAGAAATGTATAGCTATATAATAAATTAAGGTATTAAGAGAAAGTCATGGAATTGGACATGTTGACAGCCATCTCGCCTATAGATGGCCGCTACAGAGAAAAAACAAAGGAGTTGGCAGGATATTTTTCGGAGTATGCTCTGATTCGCTACCGTGTTCGCGTGGAGATAGAGTACTTCATTACTTTATGTGAACTGCCTTTGCCACAGCTGCAGGATTTCGACCATAATCTGTTTGAACCCCTCCGCGACATCTATCGTAACTTCACTGAGCAGGACGCTCAGCGTGTGAAGGATATTGAGAAGGTGACCAACCACGACGTGAAAGCCGTGGAGTACTTCATCAAGGAGAAGATTGATGCCGCTGGCAAAACCAGTGGTCACAGTGCGCTCAATGGGTTTCCCATTGAAGCCAAAGAATTCATCCATTTTGGCCTGACCTCGCAGGACATCAACAACACCAGTGTGCCCCTGAGCATCAAGGAAGCTCTGGAGCAGGTGTACTATCCGATGGTGGAAGAACTGATTGAGCAGTTGAACGACTATGCTGAGCAGTGGAAGCAAGTGCCCATGCTGGCCAAGACCCACGGACAACCCGCCTCACCCACACGTCTGGGTAAAGAGGTCATGGTGTATGTCTATCGTTTGGAAGAACAGTTGCGCGGTCTGAAAGATACGCCCATTACTGCTAAGTTTGGTGGTGCTACGGGTAACTATAACGCCCATCATGTGGCTTATCCCCAGTATGACTGGCGTGAGTTCGGCAATAAGTTCGTCAGCGAGAAGCTGGGACTGGAACGTGAGCAGTGGACTACACAGATTTCAAACTACGACTGGCTGGGCGCTATCTTTGACGCCATACGCCGTATCAATACCATTATCATCGATTTGGACCGTGACTTCTGGATGTATATCTCGATGGAGTATTTCAAGCAGAAGATTAAAGCCGGCGAGGTTGGTTCGAGTGCCATGCCACATAAGGTCAATCCTATCGACTTTGAGAACTCGGAGGGTAACATGGGTATTTCCAATGCCATTCTGCAGTTCTTGGCACAGAAATTGCCTGTCAGTCGTCTGCAGCGTGACCTGACAGATTCTACTGTGCTCCGCAATTTCGGTGTGCCCATGGGACATACCATCATTGCCATCCAGAGCACCCTGAAAGGTCTGCGCAAGCTTATCTTGAACGAAGAGAAATTGCAGGAAGACCTTGATAATACGTGGGCTGTGGTAGCCGAGGCTATTCAGACCATCCTGCGTCGTGAGGCCTATCCCAATCCCTATGAGGCGCTGAAGGCTTTGACACGTACCAATCAGAAGATGACAGAAGAAACCATTCATGAGTTTATTCAGGGCCTCGATGTCAGTGACGAGATTAAAGAAGAGCTGATGGCTATTACGCCAAGTAACTACACTGGCGTGTAGTAAATTGATAATTGAAAATTGAGAATTGAAAATAGTTAAAACAACACAAAGAAGGAGCCGTGAGGCTCTAACGTAAAAAACAACACAATTATGGAATTCGAAAACGAGAACAAAAATCAAGAGCAGGCTGCTGAGCAGCAGCACACAGAAAACCACGAGAGTGGTTATCAAGCTAATTACCGTCCCGGACGCTCACCACGTCCACGTATTCACCAGCAGACCCGTCCTTACACACCAGGCGGATTTAATCGTCATCAGAATGATGATGAAGGAGGCTTTCGTCCCGAGGGCTTTGGTGCCGGTTTGCAGAGTCAGTCACGTCCACAGGGAGAGTATGGTCAGCCTCGTGGCGGCTATCGTCCCCGTAATAATTATAATCAGGAAGGCGGCTACCAGCCTCGTCAGCAGGGCGGTTATCGTCCCCGTCCACAGTATGGCCAGCAGCAGGAAGGCGGTTACCAGCCTCGCCAACAGCAGGGCTACCGTCCCCGTCCCCAATATGGTCAGCCTCAGGAAGGCGGCTATCAGCCTCGCCAACAGCAGGGCTACCGTCCCCGTCCCCAATATGGTCAGCCTCAGGAAGGCGGCTATCAGCCTCGCGGTGGTTATCAATCACGTGGTGGTTATCAGCAGGGTGGCTACCAGCAGGGTGGTTATCAGGGACGTCCTCAGGGTGGTTTTGCTCCTAAAAAGAAGAAGCAGAAGCCTTACGATCCCAATGCTAAGTACTCGCTGAAGAAGCGTATCGAGTATAAGGAGGAGAACTACGATCCCAATGAGCCTCTACGATTGAACAAATATCTGGCTAATGCCGGTGTATGCAGCCGTCGTGAAGCCGATGAGTTCATTCAGGCAGGTGTGGTGACCGTTAATGGCGAGGTCGTTACCGAACTGGGTACTAAGGTGTTGCGTAGCGACGAGGTGAAATTCCACGATCAGCCCGTAACCATGGAGAAAAAGGTCTATGTGCTGCTGAATAAGCCCAAGGACTATGTGACCACCAGCGATGATCCTCAGCAGCGTAAGACGGTGATGGATCTGGTAAAGGGTGCCTGCGAAGAGCGCATCTATCCTGTTGGTCGTCTGGACCGCAACACCACTGGTGTACTTCTGCTGACCAATGATGGCGACTTGGCTTCTAAGTTGACCCATCCTAAGTTCCTGAAGAAGAAGATTTACCACGTTCATCTCGACCACAATGTGACTGCTCACGACATGCAGCAGATTGCCGAGGGCGTTCAGTTGGAGGATGGCGAAATCAAAGCCGATGCTATTGAGTACGCCAGCGATACCGACAAGAAGCAGGTGGGCATTGAGATCCACTCTGGTAAGAACCGCATCGTACGCCGTATCTTCGAGAGCATGGGCTATAAGGTTGTCAAGCTCGATCGCGTTCAGTTTGCTGGTCTGACCAAGAAGAACGTGAAGCGTGGTGACTGGCGCTACCTCACTGAGGAGGAGGTTGACCGCCTGCGCATGGGCGCTTACGAGTAATATTTTAGCAGCGGACTTACGCGGACTACCACGGACAATCCGATAAAATTCCGCTGTCGTCTGCTGCAAAATCAAAGAATGATATGAAAAGAACAAAGATAATTGATGTGCTGAAGAGCACAGAATATGGTAAGGAGGTTTGTGTGAAGGGCTGGGTGCGCACGCACCGCAGTTCGAAGGCCGTAGACTTCATTGCGCTGAACGATGGTTCCACCATCAAGAACGTGCAGGTGGTTGTTGACCCCACGAAGTTCGATGAGCAGTTGCTGAAGGACATCACCACAGGTGCCTGCATCTGTGCCGAGGGTACGCTGGTCGAGAGTCAGGGCGCAGGTCAGTCTTCAGAGATTCAGGCCACCAAGTTGGAGGTCTATGGACTTTGTGGCAACGACTATCCCATGCAGAAGAAGGGGCAGTCGTTCGAGGCCATGCGTAAGAACGCCCACATGCGTCTGCGTACCAATACCTTTGGTGCCGTGATGCGCATTCGTCATAATATGGCGATGGCCATCCACACTTATTTCCACGAGCACGGGTTCTTCTACTTCCACACCCCGCTGATTACTGCCAGCGACTGTGAGGGAGCAGGCAACATGTTCCAGGTAACCACCAAGAACCTCTACGACCTGAAGAAGGACGAGCAGGGCAAGATTATATATGACGACGACTTCTTTGGCGAGCAGACCTCGCTGACCGTTTCTGGTCAGTTGGAGGGGGAGCTGGGTGCTACGGCCCTGGGTGCTATCTACACCTTCGGTCCTACGTTCCGCGCTGAGAATTCGAATACCCCTCGCCACTTGGCTGAGTTTTGGATGGTAGAGCCTGAGGTCGCTTTCCTCGACCAGGAAGAGCTGATGGACCTTGAAGAGGACTTCATCAAGTACTGTGTGAAGTGGGCCCTTGACAACTGCAAGGACGATCTCGCATTCCTCAATCAGATGATTGACAAGACCCTGATTCAGCGCTTGGAGGGTGTCCTCAAGGAGACCTTCGTGCGCCTGCCTTATACTGAGGGTATCAACATCCTGCAGGAAGCAATTAAGAATGGTAAGAAGTTCGAGTTCCCATGCAACTGGGGCGACGACCTGGCTTCAGAGCATGAGCGCTACCTCGTGGAGGAGCACTTTAAGAAGCCTGTTATTATGACCGACTACCCGCGTGCTTTCAAGTCGTTCTATATGAAACAGAACACACCCGTCGATGGAATCGACGGGCACTCGATAGGCTACAAGGGAGCTGTGGCTCCTGGTCCTACGATGCAGGGTACCGACGTGCTGTTCCCGCAGATTGGCGAAATCATTGGTGGTTCCGTCCGTGAGGAGAGCTACGACAAACTGATGGGTGAGATTGAGCGCCGCCAGATGGACAAGACCCACCTTTGGTGGTACATCGACACCCGCAAGTGGGGTTCATGCCCGCACGCAGGTTTCGGACTTGGTTTCGAGCGTCTCATCCTGTTCGTTACAGGTATGCAGAACATCCGCGACGTGATACCTTTCCCAAGAACGCCGAAGTCAGCAGAGTTCTAAACTGCTTTCTAATATATCTACTAACAATGCTCCATTTTTCTTTGTGGAAAATTTGGAGCATTGTTCTATTTGGTAGGGTGGTTTGTTTACCATGTAATGTTCATACCCAGGTTGACACTGGCTTTTGAACTGAGGGGAATAAACTCCTTAGATTGCTTGCCCAGAATGTGGTCCATACCAATGAAGAAGTTGAAGCCCTTGGGATGGATGTTTATCAGCCAACCGGCACTTGCTCCGAATGAGCCAACACCTAAGCTCATACCGCCGTCAAGCCACTTAAGAGGTTCCCAGTTGGCACTCAGACGAGCCTCTGTCCATGAGTATTCGCCTTGGAAACGGGTACTGCTCAACAGACCGAATGACAGCTGGCGGTACATCGGCAATGTGTATTCTGCACCCACGTTAAGCGTGGTACCGATGCCAGTCGTACGACCGCCCTGGTCGCCCTGATCCTGAAGATTGGCAAACTCTGCCATCTGGTCAGAATATGCCTGTCCCTGATTCTTGAAAGAATTAGGACTACTCTTGCTGACCTCTGCATCATGGAAACCGTCGAATATGAACTGGTCGCTAATGTTGCGAGCCTGCATGTCGTTTGACCAGCTGATGAAACCGAGGTCGAGCAGGGCTGCCGAGAAGTTCCAGTCGTCATTCAACTTGTAGGTGGCGCCAAGGTCGATACCCAGACCAAAGCCACTGACGCCTGCGCCATCAACATCCAAATCGTTGACATACTTATAAGTGCCTGGTTTCTGCTTATACTCCTTGTCCTTTTGTTTATAGGTGAAGCCCTTCATCGAGACATCGGCCTGAGCCTTGGCAGAGATCAGCCATTGGTTGGCATCGTTCAGCTGAGCCTTGACGTTCTCCATCTTCACGTCGGCACGACCAACACCTAACAGTACCTTCAGTTTGGCACCGGCACGCAACTGTTCCGTTAGCTGACGAGAGTGGCCAAGGGCGATTTCCACATACGACAAGGCACCGGCGTTGATGTCGCCAATATCGTAGCTCTTATTACCAGTGTTCTTGGCAAACTCGAACAACTCGTAGGGCAGTGATACGCCGAAGCTGGTCTTTGAATTAATCTCAATCGTGTTGTAACCATTCCATGCCTTGAAACCAGCAGAAAGGAGAGTGATGCCAACGCTTCCAACGACACGGTTGTTGCCGCTGGCAAAATCTTCCAATGCTGTACTCGCATCAATATAGGGGTTCAAGAACGTTGTCATCGTCTTGTTGCCGTTAGGCCGGGGATTGGTTTTGATGATAGCATCATAACCGAAATTTCCCTGTGTACGAACATTGATATTACCCAATGCCGGAATAGACACATAGCTCTGGTCGTTTCCATAGGCAGGATTCATCGTGTGACGGAAATTGTAGCCGTCAGTAAAGTATGCCGAGTTCAGCGATTGGGCCGTTGCTGTAACCACCGAAAGCATTAAGGTGGCAACAAGTATTATTTTCTTTTGTTTCATCTTTCTATAGCTTTTTTCGGGGTTCAACATTAATTGGCATCATATACAACCTTGCCATTGAGCTGTACCTTGATGTCCTTCAGATAAATCTTATGATTCTTATTCAGAGTCTTACCTCTCTGAGCGGCATCGGACGGAGCGGTAACCTTCAAACGGTAGTCAACACCATCGAGTTGCTTCAGACCCGTTCCGTTGGCATCGGTAATCTCGTACTGTATCTCGCTTGTGGTAGATCCTGCGGCTACTCTATTCTTAATGGGCTTTACTACCAACGCCGCCAGAATCTGGCCATTTTCGTCCAAAGGCTCGACGTCAATTTCAAGATCGGCAGGCACACCATTCTCAACATTAGCCGTTAGTATGGCTTTTGAGCCATTCGACAGCTGAATGTCCTTAATGTCTTCGTTCCAGTCACCCTCAGTATCATTATAAATGATAACAGCGTTGTCACCTAAGGCCAAAGGAGCTGTGAATTTATAATTGGGCTTAAACGTATAGTCGTGCCCCAGTTGGATGGTTGTCTTTGATTCTTCGGCCTCAAACTTGGTAATGTCAATGGTTATCTGCATGCCTTCGCTGAGCTTCTTGACGATATCAGACAAATCATCTGCTATTACTGCTGTATAACCAGTAAGTTCAGCAGGAGCCTTTCGACAAACAACAATCTTTGTTGTGGTATTGCCACCAATAAACAATGCATTCCCCTTTGCCTTGGATAGTTCTACGAAACCGTTTAAAGTTGAAGAACCCAGCTTTGCCTCAACAGTACCGCCCAAAGGCAGATTAGACTCGATGTCTAGCCAGATTTGCGGGTTATAGATGTCTGCGACTACTCGAGCGTCAGTCAGAAAGTCGGGCAGCGAATTGATAGTTGTTGAACCTACTCGCTGGGCATTGATGGAAGGCATGAATACGCCAGTGGCAGCCTGAACTTTTAATTTACCAAGAGTGACATGCCCTGAGAAAAGAAGTTTTTGTGCGTCAGGAACAAGAATCTTATTCACTTCGGCATACACATAGACCGTTCCATCCAGTTTAAACTTGTGGTCGTTGTCCAGTTTGGCTTTGATGCGCTTAACTAAGAACTTCAGTTCCACTTCGTAGTTGTTTAATGCATATTCTGCAGGCAGGGTCAAGGTGTTGTCGGCTGCCAATGTACCGATACCTATATTTTCAAGAATAAGCTGTTCTGGAAGTTTAATGATCAACTTCTGGAGTTCCGTGACATAAGGGAGTGACAACTTGATTTCTAGTTCAGAACCGTTGCCTTCCAGTGTTATTTCATCCAACTCCTTAACCTCATCAGGTATGGTAAAGCTATAGTCAAACGAAGAAATGTCTTGATTAATTTTTATAGGCTCAATTCCTTTGTCTGAAAGTATTATGACCTGACCTGCAAACTCACTAATGATGGGGTCAAGAGTGATGTCTTCAATGGGAATGTCCGAAGTTCTACCCGCATCTTCAATCGGATCAACTTTAACGTTGACAGGGCTGACGCTTGCTGGGTCCTTGCCTAAAACATAGTCACCGTTTGACGTCGTGCTGATGAGGTCAGAGTTTCCTAAGTCCAGAATATCATCAAGCGTAATATTAATGGAGTTGTTACTTGGTAGTACCACTTCACCGCTACCAAACCCCAAGGTGTAGTCGACCTTGTCGAAATCATAGTCTGCATTGGTACACCCCAATAGCAGTAGACTGACACTAAGGGCTGATAGCATTGGCAGTCTGTAACTTCTGAATAGTTTTTTCATTCTTTTAGTATTATTTTTAGGTGAGTAATTAATTGATAAACTCTTGATAAAAAGCACACGAATGTCTCTTTTGCCCACAAATATAGGCAAAATTTCTTAATGTTCCAAATGTTTTTTTACTTTTTTTACTTTTGCAGCAAAAAAATGCCCTCATCCGATATCGTTATCAGTCGGCGGCGGTATAGATCGCCAACGGCTTTTTTGTAGATTTTCTTCGATACACCGAATAGCTGGGCGATATCTTCGGCAGGACTCTTGTCGCCCAAAGGACAACGACCATCATGCTCTTGCAGATAGCGGAGCAATTCGTCGCTGAAGTCAAGGGCCCGTTCGTAGCCGCTATGTTTCTGGTAGCGCTCTACTTTGGCTGTAGCCATCAGACGGTGGGTTTTCTCGTCTTCCATGACATAGACGTAATAGCGTTGGCCTTTCACCATGCGTGTTTTCTGTTCGCGGAACGGACAGAACAAGTCTTTCATCAATCCCCAATTCAGGAAGGCGCCATACTCGTTGGTCCATGCGCACTCCAACCATGCAAATTCACCGACCTTAGCCAAAGGGTGCAGAGTTGTGGCTATGAGTTTTTCGTCTTGGTCCAGATAGATGAAGACTTCTATCATATCCCCGATGGCACAATCATCGGGAACATAGCGTGAAGGCAGGAGTATTTCGCCATCGTCGCCACCGTCCAGATAGAGGCCGAAGTCTACGCGCTTCACTATCTTCAGGGTGTTATAGTCGCCAAGCTTAATCATAGTTGTCTTCAGTTTTTTCTGGTTCTTCTAGATTTTCTAGATGGTCTAGATTATCTAGACTTTCCAGGGGTTCTAGAGATTCTAGATTTTCTAGGATTCCGTCACGCATGTGTATGGTACGGTCTGTAATAGAGGCCAACTGCTCGTCGTGGGTAACGATAACGAAGGTCTGGCCGTATTTGTCTCTCAGGTCGAAGAACAACTGGTGTAGTTCTTCCTTATTCTTAGAGTCAAGCGAACCACTGGGCTCATCAGCTAAGATGACGTCTGGGTTGTTAATCAGCGCACGTGCCACAGCTACACGCTGCTTCTCACCACCAGACAACTCGTTAGGCTTGTGCTTGGCGCGATCAGATAATCCCATGAATTGTAACAACTCCTCTGCCCGCTTACGTGCCTCTTTGGTGTTGACGCCGGCAATATAGGCAGGAATCATGATGTTCTCAATAGCCGTGAACTCAGGCAACAGCTGATGGAACTGGAAAACGAAGCCAATATGGCGATTGCGGAAGTCGCTTAACTTCTTTTGGGAGAGCTGGGTGACGTCGACAGAATCGACGTACACAGAACCGCTGTCCGGACGGTCAAGGGTGCCGATAATCTGGAGTAGGGTGGTCTTACCGGCACCGCTGGGACCAACGATGCTAACAATCTCTCCTTTCTTGATGCTTAGGTCGATGCCCTTCAAAACCTGCAGCGAACCAAAGCTCTTGGTTATATTCTTTATTTCTATCATATCTTTTCTAATTTCTCATTCTCTCACTCTCTCACTTTCTCACCTTCTCTTCGAATGAATCCACCGTGCAATAGTCGCATAGATACTGCTCTCCTCCTGGTGCTGAGCCGATGTGAACGTCATGCTGTCATCCTTAGCCTCACCATACTGGTCGGGGAAGATGATCATCAGGTTCTTGCCAGAGAAATGCTGCATCAGCTCGTTAGGCAGTCGTTCCAACGCGTTCTTATATGAGATAGTGCCTTTACGGGCAGTAATCACTACAAACATATGGTCGTCGTGAATGGTTTCTGCCAACTTCGGCAACTCGTTCCAGTGAGCCATGTAGGTATATTCGGCTCGTACGCTGCCATAATGGTTGGTAAGATAGGTGTGAATCAAGTCAAGTGATTCGTTGCGCCCATGAAACTGGATGCGGCAGTCTAGATTGGCAGCCATACGGCTCAGTCGTTCCAGCCAACGGTAGAAGCCTGGTTCGAACTCTGCTCTCGACGGCACAACAACTTGAATACGACGTAGGGTGTTCAGGGGTTGTACGAAACGGGTCAGTACAATCTGACGGTTCAGACCGTTGTAGAGACTCTGGATGAAGTCGCCCCAGAACTTGGGGTTGACCTCCGTATGGACGTGCATACCCATGATAATCTCGGAGCCGCCGAACTCGCGGAAGGCGTGTTTGATACCGTTGGCGATGTTGGTAGCCAGTCGCACCTGCGTCTGCATGCTGACGTCGTTGGCAGCCGCACGCTGCTGTAGCTGTTCCAGCAGGCGCAGGCCGCGCTCACGGTTTGCGGCAGCCTTGTCGTCGTCGTACACCACGTTAAGGGCTACCAGTCCGCTGTTCTTCGACCGACTGCCCATCATGATAGCCAGTTCAAGTAGTTGTGGGGCAATCTCAGGATATTTGACGCAGAGCAGAATCTTTTCGTTGTCGTGGCGAGAGTCGGCGGAAGATTGCGACACCACACTTTGACCGCTGGTCAAAGAACCGCTGCCAACAGTCTGTTGGGCTATGACAATCTGCTGGGCAGCCTTCTCGGTCATCATGGTTGAGATGATACACGTGATGAGAATCATTATCACCACACCATTCAGCATTTCGTCGTTGACGAGATATACACCTGGGCTCACTTCCAGTCGCATACCTACCATGACCATTGCGATGGCTCCGGCAGCATGTGCACAAGTCAGACCGAACATCATGTGGCCGGCAGACTTCGGCAGACGGAACAGCAGACTGCTCAGATAGGCGGCGACGGCCTTGCCAAACGTGCCGAAGAAGGCTATCAGGAAGACAATCCATAGCATGTGAGGCCCCTCGAACAGCGTGTGGACGTTAATCAGCATGCCTACACCTATCAGGAAGTAGGGAATGAAGATGGCGTTGCCCGTGAACTCGATTCGGTTCATCAGCGACGACACATGTGGGATATACCTGTTCAGGATCAGTCCTGAGATAAAGGCACCTACGATACCCTCAACACCAATGGCTTCCGATGCTGCTGCAGAGAGGAACATCACTGCCAGCACGAAGATGAACTGCATGACGGCATCGGAGTAACGGCGCAGGAAATAGCGGGCCAGAATAGGAATGAGCCAGATGCTGACACCGCAGAAGATGACAAACTTCAGAATGAACAGCAGCCAGAACGTGATACCCACATCCTCGCCATACGAGGCAGCCAGAGCGGCCAGCATCAGCAGGGCTAAGAAGAGCGATATCATGCTCGACCCCACGCTGAGCATCACGCTGGAGTCGCGTCCCAGGCCATAGCGCGAGATGATAGGGTAGGCGATGAGCGTGTTCGACGCCATGATACATCCCAACAGGAACGATGCCGTCTGCGAATAGCCTAACAGCCACACCGACATGACATAAGTCAGTGCCAACGGTACCAGACACGTCAGCAGGCCGAATATCAGGAAGCGGTTGGAGTTGCGCTTCACACTCTCCAAGTCCATCTCCAGACCTGCCAGGAACATGATGTACAGCAGCCCCACCTTGCCAAACAGCTCGAACGACGAGTCACGCTCCAGGATGTTCAGGCCGTACTTGCCGATGAGTACACCTGCCAGCACCATTCCGACGATATGCGGAATGCGCAGCTTACCCATGATGATAGGGGCAAACAGGATGATGAGCAACACCACGCAGAAGATGAGCGTGGGACTCGTGACGGGGAAATATGCGTCAAAGTTCAGCATTCTGAGTGCAAAGGTACGAATATTTTTTTTTTACCACCAAACCTATTCTGAGTTTTTTACTAATTATTCTGTTACAGGATAGATGAATGTGTCATCGGTAATGCCGTCGGTGCCATAATTCTTTCCACCAATCATAATGGTGCCACAGATGCTGTTATCTCCGTTCTTACCAATGCAGTATGGGGCCAATTCGCCTTTGGTTGCTGTTACTCGGGTTATATCGTTGTTAATAGTTATGTTGCCGCAGGTACCTTGAACACCACATCCGATACCTGTACCGAAGTAGCCGCCTGTTGCAGTCACAGTACCACCACAGATAGTGATATCGCCGCAATTGCTACCGAAATCACTGCCAAGGCCACTGCCGATACCTGCAGCACTCTGACCGCCTATAACGTTGATAATACCGCCCTTTATGACGATATTTCCGCAGTCGATACCCCAACCACCACCAATGCCGGCACCGTAGCCATAGTTACGGATTTCAAGTGAGTCAGAGCCACTGATAGTGAGCGTTTTACCAGCAGGTATGTGAATGCTGGGATAATTGTAGTGAATTCCTGTTATCGTATTCTTCTTGCCGTTAAGGAGGATTGTGGCGTCGCCAAGACAGTTGAGCCCTGCCCACTTGAAATTAGTGTTAACCATGTCTTCTTTAATGGGCATAATGGTCACGCCGTTGAGAGTCACTGTAGCGCGGTCAGCAATGGAAATTTTAATAAAATGATTTGTAAAGTCAAGTTTTCCTGTGAGAATATCGCCATCCTGTGCGATATAGTCGGCGGTAAGGTCCGCGAGGTCAATAACCTGATGGTTGTTAACTGCGGTATCGTTTTTCGAGCATGCAACGATTGCCAGGGTAATTATTATAGGAACAATCGTCTTAAGAGTGGAGATTTTTTTCATAACTTTTTATTTTAGATTTTAAATAAATCCTTTTGACGCTGCAAAGATACAAAATAATTATATTAATCGATACTGTTATGGATAATTTCATCAACATAATTTTTTTATTCCAAAGAAAAATGTTACCTTTGCACGTAGAAAATTATGTTTATAGTGCTGTGAACATAAGTTTGCGGTACTATGAATATTTGTTTACGGTACTATAAACATAGGTTTATGGTACTATGAATATAAAAAAGTACGTAAGGAAAGAAAAATAATATCAGTATAAAAAAACAAAATAAGGCTATGGCAAACTATTATCTGCAGAAACTGCCGGAAGGTATGAGGGAAGGCGAGAAGGTAGTGTATCCGAGGATGCAGACTTACTCGTTGCATGACTTTGAGACGGTATTGAAGCACATGCATACCTACGCTGCCAACATCAGCGAGGGTACGATGCGGGCCGTATTGGAAGCGCTGACGGAAACCATGAAGTCGTGGATGCCATTAGGGCACAGCATCAAGATTGACGGACTCGGCGTGTTCTCGCTGACGTTAGGATTCGACACCTCGACACCCTCTGAGAAGGCTATTGCTAACCAGAAGGGACAAGATGACGAGAGAGAAGACCCAAAGACGAAGTACCGTCACATCTGCATCAAAGGCATCAACTTCAAGCCCGATGCAGAGCTCTTGGCAGACATGAACCGTGAGACCACTTTCGACAAGGTTGAGGCCGATGTGGTGGTGCCCAGAAAGGGAATGCTGAGTCGCGACGAACGTGTGGCAAAGGCCAAGGCCGTTATCGACGAGAACGGATTCATGACCCTTTCTGACTACGTGCAGGCAACAGGACTCAGCAGAACCAGTGCCTCCTTAGACCTGAAGAAGCTTGTGGCCGACTCGACTTCAGGCATCATGTCGCGAGGCAGCCACTCCCATAAAGTGTGGATAAAAAGGCCGTAGCATGAGGACTGCAATCGTAGGCGGCGGTGCAGCGGGATTCTTCTTGGCTGTCAACCTGAAGGAGATGATGCCGGAGATGGACGTCACCATCTTTGAGCGCAGCAGTCGTGTGCTGGCCAAAGTGGAGGTCAGCGGCGGCGGACGCTGCAACTGTACCAATTCGTTTGCGCAGGTCAGCGACCTCTCGCAGGTCTATCCGCGAGGTCACAGGCTGATGAAACGCCTGTTCAATGTGTTCGACTATGAGGATGCCTACCAATGGTTTGAACGTCACGGCGTGCCTTTGGTGACGCAGGACGACGAGTGCGTCTTTCCGCAGGCACAGGACTCGCATGCCGTCATCAACTGCTTCCTGTCGTTAGCCCGTCACCACCATATTAATATATGTACGGGCAAGAAGATACAGTCGTTGGACGAACTCGCCGGCTACGACTATGTGGCTGTGACGACAGGCGGCTCGCCCAAAGGCGAAGGCTTGCGCTGGCTGGCAGCGTTAGGTCATGAGATAGAAGCACCAGTCCCTTCGCTGTTCACCTTTTCCGTTGCTGACGACAAGTTGCATGCCCTGCAAGGACTGGTCGTTGAAGAAGCTGCCGCCTTGATTCCTGGCACTAAGTATCGTGCTGAAGGTCCCCTGCTGATAACTCATTGGGGCTTGAGCGGTCCTGCCATCCTGAAACTGTCCAGCTATGCCGCCCGCCATTTGGCCGACAACCAGTATCGTGCCCCTCTCAGCATCAACTGGCTAAAACAGCATGAGGAGGAAGTCCAGGCGGCTATTCGCGACATGAGCCATCGCCAACCCCAGAAACTGCTGACTACATGTAATCCCTTCAGACTGCAACAGCGCCTGTGGAGCTATCTGTCAGAGAAAGCGCTTGGTCAGCGTGCCACGCTGCGTTGGAGTGAACTCAATCAAAAGGACGTCAACCGTTTAGCTAATATCTTGGTGAATGATGCCTACCAGATAGCAGGTCGTGCCGCCTTCAAGGATGAGTTCGTTACCTGTGGCGGCGTGTCGCTCAAAGCGGTCAGTTCCAAGACGCTTGAGAGCCGTCATGTGCCCCGTCTCTTTTTTGCCGGTGAAGTGCTTGACATTGACGGCATTACTGGCGGCTTTAACTTCCAAGCAGCGTGGACGACGGCCTATACCGTTGCACGTAGCATTCTTTGACCGCAGTCAAAGTGTGGCATTGCATTGCGATGCATCAAAAATGACGAGCACACGATGAATTCGCTGCATAAAAATTTGGTTATTAGAATATTTATGCATACCTTTGCACCCCAAATAGTATAAACGGAAAAGAATTAGACTTATGAAAGTAGCAATTGTGGGCGCCTCAGGTGCCGTAGGCCAGGAATTCCTGCGCCTGCTTGATGAGAGAAATTTCCCAATGGATGAGTTGGTTTTGTTTGGTTCTGAGCGTTCTGCCGGTACCAAGTACACATTCCGTGGCAAGGAGCTGACCGTTAAACTCTTACAGCACAACGATGACTTTAAGGACATCGATATTGCCTTTACCTCTGCTGGAGCCGGCACGTCGAAGGAGTTTGCAGAAACCATCACCAAGTATGGTGCTGTGATGATTGACAATTCCAGTGCGTTCCGTATGGACGACGACGTACCCTTGGTGGTGCCTGAGTGCAATGCCGAAGATGCCCTGAACCGTCCCCGTGGCATCATTGCCAATCCCAACTGCACCACAATTATGATGGTGGTGGTACTCCAGCCATTGGAGAACATCTCGCACATCAAGCGCATCCACGTCAGCTCGTATCAGAGCGCGTCAGGTGCCGGTGCTGCCGCTATGGCAGAACTGCAGCAGCAGTACAAGGAAATGGTAGAAGAGGGTGAAGTGAAGACCATCAAGAAGTTCCCTCATCAGTTGGCTTACAACGTCATTCCTCAGATTGACGTGTTCCAGCCCAACGGCTATACCAAGGAAGAGATGAAGATGTACAACGAGACCCGCAAGATTATGCATACCGATGCCAAGTGCTCGGCTATGTGTGTGCGTGTCAGCTCGCTGCGCAGCCACTCTGAGAGCGTATGGATTGAGACGGAGAAGCCCATCAGCGTTGAGGAAGCCCAGAAGGCCATTGCTGCCGCTCCTGGCTGTACGCTGGTTGACGACCCAGCAACGCTGACATACCCCATGCCTTTAGAGACGGCTGGTAAGGACGATGTCTTCGTGGGTCGTGTGCGCAAAGACCTGAGCGACGAGAACGGACTCACCTTCTGGCTCTCTGGCGACCAGATTCGCAAGGGTGCTGCCCTCAATGCCGTACAGATTGGTGAGTACCTGATTAAGGTCGGCAATGTAAAATAATAAATAATAGGTATTGGCTATAATAAAAATAATGTGTACCTTTGCAGCGTTGAAGGTACACATTTTTAATAAACGATAAGCTTATGAAGAAAATCTACACGCTTAAAATGCTGGCCCTCATGGCTGGTATGTTGCTTACAGGAGCAGGACACGCTTGGGCTGGCGACGGAACCAAGACATCGCCCTACACCGTCGCAGAACTGAATGCACAGAAGGACGCTTTGGCAACTTCGGGAGCTACAGTATGGGTAAAGGCCGACTTGAAAGGACTTGGGGTCGATGGCTCTCAGACGGTGAATGGCACTACAGATGCCAACGAGTGTGCCGGTCTGTTTGGCGATGCTGCCGATGACTTCGTGGCATACAGCTATCAGATTCTGGGCGGTCTTGATATGGCAGACCTCACCAATACCAAGGACTTGCTGATAGGTCTTACTTACGGTACTGCCGGGCATCCTTATGGCAACACGGAGAACCCGCAGTATGCTACTGACTATGAGGCCAAAACTGTTACAGATGCCCATTTCTCACTGGTCGAGGTACACAATGCCTTGTCGGTAAATATCGAGAACGGGCTGCGCGGCTATCACATCTCCAGCAGCTATATCGTTCCTGAAAAGGTCATTGCCGTCAAGGTCAATGCCGGCTATTCTGCCACCAAGGGCGCTTACGTCACCTATTCTAACTACGATGGTGCTGATGCCGTCCCTGCTGTTACATCTAAGGACGCTGCCCTTGTGCTGATGGCAAAGAGTGGTACGTATGACTTCGTGCTGACCTCTGCCCTCTATAACCAGACCATTAGCAACGGCAATGCAATGAGTCCGGGCACACAGGCTGGTGTCAATGCCGGTACGACGAAGAACCGTGCCCGTTTTGCTTTTGTCAACGACGGCGGCAAGGCTGGTTTCCAGCGGAACAGCGACGAGAACTGCACCGTGACGTTGCAGCAGAAGAGTGATGTCTATCTTCAGGTAAGTTCTCAGGAAACCAATTTCTATGGCAACTACGCCTGGGAGACACCGGAAAAGAACTGGATTACATGGGCTGGCGGACAGTATAGCGACTATCACGCTCAGACACAGGCTACTGAAGCAGTCTTCGACTTTGCCAGTGCCAGCATCCGTACGGATATCGGTACTGCGATGACTGACGTGAAGGGATTTATCTACAACGAGAAATTTGCATCTGAAGGCGTATCACTGCAGATTACTGCCGGTTCTGCTCCTTCCAGAATTTATAACGACGCCAACCGTGGTCAGTGCCTTGTGACTTACAAGGATTATACCACCCTGACCTTTAAGGCTCCTGAAGGCTATGCTATTACCAAGATTGTATTTACTGCAGCAGGAAACAGCAATATTAAGAATTTCACTTGCAGTGGCGGCACTATCAATGACATGACTTGGACGGGTAACGTCGAAGGCGTACGTTTTAAGCAGGGCGGTACAACCTATCTGGCAAATGTCATCGTAACGCTGGCTGCCAAGGACGCTTCAACAACGGTCCTGTCTAACCTCGGCTATACTGAGTGCGCCAATATCGCCGCCTTCAATGCCCTTGCTGCCGGTACTTATGCCAGGGTGACGCTGACCGATGCCGAGGTGACGGGTATCTCTGCCGATGGCTACTCGACAGCCTTCATTCAGGATGCTACTGGTGGTTGCTGGATTCAGTACACCTCGCTCAATGCCAAACTGGCTGAGAAGACCAAGGTGAATGGCTTTGTCTATGTCGTGGCTCGCCCAAACTCTGGTAATGTCCAGATGAAGGAGGCTGAGGCTACTGTTAATAGTGAAATAACTGTCAGCGAGCTAAGTGATTATACGATTGCTGAGGGCACGATTGCCGAGGTTAACGTGCCTGCCAATCTGAACAAGGTCGTGAAGATATCGGGTGCTACACTCGAAGAAACCAGTGCTACAGCGGGCACTCTGACACAGGGCGGTGTCACCATTGCTGTCAATAACGGTGCAGCAGCCGCCAACCAGCAGTTGCACAAGATTGCCGACTGGGCTAAGGATACCAAGTTGGAGAACGTAACCATCGTAGCCATCCTGGTAGGAAAGTCTGCTACCGAGAACCAGCTGCTGCCAATCAGCATGACAACTGGTGGCACAGGCATCGCCAACGTCCATGCAGTTGATGTTGACAAGGTGGCTATTTATAATCTGCAGGGTGTTCGTATGAATCAGTTGCAGCGTGGCCTGAACATTGTCAACGGCAAGAAGGTCGTCATTAAGTAAGGATAACTATTATAGAATTATGCCAGCCGTTCTCCTGATGTGAGGGCGGCTGGCTTTTTGATGTGGCCTTGTTCAGAACGTGTGTCCTGCGGCAATGGTAAATGTGGCGCGGTCAGGATTGTGGAACCCAGAAGGCGTCTCGTCTGTAATAGAAGCTCTGCGATAGTCGAAAGCTGCACGTACATGGGTGTGAAGTCTCGTTCCAGGAATGAGGAATGAATACTTCATTTGCAGTCCGATATTGTATTGGGGAACCGTCAGGTATTGGTAGTCGCGCCAGAGCAGGACCTCCATGCTGGCAGGCTGAGCCTGCTTGTTGCTGGGGGTGACGAAGGTGCCGTCATTGTAAGGATCGCCAGCCCCCTTTTGGTAACCGCCGTTTAGGGTGACGGTCCATACACCTTTCGGAAGCATGATGTTGCGTGTGACAGTTGCCGTCAACTCGTTAGTCCTGAGCTGTTGCAGGCGATAAAACGGATAGAGGTAGGCCGACAGGTCGCGCTGTTGCCAGTGGTAGCCTGCTGTGATGGTCCATGTCGGCAACTCATGGCGGATGCCCAGATACATGGTGTAGTCAATGTCCAGATTGCGCCAGCATTTGTCGGAGGTCTCCGCCTCATCGTAGTATTCGTAGTGTGTCGCTCCATTCGTATTGGTCAGCCCTCGGTAGGTGTTCATGCGGTTCTGGAGCTTTTCATGCTGATAACGGACGTCGATGAAGGCTTTTAACGCGTTGTTGGCATAGGATAGACGGATGTGTTCTGCAAGAATGTCGCGATCATGATCAGTATAGGTGATGGTATAGGGCGACTTGCGACCATAATAGCCTTTGGTGTGGCTGTAAGTCAATGCGTTGAACAATGAGAAGGAACCGTGGCTTACAGACAACTGTAAACCGCCACTGTGCCCGTCCTCGAAGAGCGGCATCTCGTTGGTTTTGTCTGTATATCCATCATTGCCATATTGTTCGACGATGCCCATCATACCGCCATAGTCAATGAGTGACTTATACACCTTCTCGTTCTTGCCGTAGGTGTCAAATTTTAGGCTCTCCGTACGTCGGAGATAGGTATAGTCGGCACCGATATTCAGCCAGGAGGTAACAGGTGCAAAGGCGCCAACCGTGAGTTTCAAGTCCATCAGCTTGTTCTTATGACGCAGGTCCTTGTATTTGGCGTAGTTGGCAGCCGTATAGTCTGCCTTAATGCCAACGGCTAAACCGTTGGCTACAGTGTAGCCGCAGCCGCCTATAAGATGATAGGTGTCTCGGTGCTTACGACCCGCATTGGTCAGCGAGTCTTCTATGATGTCGAAGGGTAGGCGGTCCTGCATGAAGACGGAGCCAACCATATCGTTTCCTGAGAAGTTGTCATAGCTGATGGCACCAAAGACCACCGTGCGTGGATTGATGCGGTAGTACGATTCGATAATTGCCTGCAGATTGGTTGCTGATGGTGCACCGTTGATGTTCGTTAGTTTGCCGCTACCATAACTGAACGACAACTCTGTCTCTGCTATATGATTGTGGTCGCAGAGCGTCAGCGCCGCAGCATTACGTTGGGTGAGCCAGGGCGACGACAGCTGGATGTAGCGATAGTCGCGCAGAAGCAACGTGTCTTGTGCGTGTGTGTGGCTGTTGTACAGCAACAAACAGAAAAGGAGGGCGGTTATTTTCTTAGTGAGCATAGTTGGCGTTCGTGGAAATCGTTGGTGGCGTTGTTCGTGTTCTGATAGATGATGTGAGCCCCGTTGTTGATGCTGGCCTCTGCGTCAATGTCGCTGGGGTCGGTACTGTCGTCAACTCCTAACGAGTAATTGTAGACCAGACGGCCATCGTTCTCTGGTAATGACTCTGTGGCTTGACGATCAACATTACGGTATATGGCGTGTCCTTTTTTGTTGGTCATCCATACGTAGCCGGCATCGATGTCTGCCGTCAGACGTTTGACACACTGTGTGGCATAGTCGCTGGAGAAAACCTCTATAGCATCAATGATCCAGTCGTTAGGTACCTTCACACAACGCTTGACGGCATTTGAATTGCCACCGTCATACCAATAGTTGGCTGTATTGGCGGAATAGTCGGCAGGAGCAATGCCTTTGGTTTGGAACAGCACGATGGCTGGTGACGAGTTACTCAGTGGCCAGGCGTTTCCTTGTGCGTAAACGGCAGCTTTCAAATAGTGTGAGGTCGGTATTGCTTCCGATGGCGTGGGGCAGTAGCGTTGGTTATTGTAGCCGCTCTCTGGGTCAAACATACAGTAGTAGTCTGCATTGGCATAATTGATGGAGTTGCTGTATGACAGTGTATTGTTAATGGCTCCATGGATGTTGACCACTACCTGCGAGTAGGGCTTGATAGTCAGCGTGGCAGGGAAATACCATATGCCGTTCCACATCGGTGTGAAGCCTTCGCCTTCATAGTTGAGGCTTCCGTCTGCTGTATAGTTGTTGTTAGTAGCCTGCGCATTGGCTGGTGCTGCTATACCTATGCACAGGTTGTCATACGACGCCGCTTCTGCACTGTTGTTGTAGAGGATGACGCACTTATCGTAATAGAATGGCGTGATACCATCATCAGCCATACATCCGCCACAGTACAGTTCTTTGATAACCAAACGGCTGATGACGGCACGCTTCATGGTGATGGAGGCTGTCGTCTGCTGCTCTTTTAAGACTGTTATCTGTCCTGATGTACCGTTATAGCTGTAATACTCGTTGCCAGTTCCATAGCGTGTTTGCGAGGCAGAGGCCTCGTAGAGCCCTGGTGTGACGATGAACGACGCAATACCTTGCTTGTCGGTTGTCTTGACAAAGATACTGCCTGTGCTGATGTTGCGCAGCTGGACATCGAGACCAGACAGGTCGTCGTCGATGCCTGTCAGCAGGATACGAACCTCGCTGGTATCTACAGAAGGGGCGTCCTGATCTGTGCAGGCAGTCAATAGCCAAATGCCAATAGCCAAAAGCCAAATACTGTATTTCTTCATAGCTTGAGTCTGAGGGATAGTCCGTAGTAGTAACTCGGAATATATGTACTGGAGAATAACGACATGTCGAGGTCGGTCTGCGATGAGTGTACCGTATTCATATTGTTGAGGAAGTTGTTGGCATAGAACGACAGGCTGACGTGGTCGCCAATTTCCTTGGTGATGCTGAGGTTGGCCGAATAGTAGGCACTGATACGGTTAGGATTCAGGACGTAGGACGTATTACTCTTGACCACCAGGTTGCAAAGATCGTTATACAGGGTGGCATCGTTGTCCTTGGCCCAAAGGAATGTCTCCGCAAATGGTATCTTTTCATTGGGCTTGTCCCATGTAGAGTAGTATTCGGGATATACGGCAACGAACTTGTTTTCCGTCGTGCCGTCGTATGCTGTGCCTGTATATTCGCCCCGATTGTTAAGCACGATGCCACGCACCGCACCATCCAGTTCACTAATGGCCTTATGATAGTTGTAGAGCGATGCTTCAACGCGCAAGGCAACGATGAGTCGTATCTTTGGAATATGCGTCGTGATAGTCGTGTTGAGGTTCAGCGCTTTCGATATGGCGCCGTTGGTTACTGACGTCTGTGTAGCACTAATGCCGTTGGTACCACGATACCAGCCAATATACTGATAAGGTTCCTGGGTGCCTGTCATCTTCGCATTGCTGTTGTTCATGCTGGCAAACAGCGTCTCGTCAGCACTCTTGTAGTAATAGTAGTTGCCGTCGAAGCGCAAACTTGTGTTCAGCGCTTTAATTTGCTTGAAGTCTACAATCCATTCCAGTCCGTAGCGGTCTAATGGTGACGCATTGATGTAGCGCGTATTGGTCTGGTAGAAACGGCGCGTGTTGTATAGGTTTTGGCCGTTCTGGTCGGTATTAAGACGTATAGAGCTGTTAGCACCAGTTGCATCGCTCACGGTGACGATGCCCTGCTGGTCAATGCTATAGATACGTTCTGAGTTTGGAATGTTGATGTTTTCCAGTGTAGCTACGGGCGTGTAGTTATAGCTGAACGCCGTATAGACATTGCTGACCATATAGGCATTGTGCGTGCGATGGTGGAAGGCCGACAGCGATATGCGCGTACCTTTTACCGTCAACTCTACGCCGATGTCCGTCTGGTTGGTGTGTTGCCAGCGCAGGTCAGGATTATATTGCGCCTTTGACGGACGAGAGTACCAGGCGCTGACAGTCGTGTTGTCGGCAGTGGACTGTGACCGGAATACCTCTGTGTCATAGTACGACGGGGTAGGGTATAGTATTTGGAATGACGGCAATTTGACGCTCTTGCCCCATCCGGCATGTACTATGAGGTCTGTAATGGTGTGCTTACGACGGTTCTGCCAGACAATATAGCGGCCATTAAAGCGTGGTGACAGCGAGCTCGCCGTTCCGTAGTCAGACCCGCTGATAATCGTATTGTCGTTGCGCAGACCTGCCGTCAGTTCCATTCTCGACAGCTTGCCTGTCTTGATGGTAACCTTCTCCTCTGCATATAGAGCGATATTATTCAGGGTTGGCAGGTCGTCGTAGCGGTATTCGCGCCATGTTGGTGCGTAGCGCATATCGTCATAGTACGTGCCACGACCGTTGTTACGACTGCCGGTATACTCAGCACCAACCAGCATGCGGCTCATCATGTTGCCGAAGCGACGGGTCCAGTCCCCTTTTAGTCGTAGCGTCCAATTCATAGGCTTAGATTCTTGATATTGCTTGACGTTCCAATAGCCTGTAGGGCCCAAAACGACTGGTGCATCGGGATTGCTGTCGTAGTCGGTGGCTATAAAGTATCCCTCTTCCGTGGAATGTAAATATGCCAGCGTGGTGGCACTGTTGGCGTGTGCTGAACTCTCTGAGGTGCGGTCTGTGGTTGAGAAGGCTGCATTCAGTGATAGATTGGTAATCCATGGCTTATTCAGTAGCCAGTTCAATTCCAGACGTGCCCTTAGTGAGTTGTCGCGTGTCTTCGTGTAGTCGTCCAACTGCTCGTCGGGATCACTCTCTGAGTTATAGCCACCCACGTTGCCCGTCAGTCCGATGTTCAGCGTCAGTGGCATCTTGTCACGCCAAAACACGTTCATATAGTTCAGGCTTAATATGTTGCGCTGATAGGCCGTATAGGGTGATGCCGCATCGCTGAACGAGCGGGCATGTTCCAGCGATGCATTCAGTATACCACGGTTATGGCCTAAGTCGAAGCCTTTGTTCAGGGCTATCTGACGTGTATGTTGCGTTAGCTTGCCCTCTACGATGAATGATGACTTACCCCTACGGGTGTTCACTTTCACAACACCATTCGACAGGTCGCCATACTCCACCGAGGGAATGCCTGTTACGATTTCCACACTCTCTATGTTCGATGCACTGATACTACGCGTTGAGGCTCCTGCCGTCTCGCCCGTCATGGCGTTGTTGTCCAAACGCACACCGTCCACCTCGATAGCCGTTCCAAATGATGCATTGCCACCTTCGAGGTTGCCACTGCGCAGCGCTATACGACTATCGTCCATCAACGTTGGATTCACCGTTTTTCCACCAGGCAATAGCGTGGTGACATTACCCACGTTCAGTATCTGTTGCTGGTCCAGAGCGGCACGGTCAATGGTATAGCTGGTGGTGGCCTCGTCGGTCCGTCGTCTTGCCGTCACCGTTACCTCGTCCAGTTTCAAGTTCTCCTGTTTCAGTGTGATTCTCAGTCTGGGCATGTCCATTGTGATGTTCATGTTCAGTGCTCGTTTGGCATATCCCAAGCATTGTATGGTTAGTGTAGCCCAGCCTGTAGGCACGTCCTTAATGGTGAAGTTTCCGTCTTTGTCAGTAATGGCCCAGTGTCCGTTCTCTTTCATCAGTATTGAGGCAAACTCTATCGGCTGCTTGTTGCCCTCGTCGGTTATCCTACCGGCAATGGTCACCTGCGCTTGTGACTGTAAGCCATAGCCCGCCATTATCGTCAGGAATATTGCCAGAATTCTGTATATTAACATGATACTTTGACCTAAAACGTTGCAAAGTTACGAATAAGTGAGTAAAGAACCAAGGGAAAACTCGTTTTTTCTTTGTTCTTTCGAACGAAAGTAACTTCTCCAAAGGAGAAAGTTACGAAAAATCGAGCGCAGAACAAAAAGAATATTCTTTTTTACGCCGAGATGGAGGATTTCTTTAGCACTTTGCACCTTTAGGTCAAAGAATTTCTCCATTTGATGGCAAAGGTCGCTTCAAATTCTCTACTTGTGCCTTTTATTGTGTTGTGATTTCCTTTTGATTCGACTTTTGGCACGTTCCTTTTTCTATGTTGTAAACCAAATAATTGGTTCATTTTTTAGCATTGTTTAATTGTTTATTCTCGTTTTTTACCTTTATATACGCTTTTTCAGTCAAGAAATCCCCTTCCAGACACATTCTTTCTGCGTCTGGACGATTGCATAAGCAACAGGTAGCCGGATCAAACTTCTATAAGATGTAGTGAGCCTTGGCCACTCATCAGATTACTTCTTCAGATCTTGGAGTTAATGCCACAATTTGTGTAAAGATGTAGTCTCAATGACTCATCAAAAGGGACTAGTGGTCATTGTAATATATGAGAAGTCAGTCCGACTTAAATACCTGTTGTTATACATATTGTTAGTTGTTCTATTAAGACTGTACATACGCCTTCTTCGTCTTCATGACGGCATACGCCTTGCAAGCGAGTTTCCTGGCAACCTTGACGATTGCCTTCTGAGGGTTCATACTCTGACAACAGTTGGTATAATAGCATCCCAGCTGATAGTCTCTATGGATGGCCACCCAGCTTGCCTCTACAATCAGTGGGCCGATTTGTTTATTGCCTCTGAAGGTCTTTACACCATTGCTCTTCTTCTCGCCTGAGTCATGGCATGTCGGGATAAGTCCGAGTATGGCCACAAACTTTCGCTCATTGGGGAAACGGATAGGATCGTTGTCCAGTTCGGTCAGCACCGACATGGAGGTTATCAGTCCAAATCCTGGCACGGACGACAACAGCGAGAAGTTCTCCTTATACTTGTCTGTAGTGCTCAGACGGCGTATCTCACGGGTGATTGTTAGTATATCCTTCCTGATGTGTTCCACTTGATTGCAAAGCAGCATGAGCGTCCGTTTCTCCTCAGAAAGCAGCTCCACGTCCTCACGTAGCCATTTCATAAAGTTCCGTGACCAGTGGGTCCCCTTTTTGCTGAAACGCTCAGGATATACAACACCTTGCGTATAGAGCAGATGCTTTGTTCTGTTCTTCTGACGCGAGAGGTCCCTGATAAACCGTTGTCGTAGGCGCATCAGGTTCGTATCGTCCATGTAGCGCTTGTCCTTGACGTAGATACCAGTCAGCTCGCCACGCTTCAGCGACCAGGCTATCTTCTCAGAGTCTACGGCATCTGTCTTCATTGCCTTCTCCTTGCCTGTCGTCGGAATGTCGGCAGGGTTAACTACAATATTCTCGAAGCCAAGCTCCGTTAGGGCATAATGGACGGAAAAGCCACAGAACCCCGTCTCATAGGCCGACTTGTAGTGTGCTTCGGGGAATTTCTTGTTCAGTCTGTCAAAGAGCTCTTTTGCATCTGCATGCTGAGCGAATGAATACTTGCAGCCACTTTCTGTGAGCGTTGTCACGTGCCACGTTTTCAAATGTACGTCAATTCCGACGTAAATGTTTTGTCCTTTGAAAGAAATTTTGTTACTTTGCATCTCGGTACGGTTTTAATTGTGAATGTATATTGTTTTTTAGCACTTACAAAAATACAAACCAATTATTATCGTACCAACTTTTTCCTTCAATTTTAACGTTTTATGGCGCAGTCCTTTCATCGTTTTGATGACGGTGAGGGTTCTCGGAGCGGAGCGAAGAGGTTCGTCATCGTTGGCAAAACGAAATCTTCTCCAGCGTACCTTTAGCGCTCATTGGTAACTTTTCATGTTGCAAACATAGTAATTGTGTACTCTGTCAGGTTCCCTTCTTCTTGAACAGGAGACTCATGCTGTGCAGATAGTCCGTTGGCGTAACGCCGAAGGCAAATTTGAAGGCACTGAGGAAAGCTGCTGAATCAATGAAACCACACTTGCGGGCAATGTCGTCCATCGAGTACTCTGAGTGCTCCATCAGTATCTTTGCGGCATATTCCGCCCGTCGCGAGTTGATATATTCAAGCGTCCTGTCAGGAATCGAGTAACGGGGCACCAGTTTGTAGAAAGTATACTGGTTGACGCCCATGAAGTCAATCAGCGCAAAATGATCGAAATCTGGATCCGTGAAAGGCTTCTCCTTTGTGACGCGTGCATCCATCTTAACAAAGAAAGCCTGTCCCTCGTCCAAGTGGACCATCTTGGCAGCTGCCTTAGGCTGCTTTCCCGTCATCGTCTCTGCCTGTTTGTCCAACGGCAGTTCGCAGTCGCCAACTATTGCCCGGTAGTCATCCAGCGCATTAAGTATCCGTTGAAATTGCTCATTTCGCTGGCTGATAGTCCTATTGTAATACAGACTGAAGGCTCCCAGCACAATCAGCAATATCACGACGAATACCAATATGAAGATAATAGTGTTGGCCTCTTCCATTGTCAATGTGCGGGCTTGACAGAATGTCGTCGCCAGTAATAACAGCGAGATGGTCAGGGGAATTCTTTTTGTCATAATGTCTAGTTTTACTATTTTATAAATATAAGTATCATTTTTACTCGTTAGTCTTTGCAGCCCGTGCCGTTGCCGGAGGCAGGCCTCCGAACAACAGCATGACTACGAACATAATTACACACAACTGTTCCGTAACGACACGAAAAATCATATCCTCTTTTTGGTTTAGATCTTGACAGTCCAGTTTTATAATTTCGTTTCCTATTTTTGCAAATTCTTGTTTGCGTTGCAAAAATAGGAAAAATATTTCATTCCTGCAATAGTACAGGCAAAATTTATAGCATTTTTTTGCATAATCGAAAGCCTGTTAGACAAAATCGAGGGTCGAAAACAGTATTTTCAAAGCCAAATTTTCGAGCAGCGAATGCAAAGAAATGCTTGCATTTCGTTTGCTGAGTCGTGAGAGAAAGTTAGTGCAGAGCGCCTCAAACGATGTCTCAAGCGCCTCAAGCGCCTCAAACGTCTTAGCGTCTTTTTTCAAAAACACACATACGCAGAGAGAGTATATCGTATATATAATATAAATTATTATTATAATAATAAGGTACGCGAAGCTTTGATGTTTGCGCCTGACCGATTTTGTGCATTTTCAGAAAAACTGAAAAGACGTTTGAGGCGGTTGAGGCGCTTCTTGGTTCGTTTACAAATTTTAACAGAGAGTTGATAACAAATAATTAGGAACTGCCATGAATTTTTCGTACCTTTGCGTTGTCAAAAGGAAACGATAGAATTTGTGCGCAGGGCACCAAAAATTATCTTTCAGGCCTGAGAAAATTTACTGCCTGCCCAGAGCGTAAAAATGAAGTCGCGAATGGAGACGAACAGAAACATTAAAAATTAAAAATTAAAGATTAAATTTATTTACAAACTAATTAAAAAACTAAACTAAAAGGAGATTTGAACTATGACAATGAAGGTGAAAGCAATTGAGAAGAAGCTGAAGTTTACGAAAGACCCGAACGACCCCGGCGTTTACCGCTACGTGATGCAGCCCGAACAGTATTCGAGCCTGACGCAGAAGAAGGTCATCGAGGAGCTGCCCTGCGCTCAGGTGTGAGCCAAGGCGTGATGCAGGCCTGCTGGGATGCAGCCGGCGAGGTGATCAAGGCGTGGGCAATGGAAGGCCGC